>OGLS01001569.1_pt1 | contig 13218 bp, 11 predicted proteins | sample 1572881 | NCBI WGS metagenome assembly OGLS01 (sample SAMEA2582013, study PRJEB24529) | metagenome | biome: Human gut stool | place: China | collected 2011
GCCGGAGCAACTTCCTTCTCTGAAATGAGCCACTTCGACGGATCCATCAACTGATCGAAGGACAAGCCCCCGGCAACCAGATAGATCATGGTGGTGAAGTACTCGTCGTTGCGGAAGCCTCGAGCCAGGCGCTTGATGTTTTGAATAATGGAATTCAACCCCTCGAGCATAGCGTTCGTGAGCCTGTGATCCCAATAGTTGAGGATTTCGTCCTTGTGAGATCGGATCATCTTGGCGCACGCCTTCATCTGGTCGATTCGGGTGCGCATCATCCAGGAGCACAGTTTGTCAAGCTGGGTACTCGCCACTTCGCGAGAGCCTGCTGACTCGTAAATGTCTTGAAGAGTCAGGCGCATGCGATACGCACGTCCGGTCTTCAAGTTCGACTTACTCAGTTCGTCGAGCTTCCGGCTTTGAGGAGCGGTCAGGTTGCTCTCGTTCTTCAGCCAGATGTACTTCGTCCGTCTGAGGGAATCATTCGTTTTAACTTCCTGTTTACGAACCCTGTCGACTGCATCATTGAGGTGTTTGACAAGATGAAATTTGTCAATAACAGTTTGCACACAGGGAAAATTCTCAAGGATGCCTTTACGAAAGCCAAGGGACATGTCGGCGGTGATGACCTTGACATTCTCAGTCTTTCCGCAGTGTTCTTCGAGCGTTTGGACGAACTTTCCAACGGTCGTCGAATCTTTACCGGACTGAACGTCAAGCACTCGCTTTTGCTCAAGATCCGCAAAAACGGTGATGTAGTTGTGCCCCTTCTTGCTCGTCTCATCAATGCCGAGGGACGAAACGGCGGACATGTCGACGTCACAACGAGCCTTGTCAACGTAACTCCTGATAAAGCGCCATAGACGCGTATCGTGTTCGCAGAGGATTTCGGCTACCTGTGCTACGGGTTGCCCCCGGGACATCAGTAGAGCAAGAGCCTCGAAGAGGAGAGTGAAACCGGATCCCAGGCGAGCCCAAGGAACATTTGCCAGATGAACGCCATGATCCCCGCAATCAATGCGAGGGACGCGCGCGGTGAGATACGTTTTGTACTCGAAGAAGTTCAAGTGGCGCCAGGTTTTGGTGGTGGTGTCGTGGACCGAACCTTCACAAGTGAAACCGTCTATCGGACAGGGAAACTTAGCGCCCTTGTGGAAGTCGATGTGAATTCGCAAGACGGACTTTTCACAGGGAGCCGGAGGAGCAAGATCGACAGATTTGACATACCAAGGCTCATTGAGACCAAGGGCGATGGAGAAAAGTTGAGCGGAATCCATGTTCGAAGGGTGGAAATATCTACGAAGTTTTTGCGCTCGCCGCTGGGCGTTCCCCGCCCGCAGATGGCGGGCGGGGAAACCCCCGCGATTATGGCGCAATGGTGGCGCGTCAAGTGCTATTGACAATGAACGGCCTGCGCCCCGCCTTCGGCGGGTCCCCTCCATTAAATGTCAATAGCACTTGACCCGGCGAGGGGCAGTAGACCATAAAGGTCGGTTTGGTATGATATCTGACGTATGGCCTGCTACCCATTCAAAACAGCGAAAGGCCACTTTTTCTTAAAAGTCAAGGCCGCGTTCCACGGACTTCCGAGATGAACCCCAAAAAAACGGGAATCCCAGATCGAGATCCCCGCAAGCGTGATGAAGAGAAGAGTCGGTTGAACTTTCTCTTCTTCTACCTCTCTGGATTAGGTTTGTTCAGGAAGCCTCAGGACCCGTCAGGTCAGATTGCCCGTGCCAAAGGCTTCCGTATGGATCCGTTCATTGGGCACGCCGGCTTCGGCAAGCGCAGCGCGCATGTCGTTCATGAAGGCTGTCGGACCGCAGATGTACGCGTCGGCGTCGGCCGAGGGCGCCAGCGCCTTGATGTCCTCAGTAGTCGGACGAACGCCGATCTTCACGCAGGAGCACTTGATCTGCTTGTCGGCCTCGTCGGGCTTCGTGATGAAGGTCGCCATGCAGGCGTTCTTAAGCTTGGCGGCTTCGACACGAACTTCCTTCACCAGCGCGAGTTCGCTGCCCGTGCGGGCCACCTGCACGAAAGTAACGGGACGTTCGGGCGTCTTCTCGGCAATCTGCTGGAGCATCGCAAAGATGGGCGTGATGCCGATGCCGCCGGCTACGAGAATGACCGGATTCGCGCCTTCGGCAAGATAAAATTCGCCCGTCGGCGCGGAGACGTCGATCGTGTCGCCTTCCTTGAGGCACTTGTGAAGATGGTTGGACATCAGGCCTGCCGGAACGCCGTCCTTCCCGTCAACGCGCTTGACGGAGATCCGAAGTCCCTTGTTGCAGAGCGGCGCGGCGGAGAGCGAATACTGGCGCGGCTGCACGAGCTTCACTTCCGGAAGATAGGCACGCACCGAGACGAACTGGCCGGGCTTGTAGGCCGGCACCATCCCGCCGTCGGCAGGCTTCAGGTAGAAGCTCACGACATCGGGCGTTTCCTCAACGCGCTCCTCCACAATGAACGGACGCCAGCCGGACCAGCCACCTTCGGTGTTGGCCTGTTCCTTGTAGATGTCGCCCTCGACCTTGATCAGCAGATCGGCGAGCTGACCGTAGGCAGCGGCCCAAGCGTCGATGAGTTCGTCGGAGGCGGCGTCGCCGAGGACCTCCTTGATGGAGGCAAGAAGATGCTTGCCGACGATCGGATAGTGCTCTGCGCGAATGCCGATTGTGGCGTGCTTCGACGCGATGAACTTGACGGCGGGCAGAAGAACGGCGGGATTTTCGATGTTTTCCGCGTAGGCCAGAACGGCGCCGGCGAGCGCCTTCTGCTGGTGGCCGCGAGCCTGGTGAACCTGGTTGAAAACGTTGCGAAGTTCGGGATTGTGACTCAGCATGCGCTTGTAAAAGTGCGTCGTCAGCGCGACGCCGTGTTCGCGAAGAACGGGAACAGTGGCCTTGACAAGCTCGATCTGTCGGGTGGTCAGCATGGCGGAAGTCTCCTCAATCAATAGAAAATGAAGTCATTCGTTCGCATGTCTCGCATGCGGTCAAACACCTTCGCGGGCCCGCTCGATGTCTGTTGTGCATAAATCATATATTTGAGTTATTTGTATTGTCGCCGCGCTTTTAGACGCTTTTGTAACAAAATTCGATATTTTTTGTGCTTTTTTTTACCGATCCTCATTCTCCATCAGCACTTGACCTGACGCACGTCCTCCTCCGAAAGCTGACAACTTCTCATGCCTTTGCCTGCAGGAGAAGCTATTCCAACATACCGTCGTTTCGCAAAACTCAAAAAAAAGAACAGCCCCGGAGCAATTTGCACTAGGGCTATCGCGTTCATAGTTTGGCACCCTTAGAGGGCACTGAGCCTACTACTTGGCGGCAGGAAGCTTGTTTTCAGCGCGGAGCCTGTCAATACCCTTGTCAACCGGGAGGGCCTTGTGAACCTTGCCGTTGTAGCAGGTAACATCATGAGCCTTGAAGAGCGAGTTGATGAGGCCACATTCGCGGGCAGAGGCCGCAACCCGCTCCTTTTGCTTGGAGAGTGGACCGCAGTGATCAAGTCGCGCTTCTGTCACACAGACCTCGACATGGAACGAGAGAGCCCACTCTTCTTTAATTACTCGGCGGCGTGAGCCGCCGACAAAGGGCCGCTGAACTTCATCGGGCGCTGCTTGGTGGAGATGGAGGGCTATGTGCTTAAAGATCCTAAAAGCAGGGAAATACACACTAAATCGCATCCCTACGGTTAAGGGTTAACCCTCGACCGACGGTCCTGTCATATTTTTTCCAGCATATGAAGTACCAAGCGATCTCTCATCGTGCTTTCGGTAGACCAGCGGGTCTTGGCACGTTTGTTCTTGACGGTGACGGTCTCGACGCAATCGAACCACCCCAGGAACTGCCGCAGACTCATTTTCTTGAGCCAGGCCGCAGAGCCAGCCATTTTGTCGCGCTCTTCCTTGTTGCGTTCCTCGTCTCTGGATAGTTGCTCCGCTTCCTTCCGGGTAACCTTCAATGCGTTCTGCAAATAGAAGCGGTAGCCGAGCGCAATCAGGCGACACTCTTACTCGCTTCATGTCCCAGCACCTGGCACGTGCACCGTCCAACTCGCTCTTGATCATGTGGTAAGACGTTTCGATGTCGTTACGACGACGATAGTGCGTCAGAGCCTGCCTGGGATCTCGGTGTCGATTGGAAATCAGCACAAAGATCCCGAAATTCAGCATTTCCGCCTTGCAAGGCTCATCCTTGAACAGGACGGTTGTCTTACCGCGGCCTCGCTTGGGAATGAGCGTCAAAAACTTTTCGCACATCTTCTGTTCGGCTGGATCCAACGCATCCTTTGCAATGCCGTCTTCCAACCTTGCCTTGATCTCGTGAGCGTCAACGAGTTCGTGGCTGCGGCCCACGCCATTAAGGAGGAGACCGCAAGAGAGGAGGCGGCCTGCAGGGCCTGACGCTCCTCAAAGCGGCACCTTCCTCGTTGCCTCCTCTACTCTGTGCTCATCACGCTTGTCGTAGCGCTGCGTCGTAATGATCGAAGCGTGTCCCATAGCCTGACGCACGGTGTTGATGTCGGCGCCGGACTCAAGCAGTCTAGTTGCAAAGGTGCGGCGCAAATCGTGCGGCGTGAAGGCCGAAACCTGAGAGTCGCCTGCCCGGCTCTTCAAGAGTTGATATATCGCACTAGCCGTGATGGCCCAGTAGGGCTGGATGTTATCCCCCTTCTTGACGGCCACGAAAACGTTTTCACACCCCTCTTCTCCGCGAACTTTGAGCCAGTCTTCGAGCCGACACCACACGTCTTCAGACGGCGCAACCTTGCGTTCCTTATTTCCCTTGCCGAGGATCGTGATCACCCGCGTCTGGTGATTGATGTTCTGAAGCTTCAAGGTGGCGATCTCCGCACGACGCATGCCGCAGCCGACGGCGAGCGCAATGATAGCCGCGTCGCGCACACCGATGGCGGTGCCCTTGAGCTCGGATTGTGCAATGAGTTTGCCCGTTTCACGGGTATTGAGCGCCCGTCCCCTGGAGATGCGGCTACCGCGCACGGACTTCACTTCGCGAATGGCCGAGTACGTTTCGATGGACATCATGCCCTTGAGCCATGCTTGCTTGGCGACCATGCGAAGCGTGCAGATCTGAAGGTTCACTGTTGAAGGCGAGAGTCCCTTTTCCATTTGCCGAACACGGAAGGCGAGTACGGCGTCGTAGTTCATCTTCTCCCAGGGGCATTCGTTGAGTGAAGCGTGACCGAACTCTTTGGCAATAGCGTTGAGAACCCGGACGATCTTGTTGCGTGACTGCCCGGCGCCGAGGGTGAGGACGTAGGCTTGTGCCGGATTGAAGGTGTCTTTCGGGTGCGAGGCATCGAGCGCGAAGGCATTGCCCTCGTTGTGGTGAGGATCGGACACGTCATAGACAGCAACACTAGGCATTGGTGGACTCATAGACAAAATACGATATTAGACGGAAAGTGCAATTTCCATCAGATATTTTCGCACACTTCCAGAACCCTTGCGTGCCTCGAAGAGGAGGGCAGGCGTTAGTGATAACGGCAGAGGGGAGGAGACCCTCCTCACCAGAGGGGACCCGATGATGAGAATGAGGGCGTTAGGATAGGTCAGATGCTCAAACGCCAGAGAAAGAGGGCCTTGGTTTGCGCCTGTGAGCGTTAGTGATAACGCCTTTATGGCTGTGCGACAGGCGATCCAACGGAATTCCGTAGGTTCAGAAAAGCACGAGTTTTGCACTGTTACAGCCTTGGATCGAGTAGAATGGCGTTATTACTAACGCCTTACACACTCGTTATGTCCGAAAAAAACAGACTTCGCCAGCTTAACTTCACCAAGCGCAGGGAGGCCGAAGGTTTCAAGCGCATTCTGTTTTGGTTAAAGCCTGATGAAAAGGCATATCTCAAAAAAGCGCTGGCTGCTTTTAGAGAAAACGCGGGAGAGGTGGAATTAAACCCCGTAAAGAATGTCAATCCTTATCAAGCAGAAATCCTGAAAGGCGAATATCCATTTGAATTTGAGAAAATTAAATATCCGTACTATACGATCGACAAGCCTTGGGACAATCTCCGTTATTGGAACAATTCTTTACCAAAAGGCATTCTTGTCTTTGCGGATTCCCATAAACGTGTAAAGAAATGGCGGGCAGTCGCACTTGATGGCCTCGGCGCATTCCCCGTGCTGTGGTCGATACGCTACGCCCTCGAGCAGCGCTGTTGGGATCTGGCGCCGTCCAGAACCCGCAAGATCAACTTCTCAAAGTTCGACGTGCAGACCGAAGTCCTCAGGATGGTCGGAAACGCCAAGCTCAAGGTCGATGCCCGCTTTATGAATTCCTCCCTAGGATTCATGACACATCCGATTGCCGCACAAGCTGTCACGGTGGACAGAAGTATTGCGGACAAGTTCCCGGAAGGGGTTCTTGTCGTTGTCGTCGATGAACGAGGCGAGCTTCTCGAGACGAATGCGGAGTGTCCGAAGATGGACGAAATCCTCCTGTGGCGCCATGCCAAACCAGGACTCAGGTGGGATGAAATGCCTGGCACCTGGCATGTAGCAATGGAAGTCTTGACGCGAGCGTTCGCCGTATGAGCTGCTCTTTTCGGGCTGGATATTCACAGGGATCCAAACCAAAAAGAGCAAAACCCGAATTAATATCAAAGGCTTCCCGTACATGACTGTCACAGACTCCCACACAGACAAGCAGCCTCTGGACAAGCTCAGCGGCCTCGTAGAGCGCGTCACTTTTCACAACGAGACGAACGGCTACTGCGTCCTTCGTCTGAAGGTGAAAGGCGAACGCGACCTTATCACGGTGCTTGGCCATACACCCTCCGTAACGCCAGGAGAGTACGCATCTGCGTCGGGTATCTGGGTGATGGACAAAGAGTACGGACGACAATTCCGCGCTCAGTTCCTACGCATCCATGCGCCTACGACGCTTCACGGAATCGAAAAGTACCTCGGCTCCGGCATGGTGAAAGGCATCGGCCCCTTCTGCGCTAAGACGCTTGTCTCGGCCTTCGGGACCGATGTCTTCACCGTCATTGAAGAACAGCCTGAACGCCTGAAGGGATTGCGAGGCATTGGACCGAAGCGCATTCAGAAGATCACATCCGGATGGGCAGACCAGAAGGTCATTCGGGAAATCATGGTATTTCTGCACAGCCATGGTGTGAGCACGTCGAAGTCGGTTCGCATCTACAAGAAGTACGGGAAGGATGCTGTCAAGACCGTCAAGGAAAATCCGTATCGCTTGGCCAAGGACATCAGAGGCATCGGCTTCAAGTCTGCCGACACCATTGCGCAAAATATCGGCATTGAACCAACCTCTCCTATTCGCGCTCAAGCGGGCGTAGCCTTTGCCTTGTCGGAAGCCTCCGGCAATCAAGGCCACTGCTGCCTGCCACGGCCCTTGCTCATCAGCCAAGCATCTGAGCTTCTGAACATCCATGAAAGCGTTATCTCTAACGCCATTGCTCACGAAATTGACGAGGGCGAATTGATCGAGGCCGATTTCCCTGTGCAGGGGAGCATCTATCTGGCTTCGCTCTATCTGTCGGAAAAGTCTGTCGGACGCAACTTGAGGGAGTTGGTCAAAGGTACGCCGCCGTGGCCGAACATCGACCCCGAAAAAGCCATTCCATGGGTGGAGAAGAAGCTCAACCTCACCCTTGCCGCAAGTCAGCGGGAAGCTGTGGCAGCGGCTCTGAAGTCAAAGGTGATGGTCATTACAGGCGGTCCTGGCGTCGGCAAGACGACGATCGTGAGAGCCATCCTCACTATTCTTCGTGCCAAGGGCGTCAACATGATGCTTTGTGCGCCTACCGGACGCGCCGCGAAGCGACTTTCCGAGTCGTCCTGCATGGAAGCCAAGACTATTCACCGACTCCTTGAGATTGATCCTGCCACGATGGAATTCAAGCGCAACGAGGACAACCCGTTGGACTGCGATCTCCTCGTGGCTGACGAGTGCTCGATGATCGACATTCCACTGGCGAACAATCTCGTAAAGGCAATCTCGTCAAAGACGGCAGTCATTTTCGTGGGCGACGTCGATCAGTTGCCGTCCGTCGGCCCTGGTGCTTTTCTTTCCGACTTGATCGAGTCGAACGCCGTCCCGGTCATTCGACTCACAGAAGTCTTCCGACAGGCTGCGACCTCGTGGATCATCAAGGCCGCACATCAAATCAACGCTGGCAGAATGCCGGTCTTCCCGAGCAAGGAAGAGAAGGGCGATTGCTACTTCCTCTCGGTTGAAGACAACGAGCAGATGCCTGAAATTCTCACGACCCTGGTGAGGACACGCCTGCCGAAGGCATACGGCGTGAATCCCATCAAGGACATCCAAATCCTTTGCCCGATGAATCGTGGAAGTGCCGGTGCCCGCACGCTCAACGAAGTGCTCCAGCTTGCGCTCAACCCTCCCACAGAAGCGTCCGTTCTCAAGTTCGGCACGAAATTCTCTGTTGGCGATAAGGTCATGCAGATCGAGAACAACTACGACCGCGACGTGTTCAACGGCGACATCGGCTTTGTGACGCGGCTTGACGCTGAGGAAGAAGAGCTAACAGTTGATTTCGACGGGCGTGAAGTTGTGTACCCCTACGGAGAGCTGGACGAGCTTGTGCTCTGCTATGCCACGACCATTCATAAGTCCCAGGGGAGCGAATATCCGATCGTAGTGTTGCCGATCACAATGCAACACTACGTGATGCTCAAGCGCAACCTCATTTATACGGGCGTGACGCGCGGGAAGATGCTGGTGATCCTCGTCGGTCAGAAGAAGGCGTTGGCAATGGCGGTTCGGGGAAAGCAGACCATTGCGCGAAATACGGGCTTGAGGCACTGGCTCCAGAACGAGAATCCAACCCAAAATGAGTTTTGACGGTTATCGCGCACAGCTGGAAGTCCGTAGGATCGATCAGCGTGGTTACTGAGGCATGACGACCTGACTTCTTGGCCACTTCCAACCCAAATTGACTTTTCGGATTCAAATCGACAGCACGATTTTCAGGGGGCAAAAAAATCAAGGTTGGACTTGACAATTCAAATCCAACCTCAAAAGAGTAATAGCCGTAAAAACATTTGAACGGATCGCCTGCGTGGGCCACCACTTTACGTAAGGCGGCATGTGCAGAGGATCCGTTCTCGTAGTATCGACGAATGTTGGTTTCCCATCGGGAACTGAGGCGAGTACTTCTCCGTATAAGGTCAAAGAGATTGACCTCTTGAGAAATGGTAAGGCCTCGAGTTGTCTTGTTGTCATTTATAAATTACAATCGAGTCTGTCATTTTGGAAATGCTATGCAGAAGAAATCCATAGACGAAAGCGTTCTGACAGACGACGTCTACGCCGCGGAATATTTGACCCAGGCGTACCACAAAGGCTCCCACTCGGAATTCGCCGAGGCTATAGGTCGAGTCTGCCGCGCACGTAACTGCATGAGCGAGGTAGCGGCGAAGACAGGTCTCGCTAGACCGGCTCTCTACAATGCTCTCGGACCGACAGGGAATCCCCGTCTATCTACGCTTTATGCGGTCCTCAAGGCTTTGAATCTTGAGGTTGTTCTGAAACCTTCCCAACCCGTTTCGAATCATGATCACTGAGGACAAGGTTAGAGATAAAGCCCGAAATATTCTGGGCCTCAACGAATCTTTGAAAGGTGCAAAGGCCGATGTTGGACAACTGACGACATTCAATCAGCTGGGTTTTCCGGGCATTAGCGACAAGCCCGACGGTTGGTATTTGCCGGACAATCGCAACGAAGTAGCCCTTATATTGGAAACCAAGGCCGAGAAATTTGACATTTCCCAACAGAAGTTTGTCGATGAGCTGTTGAAAAATGTCCGCATTGCACAGACTCAATACGCAAAAGTAGTCGGTATCCTGTACAACGGCGAAGATGTGCGGGTATTCAAGGGAGACGAAGAAGTTAAGACGCCGAATACATTACAGCACCTTGGATACTATTTATCTCTGTATGCCGTCAATACGATAGATAAAGAGAAAATCTATCAGCTGACGGCAAGAATCAACAACAGTCTGCATTTTGAGTTTGGCATCAAAAATCTGTACCACCGCATGATTTTTACGGCGTGCGCGTTGGTTGCCGAGCGTTACGGCGCGGGTTTGAAGCGCCTCAAGGATTTGGGTTACGCCACGTTCCACACATCTATTCACTCCACCCTGTCCAAGTCTCTTGCGGGTAGTCGTAAGCAGAACTCGAAGATAGACATTCTGTTGGAAGAGTATTCCGACATCAAGATGAACTCGACGGACAACCAGAAGGCAATTAATGACTTCATAGACTGGGTCGTCGAGATTTCCGAGTGCGTCAACTCCAACGAGTGGCGCGGTGAGGACGTGATGGGCATCTTCTTCAACGAGTTCAACCGATACAAGAAGAAGTCCGAGGCCGGCCAGGTTTTCACGCCCGAGCACATTACGGACTTTATGTACAAGATTCTCGAAGTGAACAAGGATGACTGCATCCTTGACGCCACGTGCGGTTCCGGCGGTTTCCTGGTGAAGGCCATGGCAAACATGATTCACGCGGCAGGCGGCATGGAGACGAAGAAGGCCAGCGAGATAAAGTCCAAGCAGTTGTACGGCATTGAGTTCGACCGGGAGATTTACGCGTTGGCGTGCGCGAACATGTTGATTCACAAGGACGGCAAAACTAACCTTGAGCAGATGGACACCCGCACCAAAGAGGCCGGTGAATGGATGAAATCCAAACCAATTACGAAGGTCCTGATGAATCCGCCGTATGAAAACAAGTACGGCTGCATGAACATTGTCGAGAATGTGTTGAATAGCGTACCTGCGCGTACACAATGTGCGTTCATTCTGCCAGACAAGAAACTTGAGAAGGCTTCAACTACGCAGATGAATCGGATTCTGAAGAATCACCGCCTCCGTAAGGTCATCAAACTGCCGGAGGACCTGTTCTTCGGCGTGGGCATAACCACGAGCATCTTCGTGTTCGAGTCTGGCGTTGGACAGGACGACAAGGAATTCTTTGCCTGCTACATGGAGTCCGATGGTCTGTCGACGGTTAAGAACAAGGGACGTCACGACGTGTACGGTAAGTGGCAGGCGATCGAGGCGCATTGGGTCGATGTGGTCGAGAAGCAGTCCGGCGACGATACGTGCCAGTGGGTAGACCCGAACGAGCACCTGTCTTATCAGATGCCTCTGAAACCTTTCGAGATTTTCGAGGAGGACTTCCGCAAGACGGCGATGGACTATCTGATGTTCAAGCGGGGCATCGACGCTAAAGAGTTCGGTGAAAAGCTGCTTGACACGGCGATGTATTCGAGTCGCGTGAGCTCTGACGACGAGTTTGTAACCTTTACCATGCGCAAGGACGGAGGAGAGGATGGCGAAGCTTGATGCTCGAAACTGGATGGAATTTAGGATCGGCGATATTTTTCGGATGAACAATACGAAGAGCATCGTTCAGAAGGATGTCGTACCGGACAGCGGTACAGTCCCATATGTAACCGCACAAGCAGGAAATAACGGAGTCATGACGTTCATTGACTGTCCTCCGGAATGGATGGACGAAGGCGACTGCATCATGATCGGTGGAAAAACGCTGACTTTTTCCTATCAGGAGAAAGCTTTTTGTTCAAACGACAGCCATAACATCGCACTGCATCTCAAGGAAACGGATAAAGCATCCGAGGCACGCTATTTATTTCTGATTACGGCTTTACGAAGCGCTCTTTCTCAAAAATATTCATGGAGTGACTCCATTTCCATGAAATCAATTAAAGACGATGTATTCAGGCTACCGGTCGACAATGACGGAAACCTAGATTGAGCGTACATGGACGAATATATGTCGACAGTCTTGAAAGAAGTTGAAGCAACCCTTGAGAACCTGAGTTCTGTTGCTTTTTATACCAGGAATTCTTTGCGGTAAACGAGGCCTTCGTTGGCCCCTCCGATTGACGAACCCGCTGAGACTCGTGCCCTGTTTGGGCACGGCAGAATGCCCTCTCCCGCTCTCTGTGCTGTCGAGCGGGAGATCTGAAAACGGAACATCCTCAGGATTGCGAAGGCTTTCGTGTCACACCTCTCTCAGAGGTTTGAGGACATTGAGCCTTACTTTGTTCCTTGGCGGGAACTTTGTCCTCATCCGCAACCGTCGCGTCGCCGAAGTATTCCGTACGTTTAACAAAGGGCAGGCCTTGGTACGCCTCAAGCAAAACCTTGTCCCACACCGTCGGATTCTTCGGATATCGGAACTTCAGGATGTTGCCGTTCTCACACATGTACGGCCCCGCCAACCGACGGTAGGAACCGTAGAAAATCTGGTCGCCCGAGGCCTGTTCGGCAATCTTGAGAACGTCTTCGCGGGACGGCGTGAGGAAGGGCGTGCCGTCCGCCTTGACGCCCTGGAACATCAACTGGATCGAGCGGATGAAGCGGATGTCCTTCTTGCCGCCCATCCAGTCGGGCATGTCGGCAACCGCGTCGAGGTTCGAGTTGAACGTCGCGACGGTCAGCGTGCAGCCGACTTCTTTGCCGTCCACCTTGAGCTTTTTGTCGGCGGACGGACAGCCGGCGCTTTCCTTCACGAGTCGGAAGGAGTTCGCCATGCGCGGCTCTTCGCCTTCGAAAAGATTCCACCGATTGTCGACGAAGTGACGTTTCACGGGCGTCACCTTCCAACCCGCGTTACGGAGTCCCTTTACCGTGCGGTCGGACGCTTTGTCGAGCGCCAAGAGACGGGCAGCCCGCAGATCGGGCGCATCTTTGGGTTCGATCATCGAGATCCAGGCGTCGAGGTGTTCGCGGCAAACGCCTGAATAGGTGGACATGACGCCGGAGAGTGCGCCGACAGCAGCCGAGCCGCTTCCCGAGCCTCCGTACACAAACGAACTGAAAAGACCGATGCTTGCGCCGAGCACGGCGTTCACGGCATGAGGATCGACGGAGGGTTCGATCGGCGTGATCCACTTCTGATCGTCCGTCTCCCTGTCTTCGTGGCCGAGCATCAACCCCAAAATCTCGGATTTCGGAGCTGTAGACGACGAAGGAAAACGGTCGATCTCTCATGATGAGGCCACCGGCGTCTGATTGGTTCACGCTCACCTCATGACCACATGCGTCAGCGTGGCGTTGGCCTGGCGCAAATAATATGCGCAGCCGAAGTCTTGGAGCCACTCCATCGTCATCGCGGTATTGAAGCCGTGCATTTTGGCCGTCTCGACCAACGTCAAGATTTGTCAACTGG
>OGLS01001572.1_pt1 | contig 13198 bp, 13 predicted proteins | sample 1572881 | NCBI WGS metagenome assembly OGLS01 (sample SAMEA2582013, study PRJEB24529) | metagenome | biome: Human gut stool | place: China | collected 2011
CATGGTAAAGAACACTTCTAAAATGTTCATTACCGGCCCCGCAGTAGTAAAATCTGTTACTGGTGAAGACGTAACCCAAGAACAACTGGGTGGCGCTATGACCCACAACAGCACTTCCGGCGTTGCACATTTTGCTGCAGAAAACGACGAAGATTGCTTGCAACAGATCCGTTACCTGCTGAGCTTCCTGCCTTCCAATAACATGGAATGCGCTCCTATCGTAGAAACCGGTGACGACCCGATGCGTATTGATGACTCCTTGAATACATTGCTTCCGGATAACTCCAACCAAGCATATGATATGAAAGACGTAATCAAATCCATCGTAGACAACGGTGAATTCTATGAATCCCAACAATATTGGGCAACCAATATTATCACTTGCTTTGCACGTATGGATGGTCAAACCGTAGGTATCATTGCAAACCAACCTAAAGTAATGGCTGGCTGCCTGGATATCAACGCATCCGACAAATCCTCTCGTTTTATTCGCTTCTGTGATGCCTTCAACATTCCTTTGCTGAACTTGGTAGACGTACCTGGCTTCCTGCCTGGCTGTAACCAAGAATACGGCGGTATTATCCGGCACGGCGCAAAAATGCTGTATGCATATTCCGAAGCAACTGTACCTAAAATTACTGTAGTAACCCGTAAAGCATACGGTGGTTCCTACCTGGCAATGTGTTCCCAAGATTTGGGCGCAGACCAAGTAATTGCATGGCCGACTGCAGAAATCGCAGTAATGGGACCTGCAGGTGCAGCTAACATCATCTTCAAAAATGATCCTGATGTAAAAGCAAAAACGGAAGAATATATCGATAACTTTGCAACTCCGTACCAAGCAGCAATGCGCGGCATGGTAGACATCGTAATCGAGCCGAAAAACACCCGTCCCACCATCATCAACGCTTTGCAAATGTTGCAGTCCAAACGTGAAACTCGCCCGGCAAAACGCCATGGCAATATTCCTTTGTAATTTGCAGCTTGCAGTATAGTGCTTAATTAATTAAGAAGAATGAGGTGAAATAATGGGTCCTGTAACTACTAATCCTTGGTTGATTTCTATCATCAATATGACCATAGTTTTTGGTGTATTGGCTATGCTGGGTTTCTTGATGAAAGTTATCTACTTTGTAGATCCTACTCGTCAAAAAAAAACAGCTAATCCAGTAGCAGCACCGGCACCTGCCGCAGCACCTGCTGCTGTTGCAGCTCCTGTGCAGGATGACAGTGAAGTAATTGCTGTTATTGCAGCAGCTGTAGCTGCTCTTGGTCATTCCGCAGAGCAAATAGCCTGCGTACGTCGTCTGCCCGAAGCAAGTTGGACACAAAATGCTCATATTGAAGCAATTAGTGTACGTAAAGAATGCTTCTAAAACAAAGTTAGGTTTTAGCAACACTTAAGTTTAATATATTTTAAACAATTTTGAAGGAGGGTATTCCCTGTGAAAAAATATACCATTACCGTTAACGGCACTGCATATGAAGTAGAAGTTGAAGATATGGGCGGCGCTGCTGCAACAGCTCCTAAAGCTGCTGCTCCTAAAGCTGCACCGGCTCCGGCCGCTGCTCCCGCTCCTAAAGCTGCTGCACCGGCTCCGGCTGCAAAACCTGTTGCTGCTGGCTCTGCAACCATTTCTGCTCCTATGCCTGGTAAAGTTCTCGAAGTTAAAGTTAAAGCTGGCGACGCAGTTAAAGCTGGCGATGTATTGATGATTCTTGAAGCAATGAAAATGCAAAACGAGATCATGGCTCCGGCTGACGGCACCATTTCTGACGTTCGCGTTTCCGCAGGTCAAACTGTTGGTACCGGCGACGTTATGATCGTAATGTAATTTGCGTCATAAGAAAGCAATAACTTTTATATTTAGAAGAGAGCTTATTTGTGATTGAAACTAGAAGCTCTCAAATAATTGAACATTGGGAGGATATAAATGGAAGCATTTGTAGTTGCTTTACAATCCGTATGGAATGACAGCGGTTTCTCCGCTTTCACCATGGGTAATGCTATCATGATGCTTGTTGGCATCATTCTGCTGTACCTTGCTATTGGTAAAGGCTTCGAACCATTGCTGCTGTCTCCGATCGCATTCGGCTGTTTGCTGGCAAACGTGCCTAAAACAGGTTTTGAAGACCAACCGGGTGTTATGCAGGTAATTCTTTATGGTATTCACCATGAAATTTTCCCGCCTTTGATTTTCTTAGGCGTAGGTGCAATGACAGACTTTGGTCCGTTGATTGCAAACCCGAAAACTTTGCTTTTGGGCGCTGCAGCTCAAGCAGGTGTATTTATTTCCTTGCTGGGCGCTATGATGCTCGGATTTACCGTGCAAGAAGCATCCGCTATAGGTATTATCGGTGGCGCTGATGGCCCGACTGCTATTTACCTGGCTGCAAAAATGGCTCCTAACCTGTTAGGTGCTATCGCAGTAGCTGCATATTCTTATATGTCGTTGGTTCCTTTGATCCAACCGCCTATTATGAAACTTTGCACTACCGAAGCTGACCGTAAAATTGTTATGGCACAATTGCGTCCTGTAACTCGTTTTGAGAAAATCGTATTCCCGATTGCAACCACTATCGTTATCAGCTTGTTGCTTCCGCCTGTATGCTCTTTGATTGGTATGCTGATGTTGGGTAACCTGTTCAAAGAAGCTGGTTGTTTGGATCGTCTTTCCGATACTGCACAAAATGCTTTGATGAACATTGTAACGATCATGCTGGCAACTGGTACAGGTTTGACTATGAAAGCTGAATCCTTCCTGAACTATCAAACTATTTTGATCATTGTTCTTGGTTTGATCGCTTTCGCAGCTGGTACTTTTGCCGGTGTTGTATTTGGTAAGCTCATGTGCATTCTGGATGGTGGTAAAACCAATCCTCTTATCGGTTCCGCTGGTGTATCCGCAGTTCCGATGGCAGCCCGTGTATCCCAGAAGGTTGGTTCTGAGGCAGATCCGAGCAACTTCCTTCTGATGCACGCAATGGGACCGAACGTAGCTGGTGTTATCGGTACCGCAGTAGCTGCAGGTGCAATGCTTGCAATGATTGGACCTGTCAAATAATTTATAGTATAAACAGAAATAGGTGCACTTTATCGTGCACCTATTTTTTTTGGAAAAAGAAAAATATAAAGCAAATCATTATGCTGTAGTAAAGAGAAGTACAAGCTTTCTTTATAGTTTCAAGTAATAATGCAGTCCTGAAGCTGGTTAACCAAGATAAAAACATTAATTTTTCTTTTGGTTATTTTGAATAATGTTTTTTGAGTGGACAAAGAATCTTAAATATTGTAAAAATAGTATTATTGTATTATATTAATATACCTTAATGTCAAAAAAGCTGTAAATTAAATAAAACTTACACTTTTAAATTTGAGTGCATAGTGGTATAATGAAGCATAAGGTGTTGCAAGAAAATTCATAGAAAGCAATGCTAAGGATCTTTTACAAAATTCTCTTTATTTTGATATACGCGCCCCGAACGCGCTGTATATAAAATTAATTTAAAAGGAGGAATTATAATGTCCCCAGCAGTAAAATGTCTCATTCTTCTGGCTGTTGTTGCATTGTTATTTGTAACCGAACTCATCCCGCTTGCAGTAACGGCTATGGGCGGCGCTATCGCGTGCGGCCTGTTAGGTTTTATCCCTGCTAAACAAGTATTTTCTGGTCTCTCTAATTCGACCGTAGTACTCTTTGCAGGCATGTTCGTAGTAGGTGCAGCCATGTTCTACACAGGTCTTGCACAAAAAATCGGTAATACTGTAGTTCATTTCTGCGGTACCGGTGAAAACAGCTTGATGTTTGGTTTAATGTTTGTTGGTGCTGCTTTGTCTTCTGTATTATCCAACACTGGTACTGCAGCTTGTCTGCTGCCGGTTGTACTTGGTATTTGTTCTGCAGCAAAGATTCCCGCTTCCCGTCAATTGATGCCTTTGGCATTTGCCTGCGGTCTCGGTGGTATCATCACTATGGTTGGTACTCCTCCGAATATCATCGCTAACGGCGCTTTGGAAGCTGCTGGTATTGCTGACAAATTTGGCTTCTTCGAATTTGCCTGGATTGGTATCCCTGTAACAGTAGCTGGTATCATCTATATGATGTTCTTAGGTAAATACCTGCTTCCGAAAGCTGAATTGGATGCCGACCAGGAAATTGAACAAGAAGTTGAAGCTAACGAAACTTCTGCTTCTAAACAAGTAGTTTCCGGCGTTATCCTGTTGCTCGTAGTTTTGACTATGGCTATCGGCATCAAGGGCGTTTCTTTGGAAATGGCAGCTATTATCGGCGCAATCGTTTGCGTATTGACTGGCTGTTTGACTGAAAAACAAGCTTATGCTTCTATTGACTGGGTAACTATCTTCCTGTTCGCAGGTATGATGCCTGTATCCACTGCAATGGACAAAACCGGCGCTGGTAAATTGATCGCTGAATGGACCGTAGGTCTGATGGGCGGTTCTCCGTCTCCTTTAGTTGTTACTGCAATTCTTTTCATTCTTTCTTGCGGTTTAACACAATTTATGTCCAACACTGCATCTGCAGCTCTGCTGTGCCCGATTGGTGTTGCGATTTCTAAACAACTTGGCGCTGATCCAAAAGCAGTATTGATGGCTATCGCAGTTGCAGCATCCTGTGCATTTGCATCTCCGGTAGGTACGCCTCCGAACACTTTGGTTCTTGGCCCTGGCGGATACAAATTTATGGACTATGTTAAAGCAGGTACCGGTCTTGTTATCGTATCCTTTATCGTATCCCTGGTTGTAATTCCTATCGTATGGCCTTTCTTCCCCGGTAATTAAATTTACTTCGGAAAAACAGTAAATTTTATAAAATGAATTATGTAAAAACAGGCGTGTATATCACGCCTGTTTTTTAATACTTGTTTTTGTGAATTTTTTTAGAGGAACGGCTTTAGAGTGTATCCTTTATAGCAAAAATTTGTTATAATAAGAAATGGTCTAAAGGTGTGTTCAGTCCTTGGATAATAGAGAATGAAGGGATTGTTTTGTTTGAACGAAATATATAGAGAAGAATCTCAAGTCAGTGATCGCAGAATGCAGATATCATATGGCGGTTTGGCCGTTATAGTTTTATTATGGATTTATGAAGGGTATCGTTATGTCAATACAGGATATTTTAGCCCTTTAGGTTGGGGCTTTAATATTTTATTTCTGCTGATGTGGATATGGCGTGTTGTTTTTAAGTATACATATATTCTACGTGATGGCGAGATGGAAGTCATAAGCCATGGCGTGGGAATTAGACGCAGTTTTAAAGTGGATTTGACTAAAACTGAAAGTTATACCAATAAATATATCAAAAGTTTTTTTAAGAAAACTAAAATCCGTCATTATATTCACAGGTATTCTTCAGTAGATCCTAATGAACAGCGTTTGTTAGTGTTTACTGAAGGTAAAGATAATAAAAGGCTGGCTGGTATTATTTTTAAATGCAGCGAAAAATTTTTGCGCGAACTGCGCAAACAGATGCCTGATAAATTTTTAAACTTAAATTGAGTTATTGAGAAAGGATGAAAACAATGGAAGCATTGGTAAATGTAGATAGTTCTTTGATTTGTGCTCGTATCATTCAAGTTTTCGTTGGCGCTTTTTTTATATTTTTATGATTGCTAAGGCAGTTGGATCAGAAAATAAGGCAAAATGGTTCAAAAGACGTATGAAATACACTTTTTTCAATAAAAGAGGTATTTTTGGCGAATATATTAACTTTGGCTATCCTATTACATGGCAGGGTGTAGGTATTTTTGTCGCTATTTACGGCGTTATTTTTGGATTTGGTTATTGGTATGTTTTCATACACGCCTATAATTAAGGAGAGTATTTATGGCAGAAATGAGAGCTGAATTAGTAGGATTATTGATTGAGAAGCATGGCGAAAGAGCGAAAATAAAGCTTGATAAAGATAAAAGTAAAGGGGAAAAAATACCTAAATATTTAGAAGCCTGGTGTCCTATCAATGCCAAAGTTGGCGATGTAGTCGGTGTTGAATATCAGGAAATGAATAAACGTAAGATGCAGATGATATTGTATGGCTTTCCTGTATTGTCAGTGATTGCCGGTGCTGTTTTTGGAAACAGTATCGCTGTATTTTTCGATATTGATAAGACAATGCCTGTGATGCTGGGTGTAGTTATCTGGCTGTTGGTTTCTGTTAATTATGCGCGTATTTTTAAACGTGATGCAGTACGTGAAGGTGTACAGCCTGTTGTTATAGAAATAGAAGCACCTGACCCAATAGTTTTTGATGATACTGAAGATGAAAATGAAAAAAAATAGGAGATGAGCTGATGCTGGTAAGGTTAGCGTCCGGATCTCCGCGCCGTTTAGAATTATTGCGTCAGATTGGGTTAGAGGTTGATGTATATACCAGCGCCTTTGATGAGGTTAGTGGAGATAACGCTGAAAAAGTGGTAGCAGTAAATGCTTTAGGTAAAGGGCAGGTAGTTGTTGAACAAGTTGGCAGCGAAATACCTGTGATTGCTGCTGATACGATGGTTGTTTTGGAAAATGAAATACTTGGCAAACCATTTGACAGCAATGATGCAGCCGTGATGCTGCGGAAATTGTCTGGCAGAGTGCACCGGGTTTTGACAGGTGTTGCTGTTTTTTATAAGACCCAGAATTTAGTAGAAGTAGTAGAGACTAAAGTATGGTTTAGAAGCTTATCAGAAATTGAGATTAATGCTTATGTTGCGACCGGCGAACCTTTTGATAAGGCTGGAGCCTATGGAATTCAGGGACGTGGTGCAGTTTTAGTTGAGAAAATAGAGGGCTGCTATAATAACGTCGTGGGGTTGCCGCTCACCCGCTTGTATCAAATGATGGCACAAATTGGAGTGAAGGGCTTTTGAGCCAGTGTATAAAAGAATTGTCGCTGGATGACAGACCACGTGAAAAATTGATGCAGCAAGGTGCTGCTGGGTTAAGTAATTCTGAACTTTTAGCTATTTTAATACGTACTGGTACCCAGAAGCGTTCTGCTTTAAGAATTGCAGAAGAATTGACTGCTTCAAGTGGGTTATATCAAAATATAGCCTGTGTGCACAGTGTTGCAGAGCTGGCTAAAGTCAAGGGACTGGGGCCCGCAAAAGCTGCAACAATTTTGGCTGCGTTGGAATTAGGCAAGCGTATTGCAGCAGCTGGAAGTCAGGTCAAGTTAAAAATAGAGTCTCCGCAAAAAGGTGCTGAGATTTTATTGCCAAGATTGCGTTACGAACAACATGAAAAATTTTTGGTGTTATTATTAGACAGCAAAAATCAGGTCATAAGAATGGAACAAGTTTCAGAAGGATCTGTCAATAGTTCGGTTGTGCATCCTCGGGAAGTGTTTGCCCCGGCGTTACTGTACCATGCTGCTGCCATTTTGGTAGCACATAATCATCCTTCTGGAGATCCTAAACCTAGTCAGGAAGATAAAGAGCTGACTCGTAGTCTGAATGAGACCGGGATAATTATGGGAATTCCGCTGATTGACCACCTGGTAATTGGCGATGGAATATTTTTTAGTTTTAGAGAGCAAGGTTATTTAGATAAATGAGGTGTTGAAGAATGTTTGGTATTTTTAAAAGTTTTGCTCATGATATGGGAATCGATTTGGGAACTGCGAATACTTTGGTGCATGCTAAAGGTAAAGGTATTATTATCAGAGAACCTTCAGTAGTTGCCGTAGACAGAGAGAATAAAGAGGTGCTGGCGATTGGTGCCGAAGCTAAGCAGATGATTGGTCGTACTCCTGGACATATCGTGGCTATTCGTCCGATGAAGGATGGCGTTATTGCTGATTTTGATATTACCCAGTCGATGCTTAAATACTTTATAAAAAAAGCAATTGGCAAACATTCTTTAGTCCGTCCGCGTATTGTTGTTGGCGTTCCTTCTGGCGTTACTGAGGTTGAAAAACGTGCGGTTATTGATGCTACTGTACAAGCTGGGGCCAGGGAAGCATATTTGATTGAAGAACCAATGGCGGCTGCTATTGGTGCAGGGTTGCCTGTACAAGAAGCCACCGGCAGTATGGTCGTTGATATTGGCGGCGGAACCTGCGAAGTAGCTGTTATTTCCTTGGGTGGTATCGTTATCAGCCGTTCTATCCGGACCGGCGGTGATGCAATGGATGATGCTATTGTACGTTACATCAGGAAAACATTCAGTCTGTTGATTGGTGAGCGGACAGCAGAAGAAATAAAAATTACTATTGGCACTGCGATGGAACTTGAAGAAGCTACAGAAATGGAAATTCGTGGTCGTGATCTCGTGACAGGGTTGCCTAAAAATCTGCTTATTAATGCGAACCAGATCTGCGAGGCGTTGAGTGAACCGGTGGCTAATATTGTCGATGCAGTACGTAATACTCTGGAGAGAACTCCTCCGGAACTGGCTTCTGATATTATGGATCGCGGTATCGTTATGACAGGAGGATCTTCTTTGCTGCGTAATCTTGACCGTCTACTGAGCAAAGAAACAGGAATGCCTGTCTATGTTTCTGATGATGCTTTGTCCTGTGTTGCCTTAGGTACTGGTATTGCGGTTGAAAATGTAGATATCTATAAAAAAGGATTTATGGCATCTAATAATAAATGAAGGCTGAATTATTATTGTGAGTAAGAAAAATATGAGCCTGCTTCTGATTGTGATAGCATTGGTAGCTCTGATGACCTTGGCTGTTGAAGGAAGAGTACGATTTCCGGTGTTGAATAGAGTGGTGATTGCAGTAATAAGTCCTGTCAACAGTTGTATTCAGACATTTACAGGCGCAGCTTCTTCTTTGGAAAAGAAGCTGGAAGCTATTACGACAATGGAAGCAGAAAACGAGCAATTAAAAAAAGAAAACGCTGAATTGCGAAGGGCTAATATAGCTATGGCTGAGTTTTACGCTGAAAACCAGCGGCTGACAAAGCTTTTGCAATATAAAGAGCACGTGCCTGAACAGAAATTACTGCCTGCCAAAGTTGTGGGGCGGAATATGGGCGATTTACAGGATGTTGTAATCATCGATCGTGGTTCTGCAGATGGTCTGGATAAAGAGATGGCTGTTGTTACGGGTGATGGTATCGTAGGGCTGGTAGAAGAAGTTTATCCTGCTGCTGCTAAAGTCATGCTGATTACCAGCAGCCGTTGTAAGATCGGGGCACGTATTTTGAGGGCTGATTCCAGAGCGGTTGGTGTTATCTGCGGAAGAAGCATGGAAAATATGCCTTTAGAAATGGAACATTTACCTAGGGAAGCGGATGTAAGAAAAGGTGATGTTGTTATTACCAGCGGTTTCAGTGGCAGGCATCCGGCAGGTTTGGTAATTGGTACTGTAAGAGAAACCAGCCCAGAGGCGGCAGGACTTTTACTGAACGCAGATGTTGATCCTGCTGTTGACAGCAGTAAAGTAGAAGAAGTTTTTGTTGTTACCGGGTATAGCAACCCTGCAGCAGCAACAGGTAAATTAAATAGTAATACCGAAGGAGGACAGGCACAATGAGGAAACTGATTTGGCCCGTCCTGTTTCTGTTATGTTTATCTTTACAGATGAGTTTGTCGCAAAATCAGTGGTTTAAATTTGATCTGCCGCTTTTGCTTATTTATTGTTTGGCTATGCTGAAAGGTGCATTTGCCGGTGGGATAGCTGGCTTTTTCGTAGGATTGCTGCAGGATCTTTTAACCGGTGGTATTTTTGGTTTTCATATTTTGACAAGGACTGCGATAGGGTATTATGTTGGCTATACAAAAGAAAAGGTATTTAAAGACAGTATGTTTTACAATATTGTGGCGATTGTTACAATAACAGTTGCTTTGCGAGGCTGTTATTTTATTCTGCAGGTTATTATGGCTAAGGGATTTTCTGTTTTACTGTTAGAGCTGGCACTGCAGGATACGTTTGCTTATTGCCTGGGAAATATTATTTTTGTAATACCGTTGTATCTTCTGACAGAAAGACTGCAGAAATGGATAGAACTGGATGATGGATTGCATTAAACAAAGGAGGTCAAATTGTGCTGAACAAAAGATACGCGCGCCGCTTGGAAGTTATGCTGGCAGCAGCAGTATGCATATTTTTAATTTTGCTCGGCAGAATGGCCTATTTGCAGCTTTATAAAGGCGATTATTATGGCAATCAGGCTGATGGTAACAGATTGCGCAGAACAAAAATCACTGCTCCGCGCGGCCTGTTTTTTGATTATAAAGGGCAGGAATTAGTTAATAATCTGCCTGGTTATGCTGTGGCACTTCAGCGTCAGGGGCAGCGTGATAATGAAAAAGTGATCGGTATATTGTCTGAAATATTAAATATGCCGGAAGACCAAATTAGAAAGCGTATTGCAGCTAATCAAAACAGTTATGAGCCAACCCGCTTAAAAAGCAATGTTTCCCCTGAGATCGTAACAAAAATAGAAGAACGCAGGTTGGAGTTACCTGGAGTTTTGTTGGAATTACAGCCAATCCGCAATTATTTGTATAAAGAACTGGCAGTTCACGCGTTAGGTTATGTTGGCGAGGCCAGTGAATATGATATTACTGAAGGCAGCTATAAAGGGATGCCAGGCGGTAGTATTGTTGGTAAATTTGGCATTGAAAAAACTTTTGATAAAGTTATCCGCGGAATAGACGGCAGCTTTGATGAGGAAGTAGATGTTGCCGGTAATGTTGTTAAACAACTGGGTCAGCGTGACCCTATACCAGGGAAAAGTTTGCAGCTGACCATTGATAAAGAATTGCAGATGGTTATGGAAAAAGCTGTAGATGAGCAATTGGCATATCTGCGGTCCAGCGGGATTGCCCCTAACGCCAGAGCAGCGGCTATTGTTGCGATTGATCCGCGCAGCGGTGCGGTAAGAGCTATGGTAAGCAGGCCTGCGTTTAATCCTAACCTTTTTGTAAATGGGATATCGGAAAAGGATTGGCAGGTTATAAATAATGATCCTAACTATCCTATGGGCAACAAAGTAATATCAGGCGAATATCCCCCTGGATCAACGTTTAAGATCATTACGGGTACGGCGGCATTGGAACTTGGCAAGGTAACACCGGAAGAATTGATTTTTGACTCCGGTCAGCACTGGCTTATCCCTATGGGCAACGCTGGCGGAGAAGCCCTGGGTTGGATTAACTTTCAACAGGCTTTAAGCATGTCGGATAATGTATATTTTTATGAAATGGGCAATCGCTTAGGGATCAATAATCTGGTTGATTTTGCACGCAAATTCGGTATGGGCAGGAAAACAGGTATTGAACTTGAGGGTGAAGCTTCAGGGCTGCTTCCGACACCTGAAAATAAACGCAAGATATTTACAGGGGAGGACTGGACTCTGGGTGATACCTTTAACGCTTCTATCGGGCAGGGGATAGACCTTGCAACACCTCTGCAGATGGCGGTGATGATGAGCTGCATCGCCGGAGGTGGTATTTATCACCAACCGTATTTAGTAGATAAAGTCCTTAATAATGATGGAAGTGTTTTTGAAGTACGTCAGCATCAGGAACCATATGCTTTGGGGGTATCACAAAAAACTCTTGAACTGATTAAACAGGGTTTGATGGGTGTGGCACAACCTGGCGGAACGGCTTCTTATTTTGCCAATTTGCCGAAGCCAATGGCTGCGAAAACAGGCACGGCAGAAAATCCGCATGGACGCGATCATGGTTTATTTGTAGCCTATGGACCTACAGATGCTCCGGAACTGGTAGTTGCGGCAGTAGTTGAGCAGGGCAGTTTTGGTTCTACTTCAGCTGGTCCGATTGTATATAAAGTGTTTGAAGAATGGTTTAGAGAAGAAGGTCTGATACCGTCACAAGCGGTTAAGTAAGCAGAAACTGCGGAAAGGATAGCAAATGCAGCAAAATAGATATTTTCGTAATTTGGACTGGTGGCTGGTTATAGCTATTTTTGGGTTGGTTGGAATAGGCATTTGCCTGATTGCCAGCGCTACTCATTCTTTTGCCGTAACGACAGGTAAAGCATGGCATGTTGAACGGCAAAGTCTGTTTTTAGCAATAGATTTGGCCCTGGTTATTTTTTCGTTGCGCTTCGACTATCGGCTGCTTAAAGATATTGCAACTCCCTTATATGTTTTTAATATTATCCTGCTTTTAGCGGTAATGTTTTTAGGACACAGCCAGCTGGGTGCTCAAAGATGGATCCAGATCGGCCCGCTCAGTATTCAGCCTTCTGAGTTTTCTAAAGCAATAATGATTGTCTGTCTGGCTGCGTTTTTAAATAAAAGATTGGAAACTCTTGACAGTTTCACTGATTATTTGCCGGCGCTGGCTTATGCTTTTGTACCTTTTATATTGGTTATGAAGCAGCCGGATTTAGGTACGTCGCTGGTTTTTATGGCAATTTTGCTTGGGATGCTGCTCATCAGCGGGTTTAAGGTCAGGTGGCTGATGTATATGAGCGGCGCGCTTATCGCTTTGATGCCTGCATTGTGGCATATTTTAAAAGAATATCAAAAAAACAGGATTCGTGTATTTTTAGATCCGGAGCTTGATCCTTTCGGGGCTGGATATCATGTCATTCAATCAAAAATAGCTATTGGGTCTGGCCTTTTGACAGGTAAGGGCTGGTTTTTAGGTACGCAGAGCCAACTTAATTTTCTGCCTGAGAATCATACTGATTTTATCTTTGCTGTAGCTGGTGAAGAGTTTGGATTCATTGGTATTTTTATTATTTTATTATTATATTTGATCGTTATTTGGCGCGGGCTGACTATTGCATTGAACGCCGAAGACGATTTCGGTACCTTGCTGGCAGTGGGCATTACTTTCATGTTTATGTTCCATGTGCTGGTAAATATTGGAATGACTGCTGGGATTATGCCAGTTACAGGTGTGCCGCTGCCGTTTATGAGTTATGGAGTGAGTTCGCTGACTACGAATATGCTGTTGGCCGGGCTGCTGCTGAACATCAATATGCGGCGTCAGCAGCTGCAATTTTAGAGGAGGAACAGTATGGAAAAAGAATTAACGATCGATATACTCAGCAGTGTACAGAAACCTGCTCGTTATACAGGCGGAGAATTTAACAGTATTGTAAAAAGTCCGGAGGAAACTGAAGTAAGTATCGCCCTGGCTTTTCCAGATATTTATGAAGTTGGGATGAGTTATCTGGGATTTAAAATTTTATATCATATCCTGAACCTTGAAAACGGTGTTGCTGCTGAAAGAGTTTACGCCCCTTGGGTAGACCTG
>OGLS01001578.1_pt1 | contig 13118 bp, 9 predicted proteins | sample 1572881 | NCBI WGS metagenome assembly OGLS01 (sample SAMEA2582013, study PRJEB24529) | metagenome | biome: Human gut stool | place: China | collected 2011
GGGCAGGCATATTATTTTCAGGGCATCGTGACCGGCGGGATGCTGCGCCGCCAGATGGTCAACCCGCAGGTGCGCACCGCCGAGCAGATCAAGGCTTCTCCCTTTGAAGCGGTCTACCCCCAGACCGAGGGCCTGACCAGCAATGCCATCGCCAAGTGCGTGCGGCAGCTGCTGCCCCATGCAGAGCTTCTGCCCGACCCTCTTCCGCCGGAAATGCTGGCAAAATACCGTCTGCTCTCCAAGGCAGATGCCGTGCGGGCCATCCACTGCCCCGCCACCGAAGAGCAGGCCTATGCAGCCCGGCGGCGGCTGATCTATGAAGAACTTCTGGTTCTGCAGCTGGGCATTGGCCGGATGAAAAACCGGGGTGCCGCTGCCACCGGTGCGCCCATGCAGCTTGCCGACCCGTCCCTGTTCTGGGCCAGCCTGCCCTTTTCCCCCACCGGAGCCCAGCGCCGGGCCGTGAGCGAGATTCTGGCCGACATGGCGGGCGAGACTTCCATGAACCGCCTTTTGCAGGGCGATGTGGGCAGCGGCAAAACGCTGGTGGCGGCTGCCGCCATCTGGGCCTGCATCCGGGCGGGGTATCAGGCCGCGCTGCTGGCCCCGACAGAAATTCTGGCCGCCCAGCACGCCGAAGGCCTGAACCGGATGCTTGCCCCCTTCGGGATGCGGGTGGCCCTGCTGACCGGCGGCATGAAGGCCGCTGCACGCCGCACCACCCTTGCCGCCATCCGGAACGACGAAGCCGACCTTGTGGTGGGCACCCACGCCATCCTCAGCGAAGGCGTAGAGTTTGCCCGGCTTGGTCTTGCCGTGATCGACGAGCAGCACCGCTTTGGGGTACGGCAGCGCGGAATGCTGGCCGAAAAGGCCGCGAATCCGCACCTGCTGGTGATGAGCGCAACGCCCATTCCCCGCACGCTGGGCCTGCTCATCTACGGCGATTTGGACATCTCCATTCTGGACGAGCTGCCGCCGGGCCGCACACCGGTCAAGACCCGCTGCATCACCGGCAAAAAGCGACGCGACCTCTACCATTTTCTCGATCAGGAGATCGGGCGCGGGCGGCAGGTGTATCTGGTCTGCCCGGCCATTGAGGATGTGCCGGACGGCGGACTGAACGCCGTCAAGAGCTACTACGAGGACATTGCCAAGGCCCTGCTGCCGGAGCGCCGGGTAGGCCTGATGCACGGCAAGCTCAAACCCAAGGAGAAAGCTGCCGTGATGGAGGACTTCAAAGCCGGACGGCTGGACGCACTGGTGTCCACCACCGTCATTGAGGTGGGTGTGGATGTGCCCAATGCCAGCGTAATGGTGATCGAAAACGCAGAGCGCTACGGTCTGAGCGCCCTGCACCAGCTGCGCGGCCGCGTGGGACGCGGTGCAGCGGAGAGCTGGTGCTTTCTTGTCAGCGACAACCAAAGCGAAAACGTACAAAAGCGGCTGAAATTTTTGTGCAGCACCACGGACGGCTTTGCGGTGGCGCAGTACGATCTGGAGACCCGCGGCCCCGGCGACTTTTTCGGCAGCCGCCAGCACGGCCTGCCCACCCTGCAGATCGCCGACCTGATGAACGACACCCGCACCCTGCACGCTGCGCAGGCGGAAGCCGTTGCCATGCTGGCCGACGACCCGCTGCTGGAAGCGCCGGAGCACGCACTGCTGGAACAGCAGGTGCAGCAGATGTTCGAGAAAGCCGGAGCCATGAACTGATCCGGAGGTTTTTTGCGCACAAGCAGCAGCAAATGCAAAAGCCGCTGCACGGCTGGTGCAGCGGCCCCTGTTATCGAACGGAACGCTTTGCGTGCCGTTCGCCCATGCTTATCACATCGCAGAACACGCAGCGGCTTTTGGTGGAAAGCTGGGTATCCTTATGGTAGCAGCCAAAAAACCACTTGTCGTAGGTCAGCTTCAACAAAATTTTATCCAGAAAGCTGTGCAGCTGGTTGGTCTCGCCGCTGGCAAGGGCGGTAAAATCCAAAAATCTGCTTGGCGCATCGTGGGTCAGCACATAATCCACTTTGTAATCGCACGCTGCAAGGTTCTCCTCACAAAAGGCGTATTCCTCCTCCGAAGGCATTTCTTCCCTCCACCAGTTCACGCCGGGTTCCCGATCCTCCACATCCTGGCTTTCCGCACCGCCAAAGCACAGGTATTTTTTATTCTCCAATTCCAGCACACTGCCGCGGCACACATGGTACACATTGCCGCCCAGTGCCTGCACCTTCCCGCCAAAGCGTTCCTCGGTGGGATACTGCTTCAAAAGGTCGTAGTTTTCGTGGCTGCCGTCCAGAAACAGCAGGGTATACGGGCGCTTGCGCAGCCAATCCAGCTTTTTCTGTTCCTCCTTGCTGCCGTCCCACACAAAGCCAAAGTCGCCCAGTACCACCACGGTATCCCGTTTGCCCAGCCAGCGCAGCTTGCCGTGCTTGAAGCGGTCGATGTCGCCGTGGGTGTCCCCTGTCAGATATACCATTCCTGTCCTCCCTGACCGGATGTGAAATCGGCACAATAAGCCTTGTCACACCCCGCCAAACCTGTTATTATAAAGAATACAGCCTTCCGCTGTGATCTCGTTCTTATCCGGCGCACTGCACCTGTGCCGTGCTGCCTGTTGTTTTATATTATCGCTTTTTAAAGGAATTGTCCACATGAAACGTATTTTTGCGCTGGTTTTATCGTTCGCTGTCCTGTTCAGCTGCCTTGTGCTGCCCGCCGGGGCTATGTTCGACCCCACCCCGGTCTATCAGGTGCAGGCACAGAGTGCCTATATCGTCAACACCGATACCAATATCATCGTCTATGATAAGGACAGCACAAAGCAGGTATCCGCCGGTGGTCTGACAAAGTACATGACCATTGCCCTGCTGCTGACCAACTATGCCGACCATCTGGACGACACCTTCCAGATGCCCTTTGCCATCTCGGATTACGTTTATAACACCAACAACGCCGATATGCGCTCCAACGAGACCTTTACCTACCGCGAAGCCATGTACGCCATGCTGACCCGCAACGCCAACGAAGCCGCCATGGGCCTTGCTTATGCCCTTTCCGGCGGCGACCTCGCGGGCTGGGTGAGCCAGATGAACACCCTGTCCCAGCGCATCGGCACTACCGGCAGCACCTGGACGGATGCCTGCGGCATTGACAGCGGCAACGTGACCTGTGCCGTGGATATGTACCTGATCCTGCGTTATCTGATGAGCTTTGATGCCTTTGTGGAGGTTTCCGGTGCGCCCAGCTTTACCATGCCCGCCAAAGAAAAACACCGTTCTTCGTCTGTTCTGGTCAGCCAGAACGCCGCGCTGAGCAAATCCAGCGGCGGCAAATACTACCGCAGCGCCATGCAGGGCGGCATGTGCGATGTGACCGCATTCAAAAGCGACAGTGGCAATCAGAGCTATGTTTCATGGGCCAATAAGGATGGTGCCACCTATATTTTCTGCGTGATGCAAAGCCCGGACACCTGCGACGATTTCGGCTACGCCAACCGTCGCCCGGCCCTGTGCGAGACCGTGAAGCTGATGGACTGGGTGTTCGACAGCTTTTCCATTCAGGCCGCGCTGGACACCGACCTTACGCTGGCCGAGATCCCGGTGAAGTATTCCTCCGATACCAGCTCCCTGCAGCTGTATCCCGCCGACAGCATGATGACCCTGCTGCCTTCCACCGGCGACGGCAGCGTGACCCAGAAATATTTCCACCTGCCGGATTCCGTGTGTGCCCCTGTCCAGCAGGGCGATGTGGTGGGTACCGTGGAGCTGAAGCTTGCCGGTGAGACCATTGGCGTGGTGGACCTGATCGCCGGGCAGGATGTCAGCCTGAACCCGCTGCTGTTCACTGTGGCGCGTTTTCAGGAATTCTTAGGTAGTCTGTACCTCAAAGTTGTAATAACATTGAGTATTATTTCAATCATCATCTACTTTGCGTGGGTCCTTTTGAACAACTGGAACCGCCGCAAGCCCACCAGAAAGATCCGCCGCCGCTGAGCTTTGCACCGTTCAGCCGCATTTTGTGGAAAAGTGATGCAAAAAGCCCCGTCAGCCTTTTCAGGATGACGGGGCTTTTGGTTGCGCCAGCAGGAGTCGAACCTACGATGGGGGAGTCAAAGTCCCCTGCCTTACCGCTTGGCGATGGCGCATCGTGCAAGATATTATACCATATTCTTTGTTTTTCCACAAGGGGAAGGTTCCACTTTTCCGCTTTTGCGGCGGCTCTGTGCCGCCTTTTGCAGCCTGCAATTTGTGAAAAACCAATTTTTTTCATCATAACAACAAAACACGCCCATTTTGTTGCGTTTTTGTTACACTACATGTGGTAAATATAAGATTGAATAAACCTCCTCTTCCCGGCTTTTTCGTCTACTGCCTCATGGCGGGGACATCGAGGTCTGTTCTGGTGTTTCCGTTCCCGGCAGGCACCACATCCCAATTCGTCAGGAAAGTGAGGAGTCATATGAAAAAGATCTTGAAAATGCTGGTCCTCGGTCTGCTCAGCGCTGCACTGCTCTGCTGTGCACTGCCCTCTGCCTTTGCCGCAGAAGACAAGGATTCGCAGGTCTACACCATTGGTCTGGATGCCATGGGCGGCAGCAGCTCCGCTGTGGCAGTCACCACCAATCTGAGCGGCAAACTCAGTGCCCTGCCCGCGCAGCCTACGCTGGAAGGCTACACCTTTGACGGCTGGTATACCGAGCCGGTGGGCGGCACAAAAATCAGCACCTCTACGGTGTTTACCGGTGATACCACTGTGTACGCACACTGGACCGTGAAAAATGCCACCACTTCCACCAGCACATCCACGCCCGCTCAGCCGGAACAGACCGCGCAGGAATACGATGACGGCCCGGTTCTGAGCGTTCTGGCGGTAGCCGGTGCTCTGATCACCACGCTGGCTGTGGCTGCCTTTATTTAAGTCTTTCCACACACTGTATCAATTTTATCAATAGAAAGGAAAATCTCCATGTCTACTATGAAACTGCCCGCAAACTATGCCTCCATCAGCGAAGAGGAAATGGTCTATCTGGACGGTGGTGCCAGCGACGCTTACAGCAGCTTCCTGAATGTCGGTAAGGTGTTCAACGCCATTGCCCGCATCTTCTCCGGTGCAAGCTCCATCATCAACAATGTCAACGTGATCTACCAGTCCTTCCTGACTCTGGGCGATCTGCTGAAGAGCTTCTGATCCGGCTTCTATTTTCATCTGTTTTTCAAGAACTGTCTCCGTTGTGGGGACAGTTCTTTTTGTTTTTAACGCATTTTCAGTCCGGCGTAATCGTTTACATCAAAAGAAACAATTTTTTTATTCTTTGGCAAAAAAATGCACGGAAAAGGCATTTTTGTTACGTTTCTGTTGCGCATGCTGTGCTAACATATAAGGTGGACGGTCATTCATCAAACTGGCACCGTCACGCCGAAAACTGATATATCAAATGTGGTTTTGTGGTGCGAAAATTTTCGTATTTGTCGAAAGTTTTCGTTCGCCTAATCCGACCACTTTTTGCGGGAGAAATCGATCATTATGCCAGACCGTGAACTGCGGCACATGCGCCGCACCGAATTAGTCGAGATCATTCTGGCGCTCAAGCAGAGCGAGGACCAGCTCCGGGCAGAAAACGCTGCCCTGTCTGCCCAGCTGCAGGAACGGCAGATCCATATTGAAAACGCAGGTTCCATTGCGCAGGCTGCACTGGAGCTGAACAAGGTGTTTGAAGCGGCGCAGGCTGCGGCTGATGAATACGTTGCATCGGTGCTCGCAGCAAACAAAAACACCGATGCCGCTGCCAGCGCTCTGCGCGCTCAGGCGGAAGCCGAAGCCCAGCAGATCCTTGCACAGGCACAGACCGAGGCTGCGAACCTGAAGGCCCGTACCCAGCAGCAGTGCGACGCGGAAACGGAAGCCGCCGCACGCAAGCGCGCCCAGACCGAAGCGGACTGCAAGGCAATGCTTGCCCGGACGCAGCAGGAGATCCAGCAGCGCCGGGCCGCTTTTGACCGCCGGGCCAGCGAACTGCTGGACGGCTATCACAGCACGGAATTCCTGCCGGAGGAGCGTGCCAAATGAAAGAGCAAAAGATCAGGTTCACGCCCATTCCATCCACAGCAGAGGTGGAAGCAGAGCGCGAACGTCTGGCCTACCGCAGCCGTTATATGCGGGTGCTGCGCAGCACTGTCTACACGCTGCTGGTGGTCGCGGCCGTTGCCGTGCTGCTGGCCACCCTGTTTCTGCCGGTGCTGCAGGTCTCCGGCGACAGCATGAACCCCACTCTGCAGGACCGGGACATCATTCTGCTGGTCAAGGGCAGCGACATGAAGACCGGCGACCTTTGCGGATTTTACTGGCAGAACAAGCTTCTGCTCAAGCGCATCATCGGCCTGCCCGGTGATGTGATCGAACTGGACGAGGACGGTGTGGTCACTGTGAACGGCCAGACGCTGGATGAGCCCTATGTAGATGAACTGGCTCTGGGCGAATGCGACATCAAATTTCCCTATCAGGTGCCGGAAAACCGGTATTTCGTACTGGGTGACCATCGGGCCACCTCCATTGACAGCCGCAGCAGTGTGATCGGCTGTGTGGAAAAAAGTCAGATCGTAGGCAAGGTTTTTTTGCGGGTATGGCCCTTGTCCAGCTTCTCGTTGATCCACTAAGGAGGTTTAGGAATCATGCGGGATATTGTGAAAGAATATCAGAAAAAGTTCCGTCGGAACCACCAGCGCGCCAGACGCTATACTGCGCTGCTGCTGGCACTGGCGCTTACCACCGGCCTGTCCGTGAACTGGCAGCTGCACGGCGTGGGCATTGCCAAAACGGCCGAATATCTGTGCGGCGAGTTGGAGCACGAGCACACCGCTGCCTGCTATGAAAAGCAGCTGGTGTGCGGCTATGAGGAAGGCGAACCGGAGGACTGGAACGCCACCATGACGGACGACGGCATGTCTTTTGATGATGCGTTCGGCGTGGATGCGGATGATCCCGGCATTGCAGCCTATTCCGCAGAGCCGGAGTACATCTTTGTGCCCCATGAGCACACCGACGACTGCTATCAGGAAGTGCAGGAGCTGACCTGCCTGGAAGAAGAGCACGAGCACACCGACGACTGCTTTGACCCTGAGGACGGCAGCCTGATCTGTGAGCTGTTCGAGCACACCCACGACGACAGCTGCTACACCACCACCTATGAGCTGGTGTGCGGTCTGGAAGAGGGCGAGCTTGTAGAAGAAGTGAACCCCGATTATGACCCGGTGGCCCTGTTTGAGGAGCCGGTGGCCGCAAAGCCCGTGGTGGTCGATCCTGTGATCGAGACCCCGGTGCACCACCACACCGATGCCTGCTACGAGGAAGTGCTGGTCTGCGGCCTGCCGGAGCATCACCACACGGTGAACTGCCTGTCCGACCCGCTGGACGGCATGCAGGACGAGGACGAATGGCTGGCACAGACCGGCACCACGCTAAGCGGCAACTGGGCCGACGACCTGCTGGCCGTAGCCGAGAGCCAGCTGGGCTATGAGCAGAGCGAGCGCAACTTCCAGCTGGACGATGCCGACGGCGAGACCGTGCGCCACTACACCCGCTACGGCAACGACTACGGCAACGACTACGGCCCATGGGACGTGATGTTCCTTTCCTACTGCCTGAAATATGCCGATATCCCCCAGAGCGCTATCCCGCAGGTTTCCAGCGTGCTGTCTTTGCACAGCCAGCTGCGCAGCGCGCTGTACAACGAAGAGACCGGCAGCGGCTATGCCATGGATTTTGACGGTGATCTGCCGTCTGATGCCGCAATGCCCGGTGATATCGTCATTTACAATGGCACCGTGACCAAGGCTGTGGCCGCGGAAAGCCAGCCGTTGCAGGTGCAGGACGATTCCGCCGATGCCGACATTGCCCTGCTCTCCATGGATGCTGCGGCCACCACCGACACCGCGCCCCACATTGAGGAATACACCGTGGATGCCAGCACCGTTGGCATCGTGAGCGATGTGGACGAAGATTTCGGCACCCTGACCGTGATCTCCGGCGATGTGGATGGCAAGGTGGCTAAAGTCACGCTGAATGCTTCGCAGGTAACAACGCTGGTGTCTGTGGCAAATGCGCAGCAGGCCGATTACGGCGTGTCTACGCCGGATTTCAAAGTCGAAGATGACGCAGGTGCCATTACCACCATCAAAGGTCTGGATGCACTGGATCACCTCACTGCTCTGGAGGTGCAGCGCAAGAATGGCACTGAATACGAGGATACCAACGTCACCACCATTTCGGAGCTTCTGCACAGCAGCCTGACCGTCACAGATATCCCGGCCAAAGCGATCCAGGAAAACGACTACTGTGTCCATGTTAAGCTGCCCAAGAGCTTTGATGTGCTGAACGACGAGCTTATCTCCGGCAAACTGGAAGATACCGGCAATTATGACACCTGCGGCAGCTACCGGCTGCTCAAGGGGAATGACGGCTGCTGGTACGCCGTGCTGCGGTACGACCAAAACTATATCAAGCAGAAAGAGGAGGCAGCCGCAGGCGCGGATCCTTCCGATGCCAAGGTCACCAGCAACGTTTCCTTCAATTTCCAGTGGAACCAGAGCGAGGTCACCAGCAGCGGCTTTAATCAGATCGAGGTCAACAAAGATTACGCCCTTGATATCACCATCAACCCGGATGAAACCCCCGATGAGGATAAAAAAGACGATAAGAACTATGACCTTAACCAGAGCGTGAAGGACCCGCGCTACAATGGCAGCGATGCCTACCTGGATTACACTGTTACGCTTGTGGTCCAGAACGAACAGGCCGGCCCGCTGACGCTTGCGGACAGCATGACCCTGCCCACCGGCGTAACCGCCGAATATGTCGAAGACTCGCTCCAGCTCAGCATGGAAAAAGACGATACAACGCTCCGCATCACTTGGGAAGATGATAATGGTGAGCGCAAGATCACCTTGGGTTCTGCCGGTTCCCCCATTGCCGCAGGCACCTATTCTATCCGCTACACCGTCAAGCTGAACAAAACGGCTTTTGACGGTGAAGTAATCAATAACATCAGGATTCTGGATACGCCCATCAGCGATGATGCCGAAGAGTCGGTAAAAACCGACAGCCTTGTGTTCACCAGTCAGGCCGATCCGTCCGACTACGAACTTCCCTCTACCGGCGGGGCCGGTACCAAACTGTATACAGCAGGCGGCGGCGCACTGATGCTTGCCGCTCTGGTGTGCGGGGTTTGCAGAAAGCGCAGACGCGAAAGGAGGGCACGTTAAAAAACCTGCATCCTTCCTGACACGGCGGCAAAATTGATTCTGCGCCGGAAGCAGACCCTGAAAATAGGAATCAGAAAAACTTGAAAGGAGACTTTCGCAAATCATGATGAAGAAAGCAATCAAAAAGCTGCTGGCCGCACTGCTGGCAGTTGCCATGGTGTGCGCCATGGCGATCCCCGCGTTTGCATACAACCCTGGGGAGACTAAGGAGGACCTCAACACAAAACACGATTACGGCGCTTTCCAGATCTTCGATGGTGTTATTAGTAAGAACAATGAGACGCTTTCCGGCGTTGATTGGGGCCAAAACATCACTGAACCTGATATTTTTCTGGCCAACTTGAAGAACGATCCTACCATCGGCGAAAAGTTTGAAACTGCTGCCACTGCTCAGGACGTTCTTGCGGTTATCAGCCAATGGAGTAATTCCGATGATAACAGCATCGCTTTTGCGCGCGTTGTATGCAGCTATCTCTACCCGGATGCAGACGCAAAACCGAAACCCGTCAGAACAGATCACACCGGTGGCATCAACATTCCAAAGCCAGGTTATTATCTGATCGTTGATACTAGCACCTTTAGCGATGACGATTTCTATCATGCCTACAATTCCTTCTTCCTGCTTAATGTTCCCCAAGCACCCTATGTCGTTCTAGTTAATCATAAGGTTGTAAAGCCCACTGTTGAGAAGGAAGTCTACGACAACAACGACATTGGCTCTACTGGTGACAATGGCGGCTGGCACAGTTCCGCTGACCATGCAATCAACGAACCGTTCCAGTTCAGGCTGATCGCTAAGTTGCCCGCAAGCGAAAACAATGGCCGTGCTTACGATTACTATGATAAGTACATGGTTTGCTTCAATGATACTCTGTCTGACGGCATTACCTTTGACAAATTGGATAAGGTGGAAATCGCAAATGTCGATGGCGGTAATCCACAAGTGATCGATGCTGCTAACTATACACGTAATCCGAACGTTTCTCAGTCCTTCAAACTGAGCATTGATAATGTCAAGACCTGTGCAGCTGCAGCAGGGCTCAATTTGAATGAGGGCGCTACGATTACGGTCACCTATACTGCACACCTGAACGAAAAGGCCTATGTCAATATTGCAGGCGGTGGTACTGATAACAAGAATCGTGTTTATCTCGAGTATTCCAACAATCCCAGAATCAGCACATCCCTTGATCATACTCCCGAAAGCGAAGTCTGTGTGTACACCTACCAGCTGAACAACACCAAGTATCACGATGATGATACCACGGGCAACGAGTTGGCGGGCGCTGGTTTCCGTCTGTACAGCGGTAAAGATTGCACTAAGGAACAGGAGATCAAGCTCAAGAAGAATACTACTGACGGCACTTACTCCCCCTACTTTGGAGCGGATGCTGGCGATGAGATGTTCTCTGACGAACATGGTCAGTTCAATGTCAAGGGTCTGGACGCTGGCACCTACTACCTGAAGGAGACCACCCCTCCTGCCGGTTACAGTGCCTGTGCCAATAAAGAAATCGTCATTTCTGCAACGCACGACGTAAACCATGTTGATCTGTCCGGTAACCTGTCCACCACCATCATCAACAAAAAAGCCGGCGGCATTACCCTGCCCTCCACCGGCGGTATCGGCACTACCCTGTTCTATGTGGTCGGCGGCGGCCTGATGGTTGCGGCCATCGTTCTGCTGGTCACCAAGAAGCGCATGGAGAACAAGTAAGCTCCATTTCCCCCAAGAACCCGGAGCAAAGGGGCCGCAAGGCCCCCGCTCCTATCCTTATAACATTAGGGAGTAGCCCATGAAAAAGAACAAAAGCACCATCATCCTGATCCTCGTCTTTTTCGTGGGTCTATCCGTGATGTTATACCCCACCCTCAGCGATTACGTCAACCAGCTGCATCAGTCCCGTGCTGTGGCCACCTATGCCGAGGATGTGGACAATCTGACCGATGCCGACTACAGCGCCTATTTCGAGGCGGCAGATGCGTTCAATGCGCAGATCGCCGCCGACCCGGATGCGTTGTATTTCCCGCAGCGCTTTCCCACCTACGAAAGCACGCTGGATGTGACCGGCACCGGCATTATGGGCTACATCACCATTGAAAAGATCGGTGTGGAGCTGCCCATCTACCACGGCACCAGCGATGGCGTGCTGCAGATCGCCGCAGGCCACTTGGAGGGCACCAGCCTGCCGGTGGGCGGCGGCAGCACCCACGCGGTCATTTCGGCGCACCGCGGCCTGCCCAGCGCCAAGCTGTTCACCAATCTGGACCAGCTGGAAGTGGGCGACACCTTCACCATCACGGTGCTGGACCGGGTGCTGACCTATGAGGTGGACCAGATCTCCATTGTACTGCCCACCGAGACGGACAACCTCAAGGTGGTGGACGGCAAGGATTACGTCACCCTGATGACCTGCACCCCCTACGGCATCAACTCCCACCGCCTGCTGGTGCGGGGACGGCGCATCGAAACGCCGGACAAGCTCAAGCACATCCGTGTAACAGCCGATGCCATCAAGATCGAACCGATCATCACAGCTCCCATCATGGCACTGCCCCTGCTGCTGGTGCTGCTGCTCTGGCTGCTGTTCTCCAACCGCAAACGCAAATCTACAAGAGGTGAAAAACATGAAACGCACTGATCTCAAAAAGCACGCTGCGGCCCTGCTTTTGGTGCTGTGCCTTCTGGTAACAAGTGCGCTGCCTGCCCTTGCCACCAGCGCAAACATCAAGCTGGTGGACAGCAGCGGCAATCCCACTACCGGCACCATCCACGTTACGCTGTACGACAGCGCCAACGATAAGGCGCTGAGCGGCGGCAAGCTCACTTTGTACCGTGTGGCCGAGGTAAAGCGCCAAAACGGCAACCTGAGCTACGAATACTGCGGCGATTTCTACGGCTGCGGCATTGCGCTGGGTGATTTGACCGACAGCACCCTTGCGGCCCAGCTGCAGGAGTATCTGCCCCAAAGCGCCGAGGGCACCACAAAGACCATTGATGCGGACGGCAACGTGACCTTCCGTGGTCTGGAGCTGGGCCTGTATCTGATCGTGCAGACCGAGGCTTCCAAGGGCTATGAGCCGATCAATCCATTCCTTGTCTCTCTGCCCATGGCGGAGGATGGCAAGTGGAATTATGCGGTGGATGCCAGCCCCAAGGTGGGTGCTTACACCCCCACCAATCCGGACACGCCGCCTACGCCCCCTACCCCGCCTACGCCGCCGGATACGCCCGATCATCCTGATACGCCTACCCCGCCGGACAACCCGGATAACCCGGTCTCTCCCGGTAAACCGGACAATCCCGTGGCTCCAGGCCATCCGGATCATCCGGTAGCACCCGGTAATCCAGACAGCCCCGTTCTGCCGGGCCACCCGGATAACCCGGTAATGAGCGGTCTGCCGCAGACCGGTCAGCTGAACTGGCCCGTGCCGGTGCTGGCTGTCAGCGGTGTGGTGCTGTTTGCATTCGGCTGGGCGCTGGATCGCAAATACCGCGCAGTATAATTTTATTCTGATACAACAAAGAGGACCCGATGCATCTGCATCGGGTCCTCTTTTTCGGTTTCTTTTATGCAGTCAGGGTTTACTGCTGCTGTGCCTGCTCGGCGCGCTTGGCTTCCAGCGCCAGAATGGCATCGCGGCGGCTCAGGTTGATACGGCCCTGCTGGTCGATGTCGGTCACCTTGACCACGATGGCATCGCCCACGGCCACCACATCCTCCACGCGCTCCACACGCTTGGTGTCCAGCTTGGAGATGTGCACCAGACCTTCCTTGCCCGGTGCGATCTCAACGAAGGCACCAAAGTTCATCAGGCGGGTCACCTTGCCCTTGTAGATGGCACCGATCTCGGGGT
>OGLS01001580.1_pt1 | contig 13087 bp, 8 predicted proteins | sample 1572881 | NCBI WGS metagenome assembly OGLS01 (sample SAMEA2582013, study PRJEB24529) | metagenome | biome: Human gut stool | place: China | collected 2011
CAAAAAGCCCATCCGCACGTTCGCCATCGGCATGCGCAGCGACGCCATCGACCTGAAGTACGCCCGCGAGGTGGCAGAGTATCTGCACGCCGACCACACCGAGGTCATCATCACGCCCGAGGACGTCATCCAGGCGCTGCCGGAGGTCGTGGCGCTGCTCGGCACGTATGATATCACGACCATCCGCGCGAGCATCGGCATGTACCTCGTCTGCAAGGCCATCCACGAGCAGACCGACCTGCGCGTGCTGCTCACGGGCGAGATCTCCGATGAGCTCTTTGGCTATAAGTACACCGACTTCGCGCCCAGCCCGGAGGCGTTTCAGGAGGAATCCGCCAAGCGCATCCGCGAGCTGCATATGTATGATGTCCTGCGCGCCGACCGCTGCATCTCCGTCAACAGTCTCGAGGCCCGTGTGCCGTTCGGCGATCTGGACTTCGTACAGTATGTCATGTCCATCGACCCGGCCAAGAAGTGCAACGTCTACGGCAAGGGCAAGTATCTGCTGCGCCACGCCTTTGAGGGCGACTGGCTGCCGCACGACATTCTCATGCGCGAGAAGGCGGCCTTTAGCGACGCGGTCGGCCACTCCATGGTCGACGATCTCAAGGCGTACGCCGAGCAGAAGTACACGGACGAGGAATTTGAGACCCTGCGCCGGAAGTACGACTTTGCGCAGCCGTTCACCAAGGAATCGCTGCTCTACCGCGAGCTGTTCGAGCAGTATTATCCCGGTCAGGCGCACATGATCGTCGATTTCTGGATGCCGAACAAATCGTGGGACGGCTGCGACGTGGACGACCCGTCCGCGCGCGTGCTCGCAAACTACGGCGACAGCGGAAAGTGAGGAGCATATGGACGACACTGCGCTGCGCATCCGCACCGCGCGCCTGAGCGACGCGCCCGCGCTGCTGAAAATTTACGCGCCGTATGTGGAAAAGACGGCCATTACGTTCGAGTGCACCGTGCCGGATATCGAGGAATTTGCCGCGCGTATGCGCGCCACGCTCCGCCGCTATCCGTACCTGGTCGCGGAGCGCGGCGGCGAGATCGTCGGCTATGCCTACGCCGGGCCGTTCGGCAGCCGCGCCGCCTATGACTGGGCGGTGGAGATGAGCATTTACCTGCGCGAGGATCAGCGGCACCGGGGGACGGGCAAGCGGCTGTACGCCGCGCTCGAGGCGGTGCTGCGCGCGCAGAACATTCAGAATCTCTATGCCTGCATCGGCTGCCCGGACGGGGCGGACGACGCACACCTGACGCGAAACAGCGCGCAGTTTCATGCGCATCTCGGCTATCGGCTCGTCGGGGAGTTTCCGCGCTGCGGCTATAAGTTCGGTACGTGGTATTCCATGGCCTGGATGGAAAAGTGCATCGGTGCGCACGAAGCAAATCCCGCGGCTGTGCGTCCGTTCCCGGAGCTCAGCCCGGCGGAGCTGGAAGCCATTTTGGATCGTGCATAAAGCCGCGGGCCGTTTCCGATCTGGAAACGGCCCGTGCTTTTTTATCGCTTTTGCAGCAGTTCATACGCGCCCAGCAGCATCTGCGCCGCCTCGGCGCGCGTGAGGGACGCCGCACAGTCGCTGCCGGCCGGATACACGCCGCAGGATGTCAGACTTGACACGGCGGCGCACGCCCAGTCGGGAATATAGTCGCCCTCGAGCGCGGCGGCGGGGGAGGGGTCGAGGAAGTTGCTGAGCATGACGGCAGCCTCGGCTGCCGTGATGCCGCGCTGTGCATCGAACACGATCGCCGTACCGTCGGAGTAGCCGGTGATGTCGCCGTTCATGACCGCGGTCGCAACGTAGGTCTTGGCCCAGGCGGGGATCTGCTCGTCGTCGCCGAAACCGGTCGAGAGCACGCCCTGCAGCATCGAAGTGCCGGTCAGGTGCGTGCACATGGCCAGAAATTCATCGCGCGGCATGGGGCTGTCGGGGTCGAAGAGATACTGCCCGCCGACCTGCCGGCCGACGCACAGCCCCTGCTCGGCGAGCATGACGGCGGCGTATTCCTCCGGGCGGCCGGCCATGTCGCTGTAGGTGACGGCAGGCTTCTGCTTCTTGATGGAGATGATGACGGTCGCCTCCTGCGATTCGTTGCCGCTGCTGTCGGCGGCGCGGAAGCCGAAGTAGTCGCGCCCGCGCTTGCCGTCGGCGGGGGTATAGACGAACGTGCCGCTGTCGGTGAGCGTTACCGTGCCCTTGATGGGTTCGGTCGTGATGCGGAAGGTGAGCGGGCTGCCGTCGGGCGCATTTGCGCTCAGTGTGCCGCCGATGGACGTGCCGCGGAATGTGGTCAGCTCCAGATTTTCGGCCACGGGCGCGGTGTCGGCCGCGGCCTGCTCGGCAAAGCCGGCCGGGACGAGCGCTGCACAGAGCGCCAGCGCGCACACGGCCGCAAGAATTTTCTGCTTCATAATGCAAAACCTCCGTGCAAATGTAGGCTGCTCCTAGTTTGCACGGAGGTGGTGGAAATATGCGTTTTGGCCTTATTCGGTCCGCAGGGCGACGACCGGGTCTTTTTTCGCTGCCATGCCCGACGGGATGAGGCCCGCGATGAACGTCAGCGCCATGCTGATGAGGATCAGCAAGATCGCGCCGAGCACCGGCAAAATGGCGCTCAGGGTCGGCAGGCCGGTCAGATGGTGCACGATGAGGTTGATGGGGATCAGCAAAATCAGCGTACACAGGATGCCCATCACGCCGGCTGTGAAGCCCTCAATGAGCGTCTCGGCGTTGAACACGCGCGAAATGTCCTGCTTGCTCGCGCCGATGGAGCGCAGGATGCCGATCTCCTTCGTGCGCTCGAGCACGGAGATATAGGTGATGATGCCGATCATGATCGACGACACGACAAGCGAGATGGCCACGAAGCCGATGAGCACGTAGCTGATGGCGTTGATGATCGTCGTGATGCTGCTCATGAGCAGGCCGACATAGTCGGTGTAGCTGATCTGATCGTTCTCGGCGGCGTCGGCATTGTAGTCGTCGATGCACGCGGAGATCTGATCCTTGTTCTCAAAGCTCGAGGCGTAGATGTTGATGGCGCTGGGGGAGTCCTTATCGACGTAGCCGAGCTTTTTCAGGTTGTTGTTGTAGGTCGAACCGCTGGCCGACGAGGCGACGTAGTTGTCGTACACATCCGCATACTGGCTGCTGCTGATGCCTTTGGCACTGATGGCGGAGATGACTTCCTGCGAGGTCATGCCGCTGTAGGCCTTGACGGTCTCCTGCTGCATCTGCATGGAGAGAATCGCGCGCATATACGGCCGGAAGAAGCGGATAAACGTCTCGTCGTCCATGGCGTCGATCATTTCCTTCATCTGCTGCGCCGTTTTGCCGCTGGCCTCAAAGACGCCGTTGTCGGCCATCTCTTTGGCGTCGTCGCGGGTGAAGGTCTCCATGGTCTGCGTGAGCGCGGCGTCAAGCGTGGTGTCGTCCGGCGCGGTCATGCACTTGCGGTAGACGGTCGCGCGGTCGTCCACGCTCAGCTTGTTGAGATAGGCCTGCGCGGCGGCAACTTTCTGGTCGGTCGTGGCGGTCGCGGCGTTCGGGAACGCAGAGCCGGTGAACACGTCCACGTCCGGGTTTGCCAGCTGCTTCTGGATGATCTCGGTGCTGTCGGCCTGCTCGATGGCGTAGTTCGTCAGGGCGGAGGTGTAGCCGATGGAACCATAGGTGCTGCTGGTCACGCTGCCCTTGGCCGGGCGCACGATGCCGACGATCTTGAGCTGCACGCCCACGGAATCGTTGTTGTAGAGCTGGTGCAGTCCGTCGGCCGTCTGGCTGATGTCCGTGTAGCCGGAGCCGCTGGCCACATAGCCCTCCGACGGGAGGATGAGCTTGAAGCTTCGTCCGCACAGATCCTCATAGCTCCAGCTGTTTTGCGTCGTGTCGATCTGCTTTTTGTTCATGGACTGCATCATGGCGTTGCTGATGTCGTCCATGCTCTCGAGCCCGAGGGCGTAGAGCGTCAGGTCGGAAATTTCATTGTTTTTGTCCACAACGAGCACGACCTCGTTGTAATTTTGCGGCCAGGAGCCATAGATCACGTCGTACTGGTTTTGCGTCGAGGCGCTCACGAGCGCGCCGTCCTCGCCGGACAGCAGCTCCTGCCAGACGTTGAAGCCGGAGTAGAAGCCGCCCATGGAGTCAAAGTAGGACGAGTAGTCGCCGCCGTACATGGACTTCATGACGTTTTGCAGCAGCTCGGTCGTGTCGGCCTTGATGACGGTACCGTTGGGATCCTCGGTATAGACGGCGAAGCCCATGTCATACGTGTACTGGATGCCGCTGATATAGTCGTGGATCTTGTTGTCGGGGTTTTCGAGATATTTCTTGAACTCCGGCAGGTTGTTTGACTGGCCGGTCGCGCTGCTGACCATGGAGTTGAGCATGCTGTACATGACCGTGTTGGCGTAGACCTTATCGAGGTCGTGCGCATCCGCACTGTCATCCTTTGCGCCCGACATGGCCGAGAGCATCCCGGACATGTCCACGGGGTTTGCCTCGATCGTCAGCGGGTAGGACGAGAGCGTCTGCTCCTGCACGGTGTCGATGTAGGACTGAAAGCCGTGCGAGAGCGACAAAATGAGCGCGATGCCGATGATGCCGATCGAGCCGGCGAATGCGGTGAGCAGGGTGCGGGCCTTTTTCGTCATAAGGTTGTGCAGCGACAGGCTCATGGCCGTTGCAAAGCTCATGGACGTGTGCTCCTTGACCTTGACCGTCACGGGTGCGGACGTCTCGGATTCCGTGCAGGGGTTATCGTCGCCGACGATCTTGCCGTCGAGCAGGCGCACGGTGCGCGTGGCGTATTTCGATGCCAGCTCCGGGTTGTGCGTGACCATGATGATGAGCTTATCTTTTGCGATCTCCTGCAGCAGATTCATGATCTGCACGCTCGTCTCGCTGTCGAGCGCGCCGGTCGGTTCGTCGGCGAGCAGAATGTCGGGGTTGTTGACGATGGCGCGCGCGATGGCCACGCGCTGCATCTGGCCGCCGGACATCTGGTTCGGCGCTTTGTCGAGCTGGTCGCCCAGGCCGACCTTTTCCAGCGCCTCGACGGCGCGCGCGCGCCGCTCCTCACCGGAGACGCCCGAGAGCGTCAGCGCGAGCTCAACGTTGGCCAGCACGCTCTGGTGCGGGATGAGGTTGTAGCTCTGAAAGACAAAGCCGATGGAGTGGTTGCGGTACGTGTCCCAGTCGCGGTCGTCGTACTCCTTTGTGGAGCGGCCGTTGATAATGAGGTCGCCGGAGGTGTAGCGGTCCAGGCCGCCGATGATGTTCAGCAGCGTGGTCTTGCCGCAGCCGGACTGGCCCAGGATCGCAACGAACTCGTTTTCACGAAAGGCAATGTTGATGCCCTTGAGTGCTTCGACCTGCGTCGTGCCGGCCTCGTAGACTTTGGTGATGTTCTTCAGTTCCAGCATGGGTGGGATGCTCCTTTATATGGATGCCGCGCGGCGGCGCAGCCTTAGATACTAATTAAAAAAGTATTAGGACATAATGATAAGCGCCGCACGGGCATCCGTCAAGCGCCGGCGCGCCGGTTTTGCAGAATTTTAACTATTTATTCACAAACAAACCCGATACAATTTCCCTGCGTCTGCTGTTGAAACATTGGGGAATGTCTGCTATAATATTTGCCTGCCCGGATAAGGGGCCTGAACATGATAAATGGAGAGCTTGGAATATGAAAATTGTGATCGTGGGCGCTGGCCGCGTGGGCTATGCCATTGCGGAGCAGCTCCTGACAGAAGGGCATGACATCACCGTCGTCGAGAGTGACCCGGAGCGCGCTGCCTATATCTCTTCCACGCTGGATGTGATCGTGGTCGAGGGCCGCGCGAATGTGGATCAGCTACGCATTGCCAACGTTGCGGACGCCGACCTGCTCATCGCCGCGACGACCTCGGACGAGACGAACCTCATCATCTCCTCCTTTGCCTATCACGAGCAGGTGCCGAAGATCGTCACAAAGGTGGATGAGGATAACTTCATCGAACTCGCGGAATCGTATGGCCTGACGACGATCATTCAGCCGGCGGACGTGACGGCCGGCCGCATCGTGGAGTACGTCCGCTGGATGCAGAACTCCGCGCACAGCAGCGGCGTGGAGACGCTGCGCATGGTGGCCGACGGGCAGGCCGAGGCGCTGGAATTCATCGTGCGCGCCGAGAGCCAGTTTCTCGATGTGCCGCTCAAGGCGCTCAAGCTCAAGGACTCCGTGCTCGTCGCCTCGATCATCCGCCGCGGCAAGTGCCGCGTCCCGTCCGGCAACGACGCCATCGAGCTCGGCGACCGCGTGGTCGTCGTCACTACCAACCATGGTATGCATGAGCTGAAGGACATTCTGAAATAATTGCGGAAAGAACAGCCGCCGCTCCCTGATGGGGAGCGGCGGCTTTGTCGTATCGTGTTTTATTCCGGGCGGCGGAAGATGACGACCTGCGCCGGTGTGTCCGGCGTGAGCGTCATACGGTTGGTGTCGTAGCGCTGGACATTTGCGCCGTTGCCCTCGAAGATGCCGGTGAAGTCCTCCGGCGCGCGCAGGCGGTGGTTGCTGTGGCCGGGCGCCTGAAAGTGCATCGGGATGATGACGCGCGGCTGCAGCTGCTCGCAGAGGTAGTAGGCGGTGTCCGGCTCGATCGTGTAGATGCCGCCGACGGGGATCATCATCGCGTCGAGTCCCTGCAGCTGCTGCATCTGCTCGGGCGTGGGCTTCGCGCCCAGGTCGCCCAGATGCGCCACGCGCATGCCCTCGGCGGCGAAGATGCGCACGGTGTTCATGCCGCGCAGACGGCCGCGCATGATGTCGTGGTACGTCTCCAGCTCCGTGACGGCAAACGGGTTCGCCTTGCCGGTGCTGCGCAGCGTGACGCCCTCGCGGAAGTTGTGGTCGCGGTCCTCGTGGCTGATATAGACGGCGTCCGCCGTCAGCCGCACGTGGGGATAGGCCGTGCCGACGCTGGTGTCCTGAAACGGGTCGATGACGGCGCTGTAGCCGCCGGAGACCAGCTCAAAGCAGGAGTGGCCATGCCAGATGATGTCCATAAGATGCACCTCAATCATCAAATTTTCTTTATTTTACTTCCGCACCCTGTGGTTGTCAATCTCCGCGTTGGAAGATGCGGGCCTTGTTTCCCGGGGGAAAATGTGTTAAAATCAGACGCTATGAATACTACCATGACTTTTGAACAACGCTATGTGCAGGCGCGCAGACGCTTCATCGAGGCGGACTTCGCAAACCTGAACGATATGCAGAGAAAAGCGGTCCTGGCCACGGAAGGCCCACTGCTGCTGCTGGCCGGCGCCGGCAGCGGCAAGACCACGGTGCTGATCCAGCGGGTCTACAACCTGCTGACCTATGGCCGGGGCAGCGACAGCGACGAGGTCCCCGACTGGGCCACGGAGGAGGATCTGGACTTTTTGGAGCACTTCCCGGATCGGCCAGACGGTGACGAGGTTCGCCGGGTCCACCGGCTCTGTGCCGTGGACGCCCCCCGGCCATGGGAGATCATCGCCATCACCTTCACCAATAAGGCGGCGGGAGAATTGAAGGAGCGGCTGGCGGCCCGTCTTGGCCCCGCCGCCAACGATGTGTGGGCCTCCACGTTCCACTCCGCCTGCGTCCGCATCCTGCGGCGGGATATTGACCGCATTGGCTTTGACAAGGACTTCACCATTTACGATACCGATGACGCCAAGCGGGTCATCAAGGACATTCTGAAGGAGCAGAATCTGGACGAAAAGACCTTCCCCATCCGCAGCGTTCTCTCCGCCATCAGCGCCTCCAAGGACCGCTACGAGGGGCCGGAGGTATTCCGCAAAAAGGCGGAGGCCGCAAACGATTGGAAAAATACCCGGATCGCCAAGATCTACGCCGCCTATCAGCAAAAGCTCAGCACCGCCAATGCCCTGGACTTTGACGATATCATTTACCACACCGTCACATTGCTGCAAAAGGAACCGGAGGTGCTGGACTATTACCAGAAAAAGTTCCGGTATGTGTTGGTGGACGAGTATCAGGACACCAACCACCTGCAATATCTCCTCACCGGCCTGCTGGCCGGGGGACACCGGAACCTCTGCGTGGTGGGTGACGATGACCAGTCCATCTACCGCTTCCGGGGTGCCAACATCGAAAATATCCTGAATTTTGAAAAGCAGTACAAGGACGCCCGGGTCATTCGGCTGGAACAGAACTACCGCTCCACCCAGCACATTCTGGATGCCGCCAACGCCGTCATCAAGAACAACGAGGGCCGGAAGGGCAAGACCCTCTGGACGGACAACGGCAGCGGCGACGTGGTGACGGTAAAGACCAATTTTAACGAGGGGGACGAGGCAAACTTCGTGGCCGGGGACATCCTCATGGGGGTCAACCGGGGACGGAACTTCCGGGATACCGCCATTCTCTACCGGATGAACGCCCAGTCCAACGCACTGGAATACGCCCTGAAGCGCAACGCCATCCCCTATAAAGTTGTGGGCGGCATGAAGTTCTTCGACCGGGCGGAGATCAAGGATATGCTGGCCTACCTGTGCGTGCTGAATAACCCCATGGACGATCTGCGGCTCCGCCGCATCATCAACACCCCCGCCCGGGGCATTGGCGCCACCACCATGGATAAGGTTGCAGAGCTGGCATCGGAGCAGGGTGCGTCTCTCTACGAGATCATCCGCAACGCGGACCTGTTCCCTACGCTGAAAACCGCGGCGGGTAAGCTGACAAAGTTCGCCGATTTGATCGACGGCCTGCGCCGGGCCGGAGGGACGCTGGCCCTGCCGGAATTTTACGATGAAGTCCTGAACCAGACCGGCTACGTCCGGGCGCTGGAGGAGAAAAAGGACATGGAGAGCCGGGGCCGCATCGAAAACGTGCAGGAATTGAAGTCCAACATTCTGGGCTTTTTGGAGCAGGACCCGGAGGACGCCACCCTGTCCGGGTTCCTGAACGAGATCGCCCTGTACACGGATCTGGACAGTGTGGAGGCGGATGACAACTGTGTGACCATGATGACCATTCACTCTGCCAAGGGCTTGGAATTCCCGGTGGTGTACGTGGTGGGGATGGAGGAGGGGATCTTCCCCGGCACGGCCTCCATGTATGACGAGGAAGAGCTGGAAGAAGAACGGCGGCTGTGCTATGTGGCCATGACCCGGGCGCGGGAAAAGCTGGTGATGACCAACGCCCGCCAGCGGATGCTCTACGGCCGCACCAGCGCCAACAAGTCCAGCCGCTTTTTAGACGAGATCCCGGCGGAGGATATGCGCTGGGAGAGCAAGCCGGAACCGAAATTCGGCACCTATGACGAGGATGGCTTCGGCGGCAGCCGCTGGGGCGATGATTTCGGCGGAGGTTCTTTTGGCGGCAGTTCTTACAGCGGAAGCTCGGGCCGTTCCGGCGGTTATGTCAGCGGCGGCGTCCATACCTACAAGAGCACCAAACCCGCGGCCCAGACCCTCCGCACCAGCAGCCGGGGCAGTACCCCTGCCGCACCGGCGGTGGAACTGCTGCAGCTGCACCAGGGGGATCAGGTGGAGCACACCGCCTTCGGCAAGGGTACCGTGGTGTCGGTGAAGCCCATGGGGGGCGACGCCTTGGCGGAGGTAGCCTTTGAGACCGGTACGAAGAAGCTGATGCTGAAGGCCGCCGGAAAGCATCTGAAAAAACTGTAAAACCGTCTGTAAAGCAGATTTTTCTGCCAAATAGTTAAAAAACCGTCCCCGGAGGCTTTCAAGCCTCCGGGGACGGTTCGTATATCGCTTAAGTTTTGGACTGCTTGGCGGGGAGACGGCCATAGATCCGGGTCATCTCTCGAATGTCGCCGATCAGTTTCACTGTCAGTTCACCGGGGAGGAGCCGCCACTGCCAGTTGTCCCGGCCTGTGCCGGGGGTGTTGATCCGGCTGCCTTCGCCAAGCTCCAGCCAGTCCTGCATCTGGGCCACGAACAGGGACGCGGGGGAGGCCATGCCGCCCCGGAGCACGCCCCGGTTGAAGCCCTCCCGCTCATTGAGCCCCAGATACTGCACGGCAAAGTCGATCTCCTCCGGCTCTGCCTCCTGACGCCACAGGGCCAGCGGGGCGTTGTCATGAGTCCCGGCATAGCACACGCAGTTCTCTACGCAGTTGTGGGGGAGATAGGCGCTGTCCGCTGTGGGGGAAAAGGCAAATTCCAGAACCCGCATCCCCGGCAGACCGGAATCCGCCAGCAGCTTCGTCACGTCGGGAGAAGGCTCACCCAGATCTTCTGCGATGAAGCGGATCCCGTGGAACCAGCCGGTGAGGACGTTCAGCAGATCCAGCCCCGGCCCCTTGACCCAACGGCCGTTTTTGGCGGTTTGAGAGCCGAAGGGGACTGCCCAATAGCTGGCGAAGCCCCGGAAATGGTCAATGCGGATCACGTCATACAGTCTGGCGGCGCCGTCCACCCGGCGGATCCACCAGCCGAAGCCGTCCCGCTTCATGGCGTCATAATCGTAGAGCGGATTGCCCCAAAGCTGGCCGTCCTTGGAGAAGTAGTCCGGCGGGACACCGGCCACCTCTGTGGGAACGCCCCGGCTGTCCAGACGGAACATGGACCGCTCCGCCCAGACGTCAGCGGAGTCCATGGCCACATAAATAGGCAGGTCGCCAATGATACCGATGCCAAGGCTGTTGATATAGGACTTCAAGGCGGTCCACTGGCGGAAGAACAGAAATTGGATATAGGTGAACAGTTCCACATCCTCTCGCAGCAGCTCCCGGTACCGGGCCAGAGCCGCAGGATCGTGGAGCCGGACAGCCTCATCGGGCCATTCCTGCCAGGGCTTCATGCCGAAATGCCGCTTGAGGGCCATGAACAGGGCGTAGTCCGGCAGCCAGGAGGCGTTTTTCTCTGTAAAGCCCGCCACCGCGCCGCTATCCCGCATCCAGCCTCGTTCCGCCGCCTTTTTCAGCAGGTCCAGACGGTTTTCATAGAGCTTGCCGTAGTCCACATGGCGGGGATCTTTTCCCAAGTCCCGGTCACAGACCTCCTGCTCCGTCAGAAGCCCATCCTCGATCAACAGATCCAAATCAATGAGATAGGGATTGCCCGCATAGGAGGAAAAACTCTGGTAGGGGGAATCGCCGTAGCTGGTGGGACCGAGGGGGAGCATCTGCCAGTACCGCTGACCGGCGGCGTGGAGCAGATCGGCAAAGTCATAAGCCGCGAGGCCCATAGTGCCGATACCGTAGGGGGAGGGCAGAGAAAACAGGGGCAGCAGAATACCGGAGGAACGTTCCATAGGATCAGCCTTTCCCGGCGTCGGAGACGCCTGTATACACAAATTTTCCCTTATTGTAAAGCTTTTTGTAAAAATTGTCAAAGGGAGGACCGGACGCCTTGACGGATACGGCATTCTGGTATAAAATCGGCAAAAAAGAGGGCGGCGCCGAAGCCTCTTGACAGCGGCGCTGAATCCTGAAGAAACCGAGTGCGGCGGATGGAAAGGGGAACGATCTATGAGAATCGTAGTCAAGGTGGGGACCTCCACACTGGCCTATGCCACCGGGCGGCTGAATATTCAGCGGGTGGAGCGGATGTGCAGAGTGCTCAGTGACCTGAAAAACGCGGGCCACGAGATCATTCTGGTGTCCTCCGGCGCTATCGCCATGGGCTTCGGCAAGCTGAACCTCCGGGAGCGGCCCCACGATATGCCAACCAAGCAGGCGTCGGCGGCAGTGGGACAGTGCGAGCTGATGTATGTGTATGACAAGCTGTTCACCGAATACAATCATACGGTGGCCCAGCTTCTGATCACCGCGCCGGACATCGCCGACGGCGGCAGCCGGAAGGAGAACTTCCACAACACCCTGGACCGCCTGTTGGAGCTGGGGGCCTTGCCCATCATCAACGAGAATGACACGATTTCCACGGAGGAGATCGCCGTGGGCGATAATGATACCCTTTCCGCTGTGGTGGCCGCCACAACGAGAGCGGAGCTGCTGATCCTCCTGTCGGATATTGACGGTCTGTATGACAGCGATCCCCATAAGAACCCGGATGCGAAACTGATCCATGAAGTGTCGGAGATCGACGGGAAAATCCTCTCTCTGGCGGGGGGCAGCGGCTCCGAACTGGGCACCGGCGGCATGGTGACGAAGCTCCATGCAGCGCAGATCGCCACGGAGGCAGGCTGCGAAATGGTGATCGCCAACGGCTGGAACCCGGACCTGCTGTACGGCATCGTAGGGGGAGAACCCATCGGCACCCGATTTTTGGCAAAGAAGGTGAGCAAATGACTACGTTGGATATCATTCGGAAAACGAAAGCCGCTTGGAGCGCCCTCCGGGACGCGGACGCGGAGACGAAAAACCGCCTCCTGACCGCCATGGCGGACAGCCTCGTGGAACACACGGCGGAGATCCTGACCTGCAACGAAGCGGATCTGGAAGCAGCCCGGGGCCACATTTCCGATGTGATGCTGGACCGGCTGCGGCTGGATGAGAGCCGCATCGCTGCTATGGCGGAGGGTATCCGGGCCACGGTGAAGCTGCCGGATCACACCGGGCGGATTTTGTCGGAAACACACCACGCCAACGGTATGACCATCTATAAAAAGCAGGTGCCCTTGGGACTGGTGGCGATCATTTACGAGAGCCGCCCCAACGTCACCTCCGATGCGGCGGCACTGACAGTGAAAAGCGGCAACGTCTGCGTTCTCCGCAGCGGGAAAGAGGCCGTCCGCACCTCCACCGCCATCGTAAAGGCGCTGAAGCAGGGGATTTCCGCCGTGGGCGGCGACCCGGACATCGTGAATATTCTGGAGGATACCAGTCATGAGAGCGCCCGCGTTCTGATGACGGCGGACGGACTGGTGGATCTGCTGATCCCCCGGGGCGGGGCGGGACTGATCCGGGCCTGCGTGGAGCAGGCGACGGTGCCCTGCATCCAGACCGGCACCGGTATCTGCCATGTATATGTGGACGAATACGCCGATTTGGACAAGGCGGTGAAGATCATTGTCAACGCCAAAACCAGCCGCCCCTCCGTGTGCAACGCCGAGGAGGTGTGTCTGGTCCACAGCGCCGTGGCGGAGCGGTTTCTGCCCATGCTGC
>OGLS01001585.1_pt1 | contig 13005 bp, 7 predicted proteins | sample 1572881 | NCBI WGS metagenome assembly OGLS01 (sample SAMEA2582013, study PRJEB24529) | metagenome | biome: Human gut stool | place: China | collected 2011
GATGTGAACGAGCAGAATATTCAAGCTGTCGGTTTTTATAAATATATAGGCTTTAGCGTATACAAAAGGTCCGATTTGGACGGAGAAGGTAAAGAATATCCTATTTTACACATGCAGTTGTAGTTCGTAAGTCAGACCCCGATTTTAAAAATCATCATTTTTGCCAGCACTACTTTTTCTTCTCATATTCGGCTTTAACTATCTGACAGCAAGAATTTAACCACGTGTTTTTTTTTGTTTCTCGTTTATAATAAATAACATTTGTTAATGTCTATTTCGGGCTTATTTTCCGTTTTCTTCGTGCAAATATGGTGATTAAGGGGCGAACTCCGTTGTCTATAGTGCCGGAAGTATGGCTTTTGCTCCCCGTATATGGGCACTTTTTCCCTTCATGTCCTGTGTGTAATGCAGAGAAGCTTGGCGCATAATTCCCGAAACCTTATTACAAAACTTCGTCCCACGCATGTGTGTTCGCCGGTTTGCCTGCGTGAACCGTCGAGCCCACGTGCGTGGGACGAGGGTTTACATGAACCTTCATAATAAAAAGCATGGGACATACGTGGATTCTGCCTATACCTTCTTCCAGTTTTGTCCCTATCCGGAGGACGGTCTGCCCATTCATTGCTGCTCAGTTTCTTATTCTTGTGATGTAAGTCTGAGAAAGCTGAAACTCGAAAATTGCTTATGCACCGGATATTTCGGGTCCCCATTTTTGCCGGAGCGAGAAAAAGAAAAAGCTCTGAAATACTTGAATTTCAGAGCTTTGCTTTAATTTGCTATTTGCTTTCGCGGTGCGTACGGAAGATGAACCTTATTTCTATTCCTCACGTACTCAATCTCTTAGCAAGCTCTTAATTCTTTCTCCCACTAATAACCCCACGTGTGCAATTCTTTAGATTGCTTGGTGTTGCGGTGGTTGTTTGAGTTGGTGCAAAAATAGTAAAATAGTTCATTTGGAACATTATCTAAAGATTTATTAACAGAGTATCATGCTTCTAACTTCTCTACTGTGTTTTTTTGCATTTTTGTTAGAATGTCCCTTTTTTACACCTATTATCAATCTAAGAAATCTTACTTTTGCCTGATAGTTAAGGCAAAATGGAGAAAATTCAAGTAATACAACCTACCAAATTGCTCGCTCCTTATATAAAGCAATATTGGTTTTTAAGGATAGATGATGTAAAGCAAGGCTTTCAGCGTTCTATCCCGGCGGGTTGTGTAGCACTTGTTTTTCATAAAGGAAATAAAATTATTTCTTCTTTTCATAAGGGAACGCAACCACAATCCTATATAAGCGGGCAAATCAGTACTTATTCAGACATAGAATTTTCTTTCTTGGCTCTATTCGAAAGAGCACCGGGAAAAGTTCAGGACAGACCACTCGACGGCAACCGTAGAGAGAAATCCGCAGGAGAAAGGAAAGTTCCGGCTGTGCATTGACGGTATGCCCATACTCGAATGGTTCAGGATGAAGTTTCAGGAACTCAAAGAAAAACTGAGTGTAATCCACACCCAAAAAGAAGAGGACACCCCAAAAAGGGGATTCAGGTTATAAAACACAAGAAAATGAGAAAATTCAAATATATTTAGTTGGGGTTATTTAATTATTTTTCATATTTTTGCATCGGATTGAGCAAAACTCTCTCCAAAACATATTAGAATTTTTAGAAGCGTTATGCTTATCGTTCAGTCGGAAACCTAGGAAATTTCCCAGACATACAAACGATGATAGCATAGTGGTTCTCACGCTATAGCGTGGGCTGCTATTGGTACATCTGTTTGTATAGGCTTTCCTAGGGCCTCCGATTGAAGATGTGAGCATTGCAGTTCCACGCTTGAACCGAATATTGCAAAATATCAATCTGATTATCAAATATTAACATCGGAAATCGTATGATAATGATACCATATAGTTCCCGATATTTGTGAGGATTAGCCTATTCTTTCTTGTGCAACCTCAATGGCTTTTCGCTTTAATTCGTCTTCATCTTCTATAGCATCCAATACTTTGTCTGCCAGCCATAGTGTAAGAAGTTCATTTTTATCAATATTGAAATACTCAGCTAATTGTATTACTTGTGTCCGTTTGGCATATCTATCGCCACGCTCTATTTTGCTAAACATTGGAGTGTCTATATCAAGCAAAGCTGCCAATTGCCTTTGTAGCACACCGTGTTCTTCTCTCAACTCTTTTATTTTGTCTCCTAATAACATGGTCTTTATTCTTTTCAGTTCAGTATGTATTTTCGTCGAAATTCGATGGATTTAAACATTTTTGACGGAATAGGCTGTCATTATCCGCTATAATATGACGGAATCCGTTATAAATTCCGCTATAATTAGCGAAAACCGCTATATCTGTTGTGGTTATTCTTTCAAGAACCAAGTTCGCCCATTAGCAAAAATAAGTTTATCTACACTTAGAGCATTAAGAATGTCTCCTAATATCCTCAATTGCTGTTCCCGTGTTTTAGCTTGCGGCATTACATCTTTGATGTATTCGTAGATGCCATCACGTTTGGCGCCATCTGATCCTGCATTCTTAAGATATTGCAAAACCATTTGTTTAATTTTGTCCTTATCAAGTCCTTTTTGCTTGGTGTAACCTTGCAATTGACGAGTAGCTTTAGCAACTCCTAAAGAAATTGTATAATTGGGAGCATCGCCCTCAATAAGTCCCCTGTTCAGCAAGTCTTTTGCAACATCTTCATGTATGAATCTGCCTTTCTGTACAGCGTCGAGAGATATGCAATCCCATAATGACAGAGTGTTGTCGGTCTTCAATAAATCCGTATATCGCTTATTGATCTCGTTACCATATATGCGTACTACAACCTTCTTTTTCGCCGCATCAATCTCGTAGTCCGGCATCGGAAAGTGTCTGCGCCATTGTTCATTAAACATTTTCTTGATGCCACGACTTACGGTATCAATCATATTGAAGTCCACCATTGCCTTGCATAGGCATTCATTGCGGAAATAGGTCTGAGATTCCTCATTTCTCAAAGCATTTTCCAAAGTTCCGGGGATGAAAGTACCGGCGTTGGAATAATATAGATAGCCGGGATTCTCAACGAAATTGACACGCTGTTGCATCGTGTAATCTTGATGAGCAATACAGTTATGAAGTGCTTCGCGTATAGTGTAGTCATCATACTGCTTCATTGTATCTGGGAAAAGCGTACCACCAGGCATTTCACGCAAAGTCAGATTTTCAATCTTTGAGAGAATTTCATCTACTGTCAGTATGAATGGAACAGTGAAATGTTCGTAGTCAACCACATCTTGATTTGCATCCCTGCGTGTCCAGGTTACCTGAGCGACAACAGGGCGCAGTTTAAAGGCTGATTCGTATTTGCCTAACAATATGATAGCGGCACGAGTGATGCTTCCATTTCTTGTTAGTCCGCATTTGCCAAGAAATGTCTGAATATCCCAAGCATTTACCTCGGATTCGGGAATACGGCTATGTACCTTCTTAAACATTTTGCGGGCTTTAGCTATAGCAACTTCGTCAAGGTCATCTATCGTTGCATCAGGAACAATCTGTGCAGACCAATCTGTTTCACCAAATATTGGCTCATCAAGAATGACATTCATGCGTTCAGTGGTCAACTCTACAAGAGAATCTTCAATTCGCTGCCATGCTTTGTTATGAGCGTAAACAGGCAATTTGGGACGATGCTTGGGAATATGTATTACCCAAACTTTCTTGTTAGTGTCATCGGTAACAAACTCTTCAATATCGAGACCTTCTGTCGAAAGATTAACACATCGTTCCGTTAAACGAAGAATTGCCTTTTGCCAGTCATAATTATAGGTATCCGTCCCGACAATTTCCAAAGAACTGTCATGTACCCCTATCACTAAATGGCCTCCTTCCATATTGGCAATAGCCGACACATATGAGATGACATCGTTTTTCTCATCCCCACAGAACGAGTTCTTCAAATTCTTGAATTCCTTCCATTCGCAACGAGCATTCTCTTGTGGATAGTTGCGAAGGAGATATTGTTGTAGTTCTGACTCTTGCATAATTACCCAATTATACTTTCACTTTCATCATTATGTTTCTCAGCATTTCGGATGACGCATTCTTTACTTGTATTGGCATAGCAGTAGACACAGAAATGACGACAAGTATTATACATGCCGATGTCCTTGCTGACCATACATCCACATACCTTACGTTGCCCTGTATCCTTTACATTACGCACCTTCTCTGGTATTGGTGGCAAATTACCAAACAAGTCTTTTTCTGGTAATTTCAATGTATGTAGATAATAGACAAGTTCCTTATCGTCAGCAAAAATGCGTTTCATCAATTCGCCATCAATGCAACGATTGTGTTCTATCCCGTATTTTTCAAGGTCAATATTTTCAGCACAAGTGGCGATTTCAACATCCCAACCATCTTTGTGCCAAGCTTCACGAATCTTTTGAAGACCTTCTACAATTTCTATTCGTTGAGCAAGGTTGGCTTCGGCATTCTCCACATTCTCCTTTGTAAAGAGCATACTTTCCTTAACAAGATTGTTTTGAACCTTGCGATATGCTTTTACATCAACGAAACTGAATACAAGCTTATTTGTGTAACCTTTCAGTTTATTTCCAATGCGCCAAATGCGCGTCAAGAGGTCACGAGGAGCAATGTTTGGCGTAATTATTAAAGGATCAAAACGCCAGATTACTTTCTCCTTACCAATCATATCAGAAAGTTTCTTGAATGTCTCAACTCTGTTTTCGACAGACGAAACATTAGGCTCAAAACCTTCTTTTACATAATCGTTGAGTGTAACCTGAAAGTAGTAGTGTATTCCTTTTTCGTCAAGCTCATGAAGGTATGGGAGAATCGGCTTTGGGTTTTTTGTCCAGAAAATCACCACCTTGCAGTTTTTGAACGAAATATACATTTTCTGCTGGTTGAACGGATTATACCAAGCACAATACCCTTTAGCCAAGCGGTTGAAGAACCACTTGGCATAAAAGGCAGGAATATCGGTTGAACGACTTGCAGAGACAATGACAGGAGCTGTAGCTTCTACTTGTTCACCTGTATCGTTCGTGATAATAATTTTACCTATTGGCATAACGATTAAATAAATCTTGCATTAACTGCTCAAAGTACTGTTTATTCTCATAAGTTCCCTCTACGATAGGAGGATAACCACCTTTATCATAAAAACACCAATGCTTAAAATGATCAATGGTTGATCTATTATCTGTAGGGTTATCCAATGGATTAGAACAGTATTTACCACCAGGAGCATAACCTTTTTGAAATGTTATTACCTTTCTGGAAAGCGTTTCTCGCATTTTTATAGGTAGGTAGTTTCTTGAAAGGATAAAATAGTTAACATTTGCATCCTCTACAAATTTAGATGATGTTGGATGTATTGGTTTCAGGTTTCGCTTTTCAACACCACCCTGCGAAATAACTTTATTTCCTTGTGGTTGTGGATGCGAAGTCGTATTTAAACTTTTAATACTTGAAATTAGTTTCTCAATCTTCTTATACGCAGCATCAGTTGGTTTCAAGAAGTTGTCAAGGATGCTCAAGAACGCTTCTGGATCTTGCCTTTTACTCTCAAGTTCTATAGCTTTATCAATATTTTCTTTTTGGGTCTTTAAGCCTTCCTTACCTACAATCGAATAAATTTTACTACGGAATTGTTCTGGTGTATAAGAGCCCTCATCTCCTGCAAAATTAACAGCATCAAGAGCTTTGTACGCTTTAGTTGTAGTAATACGTGAGAAACTACTAAAAATATACATAAAAGCTTTAGGACTTTGAACTATATTTTCAAGTTCAACAGCCTTATTTATTGCCTCAACAACTTTCTGCTGTTTTACAACTTTTGACTCTACATTATTTAGATTCTCAATAATCTTAGATCCCAACTGACTTTCTACAATAACTGAAGTATTATTGCTCGCTTTTGGTAAGACTGCATCCTTTATTTCTACTCCATTAAGCATTCGCCAAACATTACTTGCAAATGATTGATAATAATCCTTATTGCCATTAATCAATACAGACGTAAATGTCTTTGGCAGAGACGTAAAACCTCTTGTGGCACCATAGATGCCATAAGCTAACTTATAATTACAGAATCCTACTTGTACAAGGTACTCTACCAAGCGATCAATGTTATCGCCTTTCTGACAGAATGCAGCAAACGATGAAAGTACATCATTTTCAATAGCGAATAAGTCAAAGGCGGAGTTCTCCTGAAAATGATTAAGTAATGCTCCAACATAAGCAGATGCAGGATTTGAGTCCCATTTATCTCCAAGCATGTTCCTTAGAATCATACCTCCATTATATGCCTGTGCCAAAGGTTCTTCTACGCCATTTTCTTCCATTACAGATTTGTACTCTGCCATAAACTGGGAGCAAATAAGGTTCTTATAGAAAGAACTTTGGTAAGATGTGTCCAAAATATGCAAAGACAGATTATCATCAACATTCAGCAATTCCTCAATGGCATACTTTTCACGTTGAGCATTATCTTTTGCTTCCAATTTACGAATGGCGCTATTCATATTGTCTGTGACACGAGAAAACGTCTCTGGGGAAACATACTCTAAACAACTCCACAATTCGTTTGCATCATAGACTCTACGAAGAGGAAGTTTGTTACAGAATGCGTCATAAACACCCCAGTAGTGCAAAAGATTCTTGGCATCTTTTGTAGAAAGACCTTGCGGATTGTCAGACAATTTTAACTCTAATAAATTTTTGTTCCAAATGGTATCTTCATCTATTGAAGAATAGATTTCATTAAACACTCTGATTCCATTCAAGATAGCATCGTCTTGTGCCTGAGTGGGTCTTTTATCAGGAGAATTTACAACAGCAGAAAGCGTGTTACGAAGTTTTCTTGATAAAGCTTTCAATTTGCCAACCTCGTTGCTGACCGAGCTATTAGCACCTATTAGATAACAATAAATGAAACCTTTAATTCTGTCTAGCAGAACGTCTCTACTAACATCTATAGGTTCATTCTTGATCTTGAAATTTACATATAAAGGATTCCATAAGAAATCATCTTTTTCAGATTGAGTAAATAAATCTTTGGCAACGCCAAAAAATGTTTTTTTCTCTTTGGGTTTAACACCTATGTTAGGAGCATAAAGCTTATAGAACTTATTCTCCAGACTTTGTTCTGCCTTTGACAATACACCCTGACGCTCCTGATAACTATTAAAATAGATACGACAATGAAAAGGGTTAAGGTTGATGGTATGATAGCAGAGATAGGCCTCTACTCCGTCATGTTCCTTAGCCTTCTCAAAGAATCCATCTTTATAGTCATCAGTTTCTATCTCAATAACCATAGGATAGTTCTCAAGGTCATTTTCTTCAATCTCGAACCTTGGATATTTACTGTACAATATTATTACTTGGTCTTTGTCGTTCGCGCAGACAGGATAGAAGCGTTTGTTACCAAAGCCGCGTCTTGCGTAAAATCCTAAGGGCGAAATTGACTCTGAAGACAATATGTTATTGAAATTCAGAGTACAGGTTGGTATGTATAATTTCATAATTATCCTCGTTTTTTAGGAGTTGACAAACCTCATAGTGTTAATTTGGGACCGCTCGTAAGACTCGTATCATAAAGCGAAGTAGGTACATCATCAAAAAGACTGGAAAGATTGCCTGAGTGCATTATATACAAAGCACGATAGGTTCTTGTTACGGCCACATATAGTGGATTTCGGTTTGCATCGTCTTCAACAGTACATTCAGGAATGAAAACATGTTCAAATTGAAGTCCTTTAGAACTATGGTAGGTCATCATCTTTGGATTGTCTGAAGAAAAATCTAGATCCATAAACTGTCCATACTTAGCTTCAACGTTAAGACCATGATTCTTGAAATATTCATATGCACGCTCTACTTCATCATTGTGTCTAAATAGGATGCCGACATCCTCCATGTTTTTGTTTTGAATAAGCGAAATGATGGCATCATACTGTTCAGTAATGTTATTGTACTTGATAATCTTTGGCTTTTCAACACCCTCTTCAGTACAACGCTCTTCAAGTTCGTCACTTTCGGAATTTAGATACTGTGCAAGACGGGCTATCTTTTTGGGTAATCGATGATTGAACACAAGCTGTTCGACAGGGAACTTAGTAAAATACTGTATATCCTCCATTGAAACAGTTTGCTTATCTTTAATAAAAGTATAAAGTTGTTGAGCCGAATCACCATACAACAATAATGCTTTTTTTGCCTTAGAACGGAATAGTTCTATATCCTCTTTGGAAAAATCTTGTGCTTCATCCACAATAATATAATCAGCACTTGGACATCCAGCTCTATTCTGCCAATGCCAATGATAATCAACATTTCGTTGTGGAATACCTACCTGTGAAATGCCATCAGCCATATATTGCATTAGTGCTTTAGTGAACACAATGTAAAGATAGGTACCCTTATGCTCATCTTGTATTTGTTTTGCCTTCCACAAGGCAAGAATGGACTTTCCGCTACCAGCACACCCTTTAACAATGTAGGAGTTATCTGTTTTCTTGTTAATCACCTTTACCTGGTAATCATCAAGTTCGGAATCTTTAACGTAAAAACTTCTCTTAGCCATGATTAGATTTATAGATTTATGTTAAAACTATCAATTATTATTTTATTGTTTTTAGATCGACTGCAAATTGCCAAACCATCATTTTGCTTGTATTTGGTGGGGTGTATGACGTGGATAAGGTTTGCTGTTTCCATCCCTTGCATGATAGCTGTCTTAAGCGGTTTCTTACACAGCACTCGATAACACACCCTGCTTTCGTCATTTGATTTGTGAGAATGACTTACGCTGAATGTTTGCTGCATAAAGCAAAAGTCTCTACATCCATCATGACAAGCACACGACAACGGTAGAAGCGTCTCAATGGTTCTGCTTTTACAAACATAGTCATTTATTGTATTATTCATCAATTGAGGATAGAAGTATCCTGAATGTTCGTCTTTAGTTGTTACATCAAGCATTATAAGCAAACCATTTTCATGAAGAAAAGCCGTAAGTTTCTTTGCCATTATTGCGTATGCATTTATTGGTAGGACTTCTTTAGAAATTAACTCACAAACCATCTTGTCACAGAGGATAAAATGATAATCGTTCTTTCCGAATGCAAGTTTTTCCACGTCTTCAATAGAGCCTAATGTTTGGCTAAATGTAGTTAGTTCGACTTGTATATTTTTATTAGGGTTACACTCTACTAAATCCTTGAGTATGGCTAAAGCACCATCATTGCCATCTATTGCTGTGATGCTTATCTTTGTATGAGGTAAATGTCTTCCAATTGCTGTAATCAAGCCAAGAATTTCCCCACCCGTACCGCAACCGTAATCCAATACACTAATCTCATCTTGTTCCAACGTTTTCTTCAGGCATTTATTCTGCAAAAGATTATCAGCAATACAAAACATTTCTGCATAACTGCGAGGAAAGTAAGTACCAAGATAGACTTTAAGTTCTTCTTCGTTGAGATCAAGATTATACTCATAACGCTCATGCTCTGGAGCATAAATAGCTTGATGGTCATTGAAAATCTTTTTGTCAAGCCAATGTGGCAGAATCGTCTTTGACTTTCGGAAACAAACGTTCGAATTAGTATTTGATAGTTCTTTTGATTGATGTTCTTCGACAACGCCAGATGAATTGTCACTTTCGGTTGCAATTCTCTCGCCTTCTTCCCAAAAGATTGTAGAAGGTGAAATGGCTTTAACAGCATGATTAATGAACTTTGCGAGTTTTGCACAATGTTCACCGATGCCATCTGCATTTATTGTCACAACATATTCTTGAGTTAACCTTATTCCGTGTGCTGCAAAAGATGAAGATGCCCTTGTGCTGTCAAGCACCTTGACTGTAAAATTGTCGAGCTTGAGCGATAATTTTACTATCCTTTTCACAAAATTCGAAAGTGCAATACTATTTTCGTCCTCGACAACAAAAGAATCAAAGTTTAACATTACCTCTTTTTTCTTTTGTTTTTTCTCTTCAGTGTGGGGCTCGTACTTCTTTATATCTTCGATCAACTCTATTTTCTCAATTGGCTCTGCTGGTTTATCATAAGTAGCATTGCTGAATTCCGTCAGGTAGAAAGGATTTAGGTTGAGAGTTTCCGCAAGTTTAACGATTCCGAGTGGGGCAAGGTCGGTGTGAGGACAAGTGATGTCATCCAACTTTTCAATGAAATGTTCGCTATCAGTAATGTGAAGCCAAGACCTGTTGGTGGCACTTAAATTGTTCTCCAACTCTATTGGTTGATGAAAAATAATAAGGTGTGGCACGTCCTTGATTTGGTTCTTTACAACACCTAAGACTTTAAGTTCTTTCTTTACCGTGGAATGATTTATCCTAGCTTGTTGAAGAACAGTCTTTCTCGAACCTCCCTTAATAATTTTACCATTGCATGTCCATTCTCCATTTTCATTGGCAACAACATTACCTCCATAATTTTTGAATTCTATAGAAATAATAGCGTCCTTCTTTATAAAGAGGGCATCTAACTCACATCCAATATTATAGTTGCCTGCGAACACACAGAATTCATTCGAATCCTCATAGTGAGTTTTGAGTTGCTCACAGAGAAACCGAAACTGCTCACGTTCTGCTGTTGTGTCAAAGTTTCCGACTCTGAATGTTAAAAGTCCTCCCATTACAAAATATCAATGCTATTTATGTAAACTAAATGATCTTTATTTCTGTACTGACTTTTTCGATTAAGAATTGTCAGTTTTTGACTACAAAAGTACATAAAATATAGCAAATACTTGTATGTATAGATATGAATTTGCAATAAATATATTTACTATAAATCAACTATCTTCGTTTAATCGAAGTATGCTTCTTTGCTACGTTATCATTCCACGGAAGGTCAGACGATGAGCCACCAGTTCCTGTCCCGACATGAACCTCCGCCGGTCCTCCGGCGGCAAGGGTGAAAACAGCGCCCAGCAATTCCGCCTGTTTTCCGTTTACCTGTTCCTGCGGATCGAATACAGCGTTGACAAACTCCTCGTCCGTGATTTCGCCGTTAAAATGCTTTTGGGCCGTATCATAGTCTATCTGGAATTTGATATTCTCAAAAAGTTCCTCTCCGACCCGTGTCCAGATATGGAGCGACGGATTCCGATAGTTTGAGACATTGATACGTACAAGATTGGCACCGGATGAGAGGCTGTAATGCTGAGGATTGGCCTTGCGGTCAAGCAAACTTATCTGCTTTCGCAGCCTGTCTATGACTGTATCTTTCTCTTTTGACTGCTGTTCTGCCTCTTCAGCTTGCTGAATGGCCTTGTCTATTTCTTTTTGATAGCCATTTCGTAGTTTTCCGATTTCTGATTTATGTTGTTCCTGCAACCATGCCTTTTCTGCCTGAAGCTCCTTGAGCCGTTTGTTGAGCCTGGCAATCTCTTCGTCCTTGTTCGAGAGTTCTTTCTTTGCTCTGGCAAGGTCTCCCTTGCCGAACCACGAGAGGATGGTGTTCCTGCCCTCCTGCGCCTTCTCCACATCTGCCTGCAACTTGGCTATGTCCTCCTCATAACGGATGACCTGCTGCCTGTAATAATCCGAATTGGCCTGATGTTTGGCGGTGGAGCCGACAATGCCCCGCTGCAGCCCGAACGGTTTCATGGTCTTGGCATAACTGTTCTGATATTCGTGTAGCTTGGTGCGCCGCATCACATCATCTGCCGATAAGCGTGCCCCGGATTTCGTTTCATACTTTTTCTCGCCCTCTCGCTTTTTACGAAGTCGTTCAGTGGTTACAATAGGTACGATAGTGGCATGTAGGTGCGGAGTTTTCTCATCCAAGTGCAGCACACATGATACAAGATTCTCACTTCCGAAAGTGTCTTTTAGCCATTTCATATTGGCATCTATCCATTTATCCAACTTGCCATCATCGGCAATCTTCATCATCTGCTCATGTGTTCCGGTCAGGATGATGCGGATAGCTTTCGTCTGATTCTTGCCGACTTTACGATGTAGTCCGGCATGGTCTATTCTGAATTGTATGGCTTCCGTCCTGTTTTTTACTCCATCTGGAAATTTAACCAATTCCCGATTAAGATGTGTCCTGTTCGCATCGGCATTGAAAGGTATATACTTCTTCCCCTTGGCATCCTTTCTTTCTATATGGCATGACATACCGGAGTCATTACCGCTGCCACGTTGCAGGTGACAGACTGCATATTGTGTATTACCCATATATCTTTCGTTTATGCTGTTATTACTCTGATTATTGGTTTGTAAAATCCCGTCCTACGTGCCGCAGACAACCGGGTGTCGAGAGGGTATCCCTTCGCTTATGGGATTTTTGACTGCCACTCGGAGAGTGAAAGCGGTGAAAATGCCCTAATAAGCTACGGGATTTTACAAACCCTTTTACACAGACAGCAAGCTGTCCGATTCTCTTGTCGCTCTACTCCTGCATTGCATCCATAAGTTCCAAGTCGAATGTATCTATCAAGGTCTGCAATGCAGGGTTGCGTTCTATCATCTTCTGTAGGATCATCTGCGGCGTATCTTCCATCAGAAGGAAATCTGCAATGTCCAATCCCTGACTGCGCTGTTCATCGGTCGCCATCTTCTCCAACAGGTCGGAACAAGTGGCACGCTTGCAGACGGATTGCAGCATCGGGACTTTGCGCCGCCATTCTTCCGTAGCCTTCAGGTCGGGAAATAGAATCACTTCCCGGCCTCTCAACACCTGCATGGCTTTGCTGTTGAAGCATCCGTGCATACCACCTGTAGCAAGCCAGATGAAGTCCGGAATGAACTGGGCGGCAACCAAAGCCGTCTTCTCGCTCTCGACAATGGCGACAGTCCTTGTCGAGGATGAGGCATCAGCCAACAGATGTTCACCGAACAGACATTGCTTCATATGGAAGTCCGGTATCTTTTTGACCGAATGTACCCAGCTTACCTGATTGAACGGATGCTTGATTCGATGCCCGGTCTTAGCATCATAACCCAT
>OGLS01001611.1_pt1 | contig 12853 bp, 7 predicted proteins | sample 1572881 | NCBI WGS metagenome assembly OGLS01 (sample SAMEA2582013, study PRJEB24529) | metagenome | biome: Human gut stool | place: China | collected 2011
AGCGTTATCCGGAGGCAGAGGCTGTGCAGGAGATATCATAGGTGATTATCAATTCGGCAGGGAAATCAATGTTGGGGACAGACTCGTATTTGAAGATATGGCTATATATTCAATGGTTAAGAACAATACATTTAACGGAATCCCACTGCCGGATATTGTAATTATGGATAGTGATGGGGAATGTAAGGTGTGGAAGCATTTTGGCTATGAAGATTTCAAAGGGAGATTATAGATATGGATTATATAAACAGTACTCCGGCAGCAGACGGTTTCCGCATGCCTGCTGAATTTGAAAGACATCAGGGCTGCATTATGATATGGCCAGAAAGACCGGGTTCTTGGGCTTATGGAGCAAAGGCGGCTAAGAAAGCATTTGCACAGATAGCGTCTGTAATCAGTGAAAGCGAGCAGGTATACATGATTGTATCAGAAGGTAGAAAAGAGGAAGCAGCAAAGATGCTCCCGGAAACGGTCAGGCTTGTAGTCATGGATACAGACGATGCATGGGCAAGAGATACAGGTCCTACATTCGTTGTGAGTGGAAATGTGGATACACCATATGAAGCGCGTGATTTGCGTGGAATTAACTGGGAATTTAATGCGTGGGGCGGAACATATGACGGACTGTACGCGGACTGGGACAATGACAACCTTGTAGCCGGACAGTTTATGTCTTATCTTGGCTGTCAGGGATATAATGCAGCACCATTTGTTCTTGAAGGTGGTTCAATACATACAGATGGCGAAGGAACAATGCTTGTTACTGAAAGCTGTCTGTTGAGTAAGGGAAGAAATCCACAGCTTAGCAGGGAACAGATTGAGGATAAATTAAAGCAGTACTGCAATGTAAGCAAGATAATCTGGCTTCCATGTGGAATATACAACGATGAGACTAACGAGCATGTGGATAATGTGTGTGCATGGCAGAATCTGCCCCACAGTCTGAGTGGTTGGCACGCCGCTGACGGTTCTGGAAACGGCAACAGAAGAACCATCGCCATTGAGTGCATTATGTCCTCTGCATACAATTCTACGGATAAGAAGTCGGAGGACAATGTAACTGACGCCAAAGGAAGACACATTAAAGTAAGAAGAATGCTTATTCCTAAGAAACCTGTGTGCATAACTGAGGAAGAACTTAATGGCTTTGAATTTGAGGAAGGCGAGGACATGAGAGAAGCAGGCGAGCGTCTTGCTGCGTCTTATGTTAATTTCTATATTGCCAATGACTCAGTCATAGTGCCGCAGTTTGATGACGAGGCGGACAGCCTTGCAATAAATGTGCTTAAAGAAGCATTTCCTGACAGAAAGATAGTCGGGATATATGCAAGAGATATAATAGTCGGTGGAGGCAATATCCACTGTATTACACAACAGATTCCGGAGGTAAAATAGTGTGAGAAATGTAAAGTATGCAGGCATACAGATGCAGTGTTCACGGTCGGTAGAAGAGAACATTGCAAAAGCAGATAAGATGGTTCGTGAAGCGGCAGCTAACGGTGCACAGATAATACTGCTTCCTGAGCTTTTTGAAAGACAGTATTTCTGTCAGGAGAGAAATTATGATTATTACGCATTTGCAACACCTGTTGATGAGAATCCGGCTGTGAAGCATTTTCAGAAGGTGGCAGCCGAACTTAAAGTTGTGCTTCCAATAAGCTTTTATGAAAGAGATATAAATGTGTTCTATAACACTGTTGCAGTTATTGACGCAGATGGAAGTGTTCTTGGAATATACAGAAAAACACATATTCCTGATGACCATTATTATCAGGAAAAGTTCTATTTCACACCGGGAGATACAGGCTTTAAGGTGTGGGATACAAAATATGCCAGAATTGGAGTAGGAATATGCTGGGATCAGTGGTTTCCAGAGACAGCCAGAGGAATGGCGGTACAGGGAGCAGAAATCCTTTTCTATCCGACAGCGATTGGCTCAGAGCCGATTCTTGAGGTTGACAGCATGCCGCACTGGAGAAGATGTATGCAGGGACATTCAGCGTGCAATATAGTTCCTGTAGTAGCTGCCAACCGTATTGGTGAGGAGAAGGTTACACCATCTGAAGCTAATGGTTATCAGGAATCATCACTTGTATTCTATGGTTCTTCATTTGTAACAGATGCAACAGGCGAGATAGTGACACAGGCATCAAGAGACAAGGAAGAAATTGTCTATGGGGAATCCGACCTTGACGCAGATGCCGACCTTCGCGTGAGCTGGGGCCTGTTCAGGGACAGAAGACCAGAAATCTATAAAAGTATCAGATAAAATAAGCCAGTTAATCTTAATCGCTAGATTAACTGGCTTTAATATTATTAGTATGGTGTTAGTTCTCATTAGCGATAGCAGCTTCTGCTCTTTCTAAATCCTCTTTAGTGTACTTGGTTAATATCTGTTCTTTGGTTATGCCGAATTCTAGCATGGAGATGATAGAGTTGACTTTTTCGGAATCGATACCTTCTTTCATACCTTTGCTTTCACATTCAGCCTGAAATCGTTTCATTGCTTCACACATATTGACAGTCCCTCCTTGTTCAGTATCTGTACATAAGTCCATAAGCTTTGGAACTGAGGTTATGTTACATATCAGTTCCATTACATCAATATCTACATTGCGGGATTCATATTCACGATATATTGAATCGAAATCATCATTATATATGTTCCTTATAATATTAAACACATCTCTTACATCTTCATTATAAAATGTATATTTATCAGAATCAAGTATCTGAACCAGATTTAACTTATAGTCGGAGAAGTAAGCCTTGATATTATCAGGCATGGAAATCATCATGTCAGACAGGCAGGTAGGACCATCCCATAACGACTCACCATAGTAAAGAACGAGCGTTATTATAGGGTGGAAACGGTCAGACTTGTTAATTCCAGAAAGAAATTCTTCATGAGAACTGAAAGAATCTTTATTCAGCTTATGTTGTTTCTTGATGTCGTTGTATTCCTTTATGTAGCCAAGTGCGTCATAGGTCATGGTTCGCAAAGGCATGGCATAATGTGTCTTGTCCTGAATCTCAAGCCCGAGAATATTAAACTCTACGCCGTCTGACATCTTCTTTACAACATCTCTGTTTCTGGTAATAGATTCATTGTAACTCTTAGACTGGATAGTAGCAGAAACATCAGTGTCCATCTCAGTAAGCTTGTTGGGCTTAAGCACCTGTTTACCATTAAAGACGGTAGTATTGAAAAGGTCTGCAAAATGTTTATTATCACGCCAGAAAGTCTTAAGGGAGACATCTTTCTGGTGAGTAGTGTTGTTGGTATTATTCATATGTCGCCTTTCTTGTATGTTTCATATATTGGATATAGTTAAAATATAAAATGATGCATCATAAATATAATAACAATACAAAAAGAATATGTCAATATAAATTAATAAAATATATTTCAACTATAGTATTGACAGGCTTACAAGAAGATAATACAATAAAACAAATTTCTACTATTGTAGATAAACAAGACAAGAGTGTTTGGATACTGGTTGAATAACCCTTAATAATTTCTATACCAACACCTACTATAACTGCATTTTACGCATGATTAGTAGGTGTTTTTTCTGCTTTTCAAGCAATTCGCAACGAAAAATCCAAGAAATAACCTACTATTTAATGGAACTTGAGCTATTTAGTATGTTTTTTAGAATATAAAACTCTTTTTTAGTGCAAAAATGACCTACGAAATTATGATGATAAGGCAATCTGGTAGGTTATTGAATAATCATGTGGTGAGTGAGCTAAGCTCAAGTGCGATATTTAACATCATTTAAGTTTCAACCAGTAAGTATGGAAACAAAACGGTTGAAAAACGGATATTTATTTATTATATTTTGGTTGACTAATGGATATACAACTCTTATAATGAGTATAGAAATTATATTTAATCATGTACGGATACTCATGTTTTGATTGGAGAGGGTTATATGACAATTAATGAGATGAAAGAGAAGAAGAAGGAAAAAGGATATTCATATGCCAAGATAGCTGAATTGTCTGGGGTGCCTCTGGGAACAGTGCAGAAGATTTTTTCTGGGGAAACAGAGAGTCCGCGATATGATACTCTTACAGCACTGGAACAGGTCTTTAATGAACAGTTGGAAGTAAGGGAGTCAGGTGGATTATATAAGGCAAGAAAGAATGGTGAATACACTATTGATGATTACAGGGCATTGCCTGATGATCAGAGAGTGGAGCTGATTGACGGATACTTTTATGATATGGCTTCGCCAACTTTCGGACATCAGTCAATTGGCGGGGAGATTTACAGGCAGATTGCTAATTATATTATGGAACATGGTGGAAGCTGCCGCCCATTTATAGCACCTGTAGATGTACAGCTTGATTGTGATGAAAGGACTATGGTTCAGCCGGACGTAGGAATAGTATGCGATACATCTAAGATTAAGAGATTTGGTATATATGGTGCACCGGACTTTGTTGTGGAGGTCGTTTCTTCGTCTACCAAGAAGAAGGATTATGCATTGAAGCTATCCAAGTATATGGAGGCTGGAGTGCGTGAATACTGGATACTGGATTTTGTGCAGGAGAAGGTTCTTGTGTATTTCTTTGAAAGTGATGTGTATCCGGTGATATATGGCTTTGATAAGCCGGTTCCGGTGAATATATATAATGGAGAACTTAAGATTGATTTTACCAATATTGCGAGATGGCTTAAGGAAGGCATGGAATAAAACTTGGAGAAAGGAAATGATATGGCACATAGTAATCCGATAACTATCGGCATGCTGGCACATGTTGATGCAGGAAAGACGACTCTGTCAGAGGCGATTCTATATAGTGCGGGAAGTATAAGAAAGCTTGGAAGAGTTGATAATCAGGATACATTTCTTGACACAGTGGATATGGAAAGAGCAAGAGGAATAACCATATTTTCAAAGCAGGCAGCTTATAATTACAATGGCAGTTCATATACGCTGCTTGATACACCTGGACATGTTGATTTTTCGGCAGAGACGGAGAGAACATTGTGGGTGCTTGATGCGGCAGTTCTTGTTATAAGTGGAATGGATGGGGTACAGGGACATACTGAGACTTTGTGGAGTCTGCTTAAGAGACTTGGAATTCCGGTATTTATATTTGTTAATAAGATGGACCAGCAAGGAACTGACAGGGCAAGAATTATGGAGCAGTTAAAGAACAGGCTGTCAGAGTCATGCGTTGATTTTAATAATATAGATTATGAGGAAGTAGCGATGTGTCATGAGGAGGCACTTGAGCAGTTCCTTGATTCTGCACATGTTGACGATGCGCTTATAAGCGATATGGTTATGAACCGCAGGATATTTCCAGTATATTTCGGCTCGGCATTAAGAATGAATGGCGTTGAAGAATTGATTAAAGGAATAGATACATATGCTGGATGTCCAGAATATAGTGACGAATTCTCTGCAAAGGTGTATAAGATAACAAGGGATGACAGAGGAGAAAGGCTTACACATCTTAAAGTGTGTGGCGGTTCGCTAAAGTCCAAGATGCTTATTGGTAATGAGAAGGTCAACCAGATAAGAGTCTATGCAGGAGATAAGTTTACAAGCATTAATGAAGCACCAGCCGGAACTGTGTGTGCAGTGACAGGACTTTCAGAAACCAAAGCAGGACAGTTTATCGGAGCGGGCGGCGAGGATAATATACCAGTGCTTGAGCCAGTTCTTAATTACAAGCTTAATCTTCCGGCAGGAGCAGATCCTGTGGCACTGCTTTCAAAGCTTCGTACACTTGAGGAGGAAGAACCTGAACTTCATGTTGAATGGGATGAGAATTTTAAAGAGATACATGTAAGTGTAATGGGACCTGTGCTTATCGAAGTACTGACTAATATTATCAGGACAAGATTCGGAGTAGATGTAACATTTGGCGAAGGAAGCATTGTATATAAAGAGACTATTAAGAATAAGGCGTATGGTATCGGACATTTCGAGCCTTTAAGACATTATGCGGAGGTTCATCTGCTGCTTGAACCGGGTGAGTCGGGAAGCGGCATGAGATACGAATGTCATTGCAGTGAGGATATACTTGATAAGAACTGGCAGAGGCTTGTGTATACACATTTGTGTGAAAAAATGCATAGAGGAGTGCTTACAGGTTCTGAACTCACGGACATGAAGATTACGCTGGTTGCAGGAAGGGCGCATCCAAAGCATACGGAAGGCGGAGATTTCAGGCAGGCAACCTACAGAGCTGTAAGGCAGGGGCTTATGCAGGCAGAATCAGTATTGTTAGAGCCATTCTACGCATTTTCACTTGAGGTGAAGAGAGATTATGTCGGCAGGGCAATGACAGACTTCGAGAGAATGGGTGCAGCATTCAACATGCAGGAGGCTGATGGTGATAATGTTGTTATCACAGGTGAAGGTCCGGTTTCAGTGATTGGTAACTATCAGGCAGAGGTTAATGCCTATACTAAGGGAACAGGCAGACTTGCTCTTAAGATGGCAGGCTACAGACCATGCCATAATACAGAAGAGGTTATTGAACGATTCGGATATGAGCCTGAGCGTGATACAAGAAATCCGGTAGATTCAGTATTCTGTGCAGGCGGTTCGGGATATGTTGTGCCGTGGAATGAAGTAAGAGAGCATGCACATGTCGAGATAGCCGTGACGGATTCCGGGGTTGCCGGTGGACAGTCTGACAGGGAGGTCAAGCTTACGGCAAAGCAGGCTTCAAGAACAGTGTCTGACGAGTGGATTGGAACAGACGAGGTAGACAGAATCTTGAACGAAACATATTTTTCTAACAGCAGAGGCGATAATGAAAGAAGAAAGTTATCGAAAAGAAAAGCTGACACAGCAGTTGGAAGATATGTTACAGGCGGTAATGCCAATGTTAAAAACCCTCCTAAAGCACCTGAATATAATCCAGATAAGAAGAGTTTTCTTCTTGTTGACGGATATAATATAATACATGCATTTAAGGAGCTATCAGAGCTTGCACAGGTCAATCTTGACAGTGCAAGAGGCAGGCTGCTTGATATACTGTGTAATTATCAGGCAATGAAGGGATGCGAACTGATTGTGGTATTTGACGCATACAGAGTGCCTGGACATGATGAGGAGTTTATAGATTTTCATAATATTCATGTTGTATTTACGAAGACAGCGGAAACTGCTGACCATTATATAGAAAAATTTGCACATGAGAATGGAAAGAAATATAATGTAACGGTGGCAACATCAGATGGTGTAGAACAGGTAATTATAAGAGGACAGGGATGCCTGCTTATATCTGCCAGAGAGTTCGAGAAAGAGATAGCTGCGATGGAGGAACACCTCCGCGAAAACTACCTTAATAGGACATATTGATGATAACACATATATTTAAAACGAGGTGACATACGATGAGTACATTATGGGTTGTTGGTGATTCAACATTAAGCTCTTTTGATGACAAATACTATTATCCAAGATATGGATACGGAACCAAGCTTGGTTGTTATCTTAACAGCAAGGTGCAGGTTAATAATCTTGCACTTTCAGGAAGAAGCAGCTTAAGCTTTACTAAGGAAGAGAATTATAAGGAGCTTCTTGCAGGCATGAAAGCAGGAGATTTTCTTATAATCGGATTTGGACATAATGATGAGAAAACAGAGACAGGAAGATATACAAGCCCGATAGGCGGCAGGGATAAGAAAGGCACATTTGCAGCATCATTATATGACAATTATATTAAGCCGGCACTTGATGTTTCATGTACACCAATACTGTGTACACCTATTGTAAGAAGAACTGCAACAGGAGAGTGGACAAAGCAGGAGCTTCACATAACTGATGACGCTGCACAGTTTAAGGGAGGGGATTATTCACAGGCAGTCCGTGACCTTGCAAGAGACCTTGGAATCGTATGTGTTGATATGACTGAAAAGACAAAGGCTTTATATGAAGAGTTAGGACCAGAAGAGACAATTTATCTTCACGCATGGCCATCTAATAAAGAAGTAAGTGTTGACAATACACACACTAATATATGGGGCGGCAGGGTTAATGCTTTTCTTGTTATGCAGGAGCTTGAAAAGGCTGGAATATCAGGACTTTCAGAGAATATAGTTAATATAAGGGCAGATGAACCGCTTCCAGACAAGAACAGATATCTTGAAAAAAATGCTTTATACAAGCCGGTAGTGTTCAGCGATGAGCTTGCTGACAGCAAGAACTTTAAAGATGCATATGGATTCAAAGGCACAGTATTCGGTGATGTTACAACTCTGCCAACGGAATCTGATAATTATATACTTGAAGAAGTTCCAGGGGGAATACACATCGCGGTTAAGAATAATGATGGCAAGATATCTACTGTTACAGACGGAATTGCAATGTACTATAAGAAGATTCCTGTAAATGTGAACTTTACCCTTAAGGCTAAGATGACAATTAATGATTATTTCTATAACAATCAGTTGTCATTTGGGCTTATGGTAAGAGATGACATGTATATTGATAAGAAAATGCCAGATGTACTTGGCGATTATGTAGCGGCAGCACCACTTAACCTTACTTATAAAGACCAGGCATGGAGCTGTTTTGCAAGAAAGAACAGCGAACTTATGCAGGGAAGCGTGACAGGAAGAGAACTTAAGCCGGGTGATACAGTAGAAGTATGTATAAAGTCTAATCCGGACGGATATGCAGTAAAATTAGGCGATGGGGAGTTCTTAACAGGCGGATTTGATTTTAAGCTAACAGCCGTAGACCCTAAGCATGTATACGCAGGATTCTTCGTTTCGAGAAATGCGGATGTTACATTTACGGATATAGAATATACAGAGAATTAATACAATTTTTATATATGATTGTATTTAATTTTACATAGGAAAATGTTACAATTACATCAGAAATATCGTGAAAAAATAGCGTTGACGCGGAAATGAGGCATATTATGAAACTAACATTTTTAGGCGCGGATCATGAGGTAACAGGAAGCTGTCATTTCTTACAGGCGGCAGGTCTTAATATTCTTGTAGACTGCGGTATGGAACAGGGCAATGATGTATATGAAAACCAGGAACTTCCTATTGCAGCATCTGATGTGGATTGCATATTGCTGACGCATGCACACATTGACCATTCAGGTCTGATTCCTCTTATGTATGTGAATGGATTCAGGGGACAGGTGTATTCAACATCAGCTACGGCACAGCTGTGTGAGATAATGTTAAGAGACAGCGCACATATTCAGATGTTTGAAGCTGAATGGAGAAACCGGAAGGCTGCCAGATCAGGAGGAAAACTCAAGGAATTTGTTCCACTGTATGATATGGATGCAGCAGTTAATGTCTGCAAGCAGTTCGTAGGCTGTGAGTATGACAGGGTATATGATATTGCAGAAGGAATTAAGATTAGATTCACAGATGTTGGACATCTTCTTGGTTCAGCGAGTATCGAGGTATGGGCAACAGAGAAGACAGAGAATGGTGATGTAACAGAGAAGATTGTGTTTTCGGGTGATATAGGTAATATTAACAAGCCGATAATTAAAGACCCGAAGCATGTCAGGGATGCCGACTATGTAGTTATGGAGTCAACTTATGGTAACAGAAGCCACGGAGGAACTCCTAATTATGTGGAAGATTTAACTGATATATTTAAGAGAACATTTGAAAGAGGCGGTAATGTTGTTATTCCGTCCTTTGCAGTAGGAAGAACTCAGGAACTGCTTTATATCATAAGAAAGATTAAAGAAGATAATCTCGTTGGCAGAGATTTTGATGTATATATGGATAGTCCACTTGCTATTGAGGCGACGAACATATTTATTAAGAATGTGGAGAGCTGCTTTGATGATGAGGCAGTAGAACTTGTAAGAAAGGGGATTAATCCGCTTACATTTCCAGGGCTTAAGTATGCAACTACGGGAGATGAATCAAAGCAGATTAACTTTGATCCTAATCCTAAGGTTATTATTTCTTCATCAGGTATGTGTGAAGCGGGAAGAATAAGACATCACCTGAAGCATAATTTGTGGAGACCAGAGTGTACAATTGTATTTGTCGGTTATCAGGCTGTTGGAACAACAGGCCGTATTATAGTTGATGGTGCAGAAGAGATTAAGCTTTTCGGTGAGCCAATCCAGATAAAGGCTGAGATTGTACAGCTTCAGGGTTCGAGTGGCCATGCTGATAAGGATGGGCTTCTTTGTTGGATTAATGCATTTGACAGAAAGCCTAAAAAGGTGTTTGTTGTGCATGGCGAAGACAGTGTGTGTGACGAGTTTACGGAGTGTCTTAAAGAAGAATACGGTTATGATGCCATGGCACCATATACAGGCGGAAGTTATGACCTTATTGCAGACAGAGTTATCTCTGAAGGTGTTAAGGAAAGAAAGACTAGAAGAACGACGAGTACACAGCGTGGTAAAACTGTATTTGACAGACTTGTTGCTGCTGGAAAGCGTCTCATGACAGTTATTACACACAATGAGGGTGGTACGAATAAAGATCTGGCTAAGTTTACAGATCAGATTAATGCATTATGTGATAAATGGGACAGGTGATTATGATGAAGATGCTGTTTGTATTTAATCCAAACTCAGGAAAAGCTCAGATTAAGAATCAGCTGATGAAGATAATACAGGTATTTTCTAAGGCTGGATATGAGATTACTGTATATCCGACCAAGGCATCGCTTGACGGCTATCAGCACATTTTAGATAATGAAGGCAGGTATGATGTTATAACATGTAGTGGTGGAGATGGTACTCTGAATGAAACGGTAGCCGCTGTTCTTAAGTATAAAGGAGAGAAACCGCCGATAGGGTATATTCCTAGTGGAACAACGAATGATTTTGCTGCAAGTCTGGGAATTCCAAGAAATATGGTGAAGGCCGCTGTTAATATAGCAAAGGGTAAACGTTTTCCTTGTGATGTAGGAATGGTAAATGGAGAGCGCTCATTTAATTATGTTGCTGCATTTGGGGCGTTTACAAGGGTCTCTTATGGAACTCCACAGAATCTTAAGAATGTACTGGGACATCAGGCTTATGTAATTGAAGCGGTCAGAAGCTTATCAACGATTAAACCACAGTATATGCGTGTATATTCTGAGGAGATGAATGTTGAGGGAAATTTTGTATATGGAATGATAAGTAATACAGATTCGGTTGGAGGAATAAAGAATCTTACAGGTAATGATGTTAATCTGCAGGATGGATTATTTGAAGTTACCCTGATAAGAGAGCTTAATAATCCTATAGCAGTCCAGTCACTTATTAATGCTTTTATAACTAAAGACCTTAGTAAATGTGACTGGGTATGCACATGGAAGACCAGCTCTGTAAGGTTCGAATCACCACAGCCTGTATCATGGACACTTGATGGTGAATATGGTGGAGAACATACAGAAATACAGTTTTCTGTTAAGGAGAAAGCGGTTGATTTCCTGATAGGAGGAGTACCTGCTAATAACTAATAGATAATCATTAATAATATAAAGTGATAAAACCTTGCAAATTAGTATGTTTGGTTTTGTCACTTTATTTTTTTACTAATTTTACGCCGACAGGTAAAAATCAGACACAATTTAGAAACAATTCAACTTTTATGTTTAAAAACAGGCAGGGATTAAGTGTAAAACATATAATGATAAATAAAGATGGTATTACATTTTAAGAGATAATATCGTGACAAATTCTATAATTATCTGATAATTACAATTGAAAGTAGCAATAGTCAAATTATCAGACAATTGCGGCAAAAAAATATTTACAAAATCCATAAAACAGGAGTATATTATGTGCAAGCAAAGCTTTAGAATATACGAAAGGATGATTAGACTTATGGAAAATGAAATCAAACAGCCTGGTCTTTACAGATCTGAACTTGAGCATGATGCCTGTGGTATCGGAGCTATTGTAAGTATTAACGGAATTAAGACACATCAGACAGTATCTGATGCTTTAAGCATTGTAGAGAATCTTGAGCACAGAGCTGGTAAGGATGCAGAAGGAAAGACTGGTGATGGTGTAGGTATCCTTCTTCAAATATCACATAAATTCTTTAAGAAAGCAGTTAAGCCTCTTGGAATTAAAATTGGTGAGGAAAGAGAGTATGGCATAGGTATGTTCTTTTTCCCACAGGACGAACTTGCAAGAAACCGTGCTAAGAAGATGTTTGAAATTATCGTAGAAAAGGAAGGGCTGGAGTTCCTTGGCTGGAGAGAAGTCCCGACTTATCCGAATGTTCTCGGTAAGAAAGCAATTGACTGTATGCCGTATATCATGCAGTGTTTCGTAAAGAAACCAAAGAAAGTCGAAAAGGGACTGGATTTTGACCGTAAATTATACATTGCAAGACGTGTCTTTGAGCAGTCCAATGAAAATACTTATGTAGTTTCACTTTCTTCCCGTACAATTGTATATAAAGGAATGTTTTTGGTTTCGCAGCTTCGCTTATTCTTTGATGATTTGCAGGACGTCGATTATGAATCCGCGATTGCGATTGTACATTCCCGTTTCTCGACAAACACACAGCCGAGCTGGCAGCGTGCTCATCCAAACCGTTTTATCGTACACAACGGTGAGATTAATACCATTCTCGGTAATGCAGATAAGATGCTTGCCCGTGAGGAGACGATGGAATCCGAGCAGTTAAAAGGAGAACTTCACAAAGTACTTCCGGTTATCAATGCCAGCGGTTCAGACTCGGCGATGCTTGATAACACACTGGAATTTCTGGTAATGAGTGGTATGGAACTGCCACTTGCCGTAATGATTACAATTCCGGAGCCTTGGGCAAACAATTCCATCATGAGCCAGAAGAAAAAGGACTTCTATCAGTATTATGCAACGATGATGGAGCCTTGGGATGGACCGGCTTCAATCCTTT
>OGLS01001624.1_pt1 | contig 12780 bp, 9 predicted proteins | sample 1572881 | NCBI WGS metagenome assembly OGLS01 (sample SAMEA2582013, study PRJEB24529) | metagenome | biome: Human gut stool | place: China | collected 2011
ATGGCGGAAAAGACATCGCCAGACGCGCCGCCGAATTGTGCGGTGGTGCCCTAATCCGCCTTCCCCTGCCCCTCTGCTTTTGTCGGCGGAGGGGCGTTTTTTGTGCTTCCGCGAAATTCGAGATTGACAACTTCCCCCGACGGTGGTAAACTGGAAAAAACGGAAGTTTTCCGCCCATTTTCGTCGCTTGTTAGGAGGATTGCTATGAGTCCCATTGCCGCCCGGAAAAAGACCATCATCTGGATGATTGCCGCCATCGTGCTGGCAGTCTCTTCCATCGCACTTGGCGCCGGTCTCATCGTCAGCCACAATTCGCTGACGGACACCCGGAATCAGCTGACGGACACGCAGAGCGCGCTATCCTCCACCCAATCCACCTTAGCGGACGCCGAAAACAGCCTGTCCGCCGCGAAGGACACCCTCGCGTCCACCGAAGCGACCCTCGCAGACACGCAGGGCACGCTTGCTGACCGCGAAACCGAACTGTCCGCGGCAAAGGACACCCTCGCGTCCACCGAAGCCACCCTCGCCGAAACGCAGGGCACGCTTGCTGACCGCGAAACTGAACTGTCCGCCACAAAGGACACCCTTGCGTCCACCGAAGCCACCCTCGCCGAAACGCAGGGTACGCTTGCTGACCGTGAAACTGAACTGTCCGCCACAAAGGACACCCTCGCGTCCACCGAAGCCACCCTCGCCGAAACGCAGGGCACGCTTGCTGACCGCGAAACCGAACTGTCCGCCACAAAGGACACCCTCGCGTCCACCGAAGCCGCCCTCGCTGAAACGCAGGGCACGCTTGCTGACCGCGAAAACGAGCTGTCCGCCACAAAGGACACCCTCGCATCCACCGAAGCCACCCTCGCAGAAACGCAGACTGCTCTGAACAGCCGCGACACCACGCTGGCATCCACGAAGGACACGCTGATGATCACCCAGACCAAACTGGCGGCAGTGAAGGACACGCTGTCCACCACGCAGAACGAACTGGACACCTTGAAGGCATCCCTGCCGGCGAAGGAATATGAACTGGAGAACACGAAGGAAGCGCTCGCCGCGACGGAAGCCGAACTGGCGGTGACGCAGAACACGCTGACTGCCGCGCAGACGGAGCTGTCCGACACAAAAACCAGCCTGTCCGCCACTGAAACCGAGCTGACCGCGACGAAGGACACCCTTGCCGCCGCCACGACGGAATTGTCCGACACCAAGACGGCGCTGACCGCCACCGAAGCCGAGCTCACGACGACGAAGGACACCCTGACCGCGAAGGAAGCCGAGCTCACGACGACGAAGGACACCCTGAGTGCGAAGGAAGCCGAACTCACCGCGACGAAGGACACCCTGACCGCGAAGGAATCCGAACTCACCGCGACGAAAGACAGTCTGACCGCGAAGGAAGCCGAACTCACCGCGACGAAGGACAGTCTGACCGCGAAGGAAGCCGAACTCTCCGCAACGAAGGACAGCCTGACCACCGCGGAAAATGAACTCGCCGCGACGAAGGACAGCCTGACCACCGCCACGACGGAGCTGGAAGCCACAAAGGCAACCCTGGCCGCGACAGAGGCGGAATTGACGACGACGCAGGAAACCCTCGCCGACGCGCAGGCGATTCTGGCGGCATCGAACGAATCGCTGAGCTTCGCGAAGCTGAACCCGGCGACGCGCGGCACTGACCCCGGCATTGCGCCCTCCCCGATGGCAAGCGCGGTTCGCGACCCGTCGGAAGCCGTCGCGTTCCTGCTTGTGACGGTCGGCACAAAGACGTACGAGCCGATTCCGCTGCTGGAGGACGGGTACTACCGGCTGATCCACGGCGTGTGCGTGAACATCATCCACGTCACGGAGACGAGCATCGAGATGACCGACGCCAGCTGCGCCGACCACGACTGCATCGCGCAGGGCATCGTGACGCTGGAGAACAAGGACACGCGTGAAGGCGGCGGCTACATCATCTGCCAGCAGAACTATGTGACGCTGCGGCTCTGCACCCGCGCAGAGCTGGAAGCGGAAGGCATTGTGCTGCAATAATCGAGGATTTGACCGGGGGCGGCGCAGGCTACCTCCGGTTTTTTGCATAATCAGAAATATCCCCAAGGAGGAAAACGCCCATGCTGACGTATCATCCGACCACCGAAGCCGAGAAGGAAGCCATCTGCGCGTGGCAGTACCCCGGCGAATACGCGATGTACAACAATCCGCCGTATGCCGAGCAGAAGAAGCACGGATACGGTTTCGCGAATCCGGCAAACAATTTCTATTCCTTTTACGATGGCGAAACACTGGTGGGCTTCGTGAACCTGTCCGATGAGGGCGACGAGGTGTTTTTCGGCATCGGGGCGCATCCCGACCACTGCGGACAGGGGTACGGCACGCAGATGACGGCGCTGGCGTGGGATTTATCCCAGCGGCTGTATCCGGGCAAGCCGATGTACTTGGAAGTGCGGACGTGGAACACGCGCGCCGTTCGCTGCTACGAGAAGGCAGGATTCCGGGTGGTGGGCGAGCCGGTGAAGCGGGTGACGCTCAGCAGCGAAGGGACGTTTTACCATATGGTGCGTCAGGCGCAGGGATGATTCCACGCAAGATGTTGATTTGCCAAGCGGCATCCGCTGCGAATTTGACATTCGCCGCCTTTCGGGGCGGCTTTTTGTTTTCCACCGCTGAACGCCGCCTAAAATCTCTATGAATATGTAAAATTCAGTTGAAAACAAGCGCAAAGTGTGGTAAAGTAGATATGTATGCGATTTTTCCCCGCACAGGCGGAATTCTGCTGCATTGCGGCACGCTCGGAGGAAACGAACCACCATGACGATTATGAATGTCTTATCCCTGTTCGGCGGACTGGGGCTGTTCCTGTTCGGAATGCAGCTGATGGGCGAAGCGCTGGAAAAAGCGGCGGGTACACGGCTGAAAAAGCTGCTGGGCATGGTGACGGGCAACCGCTTCCTCGCCATGCTCGCGGGCATCACCATCACGGCGGTGGTGCAGTCCTCCTCCGCGACGACGGTCATGGTCGTAGGCTTCGTCAACGCGGGGCTGATGTCCCTGACGCAGGCGGTCGGCGTGATTATGGGCGCAAACATCGGCACAACGGTCACGTCGCTGCTGCTGTCCGTGCAGATTGATTTCGCCGCCATCTTCACGTTTCTGGGGCTGATTCTCTCGAATCTTCCCGACAAGTACAGAACCGCCAAGCAGTTCGGCACCATCACGATGGGCTTGGGCATCCTGTTCATCGGCATGAACACCATGTCCGGCGCGATGGAGCCGCTGCGGACGTGGGAGGGCTTCCAGAAGGCGATGGCGTCCATCAACAACCCGATTCTGGGCGTGCTGATTGGCGCGGGCATCACCGCCGTCCTGCAATCCTCCGCCGCCAGCATCGGCATCCTGCAAACGCTCGTCGCGCAGGGGCTGATTGGGCTGGACAGCGCCATCTTCATCCTCTTCGGGCAGAATATCGGCACCTGCGTCACGGCGCTGCTGGCGTGCGCGGGCACAAACTCCACCGCCAAGCGCGCGGCGACGGTGCACCTGCTCTTCAACGTCATCGGCACAGTGATTTTCGTCATCATCGCCTGCTGTCTGCCGCTGGCAAGCTGGGTCGAGATGCTCTCCCCCGGCAACCTCAAGCTGCAAATCGCCATCGTTCACATTCTCTTCAACGTCACGACGACGGCGCTGCTGCTGCCCGCCGCAAGCTGGCTGGAGAAGCTGGCGTGCCTGCTGATCAAGGGCGACGGCTCGACCGCCGAGGAAATGAAGCTGCGCTACTTTGACGCGCGTATGCTCAAAACGCCGCCGATTGCCGTGGCGCAGCTGTTCAACGAAGTGCAGCGCATGGGCGGCATTGCGATGGGCAACTTCCAGCGCGCGATGGAGTGCTTCAACGAGTGGGACGCGAAGAAATCCGAAGAGCTGGCACGGAACGAGGACGTGCTGGACTACCTGAACCGCGAAATCACCGATTCGCTGGTGGAAGTGAAGGGGCTTGACCTGTCCGAGAAGGACACGAAGCTGGTCGGCTCGCTCTTCCACGTCGTCAACGACATGGAGCGCATTGGCGACCACAGCCAGAACATCCTCGAATCCGCGCAGCTGAAGAATCAGGACGAGGTGAAATTCTCGCCCAAGGCGGTGCAGGAGCTGGAAAGCCTGTCGAACCTTGTGCGCGCACAGGTGCAGCGCTCGCTGGACATGTTCAAGGCGCAGGTGACGGACAATGTGCTGCTGGGCGAAGTGGAGAGCGTGGAAGACGAAATCGACACGACGACCGAAGCCCTGCGCAGCCACCACATGGATCGCTTGAAGAACCACAAGTGTTCCGCGAAGAACGGCATGATTTATCTGGACATGCTGACGAACCTCGAACGTATCGGCGACCACGCGGAGAATATCGCCACGTCCGCGAAATCCGCAACGGGGATTTGATTTGCACATAAAAACCTCGCGACAGGTGATGCCGCGAGGTTTTTCTATTGGTTTGATTCTGCTGATTTTATTCGCCGATTTCCGCGTAAATCATTTCCACATGATTCTGGCATTCCTTCGCGAACGTCGCCGCATCAAACGCGCCGTTCAGATAGCGCTGCACCAACACCTGAAGCGCGTCATCATACGTCAGCGGCGAACCCTCTGACACATACAGCGATTTTGCCATCTCCTGATAGTACGCAATGTCCTCCGCCGAAGAGCGGTAGCGGCGTGTCTCCAAATTGGCGTACTGCTCCTGCAAGTCGCGCAAGGTGTCCTCGTCGGCGCGCTCTTTGTCCGCCTTCTGTTCCAGCAGTGCGATTTTTTCCGCAAGCTCATCCAGCTGCGCCACCACCTGCGGATTCTCAATCGGGTCGGTCATGTTCTCGTAGATGAAATAGCTGCTGTCGTCCGGATGCGTCGCGCAGTACTCCAAGAACTGAATCGCGGCAGCCTGATTCTTGCCGTAGGGGTTCACCACGGCAATGGTCACATACGTTTCAACCGCGCTGTTCTGCGCCGGGAAGATGCGCGGCACGAAGCGAATCGCTTGTGACGGGGTGAACGCCGCGCCCGGAATCATGAAAATATTCTCAATCTTCATGCGCGGCGCTTCCTCTGCGGGCAGTTCGTCCTTGATGCGCTGGACGTAATGCAGAAACGTTTCGTCCGTAAAGTCCAGCCTGCGTCCCTCCTGCAGGGAGGTCATGATGTAATACTTCATGAACAAGTCCATCATGCCCGACTGGGTGTATTTCTGCATCAGAAGCCCTGTCTCTTCCGGCAGAAGCCCTTCTTCCAGAATTTCGTTGCACACATCCAGCAGTTCGTCGAAGGTTTCGGGCGACTTCATTCCCCATTCGTCCAGATATTCCGTCAAGACCATCATGCCCATCGGGGAAGCCGACACAATCCATGCCATCAACGTTTCCCCGCCCATGCAGACAGAACGCAAAGACGGATACACCTGTGCAAAGGCTTCCTGCAAAATTTCACTGTCCGTCAGCGGCGCATAATAATTCATGTTCTTCAGTGTATAGAGTCCATCATACGTATTGAACAGGAACAAATCAACATCCGGATTTTTTATCACATAGGCGGTTGAAATCGTATCCATCATGTCAACCGATAGATTGCAAGTGATGGCAATCCCGCTTTCCTGTTCAAATTGTTCCATTGTTTCCATCATCGCGTAGTAGTTGTTGGTGGCAATTGTCAGTGTTTTTTCTTCCGCACGGCTAACCGAAAGATTGCATCCCAGCAGGAAAATCAGCATCAGGGCAACATATTTTTTCATTTTGCTCATCCTTTCGTAAAGTCAAGTAAATGGTCGTTTTATCCCCATCAGAAACATCTTTAGAATAACATATGTTTTGCGCTTTGTCAATAGCTAATATACGCTTTCACAATTTCCACCAGCCCATCCGCCTCCTTCGGCGCGTACCGCGGCGAAATTGCGAGCGTCACGAAGTCATACGCCCCCGCCGCGCGGAAATCGCGGTAGTCGTCGTACACGCGGAAGGGCACGGTCGGCTCTGCGCCGTTTTTCGCGGCGAACATCTGCGCGGTCAGCGAATTGAGATGGATGTTGCCGTCCGCGTCAAGCAGCACTTGCGGAATGTCCGCTCGCGAACGCGGATTGCGCACGTTGTCCAGCGACGAAATCCGCCGCATCGCCAGCGCGAACAGCAGGTAATTCGCCTCATCGAGCTTCTTCTGGGCATAGAACGCGGTATAGTCCAGCCGCTTTGGGACGGGCATGGACAGGACGTTGAACAGCACGAAGTTCGGGCCGGGATAGCCGATGCCGAGGTCGCTGTGCGCGTCAACGTGGGTGACGTCGAAGGGGGCGGTCAGGCGTCCGGCGGCGATTTGCTCCTCCCAGAAGCGGAGGGCGCCGTCGTGCGTCTCGAAGATGCGGCCGGGCTTGGGGGCGGTGCGGGACAGGCCGCACTGGTTTTCGAGGAACGCGCGGACGGCGGATGCTTCCCACGGCTCATGTCCGGGGAGGGACGGGCGGTGTCCTAATTCGGCAAGAGGACAGCAGTCGGCGAGGAAAAAGTCGAGGTCAATGTCGAGAACGCGCATGGTAATGCTTCTTTCTGCTGAAATCAGCGGGATTTCGGTTCTATTATACCCCATTCCCCCTCACGGCGCAAGGTCGATGATGCTGTTGTCGCTGCCGCCCTCGGCGAAGGAATCCGGCACTTGCCCGACGATGATGCTTTCCGCCATCGCCATCTGCGTGCTGGCCTGCACGTTTTTCGCACCGGTCGGAATGACAATCTGCACGTTCGCAGTCAGGACGAGGGAAATGCGGTGGCGTGTCTGGTTAATGCCGGCGGTGGTGAAATCGGTGCTGAACGCCGCCTGCACCGAGCCGACAGGCAGAATCTGCACGGCGATGCCCGGCCCAGCGCCCGCCAGCAGCGTCAGCCCGACGGCACTGCCCAGCGGCACGACGACGGTTTTCTGCCCCATGGCGGTCAATCTCTCCTGCGCAAGCAGGGACGCCTGCGCCGCCAGACGGTTCATCTCCGGCGTATTCGCCTGAATCAGGCGCACTTGCCCTTGATCGTCCTTCTCAACGGTCATCAGGTCGGCGTAATGCACGCCGAGTCCGAGCATCTCAGACGCTGCCTCGTTGAGCGCCTGAATCGCCAGCGACCGCGCCGTCGCCTGCGAGAGCGTCAGCACGACGTCGGTCACGTTGCGCTCGACGCGGAGAATCAGCAGCGTCATCAGCACAGGCAGCAGCCACAGTGCGCGTTTCCACCGCCGCCGGGGAGATTTTCGGCGCTTTGCAGGAATTTTCGCTTCTGATTCGTTGTTTGTCTGGGGCATGGTGCATCCTCCTTTCGTTGACCTGCCGTTGCAGGATGAGCGAATATGTGCTATAATATAGGATGCAATTTTGTTTGCTCTGCGGATTATGCTATTTTCGGATGAAAATGCGCCACGATAGCGCGGGTGAATCCGGAAATAGCACATTCCTTCATATTCCGCCGGGGCGCGCATTATGCCGCTTACGGCGCAAAGGGGCTGAAGCAGTGAAGAAACGCAGCAATTTCCCGGACTTTGTGCCGGAAAACGACGATTTTTCCTATCAGGACGGCTATCAGGACAACCCGCAGGGCGATTCTCCTGACGAGTACGACCCGAACTGGGCAGACGACGACCCCGTGGAAGTTGCGGGGCAGGCGGACATGTTCGCGCACGAGGACTTCTGGAACGCTTCGGCGGATGATAGCGAAGCGCTGCCGGAGGAGGAAAAGGTCTACAAGCACTCCATTTTCAAGCCGGAGATGAAGAAGCCGAACTTCGTGCTGTCGATTGCCGTCAACGTCATCCGCATTTTCGCGGTGCTGGTGCTGGTGGCAGGGCTGGCGGCAGTCGGCGCGGTGGTCGGCATTGCGAAAGGGTACATGGAAACTGCCCCGACGCTTGACCTCGCCGCGATTGACGATCAGGCGCAAACCTCCTTCATCTACGACGCCAACGGCAACCTCATCACCGAATACAAAGGCTCGGAGAACCGCGTCATCGTGTCGATTCAAGCCATGCCGACATACCTCCAGCACGCTTTTATCGCCGTGGAGGACGCGCGCTTCTACACGCACAACGGCGTGGACATCAAGCGCATTATCGGCGCGTTCGTGTCGAACCTGTCCTCCTCCTCCACGCAGGGCGGCTCGACCATCACCCAGCAGCTGATTAAGAACACGCTCCTTTCCTCCGAGCAGAGCTACAAGCGCAAAATTCAGGAAGCGTACCTCGCCATGCAGCTGGAAACGCGCTACACAAAGGATCAGATTCTCGAAAGCTACCTGAACACCATCTACCTCGGCGAAAACTACTACGGCGTGTACACCGCCGCACAGGGGTATTTCGGCAAATCGCTGGGCGAACTGACGCTCCGCGAATGCGCCATGCTGGCGGGCACATGCAATTCGCCCTACTACTACAATCCGCGCCGGAATTTCTACACGCGGCAGAAGGAGGGCGTGGATTACCCCGCCATCACCAACGACCGCACCAACTACGTCCTGCGCTGCATGTACGAAAACCAGTACATCACCTACGAGCAGTATCAGGAGGCGCTTGACCCGGCGACCGCGCATGTGCTGGAGAAAGACCCGAACACGGCTACCGGCATGTACGCCTACGCGCACTACGTCGAATACGCGGTGGATGAGGTCATCGACATTCTGCTGCAGCTGAACAACCTTGAGGACACCTCCGCCAACCGCAACGCCATGGAAAACAAGCTGCGCACCGGCGGCTACCACGTCCAGCTCGCCATCGACACCTCCATTCAGTCCACCGTCGAGGATACGCTGGAAAACTGGACGAACTACCCCACCCTGCGCGACCCGGCGGACAAGGTCTACCGCACGCGCAATTCCGACGGCACATACGACGAAACGGTTGAGCCGCAGGCCGCCGCCGTCGTTGTGGACTACCACACGGGCGAAATCAAAGCCATTGTCGGCAGCCGCACGCGCCCGACGGCGATGAAAACCTTCAACCGCGCGGTGGATATGACCATGCCCGTCGGCTCGTCCATCAAGCCGATTGCCGTGTATGCCCCCGCGATTGAGCTTGGCGCATCCCCCGCGAGCATCGTGATGAACATGCCGCTGCCGATTTCCGGCTGGCGCGGGTCAAACGGGCAGGATTCGTGGCCGCGCAACTACGGCGGCAGCTCCTACGCCGGCCCGGAGACGCTGCGCAAGGCGCTCGTCAACAGCCACAACACCGCCGCCGCGCAGGCGCTGATGACCCTTGTGGGCGTGGACAATTCCGTTGCCTTCCTGCACGCGATGGGCATTGACGATGCGCACATTGACGCAACGCCGTTCGGTTTGTCCCTCGGCTCCAGCGGCATCACGCCCATGCAGATGGCGGTTGCCTTCGGCGTGCTGGCGAACGGCGGCGTGTATCAGCAGCCCATCTCCGTCCTCGGCATTTCCGACAGCACGGGCAAGGTCATCTGGGACGGCCACCAGCAGCAGGAGCGTCACCGCGTGTTCAGCGAATCCACGGCGTACATGGTCGTGGACATGCTCAAGCAGGCGGTTTCCTCCGGCACGGGCACAAACGCGAAAATCAAGGGGCAGACCGTCGCGGGCAAAACCGGCACGAACTCCGACCAGAAGGGCGTTTTCTTCGCCGGCATGACGGGCTACTACTCCTCCGCCCTGTGGGTTGGGCACGACAACTACAAGGCGCTGTCGTCGAAATCCACCGGCTCCCGCTCCGCCGCCCCGCTGTGGCAGAGCTACATGAGCAAGATTCATCAGGGGCTGTCCAACCGCGACATTCTGGAGGGCAGCGCCAGCGACTATGGCTTGGTGAAGGTGACGACGTGCGCGGTATCGGGGCAGCTTGCCACCGACGCTTGCCGCAGCGACGCGATGGGCTACGGGGTCGTGACGGACTACTGGAAAGCCGGCACAGAACCGACGGTTTCCTGCCAGATGCACACGACGCAGACGATTTGCTCCGTCAGCGGCTTGCTCGCCTCCCCCTACTGCCCGGACACGGTCACGCGCGGCGTGCTGACGATTCCGTCGGGACACCCACTGGCGTCCTTCATCGGCACGGAATATGAGGATGTGCTGATTGAGTACCTCGGCAGCTACGCGGTCTTGGGCGCAAGCGGCACCTGCCCGTACCACACGAGCGCATCCAGCTCCGGCAGCAACACGATGGTGGAAAACACGCTGATTCCTGATGCGAAGATTCTGCTTTCGCAAGCCTACGCGCAATTGCAGAGCATGGACATTGTAAACGACGCGCAGCGCTACTCCGCGATTCAGTCCGCCATCACGAATCTGGAATACGTCATCTCCCTCCCCGCCCCGACAACGGCGGAAGTTGCGTCCGCAATGGGGCAGCTGACACAGGCGATGGCGGGTCTCTACTAATGGATACGCAAACAAACACGGCGGCGGATTCTCTCGCAGAAATCCTCCATGCCCTCCGCGGCATCCGCGCCCCCATCCAGCAGGGCGAATACGACCTGCACGCCCTCGTGCGCACCGCCTTGACGGAAGCAGGCGTCCCCTGCGCGCACGAAGTCCCGCTCGCCCCGCGCTGCCGCATCGACTTGCTTTGCCCCGGCGGCATCGGCATCGAAATCAAGCGCGGGCAGCCTGACCGCAAGCGCATTGTGATGCAGCTGACCCGCTATGCCGCGTGCGGGCAAATCAGCAGTTTAATTCTTGTGACTGAGCGGACAGTCGCCGTACCCAATGTCATTCACGGAAAACCGGTTTCGTGCGTATGCCTGAACCGGCTGTGGGGAATTGCACTATGAATGAAGAAGAAGCGGAACTGCTTCCGCCGTACCTGCGCCCGTACCCGCCCGCCGGTGCACCGCTGGGAACGCTGAGCTACAACCGCCGCAGCAAATGCTGGGTGGTGAAGGGCGACCCATCGGTGACGGAAGTGTGCAAGCGGCTGTTTCCGGGCAGCGCGGGCAGCAGGCGCGGCGAAGCGCGGTTCACGGCGCATCGGCGGGCGGTCGGCGACCTCTGCTGGCTGATGATGCGCTTCCCGCTGGAAATCAAGGCAAGTGACCGCGCGTTGTGGGAAAAGGCCGTCACGGGCGCGCGCGAATACGCGGTTCGTCAGGCAAAGTTATCGACCATGCCCGTGCGCATGACCCCGCCCGACGGCGCGTTTCTGGGCACGCTCCGCCCATTTCAGGAGGAGGGGCTGGCGTACCTGTGCAGCCATGACCGATGCCTGCTGGCGGACGAAATGGGCTTAGGCAAGACGGTGCAGGCGCTGGCGTTTCTATCCTCCACCGGTTCATTGCCCGCGCTGGTGATTCCGCCCGCGCACCTGACCCGCAACTGGCAGGAGGAAACGCTGCGTTTCCTGCGGGTGGACGGCAAATCCCCGCGCGTGCACGTCATCAAGGGCTTGAAGCCCTACGACCTGCCGGAAGCGGACGTGTACATCATGCACTATCTGCTTCTGCGCGGGTGGAAGAGCGTGCTGCCGACGCTGCCTTTTCGCTCGGTCATCTTCGACGAAATACAGGAGCTTCGCCACGCGGGGACGGAAAAGTACTCCGCCGCGTCGCTGCTGTCGGAAAGCTGCGAGCGCGTTATCGGGCTATCCGGCACGCCGATTTACAACCGCGGCGGCGAAATCTGGAACGTCATCAACATTCTCGACTACCACTTCTTAGGCGACTGGGAGTCGTTCTCGCGCGAGTGGTGCAGCGGCTACGGCAATCAGCTTGTGCTGAAGCCCGATTTGCTCGGCGCGTACCTGCGGCGGGAGGGGCTGATGCTCCGCCGGACGAAGCAGGAGGTGCTGCGCGAGCTGCCGCCGAAGCGCCGGCTGGTGCAGGAGCTGGACTGGAACGACAAGGTATACGCCCAGCTGATGGCGCCCGTGATGCGCGACGTGCTGCGCTGGAAACAGGACGACCAGCTTTCGGCGCAGGAGCGGGCGATGCTGGAGGAATCCATCAGCCAGCACGCGCGGCAGGCCACGGGCGTGGCAAAAGCGCCGTATGTGTGCCAATTTGTGCGCGCGCTGCTGGACGGCGGCGAAAAAGTGCTGCTGTTTGCGCACCACCATCAGGTGATGGACATCTACAAGCAGGAATTGAAGGCGTTTTCGCCGGGGTTCATCACCGGGCGGGAGACGACGCTGGCGAAAATGAACGCGGTTGACCGCTTCCAATCCGGGCGGACGGACGTGCTGTGCATCAGCCTGCGCGCGGCAAGCGGTCTCAATCTCCAGCGCGCGACATGCGTAGTCTTTGGCGAACTGGACTGGTCGCCGGCGGTGCATTCACAGGCGGAGGATCGCGCGCACCGCATGGGGCAGGAGGATTCGCTCCTGTGCTACTACCTCGTTGCGCCGCAGGGTTCGGACGCGGTGATGCAGGAAGCGCTGGGCTTGAAGGTCAGCCAATTTGTCGGGCTGATGGGCGACGCGCCGCAGTCCCCGGAACAGGCGGAGCAGTTTGCGAATCAGGCGCGTCGGCATGTGGAAAGGATTGTGGCGCAGATGGGGGACAATTCCGGTTCTCCCGGCTAACGATAACGGTCAAGCTGCATGGGTGTGCGCTGCGAAGGGGTGTCGGGGGCGACCGCAAAGCCCCCGACTCGCGCCCGCAGGCGCGAAATCCCCTGCTTACGGAAAAGACCAGCTACATCTGAAAGACAGGCAGTTTGGTCGCGCCCATTTGGCGCGACACAGCACAGTTGGTCGAATGAGCAGCTTGGGGGCGCGTCTGAGGACGCGCGAAGTTACTGGCAGGGACGCTTCGCT
>OGLS01001633.1_pt1 | contig 12715 bp, 9 predicted proteins | sample 1572881 | NCBI WGS metagenome assembly OGLS01 (sample SAMEA2582013, study PRJEB24529) | metagenome | biome: Human gut stool | place: China | collected 2011
TTCTGGAAATCTGTGGGTAGTGCTACGCATACAACAGATATGTAACACTACCAGACACAAATTCCCAATCTATGGGCTCTTCACGCTCTACAAACGCTTTCAAAGAGATAAGATTTCAACAATCCAGTGCGTCTTACGACGTTCCAGAAAAGTATATTACACCTCGGAATTTCGGTTCTGGGGTGTTTTTTTAGTTTGTGAACTATGGTATTATTATAATGTAATGATTTTTCAAAAGGTAAAACGAGAAATATGAGATTTGATAAGAGAACGTTTTAATAATGTATTATATTATACAGTACAGGAGAGCCATATATGATTAAAATAGCATTTTTCGATATAGATGGAACATTGTTGAAAATGGGATGTAAAGAACCGACAGATAAAACAGTTAAAGCGTTAAATTCTCTTCGCCAGAATGGAATATTGCTTTGTATGGCAACTGGCAGAGGCTATCTTTCAATCCCTGAATTCAAAGATATTACATTTGATGTGCTGCTCACATTTAATGGTTCGTATGTAATGGCTGGAGAAAAGATTATTTTCAGGAATCCCTTGAATAATAATGATAAACATCAAATAATTCAAAATCTTAATAAAATGAACAGAGCAGCTGCAATCAGCAATGAGCATTTTATTGTTACTAATGGCACAGATGAGCATCTGGAAGAGTACTTTAAATTTGGAAATGAAACATTGACAATTGCAGATAATTTCGATGAGTTATGTAAAGAAGATATTTATCAGATTATGTGTGCGTGTAGAAAAGAAGAATACGCCCAGATACTGCAAGGAACTGAAAATACCCAGATAACTGCATGGTGGGATAAAGCAGCAGATATAATTCCATTGAATTGTGGTAAGGGAAATGCTGTAAATGCAGTGCTTAATTATTATGGATTATCGAAAGATGAGGCGATTGCTTTTGGTGATGGTAGAAATGATATTGAAATGCTAGAAGCTGTTGGTACAGGAGTGGCCATGGGGAATGCCATTGATGAAGTCAAAGCAAGAGCAGATGTCATATGTAAATCCGTTGAAGAAGACGGAGTGTATCATTACTGTCTGGAGAAAAAACTCATTAAATGCTGATGGACTAATTATACAGCAGGGTTGCAGAGTGTTATATACTCTGCAATCCTGCTGGTCATTTATAGTCTTAATTTTACCACCACTTCTCACGGTAAGAATACTCTCCGCGGTAATTAGAAGCATTATAATCAGGATACTTGAAAGGTGCATATACATCGTCCTTAGGTGCATCATCCTGTGTATATATGTACATAGAATCATAATCCCATGTGACAATTTCATCACGGGCATCGCCGTAGAGGTTTACAGCTTCAGCACACATGGTAGGATGACCGTCATCAGGGAATTTAACAACCTGAATACCATTGCCGTCAATCATTCCGCCGCGCTCTATATCAGCATTAAGAAGGATGAAGTCCTGACCGTCGCCTGTCCAGTTTACAGGAGTTAAGAGATTGCCGTTAAGCTCGTTCTCCATTTCCCATAACTGATTACCCTCGCTGTCATAGAAATATATAATTCCCTGGTGTCCCCAGAAATTAACAACAACCATTTCATAGCCCGGGCGGTTAGGAAGATAATTAGCAAGACTTACACGCTGTGCATGACCTATGCCGTCCTTCTTAAGAAGCTTTCCGTTAAAATCAGATATCAGGAAGCCTTCCTTTCCTGCAACACAGGCAAAGAATTTAGTACCTTTGTGTGGTCCTGACTCAAATCTGCCTGGAACAATCTCATCAATATGGTCTTCATTAACAGGCATAGTCCACATTTTATTACCGTGGCAGTCAAGCATGTTATAACCAACTAAAAGTTCATCATGTCCATCTCCGTTAATATCAATTGCAAAAGGAAAATGTCCGGTATTCTTATCACTCTGGAAATGCCACATAACCTCAAGGTCATCGTTAAGTGCATACACTCTGCAATAACGATCTTTAATGAGAATATCGCGTGGCTTTTCAAGACCACGGAAATTACATATACGCATACCATCAGGATTAATTCTGTCAAATGCGTAGATTTTATCGGGAACACCGATAATAGTTCCGTCCTCCTCTGCTGTAGAGAAAGGTGTTTTGGCACGTTTCTTCACTTCACCTGTTTTGCCATCAAGAATCAGCACTTCAAAATTCTTGGCTGTAATAACCTCATCAAAGCCATCACCGTCAATATCATATATCTGCATAGGCATATCTGCTGATATAGTTCCAATGTCGTGATTATCAGTAGGTTCACCATGCTGCCATAATATATTGCCATCAAGGTCAAATGCGGTGAGACAGCTGATTGTTCCATAAGCATCACGGTTTACTCTTTTCTGGCACTGAGCCATAACCATCTGATACTCGCCATTGCCAAGAAGATGACCGAAACGAAGCTGTCTTCCGGTGCCGCAGCCTTTAAGGTCAATTTTCTTAAGAAGCTTCATTTTAGGATAATGTGCCTGTGCATCTTCACATTCAGCTTTATAAGCATTTCTTGCAGCATCAATAGAAGCAGCAGTACTTTCAGAAGTAGTAACATTTACAAAACCAAACTGTGTAGGGATAGTTGCAGTAATGGCAACCTTGCCACCCTGCCTTGCATATTCAGTGTCAAGGTCAAAATAAACCTTATCATCAACACTGCATATAACATGGCTGCCTTTAATCTCAGCCTTAAGTACATAAGTATCATCACAGTTGTAATCAAAAGGTACAGAATCGAGTACAGTAACCTCCTCCTTATGACGATACTCAAGTCTTAACTCATGCTCTTCAAAAACAAGGACAAGAAGATTAGCAGAGTTCTGACAACAAAAACCAATGCCGGCATTGCCCCATTTGGTAGTAAACATACGCACACTTGCAGTTATAGTATAATCGCGCCAGAATCTGTCACCGCTTGTGAGCATAGGAAATGTGCGGTGTGGCTTGTCATTGCGGATACGCATCTGCTCCATAAAATGTTTTCCATTATATTCAGAAATAATCCAGGAAGCCCCCTGACCGTTATAAACGTGGTTGCATACCGGGTCATACCATTTACCATAATATCCAGGATAATGGATAAAATGATACTCACCCATTGCCGAATGATTCTTATCATAAGGAAATTCACCAATAGGAAAATCAGAGAAATCTTCATTAAGTAAAATAAAATCTGCCATAATAACCTCCGTTCTAAAATAAAAATATAATTAATGGTTCTTTCTGTAGCTTCCGGGCGCTTCGCCCATGATTTTTTTAAATGTGCCGCCCATAGTATTACTGTCGGCGAAACCACATTTGTCAGCAATCTCAGTAATAGAGAGGCTGGTGTTGACTAAAAGGTCTGCTGCTGCGTGAGTTCTTACATTAATAAGATACTCTCTGAACCTAAAGCCTGTAAAAGCCTTGAATTTCTTGGAAAGGCTTGATTCACTCATATTAAAGAGTCCGGCAGTAGCAGCCATAGTTATGTCATTATGATAATTCTCGATAATATATTCAATAACCTTCTGGATAAGTTCATTACCTGTATCCATTTTCGTAATAACATTATCTTCGTACATCTGACAGCGCAGAATAAAAAGTATAAGTTCATGAAAATAAGAATGTACGAAAGATAAAGACAGACTATCGACACCATTGTGTTCATAAGAAATCTTCTGGATAACTGATGTTATATAATCAAGTCGTCTTTCTGGTATATGGATAACAGGATGTTTATGAAAAATGCTTTCTATATCCAGAGATGAATCCGCAGCAATAAAGTCTAATTCTTCAGTATCAAAATATAATAAATATCTTGAGTGGTCACTTCCTGCAAGGTAAGTGGTCATGTGTGCTGTATACGGCGGGATAAGAGCAAGTCCGCCTGTATTTAACATATATATTTCATCACCTACATAAAGGGTGCAGGAACCAGAATATATAAACATCAACTCCCATCTGTTATGTTCATGAAAATGTTTCATTTTATAAGATGGTGGCACAGTAGCAATATCCGTGTGGAAATTGTCATTAATAAAATGGTACATTGCCGCCTCCCTGGTATATAAATAATATCTTACGAAGCAAAATCATATACTGATTATAGGTCGTTTATAGAGAAACTGTTACTGATTTTTTACATATTTTTTTGATTTTGAAAGATTTCGTGCTGTTTTTTTGTATCTATAAAAAAACAATGTGAATATAATAAAAGCATCTTAAGAAGCAGAAACAATTTAATATTAAGGAGGAATAATATGATACGAAGAAACAAAATTATTGCTTCTGTTGCCGTCAGTGTCATGACCGGCGTTCTTGTTGCAGGCAACTTAGCTCCATTACAGGGATACTATGCATTTGCACAGGAAACAGGAGTAAAAACTGCAAGGTATTCAGCAGTAAAAGACATTAACAAAACATTAGAAGGTTACACACCAATCGACAGTTCAGATCCGGTTGAATTCGGTGGAACTTACATTAAGTATCAGGGTGAGACAATCCAGTTGTCGGAGACAGCCATATATCTTGATGGATCGTTATCAGATGAGCTTGCTGCCCAGTACCCATATGTATATAACGATATTACTAAGGCATTGTCAGCAGATGCATTAAAGAATGGAACAGCAGACAAACCAATGACAGTATATGTTGCACCATATGTATACTGGATTGATGATCCGGCAGCAACAGATACAGTCCAGAAAACAGAAGGATATTCAGTACCTTATGGAATGGTTGTTAATTCAGATTATCTTACTATCAAAGGTCTTACAGGAAATCCTGATAATGTTGTATTAGCAGGAAACAGAGGACAGTCACATGCCTCTAATGGTAACTACACAATGTTCAGATTCAACTGCAGTGGCGCGCTTACAGTTAAGAATATAACAATAGGTAACTATTGCAGCGTTGACCTTGATTATCCGCTTATGAGTGAGCTTAATCAGGCAAAGAGAACAGAGACAATCACACAGGCACAGCTTGCTGATGTTTCTGGAGACAAGATGTTTGCAGATAACTGTAACTTCATAAGCAGACTTAATCTTGACCCAATAAATGGAGCATCAAGAAGTCTTTATAACAACTGTCATTTTGAAAGTACAGATGATGCCCTTAATGCAAATGCTGTATATGTAGGATGCGATTTTGATTTCTACGGAAACAGACCATTATATTCATCATATGGTACAGGTTCAACATTTTTAGGTTGTACATTTAATTGTAAGATATTAAATGTTGAAGCTGAACCTACACAGTTCTTTACTAAGGAAGGCGGCACAATTACCGCAGTAGACTGTGTATATAACAGTAATTTAAGTGTACCTATATCAATTGGATGGACTAAAACACCATCAACTTCATTAAAGTGTTATCAGAGCAACATAATTCATAATGGACAGAGCATCACAATTGGTGGTGAGGGTGCTAAAGAAACCGTTGATATGACAGGCAAGTCAGTACTTGATGCCTACAAGGTTGTGTCAGGTGGTAAGACATATTACAACACATACAATCTTTTAAAGGGCAGTGACGACTGGGATCCATTAGGAGTTAAGGATGTAATTAAAGCAGCCGGACAGGACACAGTTGCAACACAGCTTTCAATAACATCAGATGTCACAGAGATTGAATCTGGAAAGGAAACAGCTTCAATAGGAGGAACAGTTAACTATTTCTATGGAACTAATGATACAACACAGAAGATAACATACAGCGTATCAGACGAAGATAAGGCATATGTGAAGTTAACAGATAATGGTGACGGAACATGCAAAGTAGAAGGTACTAATAATGATGATGCAGCTAGGAAGGTCATTATAAATGCATCTACAGAGTCAGGTCTTGAAGCAGCAGTTGGAATTACTGTAAAGCCAAGCAAGATTGAAGCACCAGCATTTACAAAGGCACCAGTTATTACTAATGACGGACAGGGCAGTCTTAAAGTAGATTACTCACTTGATTTAGGAAGCAGAGAAGACATGTCTGCAATCTCATGGTACAGATGTACAGATGCAGAGGGCAGCAATCCTATACTTGTAGCAGTAACAAGAAATGATTCACCAGAGTATACATATAAGTTAACAGCAGGTGATGTAGGATATTACATCATGGCTAAGGTAGAATCTAAGAACATCAGAAGTGATTATGGAACACCGGTAAATACAGTATATGACAAGGCAATCGGAGTGAAAGATGTAAGAAGCAAGAACTTTGCTACAGATTTCTCTAACTTCCCTAATGTAAAGCAGTCAGAAATCAAAGCTGGCTTCTGGACTGTAGATTATAACCGTCCGGCAGATACAGAAAGTTTTGGAAGCTGGCAGGGAGCTGATACAGAAGAACCTTGGAAATATGGAACAACAGGTAACGGCTGTGTAGGCGCTGGATTATATGAAGGTACACAGGGCGCAAGACTTATGTATACACCAGTAGAAGGAACATATGGTGATATGTCACTTAAGCTTGTAGTTGACCCAGCCAAGACAGCAGGTCAGGGATTTGGTAGTGCAGGACAGTATATGGATGTACTTCTTAAGTTCGATACATCAACACTTACAGGATACGGATTAAGAATAATAAGAACAAGGGATTCATCTAATGCCGTAACATTTGTACTTGTAAAATATGACAATGGAACAGTAACAGAGATTTCTGATAAAGTTATTGCAAGCTGCTATGCAACAGGCTGTACAATCAGCTTAAAGGCTGAAGGCAATAAGCTCACAGCTCATGTTGAGACACCAACAGAACAGCTTGCAGACCAGGCAGCTAAGGGATATCCACATGTGGTTGACCTTACAGCAGATATTGAAGCTAACAGCTTTGGCGGAGTTGCAATCCAGCATGCAGGAACACTTGGCGCAGGCGGATGGCAGAACACAACAATGCTTCATAATTTAGATATTACATGGGAAGGTGAGAATAACCAGAACCCAGAATATGTTGAAGGAAATCCATCAGATAACGAGAATCCTGCCGAGACACCTGATGATTCAACAGGAACATCAACAGGAGCAGACACAACAGTCAAGACTGGTGATATGAGTCATACAGGAATGTATGCAGCATTAATGGCAGCAGGACTTAGTGGCTTACTTGGAATGGCAGCAGTATACATGAGAAGAAGAAAAGATATCTAATTTCATAAGAATTTTCTTTACAGGAGCACCCGCAATTATATTGCGGGTGTTTTTGCGTGGTGAATGTGTGACCGTATGTGATTGACATTTTGATTATTATGCTATAAAGTTTTATGGAACTAACCAGTATAAGATGGAGGATAAAACTTAAAAGCATGAAATATAATATCAGAAAATATATATTGGCAGGAATTACAGCAATTCTTGCAGCGGCTGTTTTGACGGCATGTGGTGGCAGCAAGCCAGAGAAGGACGATACAGTCCAGAGTACACAGGAAATATTTGCAATGGATACATATATGTCGCTTACTGCATATGGCAGCAATTCAGAGGAAGCAGTAAGTAAAGCAGTTCAGGAGATTAACCGGCTTGATGCAATGTTTTCGGTAGGAAATGAGGACAGTGATGTTACTAAGATAAATGAAAATGGAAGCGGAGAAGTATCGGAAGAAACTGCATTTATAATGAACAGGGCAATGCAGGTGTCAGAAAAGACCAATGGGGCTTTCGATATTACGATATATCCTCTTATGGAGCTGTGGGGATTTACGACGAAGAATTACAGAGTGCCTGAAAGCAATGAGATTGCAGAGGCACTTAAGAGTGTTTCTTATACAAATGTATCAGTAAACGGGCAGCAGGTGGCACTGACAGGTGGTTCCAGCATTGACCTTGGCGGTATAGCCAAAGGCTACACATCTTCGCGGGTTATCCAGATTATGAAGGATTGCGGCATTGAGCATGCGATTGTCAATCTTGGGGGCAATGTGCAGGTGCTTGGAACTAAGACGGACGGTTCAGACTGGAGAGTTGCCATACAGAATCCTGCCAGTGAGAATAGTTATCTTGGAATATTAAGCACGGCGGATAAGGCTGTCATTACATCAGGCGGGTACGAGCGGTATTTTGAGCAGGACGGACAGGTATACCATCATATTATAGACCCGCAGACAGGTTATCCTTCAGACAGTGACCTGACTTCTGTTACAATTGTGTGTTCAGATGGAACTATAGCAGATGCATTGTCAACGGCACTTTTTGTAAAGGGGCTGGACGGCGCTAAAGAACTTTACAGAAGCGGGGCTATAGATTTTGATATGATACTTTTCGATGGAAGCAGAGTGTATGTATCGGAGGGCATTGCCAGCGGTTTTTCAACAGGTATGGATAAGGAAATAATTACCAGACAGCCTTAATGAGAATTATTATTAACTGCCTGTATTGACAAATGTGGTGAGAAAAATATATTCTATAGAGCAGTTAGCGAAAACTAATTACAGATAGATTAATATACTTTTGTTGAAGACAGCTAACCAAGATATACAGACCCGAAGGAGCAGACATGTTATTAATAATATCACTTATAATCGTAGCTTTATTTATATATTTTCTCAAAGATTCGCTTAAGAAATATGCCAATATATTTTATATAGGTACGGCAGTAATCTCTATTGCGGTATTCCTGCTTGAGTTCCTGCCAATGCATTTGTTTGTAAAGAACAATATATTAGGAATATTTGCAAAAGGTTCTCTTGGAACGGCAATGTTCGTTGCAGTAATGTACGCAGGTGCACTTCCTAAGGGCAGCAAGCTGATTGCACCGCTTATGAAGATAAGAGGTGAATTGTCAATTACAGCGGCAATACTTGTCCTGTGTCATAATTTCACATATGGAATGACATATTTCAGAATGTTATTTACTAAGACAAGCCTGTTATCAGCCACACAGCTTGCAGCTGCGGTAATAAGTCTTGTGCTTATAGCTATAATGCTTGTGCTTACAGTTACATCTTTTCCATCTGTAAGAAAGAAGATGAAGGCTAAGAAGTGGAAACAGTTACAGCGCACAGCATACGTATTCTACGGTCTTATGTATGTACATATAATGCTTATCAATATTCCATATGCAAGACTTGGACTTGGTACTTATATTGCAAATGTTGTTATCTACAGCATAGTCTTCTTAGGATATGCAGCTATGAGAATAGCAAAGGCTGTATCAGTAAAGGCAGCAAGAGCCGGAAAGACATACGGTAAGAAACCAGAGACGGTTCTGTATGGACTGGCATTGGTTATATGTGCAGTGATGACGGTGTCGTGCTTTGCAGGAAGACAGACAGTGTCGGCATCGGAAGACAATGAGGAATGGAACGATTTCTTTAACGAAGAGACAGTTGCAGCAATGGTCAAAGAGATTGAGAGCAGTACGGCTAAGACAGATGCCGAAGGAACAACACAAGAGAGTCTGGAAGAATCTGTTTCATCAGATGGACAGTCAGACTCACAGGCTGGTGGTGTAGGAAATGAAGTGTCGGGAAATAGCAATAATTCCGGTTCGGATAATGTTTCTGGTAATTCATCAGGTAATAGTTCTGACAGTGGTAATCAGTCAGCTCAGCCGGATAATGGTTCTGACAATAGTGGAGAGCTGAGCGGCGGTTCAGGCAGTGATACACCGGCTAATACAAAATTTAAAGCAGATGGAACTTATACAGGTTCCGCTGTGTGTGAGACTTATAACTATAATGTAACGGTTACAATAGTCATATCGGGAGATACGATTACATCGGTTACTGCTGAATCAAAAGCGGATGCGCAGGATGTGCAGTATTTTAATATGGCAAATGCAAAGGTTCCTGCACAGCTTCTTGCAAATCAGAGTACATCAGGTGTTGACAGTGTTTCTGGGGCTACTAAATCAAGCAATGCCATAAAGAAGGCATTTTACTATGCTTATAAATCGGCTAAGAAGTAGAGCAGATTTGTAATAGAAAAAATTATAAGGAGGCAAAATTCCTCTCCTCACCAATGGGTTCGGATTTTGCTTCGCAAAACAAGGAGGAATTATGAGGAAGAACATTTTTACTAAGATTGCTGCTGTTGCAGCCGCTACTGTTCTTGCAGTTACAGCACTTCCAGCTCTTGTGTCTGATACACATGCAGCAGATGATGAGTATTCATATGTATATGCTGGACTTACATGGCAGGAATACTGGGCTAACGAGGGCGTATATAACGCAGGAGATGTAACATCATCTAATGAGAAGGATACACATGGTGAGTACGATAAAGGCGGTTTTGATACAGTAACAAGAGCTACAACCAATCATGGTCTTCACAGAGGAAGCTACCAGTGCATGGCAACAATTGATACAGAAGATGGTAAGAAGTATGAGCTTGCCGGCTGGAGCAGTGATGGAAAGCAGATGATACTTACAGATGGTACACAGCTTTCATACAACAAAGGTACAATTACTAAAGCTGATGGTACAACAACAAAGTTAGTATCATATGAAGTAACTGGTATTAAGTATGTTCCGGTTAAGGTTAAGACATCTGATCTTGCTGATTTTGAGCAGCATTACAGAGTTGTCAAGAATGGTGAGAAGTTATACGGTGGATTCGGTGAGAACAAGCTTAGCTCATATGAGTATACAGCAGCAGTTAATGCAGATACTAACGGACTTAAGACAGCTGTTAAGAATGCAGATGGAACATATTCATTCTCTGCAAGACAGACTGGAAGTGGAAAGTCATTTGCAGAGCAGGATATAAGTGTGGCTGCTAACATTACATCTACAGTAAAAGATGCTACAGGTTCATACGGTGAATTCTTAAGAGTTGATATTAATGGTGATGGTTATGGCGCATTAGGTGCTATGATGCAGGCTGTTAAGTGGACATATTATGGAAATGATGCAACAAGAACAAATGCTGTTGCTACATATGGTACTAAATTCGCAGCAGATAACTGGATGCACAAAGTAATGGGAATCCAGCTTGGACTTACAGATTCAGCACGCTGCCAGTTACCAGCAGGTTATGACGGAACAGGATACTGGTCACTTACAGTATATGCATTAGGATATTCTGATACTACAATTAATTTTGAAGCAACAGATGCCAATATAGTTAAGGTTAAAGAACCTGCAAGTGAAGAAGATAAAGCAAAGCTCTCAGCAGTTATTGCAGCAGCAGATGACCTTAATGAAGCAGATTATACAGCCCAGTCTTGGGCAGCTATGAAGCTTGAGTATGAGGAAGCAGTCGATGCACTTGCAGTTGCAGAATATCAGGCAGATGTTGATGAGGCAACAGAGCATCTTACAGCAGCAATCAATGCATTAGTAAAGGTTGAGGCAGGCACAGAAGGAACAGGTGATACAAATGGTGCTGGTACATCAGACGCAGGTTCAGCAGATACATCTGTATCAGATGTTAAGACTGGCGATGCAGACAACATGGCAGTATATTCATTAGCTGCATTACTTGCCATGGCAGCAGGTGCAGCAGTTGTATCAAGACGCAGAATTAAAGACATCAGATAACTGATATGCTTACAATCATAATAAAACTATAAACAAGCCAGAGAACCGGGTCATAAGTCAAATCTATGATGAGATTTGCTTATGGTCCGGTTCTTTGGTTATGTTAGTTTTTGTACTTGTCAGGAGCACATTTGAAGCGGTAGTTGCATTTTTTTTATAGGTAATATGAGCAGGAGTAGAAGCCTACTAAAAGTTCATATTTCTGAATTGTGTAGGTCTTTTGTGGAGGCAAGTTTGAGTTACATGAGTGATAAAACCTACGCATCTTGCAGAAATAATGAATTTAATAGGTTTTCTGAGTGTAAAAAGTGTAAGTTGAAGAGTGAAATGCAGGAAAAAAACCTATTAAAATGGATATTTATAATGATTTAGTGGGTGTTCAAGTGCAGAAGGCAGGTATATGTAGTGAAAAAGACCTACGAAATAGACAGAATATGTTGAGTTGGTAGGTTTTGAAAGCTCCAGACCGTGGAAGGGCACTAGTGCTGATAGTGCAGATGTCAAACATGGCGAAAAACTAACAGATGACGACATAAAATATAAGAATCAAAATGACAAGCTGCGGGCAGAGATAGCAAGATTAAAGAAGTTATTAGAAGAACAGAATAAGTAGTAAAAAGCAGCAGTTACCACACAACCATAAGTGGTAACTGCTGTTTTCAGATTAATTACCTGTTAATCTTAATATCCCCCATATTAACATCAGCATTTATACTTTTACCGCTGCCAGCATTATTAGTATAGCTGTGAGAATAAGTAGAATCATTAACCTTGATGTCGCCTAAGTCTACAGAGAGATTAGCACTGTATTTATCAATATCCATACCGCTTATTTTCAGAGAACCCATATCGACAGAAAGGTTAAGGACATCACTTTCACAGTTTGTAAGCTTAATATCGCCCATATTGTTATCAGCAGTTAAATTCTTAACGGCAGAATCAACGATCTTAAGAGAACCCATATCAACAGAGAAATCAGCAGAAGAAGCATGTATATTGTTAACATCCATATCACCCATATTAAGGTCAGCCTGAATAGAATTAAGACTGACATTGTCAGGAATAGTAATTGTAAGTGTGCAGTCTGAGTTTTTGATATTAGTCATAAGATGTACTTTTACATGCTGTTCAATATTTAATGAAGTTCCAGAAACAGATACAGCAGGCTTAAACTTTTCAGCACCTGTATAGATAACCTCAAGCTTGCTGCCTTTCTTTTCTTTTTCCGTTTAAAGATTCTTGTGATGTGGCTCATGGA
>OGLS01001638.1_pt1 | contig 12675 bp, 12 predicted proteins | sample 1572881 | NCBI WGS metagenome assembly OGLS01 (sample SAMEA2582013, study PRJEB24529) | metagenome | biome: Human gut stool | place: China | collected 2011
GCATCCGTAAAGCGGCGGAGCCGCTAACGGCTGACCTACCTTACCGTCGCGGAGAATTTACCTCTTTATCGACAGTCTCAGATCCGGTTTCATTGTGATGGAACCGGTCTTTTTATGTTTCCATACAGAAAGTGGAGCGGAGGAGCCGCTTGCCGCTTTCAGTCTTCATGTGCTCTTCCAGGAAGTTCTTCCTGTTTTCCGGGCTGTAGCCGCTTTCGGAGGCGTTTACGATGTAGTCCGCCTCGATCAAAATTTGATAATCGATGCCGTCAATATCCGTGTAGGTGTGGTGGTGGCTCACCAGATAAGCCACCCGGTCCACCTGCTCCGCAGACAGGCCCGCATCCGCCAGAAAGCTCCGTACCAGGGGGCCGCCCTCTTCCTCCTGCCACTTGCCGTTAGTATTGCCGTATTTTTCCCGGCACAGGGGGCAGGCGATGTCATGGGTGATGGCGGCGATCTCCAGTGTTTCCTGGGTCTTCCGGTCCAGGCCCTCCAGCTCGCCGATGGTTTTGGCGTAGGTCCACACGCACATGAAATGGTTCATGTCGTGCAGGTTCCCGTTGGAGAATGCGATCATTTTTTCCATGATCTGAGAGATGTTCATAAAGAAAGCCTCCTTAAAATTACAGGTTGAAGCGGCGGCGGGCCTCCTCCCGGAGGGCAGGCACCCGGCGGACGATCCGCAGGGGGATGATGAGTCCCACGCAGACCGCCAGCACGATCAGGGACCACCCTGGCTGCCACATACCACGGAAATACCGGTCGATGCAGAATTCGATGCCTATGGCCAGCAGACCTCCCGCCCCGATGACCAGGGCGATGGCGGAGAGGGTGGAGCGCCGCCCGCCCCGGAGCAGAAAGCTCAAAAGAAAGACCAGCAGCCCGGCCCAACCGATCATGGGCAGGGCCAGTCCCCGGAACCAGCGGCTGCCCCCCAGGTCGATGGAAATGAGCCAGACATAGATGCCAATGGCCACCACGTCGGCGGTGAGCCGGAAAAAGACCGGCAGCCGCCGCAGCACCATAGGCAGGGTGAACCAGACCCACAGCATCACCGCCGCCCCGATGACATACAGGCACCAGGGGCGGTCCGTGGGCAGAAACAGGTTCAAAAGCCCGCAGCACAGGGACACGGACACCAGCATGGCCGTCAGCAAAATGGCGGCCTCCCGCTTGGAGGCGGGCTGTACGGCGGCGGAGTTGGCGGGAAAGTAGGGCGGCGCATCCAGTTCCGGATGCCAGGCAGGCGTCCCGCACAGGGGACAGGTCTTAGCGTTGGGGTCCAGCTCCACGCCGCAGTTGACACAGTAAGACATAACATGCTCCTCTTATCGGTTGCTCTCGATCCGCACCGGGATGCCCTCCCGGACCAGAAAGCGGAAAAAGTCCCGCTCTGTGTCCGTTTCGGCCTGGGTGCCGGCAAAGGTGATTTCCATGATGTCTCCATAGCTGATGGAGGCACAGTGGCACCGGGGCACGGTGGCCTGGCCCAGCACCACCTCCATGCCCTGAATATGGGGAGCCATCTCCGGCGGCACGGTGAAGGCGCCGGGATTGGTATAGGTGCAGGAGTAGGGCCGCACCCCCAGGAGATAGTAGTTGAGGGCCATCACCGGATTTTTCAGAAACACCGGCACCGCCCGGAGAAAGAAATTCTTCGTGAAGCGGACGTTGCCGGTAAAGGCGGCCTGCAGCTCCTGGCGGTGGACGTGGAGCTTCATATAGTGACGCACCTGGGAGACGATTTCCGGAAAAGTGTAATCCCCCAAGGCAGGGTCGATGCTGGGACGGACGGTGGTAATGAAGTTCCGCACCGTTTCCGAGGGGAACCAGCTTCGCAGATTGATGGGCACCGCCAGGGCCACCGGGCGTTCCTTGTGGGGATGCTCCCGGCGCTGCTTTTCCAGCAGCACGTGGATCAGCGCGGCGGAGAGGTACTCTGTGATGGAGGCGTCATAACTCCGTGCGGTCTCCCGGAGCTTCTCCAGGGGCACGAAGCCCATGGTGACATGGAAGGTGTAAAAAGGCTCCGGGGTGCCGGTGTTGGCATAGGCCTTAGGCATCCGCCGCAGACCCAGGGCGTGCCGCCCGGCATAGCGGGCGTAAGCGTCCTCCAGCTCCTCCTTCCGGGGCGGTTCCTCCAGGTCCAGCACACCGTTTCCGGCCGGAACGCTTATGCCGGTCTGCCGCAGATACTCCGCCAGCAGCGTCCGGAAAAAGATCAGGGCCCCGGCCCCATCGGACAGGGCGTGGGAAACCTCCAGGGAGATGCGGTTCCGGTAATAGTAAAACCGCACCAGCCAGCCGTTGTCCTCCCGGAAGCGCACCGGCTGGCAGGGATTGGCCACGTCGGCCTTCAGAAAGGGGCCCGGGGCGGTGTTTGGCTCCAGATAGTACCAGAATAGACCCCGGCGGATGCGGACGGCAAAGCTGGGGAACCGGGGCAGCACCCGGTCAATGGCGTTTTGCAGGGCGGCGGGCCGCACCGGCTCTGTCATCAGGGCGGAGAAGCGGTAGATGGCGGAATACTCCTCCCTTTGCAGGGCGGAATAGAGAATACCGGCATTGTCCAGCCGGTACCACTGACTGTCCGGTTTTGCCATCCGCGTCACCTCCCTGAAAATAGTTACAGATCATTGTAGCACATGGGGAAAAGCGTGACAAGAGATGGCCCATTTTCCACTTCCCATTTTCCGTGATTTATGGTATTCTGCAATTAACACGAAAGAGCGGAGGACCTATGGAAAAGCTGCAATTAGGCAGAAAACGGAAAACGGATGCCGAAAAAACCCGGATGGACCCGCTGATGCGGGCGCTGAAAGTTCTGCACAGCGCCGGTTCCCCGGAGGCCATGACCCCGGAGGAGCTGGAGCATCAGCGCCGGAACCAGGAAATTCTGGGCCGCCTTACCGCCCCTATGGTGGGGATGGAGTATGAAGAGCTTTCCATCGGGGCCATGCCTGCTGCCTGGACCCGGCTGAAAGCGCCCCATGGGGGCCGCCGGGTGATCCTCTACTGCCACGGCGGCGGCTATACCAGCGGCAACCTGGGTTATTCCCGGGTGCTGTCCTCCAAGCTGGCCCACGTCACCGGCTACGATGTGCTGAGCTTTGAGTACCGGCTGGCGCCGGAGCATCCCTACCCGGCGGCAGTGGAGGATGCCATGCGGGCCTGGGATTATCTGATGTATCAGGGATACGGGGCGGAAAACGTAATGGTGGCGGGAGATTCCGCCGGGGGCAACCTGGCCCTGGTGCTGTGCCGCCGCCTGAAGGCCGCTGGGCGCCGGATGCCCCGGGCCCTGCTGCTGATGTCCCCCTGGACGGATATGACCATGTCCGGGGCATCCTACCGGGAACGGGTGGAGAGCGACCCCATGCTGACGCCGGAGTACATCGAGGCCGTCCGGAGGGCATACGCCGGGGACAGGGATCTCCATGACCCGGATTTGTCGCCCCTGCTGGGGGACCTGGGGAGCTTTCCGCCTACCCTGATCCAGGTGGGAGACCATGAGATCCTCTATTCCGATTCCGCGTCCCTGGCTGCGGCGCTGCGGGCGGCCTATGTGCCCTGCCGGCTGGAGGTCAGCGAGGGAATGTGGCACGTATTTCAGATGTTCCCCATCAAAAAAGCGGCGGCAGCCATGGAAAGCGCCGCCCGGTTTCTGCTGGAGCTATAAAAATGAAAAGGCCTGCTCGAAAGAGCGGGCCTTTTGCTTTTGTAATCAGGTGCGTTCCAGGCGGCGGATGGGCCGGATGTATTTGAAAGCAGCGGTTCTTTGGCAGACCGGCACGGGCGGCTGAAGGCTGTGAAGCTCAATAGCGGCCGATGGGAGGCGTCACATAGTCCGGCAGTGGGCAGTGGTAGCTGCCGCCGTTCTTCTGCTTTAATTCCTCTCGGGCTTTGGCAATGACCGCCGGCTGGTCCATGGTGCGGATGGCGGCCAGGGTCATGATCTCCGCCGCCCGCAGCATGCCCTTCATTCCGATGTCGGAGCAGGCGAAGGCGGTGTTCTGCCAGGAGTGGCCCACATTGCCAAGGCAGGCGGTGGCCACATGGAACATAACGGTGGGGGTGGCGTAGCCCACATCGCCCACATCGGTGGAGCCGGAGCTGTAGGCGGTCTCCTTGGGGTTAAAGGGATGGATAACTCGGTCCAAAGGCTTTTCCAGAGCGGCGTCCAGCTCTTCCGGCTCGAAGTAGTAGCCCAGCTTTTCCCGGATACCCACCATGGTGGTGCGGGGATAGGTGCGGAGGAACTCCGCTGCCAGCCGGTAGTCCGCCTCAGTCCACTCCGGAGCACCCAGCTCCCGCATGCACTGGTCCACCACGGCCCCCAGAGTGCGGTTGGGAACATAATCGGAGAAGGCCATGGTGATCTCATACTTCATCTTGGTACCGGTCATCAACGCCGCGCCCCGGGCCACGTCCACCACCCGTGTGAACAGCTCCTGAACCTGACTGACCTTGGGTGCCCGGACCTCGTACTTGATGACGGCATGGCTCTGGACCACGTTGGGCGCGGTGCCGCCGGGATCAGAATAGGCGTAGTGGATGCGGGCGGCGTCGATCATGTGCTCCCGCAGGTAGTTGCAGCCCACGTTCATCAGCTCCACGGCGTCCAGGGCGCTGCGGCCCAAATGGGGCTCGCCGCCGGCATGGGCGGCGACGCCGTCAAAGGTGAAGTTGGCACCCATAATGGCCACACTGCCCCGGGAACCGACCTCGTTGACGGTTTCCGGGTGCCAGGTGTAGGCGAAGTCCACGTTGTCGAAATATCCGGCCCGGGCAATGAACTGCTTGGAACCGGCGCCCTCCTCGGCGGGACAGCCGAAGAAGATCACGGTGCCATCCTTCTTCTCCTTGATCAGGTAGTCCTTCAGGGCCACGGCGGCGGCATAGCACCCCGCACCCAGCAGATTGTGGCCGCAGCCGTGCCCGGCGCCCCCCTCCCGGACGGGCTCCTGTACCGGGCAGCCCGCCTTCTGGCTCAGGCCGGACAGGGCGTCGTACTCCGCCAGAAAGCCCACCACCGGCTTGCCGCTGCCGCATTGATAGGTGGCGGTAAAGGCGGTGGGGATGTCAGCGATCCCCTCCTCAATGGCAAAGCCCTCCTGCTTCAGGGCGGTGACGAGGGCAGCGGCGGACTTGGTTTCCTCGTAGGAAAGCTCGGCGTAGCCCCAGATCTCCTTGGCCAGGGCTACGGTGGTGTCCGCCTTGGCGGAAACCAGGTCTTTGATGGTCTGGATCATTGTATCAATCTCCTTTACCGAATAAGTCATGGGGAGTGTCAAAGTACCATGCTCAGGAATTTGATGGTAGCGGGATCGTGGGGACAGGTGAAAATCTGCTCTGGGGTGCCCTCCTCCTTGATAACGCCGTCACAGATGAACAGCACCCGGTCGGATATCTCCCGGGCAAAGCCCATCTCGTGGGTGACGATGAGAATGGTCATGCCGCTGCGGGTCAGCTCCCGGATGACGTTCAGGACCTCCTTGACCATTTCCGGGTCCAGGGCGGAGGTGGGCTCGTCAAACAGCATCACCTCCGGCTTCATGGCCATGGCCCGGACGATGGCCAGCCGCTGCTTCTGGCCGCCGGAGAGCTTCCGGGGATACTGGTCGGCCTTGTCTCCCAGACCCACCCGGCGCAGCAGGGCCATGGCCTCTTCTTTGGCCTGGTCCTTGGGGACCTTCTTTTCCAGCACCGGGGCCAGGGTCACGTTTTCCAGCACCGTCAGGTTGGGGAACACATTGAAATGCTGGAACACCATGCCGATGCTCTGGCGGTATTGGGAGATGTTCAGTTTCTTGTCGGTGATGTCCTGTCCCTTGAAGAGGACCTGACCGCCGTCTGGCATTTCCAGCAGGTTCAGGCAACGGAGAAACGTGGACTTGCCGCCGCCGGAGGGGCCGATGATGGACACCGCCTCGCCACGGCGGATTCCCGTGGAGATGCCCTTCAGCACCTCCAGCTTGCCAAAGCTCTTTTTCAGGTTCCGGGTTTCCAGAATCACGTCAGTCACTGACGGTCAGCCTCCTTTCAATGACCCGCAGAAGCCGGGAGAGAATAAAGTTCAGCAGGAAGTAGATAATGCCTACGATGGTCAGGGATTGGAGGGCCAGGAAGGTGGCGCTCTGCACGGTCTTGAAGCTGGTCATCAGCTCCCCCACGAAGAACACGGAGGCCAGGGAGGTGCCCTTCACGGTGGAGATGAACTCGTTGCACAGGGCCGGGAGAATGTTCTTTACCGCCTGCGGCAGGATGATGCGGGTCATCACATGGGTCTCGGAAAGGCCGATGTTCCGGGCGGCCTCCCACTGCGCCTTGTCCACCGCACCGCTACCGGCCCGGATGATCTCGGAGATGAAGGCGGAGGCGTTTACCACCAGAGCCGCCACGATGCACTGGGTATCCGTCAGTTCAAAGGGCACCAGCTTGGGCAGGCCGATCCAGAAGAAATACAGCTGGAGAAGGATGGGGGTGCCCCGGAGGATCTCCACATATACATTGAAGGCGGTCCGGAGGATTTTCAGGCGGCTCATCCGCATGAGGGCCACCACCATGCCCAGCAGGGCCCCCAGGAACACGGTGACTGCCGAGATCCAGGGGGTCCCCCACAGACCTGAGAGGTACACCGGATAATATTTCAACCAAACCTTGATGACCTTTTCCATGGGAGTTCGCTCCTAAAACCGATTTTGCCGCTTATTCGATGCCAAGAGCTGCGGCCTGCTCTTCATATTCGCTGTACCAGACGTCCGTCTGGCCGTTTTCCTTCAGCTCGGCGATGCACTGGTTCACCAGCTCCGCCAGAGATTCCGTCCCCTCCATGGGCATGGCCACGCAGGTGCCGTTCATGTTGGGGTCCACCTCAAAGCGGTAGTCGGGGATGGACATGCCGCCGTTGGCATCGGCATACAGCTGGGCGGAGGCAGTGGAGCAGATGCACACATCGGCCTTGCCCTCGGCCACGGCCAGATAGCCGTCAGTCATGTTGGCCACCAGCTTGAATTCCTTGCAGGCGCCGTTGATATACTGGTTATACAGCGCTTCCTGAACGGAGCCGCTCTGGGTGATGACCACGGCATCCTTCAAGGAATCCAGGTCGTTATATTTGTCAACGTCCTCCGTCCGGACGATGAAGCCATAGCCGGTATTGGAGGAGTAGTACACATCGCTGAGCCGCATGGCCTCCGCCCGGGAAGGGGCATAGGCGATGGCGGAGATGGCGAAATCATATTTGCCGTCCGCCACACCGGCCAGCACGGCGGTAAAATCCAGAGCGGTGATCTTCAGGTCCACGCCGAGCTTGTCGGCGATGTATCTGGCCACCTCAATGTCCATGCCCTGATACTGGTCCTCCCCGCTCTTGTTGGGGTCCACATATTCATAGGGGGCGAAATATGGCTCGGTACACAGCTCGATATAGCCTTTTTCCTTGATCTGCGCCAGACGGTCCTTGGTCTCCCCGTTCTTGCTGCCGCCGCAGGCGGTGCAGGCCAGTGCCAGAACAGCCGCCAACAAAATTGCCATTGCCTTTTTCATATCCTTGCCCTCGTTTCTGTTGGTTTCGGGACGTTGGTGCCGCCCTTATGATGGCATTTATCATATCAGGGACGATTTAATTTGTCAACGCTTTAGCGTGGTAATTCGTTACCAAATTACTAAGTCAAAATTTCAACGTTTTTGTAGCCTTTATGCAAGAGGCCTTCGGATGCGGAAAGCTATGCACGGCCATGCGGAAAAATCATGAATTTTGACCGGATGCTGCATCACACGCGCAGTATTTTTGAAATAATCCGGAAACAACCGATTTCGGAGCGCACCGAAGGCTGTAAAAAAATCTTGCCATCTTTTTTTCAGTGTGTTAAAGTTGCCCTGTTCTTTTTCAGAACGCCTGTGCATATGCACGTCTTGACCATCCCTCCGACGAGGGATCGAGGCTACACGGACGGCCGGGTCAAATGCCGAAAACCCGTCGAAGAGCCGGGGACCGCACCGCGGGTGCGGGTTGGCAACTTTGTTGCCTTATTGATCGAGCGGAAGAGTTCAAGTTTTTAAGTTGCTTATTACGTTCTGGCGCACACAACTTGTAAACGAGTAAACCTCACCACCCAAGCGTGACCGCTATGGATGGTGCTTCCGGGGCTTTAGGCCCCAGACTCATTTCCACCGTGCGGCCAAGACTCAGAAACTGAAACTGTTTGACAGTTCAGCACCGCGTAGAGGCTAAAGAGGGTGGATAATGTGCAATTTGTTCTTCGCTCTAATTCTGGAACTTTTGCCACAATTAGAGACCATTCCGTTTCCGGGATGGGTTTTAAGTATTCTCGGATAAAGTAGCGTGCGCCGATGTTATAACTCGCATTCAGGTCGCAGTTATACTGCTTCCCGTTTCGGAACCGGCACAGCGCCATGTTGGTACTATTCCGGGCTACTTCGCCAGAACCATCGAAAGCCAACCTGCTGGTGTTTCGTGCGTTGACGAAACGCACACGAATTCCATTGCGGTGGGCCTGATGCATGACGATTTTCTGAATGTCGCGATTTCTCCACATGTGGAGCCGCTGCTTTTTGTGCTTGGGTTTTTGCCCGGTGAAGTCAAGATGTTCCATAACAATGATGTCGGCCCCAACAGAAACGGCATACCGAACGATTGCCGGAGCGATTTTCTTGGACAAGTCCTCGTTGATGCGAACAGCCTTCTTCATGTGGCGGTTGCCGCCTCGATGACCATTCTCTCGCTGACCTCTGCGTGCGCGGCCCAATTGCGTATTCAGCCGGTCTTTTTCACTCGGGAAGTCGATGAACTTCCGTGCGAGGACAGTTCCGTCTGGACGCATAACGCTGCACACAGCGTCGGTGTTAATGCCAAGGTCAACAGCAAGAATGGTCTGGTCTGTGAGTGGTTTCGTGCCGTAAGCAACCGTTTCTTCAAAGGCAAAGCATAAGGCATAACGGCGGTTCCGTTTCACGAGTTTAGGCGCGGAAGCATCGGCCTTATCCCAATGTTCCCGGATATAGTCAGTGTCCTGCTTGCGAAGCCGGACCTTTACCCACACCCAGTCGTTCTTGTGATAAAGTTTCAGACGGGCAGTCCCATCACCGTTGTCTTCGTACATATTGTCTTTGTAGAAAGTCGGCATAGCTGAACGAGAGGTCTGGAGTTTAGGTTCTTTCCCTTTTCTGCCTGCACTCTCCCAATGAGAAACAGCAGCACGGTACGAAGATACGGCGCCAAGCGCCTCGGAAATCGTGGACCGCCGCAGGTAACTGGGGTACTTATAGAACTGTTTGTCGAATTCAGGATACTTGGCAACACTCGTACGGCTTGCATGAACAAGCAGTTCAACTGTCCTCTGTGCTTTGAGCGTGGACTTCGCATAGAGCTCTCCAAGACCGGTATCCCATTCAGACTCTACGATGCGGATAAGAAGAGAAAGCGCATCGCGATAAACCCGAATGGTATCTTTGAAGATTCTGTTTTCGCCAATGACCTTCGTGCAATAGCTTGAAACTATCTTTGCCATACGCTTTCACCTCCTGTTGCTAAATGCCTTTGATTATGGTATTATTATACCATAACAAGAATTGGTTGTAAAGCGACATGCGGAGGGCGTAAACATGAGCTATCGAACGAATAGACACAGTTGTTATGACCTGGAATATCATTTGGTTGTAGTAACAAAATACAGGCATCCGGTCATAGACGGAGCCTTTAAGGACCGGCTCACAGAACTGACGTATCGTATCTTTGAGGAGAACTTCCAGTGCTACGTGAATGAGGTAAACACCGATAAGGACCACATCCATATTCTCTTCGAGGCACCGCCTCAAGTGGCTTTGTCCTCCCTGGTCTGTTCCTACAAGACGGTAACGGCAAGACTACTCAGAAAAGAATTCGCCGAATACCTTGCTCCGTTCTATTGGAAACCCTATCTCTGGAATCGTTCTTATTTTGTTTGCACTGTGAGTGAACGCAGCCACGAACTTATTACCGAGTATATACGAAACCAGGGGAATAAGGAAAAAGGCTAACCCCTCCCAAACTGCTTTGGAAGAGGTGTGCGCCTTTTATTAATCAATTTTTCCAAGTCTCAATTTCTGCCCGGCAAAAATTTAAACACTTTGTCCCGCTTACTTCACAGCTTGGCTGGCCTGTATCACCAGAACTGGCTGATCTGCACGCCCAAGCTCTGCCCTTTGCGGCAAGTGCCTCTGCCGCTCAGTCCAGCGCCGCCAGCAGCTGTCAAGACAGTTCGCATTCACTTTTCTCGCCGAAGTCCTATCAGGAAAATAAGAAAGATACTTGGCGCAGCTCCGTTTTTTCTCCGGCGGTGTTTGACAATGCATCGCCCTGCGGTATAATAACCGTATTGTAAGCTTGCCGGAAACGGCGCAGTTCAAAGGAAGGATGACGTGCTATGACCATGGATACCAAAGCTCTGCTGGCGGAGGCGGAAGCCCTGAAGCCCCAGCTTCTGACGGATCGCCGGACCCTGCACAGAGACCCGGAGGTAGGCCCCTCCCTGCCCCACACCGCCGCCTATGTGACGGAACGGCTGACGGCGCTGGGGTATACGCCCCGCCCGCTGGCCGGGGGCGTGGTGGCGGACATCACCGGCGAGGACACCGGCCGGTGCGTGCTGCTCCGGGCGGATATGGACGCTCTCCGGGTCCGGGAGGCCACGGGACTGGATTTTCAGTCGGAAAACGGCGCCATGCACGCCTGCGGCCACGATATGCACACCGCCATGCTGTTAGGCGCCGCCGCTTTGCTGAAGCGGCATCAGGCGGACTTGAAGGGTACGGTGCGGCTGGTGTTCCAGCCGGATGAGGAGGGCTTCACCGGGGCCAAGTCCATGCTGGAAGCCGGGGTCCTGAAGGATGCGCCGTCGCCCCAAGCGGCGTTGGCCCTCCACGTCAACTCCGGTACTCCCTCCGGCATGGTGCTCTGCGGCCGGGGGACGTTCATGGCGGGCTGCACCCTGTTCCGGATCTCCGTCCGGGGCACCGGCTGCCACGGGGCCATGCCGGAGACCGGCGTGGACCCCATTAACATCGCCGCCCACATCTACCTCTCCCTGCAGGAGCTGACCGCACGGGAGATCTCCGCGAAGAAGCCTGCCGTGGTGACGGTGGGCCGGTTCCAGGGGGGACAGGCCCCCAACATCATCCCGGAGGAAGCGGTGATGGAGGGCACCATCCGCACCTTTGACCGGGAGCTCAGCGCCCGGATCATGGAGCGCATCCAAGCCATCGCGGAAAACACAGCGGCGGCCTTCCGTGGCAGCGCCCCGGTGGAGGAGATCCCCTCCGCGCCGCCGCTGGTGAACGATCCCGCCCTGATGGAGCAGGTCGCAGGCTGGGCGGAGGAGCTGGCTGGCAAGGAGCGGGTGTACCGTCTGGATCAGGGGGGCATGGGCTCCGAGGACTTCGCCTCCTTCACCTATGCGCTGCCCTGCGCCTATCTGCTGTTAGGTGCCGGAACGCCGCAGGAGGACCCCCGCTACGGTAGGCCCATGCACAACGAGGCGGTGGTGTTCAATGAGGACGTTCTCCCCACCGGCGCAGCGCTCCACACCCTGTTCGCCCTGCGGATGCTGGCGCAGGAAACCTGAGCCGTCCCCTCCCCTTTTTGCGGCAAATTCAGACTTTGTTCACCAAAGGCAGCGCCGCCGGTGGTAGTCTATGAGCAGAAAAGAGGGGGAACACACATGGAAGAAAAAAAGAAAGGCGGCAAGCGGGCCGCGCCCAACCGCCGTGGCTGGCTGCTGGCGGTGCTGGTATTGGCGGGCCTTGGGATCTGGGGTATTCTGGAATGGCGAGTCCATACCGCGCCGGGGCCGGGCGTCGCCGTCAGTGAGGAAGCCCTGACCCGCAGCGAGCCGTTTTATCAATATGACGCCCCCGGCGTCACCGCCTATGCCGGGGTGGACGTTTCCAGCTATCAGGGAAACGTGGACTGGCCCGCCGTAAAAGCCGCCGGAGCGGACTTCGCCATGCTGCGGGTTGGCTTCCGGGGCTACGGCACCGGGGCTTTGGTGGAGGACAACGCCTTCGCCCAGAACGCCGCCGACGCCGCCAATGCGGGGCTGACGGTGGGGGTCTACTTCTACTCTCAGGCCGTCACGGAGGAGGAAGCCGCCGAGGAAGCCCGATTCGTGGTGGAGCGGCTCCGGGGGACGAACGTCAGCGGCCCCATCGCCTATGATCTGGAATTTTACACGGCGGACGAGGCCCGGACCGACGATCTCACCGGCGAACAGGCCACCCAGAACGCCATCGCCTTCTGCGACGTGATCCGTCAGGCGGGCTATGAGCCGGTGGTCTACATGAACCTCCACTGGGCCGGAAGTATGTACGGCATGGAGGAGCTGGCGCACCTGCCGGTCTGGCTGGCCAGCTACGGCCCCGTCCCGGCGCTGGACCGGGGCGTGACCCTCTGGCAGTACAGCGAGAGCGGCGTTGTGGACGGCATCGAGGGTCCTGTGGATCTGGATCTGTGGTTCACCAAGGAATAGCGCCCCTCAACTCCCCGCGAAAAAAGACGGTTTTTCATGCGCCGCCCCGCGGCGGCACCCAATCTCAATGACCAAGGAGGTCAACCCTATGCGGCTTTCTATCAAAACCTGCACATTGGATATGCCCTTTGCGGCCATGCTGGAG
>OGLS01001641.1_pt1 | contig 12664 bp, 9 predicted proteins | sample 1572881 | NCBI WGS metagenome assembly OGLS01 (sample SAMEA2582013, study PRJEB24529) | metagenome | biome: Human gut stool | place: China | collected 2011
ACGGAATGTTCGATCCGGGGATGTTCTCCTTCCACGAGGTGATCCTGCTCTATCTGAGCGTGATGTTCGCCAACATCATTCTGCTGGACCTCTACAATTCGTGGGGGCTTCCCACCTCGACCACCGTGTCGCTCATCTTCTGCCTGCTGGGCGCCGCGATCGCCGTTTCGACCTTCAAGATCGCCGGCAGCGACGCACTTTCGATGGGCGACCTGGGCGAGTTCATCCACACGGGCCGCGCATTCGGCATCGTCGCGGCGATCCTGCTCTCGGTGGTCATCGCGCTGACGGTAGGTACGGCCGTGATGTACGTCTCCCGCCTGATCTTCTCGTTCCGTTACACGCGGGCCCTGAGCCGCTACGGCGCGCTGTGGTGCGGCGCATCGCTCACGGCAATCATCTACTTCGCACTCTTCAAGGGACTCAAAGGAACACTATCGCAGACGGCCTTCATCCATATGGTCGAGAACCATATCATCCTCTCGCTACTGGTCTGCTGGCTGGTATGCAGCCTCATCCTCTTCTTCGTCCAGCGTTTCAAGATCAACATCCTGCGCATCACGATCCTGGGCGGCACCTTCGCCCTCGCGCTCGCCTTCGCCGGAAACGATCTGGTGAACTTCATCGGCGTACCGATCGCCGGCTGGGACGCCTTCCAGATCGCCCGCCACGCCGGCGACTCCGCGATGACGATGGATGCGCTCAACGAGAACGTTCCGGCCAACTTCGCCTTCCTCGTCGGTGCGGGCGTGGTGATGATCCTCACGCTCTGGACGTCGCGCAAGGCGATGCACGTCACCGAAACCGAACTCTCGCTGGCCAGCCAGAACGACGAGCAGGAGCAGCGCGAATACGGTTCGTCGGCCTTCGCCCGCGCCATCGTCCGCGCGACGCTCAACACCAACCATGCCATCGAGCGGGTCGTTCCCCAACGGCTCCGCGAGGCGATCTCCCGCCGCTTCGAAGTGACGGACATCGAACACACCGGCGCACCGTTCGACATGATCCGCGCCACGGTCAACCTCACCACTTCGGCACTGCTGATCGCCATGGCCACATCGCTCAAACTGCCGCTGTCGACCACCTACGTCACCTTCATGGTGGCGATGGGTTCGTCGCTGGCCGACCGCGCCTGGGGACGCGAAACGGCCGTTTACCGTATTTCGGGCGTGATGACCGTCGTGGCGGGATGGTTCGTGACGGCGCTGGGCGGCTTCATCATCGCCTACGTCGTCGGACTGGCACTCGTCTACGGAGGAACCGTCATGCTGATCCTGCTGACGGTGCTGGCGGGCTACATGCTCGTCCACAGCAACTTCATCAAAAAGACGAAGAGCGCCGAAACGACGACCGCCGTCACGAACGAAAACGTCGTCGAAGAGATCGCCACGGTGGTCAGCTCGACGATCAACACCGCCACCCGCATCTACGACCGCACGCTGCTGGCCGTCTTCAAGGAGAACCGCAAGGTGTTGCGCGACCTCAACCGCGAATCGTCGGAACTCTACGAGCGGATGCACGAACGCAAATACCGCATGATGTCGACGCTGCGGATGCTGCGCGAGAGCGATCTCGACACGGCGCAGTACTACGTGCAGGTGGTCGACTACCTCAACGAACTGACCAAGGCGCTCACCCACATCGTGCGCCCCGCATACGGCCATATCGACAACAACCACGAAGGGCTGACCCGCGAACAGACGACCGATCTGATCCGCGTGGGCGACGAAGTGGAGGCGATCTACCGCCGCATCAACGCCATGCTCACGACCAACGACTTCGGCGACATCGACCTGGTGCTCTCGATGCGCGACCGTCTTTTCGAGACCATTTCGGACGCGATCAAGAGCGAACTGCGGCGGTTCAACACCTCCGGCAAGGGGAGTACGAAAGCCAGTATGCTCTACCTGACGATCCTCAACGAGACGCGCACGATGGTGCTCCAGCTGCGCAACCTGTTGAAGGCACAGCGCCACTTCCTCGAAACGAAGGGCGTCATCAAGAGCTGGCTCTATTACGCCAAATAAGCGGAATCATTTCGTATCTTCGGCTGACGCCTCAGATACTCCGGTCTCGGCAAAACGCAAACGAGTTTGCTTTTGCCCTCGCTTATCCGTATCTTTGTCGGGCGCGTCCCGAAACCGGACCGTTCACCGCAAACGGTCCGGTTTTTTCATACAGTGCGAAGCCCGCCGCACATGCTGCGGCAGGCGAAACGGAACGCATCGCACGCTGAGCAACGAAACAAAGACGACATCATGGATATAGCCAAGACCAAACGGCGCGAAAACATCGCCGAATACATCCTCTACCTCTGGCAGCTGGAAGACCTGCTGCGGGCGCTGCAATTCAGCCCCGAAGCCGTTCACTCCCAGCTCATCGCCCCCCGCAACCTCTCCCAGCCGGAGCAGCGGCTCTATCTGGAATGGTATATGGACATCGCCGACCTGCTGCGGCAGGAGGGCAAGGAGCGGCAGGGGCACCTCGACCATACGCTGCACCTGATCGCCGACCTGCACAACCTCCACCTGCAACTGATGAAGCTGCCCGCCGGGGCCCGCTACCGCGAACTCTACGCCCGCCTCGAACCCGAACTGCCCCGCCTGCGCGCGGTGCTGGGACGCAACGAGACGAGCGACACCGAACTCTGCTTCCGGGCGCTCTACGCGGCGATGCTCTACCGTATCCGCGGCGAAGGAGGCCAGCAGGCCGTCGCCGACACGGTGGAGTATATTTCGCCCGCGATCGCCGAACTCGCTTCGATGTACGGCAAGGTGGAGCGGGGCGAGATCGATCTCTTCGAACGGGAAAAATAGCCGCAGACTGCGGCGAAGCGGAAACTGCCCTGTCGCATGGAAGAAGGGGTTGTCGCTGGCTGCGACAACCCCTTCTTCGGATTACGGACTCTTAAAAACGGCGCAGGCGCAACCCCGCGGCGTCGGACGGCTCGCCGCGCAACCCCTGCGACGGCAATTCGCGCAGGTCGGCCACCGAGGAGAACCGCGCGAGGGTGCCACGCGGAGAACCTGCGTCGACCGACAACCGTTTCTCTATGCTCCGGCGTTCCGGACGGAAGGCGCCGAGCGAACCGTGACGGCGGCTGCGCACGGTTTTCGCTACCGTACCCGAAGCTGCTGCGGAGGTGGTGAAAGGTTCCGACTCGAAAATCTTCGTCGTCCGTCCCCCGTTGTAACCGAACGCCACGGCGACATAGGTCGTCGACGGTTCGAGCATATCCGTGAAATCTACGGTACGATTGCCCGAATAGAGCGAATAATCGAATAATCCGTATGCTTTGAGAATATCCATATAGACTTCGGCATAAGCCTCCTTGCCCTCGTCGTAGGCCGTATACTCATCGTAGACGAAGACGTCGGCGAAATAGACCTCGTCGGTATTCGACGGCGTTACGTCGAATTTGGCGCCCGAAGCCGTAACGTCGCGGACGTTCAGGCCGATCGTCATCGTCGAAGGAACAAGTTCGGAGGTTCGCTGCACCGCGCTGGCGACCTCCGTCGTGCGTACGCCCTCGGTGCTGACGCCGAAGACGACGGCCACGTAATCGGTTCCCGCGTCGAGGTCGCCCATCGCCAGATCGGCGTCGGTGTCGACCGTCACGTCGCCCGTCCAGATGTATTCGTTGCCGGCCCAGTCGATCTCGTAGCCGTTCTCCATCTCGATGAAGGCGTCCGCAATGGACGAAGGCGTATTTTTGTCGAACAGCTCCTTGCTGCACACGCCGATATAGTAGCGCGTAGCCGCATTGGACGGCCGGACGGAGATGTCGAATGCCGTCACGGAGACATTCCGGAAGGAGATGCCGAACGTGCAGTCGTCCGTCGGAACGAACGCTTCGGTACGCACCGTCTCGCGCGTCACGCCCGTCAGCGGCCTGCCCTCTTCGGTCAGGGCGAACGCGTAGACCACGTACTCCGTATCGGGCGAAAGTTTCGTGAATTCGTAGCCGTCGGGGCCGATCGAGAGAAAGTCGGTCCAGTCGAGATCGTAACCGCTGGCCTGGTAATAGGCCGCCGTCTCTTTCAGGTCGGCGACCACCGAAGCGACGATTTCGGCGTCGGTACCCCATGTGTCGAAATCGGCCTTCGCCGCCAGATCGAAATAGTAGAAGCAACCCGTATTGGAGGGCGTCACCTCCACGTCGCAGGTCGATTCGGTCTCTTCGTGCGCAATGGCGAACTCGCAGGAGAAGGGCCCGGTGCGGAACTCGGTCTTCGAGATCGCCGACGTGGCGACCCCTTCGGCTGTCATACCGTAGGCATAGGCGTAATAGTCGGTGTCGGAAGCGAGTCCGGAAATCGTCTGTTCGCCGGTGGGGCCTGTCGTAAGGAACATGTCCAGCATCTCGGCGAACGTCTTTCCAGCCAGGTCGGCCTGCCCCTGTATGTACTCGATGTCGCTGCGGATATAGTCGGCCTCGGTCGCATAGCTGTCGAAAAGCGACTTCTCGACCACCATCGGAACATAGCTCGCGGTATCGTCCGACGGCGTCCACGCCACTACGGCGCTGCTTCCGTCGATACCCGACACCCGAATGTCGAAGGTGAGTTCCGGCGTTTCGGGCGCCGGCTGCAAGAGGGTCACCACTTTCTTCTCAGCACCCTTATAGGTCAACGCGACGTTGGCGATGCGTACCTCGCCCTCGCTCGGATCGAACGAGAAGCCGATCCGGCCGGAAACGGAGTAATCGAACGAATGCACCCACGCATCGGTCGTCGAAGCGGCGATAGCCTCGCCCTCGACCGGATTTTCGACCTCGTATTCGAACCACGACGTTCCGCCTTCGGGCGAAACCGAAAGGGGCGACGCTGCGACCGCCTCCGGAAGTTTGATAACGGGCGCCGGCGCCTCGGGCGGTGCGGGATCGTCGGTGTCGCTGTCGCTGCAACCGCCGGTAAGAAGCGCCGAAGCGGCGAACAGAAAAGTCAAAAAACGTTTCATAGGCAAAATGGATTTTATGTGGCGGTAAAACGGGGCTTTCCGAAACGCCCGTCGCCCTGTCACGGTTAAAAACGATCGATCCGCCGTCCGGCCTGCGGTTTCGCTCCGGAACGGCTTGCGGCCGGATTCGGGATCGGGCACACAGGCAAATATAGCGTAAAATAATTTATATCCAAACATCGTAACCCATTGCATTTCCAGCAGTTGAATTACACTTCCGAGCCGAAAGCAGCGGTTTTCGCACGAATCGGAAGGAAGAATCGGGATTGTCGGGGCGGATCGGTCGCGGACGGAGCGATCGGGTTACGGATCGTAACCTTTCGTTTTTTCGATCTTTTCCGGAATCATCCCCTTCCGTTCCGTGCCCGAATTCCCCTTTTACTGCGGGATACCCCTTTCCGCCGGAGCATCAGTCCGTTGACGGCGGCTGTTCATAAAATGTTGATAGGTTTTCCCTGCGAACGGCTGCGGCGCTTGCAAAAGCACTATATTTGCATACAAAGGATGACGGTTCCTTGCCGCCGCGTCATGCGGCGGAGGGATGAAAAGGGAACGCCTGTGCAATTCAGGGACTATCCCCGTAGCTGTAACTTCCACGACAAAGGCCGCACAATCTCCGCCACTGCCGCCAGCGGGCGACGGGAAGGCGTGCCGGCCGGAACGAGTCAGAAGACCTGCCGTCCTCCCTTCGTTCGGAGCTTTCGGGTCGAAGAGCCAGACGATGCGATCTGCCCTGCGGGGATTATCTGCCCGTACCGGCGCGGTCGCTGTCGTATCGCATTCATTCCCGCAACACCGCAGCCGAAATCGCCCTTTCCGACCGTGACCGGTCACGGAGCATCCGTGCGCGCCGGAAGCGCCGCAGAGGACGATTCGACAGGGATTGTCGCCATGAAGGGCGGAGAGGAGACTCTCCGTAACGCAAGTCCGACGGGATTTCATGCCGACGCCCGACCTAAGATAAGTCACCCCCTTCCGTCGGACGCATGTCAACTATGAGCAGTTCCGAAATTTTCATCACCAAGCGCGACGGCAAACGCGAGCGTTTCTCGATCGACAAGATCCGTGCGGCCATCGCCAAAGCCTTCCTCTCGGTCGGGAGTTTCGCCACCGACGAGATGCTCACCCAGATTCTGGGACGCATCCGCGTCGCGGACGGCACGACCGTCGAACAGATTCAGAACCAGGTCGAGACGGCGCTGATGGCCGAACGCTACTACAAGGTGGCCAAAGCCTACATCATCTACCGGCAGGAACATACCGAAGACCGCGAAGTGCGCGACAAGCTGCAATTCCTGATGAACTACTGCGAGGCCAAGAACCCCGCCACCGGCTCGAAATACGACGCCAACGCCAACGTCGAGAACAAGAACATCGCCACGCTCATCGGCGAGCTGCCCAAGCAGAACTTCATCCGTCTCAACCGCCGCCTGCTGACCGACCGGTTGAAGGAGATGTACGGCAAAGAAGTCTCCGACCGTTACCTCGAACTGCTCGACCGCCATTTCATCTACAAGAACGACGAGACGTCGCTGGCCAACTACTGCGCCTCGATCACGATGTATCCGTGGCTGCTGAGCGGCACGACCTCGATCGGCGGCAACTCGACGCGGCCGACCAATCTCAAATCCTTCTGCGGCGGCTTCGTCAACATGGTCTTCATCGTCTCGTCGATGCTCTCGGGCGCCTGCGCCACCCCCGAATTCCTGATGTACATGAACTACTTCATCGCGCAGGAGTTCGGCGAGGACTACTACCGGCGCGCCGACGAGGTGGTCGACCTCTCGCGCCACCGCCGCACGATCGACAAAGTCATCACCGACTGCTTCGAACAGGTGGTCTACTCGATCAACCAGCCCACCGGCGCACGCAACTTCCAGGCCGTCTTCTGGAATATCGCCTACTACGACCGCTACTACTTCGAATCGCTCTTCGGCGAGTTCCGTTTCCCCGACGGGTCGCGCCCCGACTGGGAGGGGCTGTCGTGGTTGCAGAAACGCTTCATGAAGTGGTTCAACGCCGAACGGCTCAAAACCGTGCTCACCTTCCCCGTCGAGACGATGGCGCTGCTGACCCGCAACGGCGACGTGATGGACGCCGAGTGGGGCGACTTCACGGCCCAGATGTACGCCGAAGGACATTCGTTCTTCACCTACATGAGCGACAACGCCGACTCGCTGTCGTCGTGCTGCCGCCTGCGCAACGAGATCCAGGACAACGGATTCAGCTACACGCTGGGAGCGGGCGGCGTCTCGACCGGTTCGAAGAGCGTGCTGACGATCAACCTCAACCGCTGTATCCAATACGCCGAGCGGCAGGGCATTCCCTATCTGTCGTTTCTCGAAGAGGTGGTCGACCTTACGCACAAGGTGCAGCTGGCCTACAACGAGAACCTCAAAGAGCTGCAACGCAAGGGAATGCTTCCGCTCTTCGACGCGGGCTACATCAACCTGTCGCGCCAGTACCTCACCATCGGCATCAACGGCCTGGTCGAGGCGGCCGAATACAAGGGGATCGCCATCGTCGACAACCCCGACTACGTGCGCTTCACCGAGGAGATTCTGGGGTTGATCGAGCGCTACAACCACAAGTACCGCTCGAAGGAGGTGATGTTCAACTGCGAGATGATCCCCGCCGAAAACGTGGGCGTGAAGCATGCCAAATGGGATCGCGAGGACGGCTATAAGGTGCCGCGCGACTGCTACAACAGCTATTTCTACGTCGTCGAGGACACGACGCTCAACATCGCCGACAAGTTCCGCCTGCACGGCGCGCAGTACATCTCCCACCTCACGGGCGGCTCGGCGCTGCACATGAATCTCGAAGAGCACCTTTCGCAGCCGCAGTACCGCCACCTGTTGCGCGTGGCGGCGCAGGAGGGATGCAACTACTTCACGTTCAACATCCCCAACACGGTCTGCAACGACTGCGGACACATCGACAAACGCTATTTGAAGGAGTGTCCCCGCTGCCACTCGACGAACCTCGACTACCTGACGCGCGTGATCGGCTACATGAAGCGCATCAGCAACTTCTCGCAGGCGCGGCAGCAGGAGGCTGCGCGGCGGTATTACAACCGTCCGGAACGGATCGAGGGCGGCGTCGAAGAGCGCAGCGTGGCGGCACCGCGACGCGACGAATAGACGACGGCCATGCTTCGTTACACCGACTACGACATCGTGTTCCGCGAGATCCCCGACGAGACGACGCTCGCCGTCAACCTCGCGGGATGCCCCAACCGCTGCCCGGGCTGCCACAGCCCGCAGTTGCAGGAGCCGATCGGCGAACCGCTCACCGAGGAGGTCGTGGAGCGGCTGCTGGCGCGCTACGGCGCTGCGGTCACCTGCTTCTGCCTGATGGGAGGCGACGCCGAACCGCACGAGGCAGCGCGGCTGGCGCTCTTCGCCCGCCGGCTGCGGCCCGCCCTGCGCACGGGGTGGTACTCCGGACGTGCGGCGTTGCCCGAAGGGTTCGATCCGACGGGAGTTTTCGACTACGTGAAACTCGGCCCCTACATCGCTGCGCGGGGGCCGCTCGACGATCCGGCGACCAACCAGCGGCTATGGCGCATCCGGCCCGACGGCCGGCGCGAAGATCTCACGCCGCGGTTCTGGCGCAAACGAGGCTGAAAAACCGATCGGGGAGAGCATTGCTCTCCCCGATTACGTCAGACCCCGTCTCCGCCGCCGATCGCCCCTCCTCGAACGGCCGGCGATGCTGCGACCGCCTGCGGACAGACGCCCCGCGAGCGGCCGAACAGCGGACAAACAGACGAGAGAATCGGGCGATTCGAAAAAAATGCTTACCTTTACGCCCTGTTTTACAGGATTCGACGCCCGAAGGCTTTGTGTCCGGCGTCCGGTAACTAAAACTGAAATTTATGTCATTCAATCTGTTAAAAGGGAAGAAAGGAATCATTTTCGGCGCGCTCAACGAGCAGTCGATCGCATGGAAGGTAGCCGAACGCGCCGTCGAGGAGGGCGCCGAGATCGTGCTGACCAATACCCCCGTGTCGCTGCGCATGGGAACGCTCAACGAACTGGCGGCCAAATGCAACGCTCCGGTCATCGCGGCCGACGCCACGTCGGTGGCCGATCTGGAACACCTCGTGGACGAGGCGATGAAGCACTTCGGCGGGCCGTTCGACTTCGCGCTCCACTCGATCGGCATGTCGCCCAACGTGCGCAAGGGCCGCACCTACGACGACCTGGACTACGATTACCTGCAAAAGACGCTCGACATATCGGCCATTTCGTTCCACAAGATGATCCAGGTGCTGCGCAAGAAGGACGCCCTGCGCGAGTGGGGTTCGATCGTGGCGCTGAGCTACATCGCCGCACAGCGCACGCTCTACGGCTACAACGACATGGCCGACGCCAAGGCGCTGCTCGAATCAATCGCCCGCAGTTTCGGCTATATCTACGGCCGCGAGAAGCACGTGCGCATCAATACCGTGTCGCAGTCGCCGACGCCGACCACCGCGGGCAACGGCGTGCTGGGGCTCAAAGACCTCATGGAGTTCGCGGAGAGCATGTCGCCGCTGGGCAACGCCTCGGCGAACGACTGCGCCGACTACGTGCTGACGCTCTTCTCGGATCTGACGCGCAAGGTGACGATGCAGAACCTCTTCCACGACGGCGGCTTCTCGTCGATGGGCATGAGCCGCCGCGCGATGCGCACCTACGAAAAGGGGCTGCGCTTCGAGGACGTACACGAGCATCAGTTCCCCTTCGGCACGGGCGACAACAAGGAGGAATAGGGCTTCGGCGTCGAACGCAAGCGGGGCGGCTTCCATCGTGGAGCCGCCCCGGTTTTATCGCCCGTATCCGACTATTTCAGCCGCACGACGATCTCGATGGGATAGTGATCCGAGATATAAGGCACGCCGTAGTCGCCGTCGAGCGTGCGGTACGACAGGCACTTCATGTTGCGCACGAAGAGGTGGTCGATGACCATCGAGTTGGGCGCCTGCCCCCAGCCGTTGTACGTTCCCTTGCGGTCGGTAACGGGGGCCTTCTCGCGCGCCGGCGTCATGAACTTTTTGAGCGGGTCGAAGATCCGGTCGTCGATCGTCGAGTTCAAGTCGCCGCCCACGACGACGGCCGCCTTGCGGCCCGCGATCTGCTGCACCTCCCGCACGACGAGCTTCACACCCTCGCGGCGCGCCACCACGCCCTTGTGGTCGAGATGCGTGTTGAAGTAGTAGAACTCCTTGCCCGTGGCCTTCTCGCGCAGATGCACCCACGTCATCGTACGGTTACAAGCGCCGTCCCAGCCGCGCGACACGCGGTCGGGAGTCTCGCTCAGCCACAGGTCGCCGTGATCGAGCAGATCGTAGCGGTCGCGCAGGTAGAAGACGGCCATGATCTCGCCGCCCTCCTTGCCGTCGTCGCGGCCCACGCCCACGCGGCCGTACTGCGGAAGGTTCTCCTCGATGTACTTCACCTGAAAGAGGTAGCCTTCCTGGATGCCGAAGACCGTCGGCGCTTCGCGTTCGAGCATCCGCAGCGTCGCTTCGCGGCGGTGTTCCCAGCTGTTGGCACCGTCGTCGGCCACGCCGAGGCGGATGTTGTAGGAGATGATCTTCGCTTCGCCCTCCGGCGTCGCATCCGCGACGGGAGCCGCAAAGGCGGCGGCAGCGAATCCGGCCGCGGCCAAAAGAGTGAGAATAGATGTTTTCATCGATATTTGGATTGGTTTCGAATCAATATTTGTAGCGAATCCACCGGAACATCTCGCGCAGCGTCGGTTTCTTGCCGTACATGAAGATCCCCACGCGGTAGATCTTGGCCGAGAGCCACACCATCCCCACGAACGCGGCGTAGAGCAGCACGAGCGAGAGGACGATCTCCCACGTCGGGATGCCGTAGGGAATGCGCGCCATCATCACCACGGGCGAAGTGAAGGGGATGAGCGAGAACCAGAACGCGAGCGGCGAATTGGGGTCGTTGAGCACCGACATCTCGACGATGACGGCCAGAATGATGGGGATCATGATCGGCGTCTGCAACTGCGCGGCGTCCTGTGCGTTGTCGACCGCCGACCCGACGGCCGCGAACATCGCCGAATAGAGCAGATAACCGCCCACGACAAAGAGCAGCAGGTAGCCGAACAGCATCGCCAGATAACTCACGTCGGTAGCCAGGGCGATGGCGCCGAGCGTTTCGGGGTCGAAATCGCCCGCCGCGGCTGTCGCCGCACCGCCGCCCTGCTGCAAGGCCGCGGCAGCCTCCATCGCGCCGTCGGGCAGCACATGGGGCATGACCGCCGCACCCGCACCGCAGACCAGTACGGCCCAGATGAGCACCTGCACCACCGCCACGGAGGCCACGCCGAAGATCTTGCCCATCATCAGTTCGAAGGGTCGCACCGACGAGACCACGACCTCCAACACGCGCGACGACTTCTCCTCGATGACGCTCTGCATCACCATGGCGCCGTAGATCATCAGGAACATGTAGAGCACCATGCCGAGCCCCAGCCCCACCATTGCGGCGACGGCCGACGAACCGGACGAAGGCGAACCCTCGTCGTTGCGGACGACCTGCATCTTGACGTCGGTCTTGACGTCGGCCAGAATCCGGTCGAGATCTTCGATCCGGTAAGCGCGCAGCTTCTCGCGTTCGAGCACTTTCGCGATCTGGCCCCGCAGATTCTCTTCGAGCATCATCGACGAAGCGGAATTGGCGTAGAGCTTCACGTCGGAGGGGTTCGCCAGTACGTCGGCGCCGATACAGAGCACGCCGAACTTGTCGATCATCACGCGCCGCGCCGTATCGACGGGCAGGTCCGACGTTTCGAAGCGCACCTCGTCGCTGCTTTCGAGATGCTGCGCCACCAGTCCGCTGCGGTCGATCACGACGATGGTCTTGGTCTGGCCCGAAGCGTAGCGCATCATCAGCGCCGGCGCCAGCATCAGGCCGAGCATCAGCACGGGCATGAGCAGCGTGGTGACGATGAAGGATTTTTTGCGGACGCGCTCGTTGAACTCGCGCGCCACGATCAGCCATATATTCGACATGAAAAATAGTAAATTGTTTACGGTCTGCAACGAGCCGCCCACGGCTCTTATCTCGAAGCCACCCTTCGAGAAGGGCGGTTTGGAGGGATTGTCTACATATCTTTATAACATCTTTATAATGACCCGTCTACGGCTCTTATGAAGATGTCGTTCATCGACGGAATCTGTTCGGCGAAGGAGCGCAGCGCCACCGTCTCGTTCGCAGCGGCGATCACACCGCGCAGCGCAGCGTCGTCGGCGACGTGAACCGTCAACGACTGCAATTCGGGAAGCCCCTCCGTCGAGGCGTGCAGCACGACGGCCGCCCCTTCGGCCGGCAGGTCGCCGCCCGACGCCACGACCTCGCAACGGCCAGCGAGCGCACGGCGGAGCGCCGCTTCGTCGCCGCGGTATTCGAGACGGAAAAGATTCTGGCCGTGCCGGCGGCGAATCTCGAAAGGATGTTGCACGAACGGTCGATGAGCGTGATATGGTCGCATACCTCCTCGACCGACGACATGTTGTGGGTCGAGAAGATGACCGTCGCCCCGCGGTCGCGCAGCCCCAGAATCTCCTCTTTGAGCAGATTGGCGTTGATCGGGTCGAAGCCCGAAAAGGGTTCGTCGAAGATCAGCAGTTCGGGTTCGTGCAGCACCGTGACGATGAACTGTACCTTCTGCGCCATTCCCTTCGACAGCTCCTCGA
>OGLS01001647.1_pt1 | contig 12593 bp, 10 predicted proteins | sample 1572881 | NCBI WGS metagenome assembly OGLS01 (sample SAMEA2582013, study PRJEB24529) | metagenome | biome: Human gut stool | place: China | collected 2011
CCAGCGCCGCGCCTACGGCCCCTGCCACCACAGCCAGAATGGCAAAGGACAGCCAGAGGTGGTCTTTCACCGTTTCCAGTACCGCAGTCCCCACATGGACTGCTTTTTTGCGGTCATTCATGGCTGTTCTCCTCTCTGCGCGTTAAATTGCGCCGCGTAATCCGGGGTATTCCCCACCAATTCCTCGTGGGTCCCCACCTTGGCCTCCCCGTTTTCCAGCCAGATCACCCGATCCAGTTCCGGGAACAAGTACAGCCGGTGGGAAATCAGAATCACCACACTGTCCACCGCCAGACGCCGCAGATGGGCGAAGATCTCCGTCTCCGTGGTCCGGTCCAGCGCCGAAAAGGGATCGTCCAGAATCAGCAGGGGCCGCTTGTGAGCCAGCCGCTGGGCCTGACCGCCGGAAAGCCGGACGCCGCCGGTGCCCACCCGGGTCTCCAGCCCCTCCGTCATGGCCGCCACTTCGCCGTCCAGACACACAGCCCGGAGGTAATCCATGGGATCGCCTGTGTCTCCCAGCAGCACATTTTCCCGGATCGTGCCGCTGAACAGCTCCGGATCGTGGCCCAGATACCCCACAAGGCCCGTCCGCTCCCACTGGGGCAGCTCCGCCAGCTCCCGGCCGTCCAGCCGGATGCTGCCGCCGTATGGCTGTTCGCAGAGGAACGCCTTGCCCAGCGTGGATTTGCCGCAGGCCACCGGCCCGGTGACGCCGATGATCTGTCCCCGGCAGGCCGTCAGATCCAGCCCGGAGAACAGCGGTTCGTCTCCGGGATAGCCGCAGGTGAGGTCCCGGACCTCCAACCGTTCCACCCTGCCGGCGGAAACGGCGGGCACGGCGGGGATCTCCCGCATCAGGGGCTGGATGCGCTTCCAGGACACCTGCGCCTTGTGGACTGCGTTGAACAGCTTCGCCGCCTTGGAGGATTTGGTGGCCAGCTTGGTAAAGCAGGCCAGAAACGTGGTGAATTCCGCGATGGACCAGACCGTCCAGCCGGTGCCCAGCACGTTTTTCCCGCCGAAATACAGGATCAGCGCCGCCCCGATCATGGAGAGCACCCGGTACAGCGGCGGCAGGGACGCTGTCCACAGGTTTGCCTTTACAGCGGCGTGTTCGTAAGCGGTGAGGTGCTCCTCATAGGCTGCCCGGCGCTCCTCCTCCCGGCCAAAGACCCGGTAGGTCAGGGCGTTGACCGCCCGATCCATGGTAGCGGCGTTCAAGGCCCCGGCCTGCTCCTTGAAGGCCGCGCCGGTGCGCTGGACGGGCCGCTTCATCCGCTCCGCCAGCGCGTAGCTCCCCGGCAGAAAGGCCATGGACAGCAGCGCCAGCCGCCAGTCGTACCACAGCAGCATCCCGGCATAGGCCGCCAAGGCCACGCCGGTGTCGAATACCTCCGTGGTGAATTTCCGCATCCCCTCGGCGCAGTCGTCCACGTCGGAAATGGCCTTGGTCAGCACCGTTCCGGTGCCCTGACGCTCCAAGTCCCCCCGATCCGACCGGACCAGCGCGCCGTACAGGACCCGCTTCATGCGGCGGTTCACCTTGTTGGCAAAGCGCCGGACATAGAACCGCTTCAAAAACCGAAGTCCCTGCACCGCGGCGACAACGACGATGTACCCCGCCGCCAGAGAGACCATGACGGAAAAGCTGCCCTCTCCCAAGAGGATCCGGGCCAGCGCTTCCGTCATCTGTCCCTCAAACCACGGCCCCGCCACCAGACCTATATTATAAAGGAGGCCCGTCACGGTGATGACCGCCAACACCCCGGATTCCGCCCGGAAATAGGAGCTGACCCGGTCCGGCGGAAGCTGTCGCTTACTCATGGCGCTCCCCCTCCCCCTGCTCCGTCAGGGCCGTGATGTGGGGGAACCCCGCCCGGCTCTCCTGCTTGGAACGGCGATAAAGAGTATCCAGCGTTTTGCAGAAAGCGGCCTTCTCCGCCTCCGGCAGCTCCGCCAACAGCCATTCATAAAAGGTGGTCTCCACCTGCGCCTTGGAGTTCCGCAGGCCCTCCGCCTTTTCCGTGGCGAAAAGCAGCTGGCTGCGGCCGTCCTTGGGGTTGGCCTGCCGGATCAGGTAGCCCTTGGCCTCCAGACTGGCCGCACGGCGGGCGGCGGCGCCCTTGTCCACCCGGAGCTGCTCCCGGACCTCCGCCTGCGTGATGCCGGGATGGTGGCGCACCAGATGGATGAAATCGTATTCCGCGGTGCCGATGCCGTCCTCCTTCAGCGTCCGTACGGCCAGCTTGCTGGCCTCCCGTGCGATTTTCGTGATCTTGCGCTCTGTGAGATCCATTGTTACGGCAAGGGTACACCGTCCAATGTGAAGCATTGGGCGGTGAGGAATTGCCGTTCCCTCCTTTCGTGTATTAAAATCAAGCAATTAAATAACTCGTGGATTTTTCTACGGGTTTTAATTTCTTGAAAGAAATGCCGTCCTTTATCATTTTCCCGTTTATCGTTTTAATGGTAAAGATTCCGGTAGTTCTTCTTCCCCAAATGAAGCAGTCCTGTCCGTTAAATTGGACTTTGTCAAAAAGACGATACCCAAATACGTACTTCTCTGTTTGATTGGATTTACGGATGCCTCCCGTGAGAATGGCCGCTTTGTGCAGCTGGCGGTTGTGGTGCCTTACGGGGCGAATCGTATAAATCTTATTAATTTGTACGATTCCCGGTAGGTAGCCAACATTGAAGCCCTGCTTCCCCTGTGCGATTGCCAGAGCGTCATTGGTGTGGCTCTTGGGAAGCACCAGCAGCTTCTCTCGGGTTGCCTTTGTGATATAGCCTCTCGTTTTGACAACGGGGATAGGCAACTCAGAGCAGAGCATCTGCATTAAAGTCTTCCGCATGATGCCCATGAATGTGGCATCCCGTGTGGAACGACGCTTGCGCTTTTTGAAGTCCTTCTCCGCAATCAACCCCTTGTGGAGTTTCTCGTGACAGCTCTCGCAAAGGGTAACTTGGTTGTCCGGGGCGTCGCCGCCTACCTTCCTGCTCTCCAGATGGTGGACGTGAAGCCGGACCTCTTTTTTCTTGGTTGCGTGTGCTCCGCAACACTGACAGGTGTACCCGTCTCTCCAAAGCACGTATTGCCGTACATTGTAGTGACCGTACATCTCACCCTGCTGGTAGTCCTCGCCCTGCGGGACAGGTTTGCCTTCCTCGATGGCTTTCAGCAGCTGCAGGTCGAACTCGGCGGTCTCTATGACCACTTTGCTCACGGGCAGGATGCGGCAAGCCCTCCTGATTGAGGTGATGTGCTCTTGGATTTTGACCTCCACAGAAGGCGCCAACCATCCCTTGTGCTTGCTGCGGACTCGGTTATCGAAGCGCGGCTTGCGATACCGGGTCTTGCGGTTTCTCCGGGCTCTGCGGAACTCTCGACGGGTAGACATCAAATCCACCACATCATTCCGAGGAGTTACGTCAGCTGCAAAGACTTCTTCCTTCTTTGTGGATGCGGACATTCCGATGGTCTTACTTCCAGCGTCCACGCCCAAAATGACTTCTTGGGTGTAGCCGCTGCTTCCGTAGACCAGCTGGATGGTAAAGGGCGTCCTCTTCTTTATTTTGGCTTTCCCTTCATCCAGCAGATGACGGGCTTTTGCCGGGGAGCAGGGCATCAGCGGACGCCCGTGCTTGTTGATGACATACACTTTGTTTGGCATGATGCCTTCCTCCTTCTTCTTTGATTGTGGCTAACGAAAAAGCCACGCGGCCTTTCGGCCGTCAGGTATCCGTACCCAATGTTATCTCAAGGTTTTCGTGTGCAACACCGCTCCTTACCCTCAGAGCTTTTAATCACACACCGCAGTGCGGCAGGTTCGGATTCACGCCCGCCGGTGCCTATTCTTACATTCTTGAGTAACGTAGTGCTCGAAACACTTAGGGTAGTCAATCAGGGCTTACGATTTCTCGCAAAACCCCTCCAAATCGTTAGATTTGGTGGGGGTTATTGACGCGGCACATCAGAGAACGCCGTCTCGTTTCCGCTTTTCTGCTCCGGAGATCCGTTCAGGAGACCCGGCTGCTGTTCCGGGAGCGGCCCTCAGTCCTCCACCACCAGACGGCCCTCCACCTCCCCGCTGAGGTGCTGGTTCACCGTCAGGTATTCCTCCCCCACGTCCCGGGCGGAGGTGGACAGCACCCGGATCTTGCCGTTTTTCTCCACCTCTTCCAGTGTGATGTCCAAAAACGGCTTGAGGTTGTTGTAGTGGTACTTCTGCACCGCCACGGTATAAAGCCGCTCGGCGTGCAGGGCCTCGCCATCCAGTGTCAGGGTGCGGAAGGCCTGCTCGCTCCGGGACCAGACGATGTGCGTCCCGTGGGAGAACTGGTAGAACTCCGTGTGCTCCCCCTGGAATGCCTCGTCCCGCAGGATATGGCGGATCATCCGTTCCAGCTGGGTGCCGGTGACCTTGAGCATATACACCGCGTCATCATAGGGCAGGCACTCCACAAGGTCTGCGTAGTGGACCACCGGGCCGAGGGCGTAGCTGCGGATGGCCCCGGACCCCATGAGCATCAGGTCGATGCCGAAGCTGTCCCGCAGAATGTCGGCGATGAGGTCCCCCAGCGACGTTTCCTGATTGCGCTTAGGATGGGTCAATTCGCAGGAAAAGCGGGTGATGATGCGGTCATACTTCTGGGAGGTGGCGCTCCTGTAGCGCTGAATGAAGTTCTCCACCTCCTCGTCCCGGGGACAGTGGGCATCATCGATGGGGACCATCTGCCAGGTAAAGGTGTCGATGGCGTTGAGGTCGGTGTCCACCATGATGTCGAACCGGCCGATCTCATCGGTGCCGGTGCCCGCCTGCACAATGTAGATATCGTTGACCTTGAAGGGCTCCTCCAGCTTCGTGTGGCTGTGGCCGCCAATGATGACGTCCACGCCCCAGTCCGGGTCCAGCATCGCCGCCAGCTTCTTGTCCTCCTCAAAGCCGATGTGGGTCAGCAGCACGGTGAAATCAATGTCGATGGCGTTGTAGGCGTTGCAGATGTTGCCCACCTCCCGGGCCGCCTCCCCGATGTCCACAAAGGACCCGATCAGCTCGTCCGTCTTGGTGGCGGCCAGCACCTCCTCCGTGATGATGCCGATGAACAGGATCTTCATATCGTCGATATGGGCGATCCAGAAGGGCCGGAACATCCGCCGTCCGTTGGATTTGATGTGCAGATTGGCGTTGATGATGGGGAAATCCGCGCACTTTTCCAGAAACAGCAGATGGGCGAGGCCGTAGTCGATCTCGTGGTTGCCGATGGTGGCCACGTCCGGCCCCACCAGATTCATGATGCCGATGGTAGAGGTGCCCTTGTACTCCGAATCAATGACGCTGCCGCGGAACATATCTCCCGCCACGGCGTAGATCACGTTCTTTTCCTCTCGCCGCACTTTATTGACATAGCCCGACAACAGCGACACGCCGCCCACCAGCCGTTCGTCGATCTGTTCGGCCAGAAAATCGCCATGCATATCGTTCGAGTGCAGGATCGTCAGCTTTTTCAGATTCTTCATGCGCCTCTCCTTTCTTCCGCAGCCGATCGCTTTCCCGCTCGTTCGTTCCTCCCGATTCCGACACAGCCCTCAGGGGGCTGACCGCAGTTTGAACAGGGGGTGCGCCGGTTTCCGCACCGCACCCCCTGCGCCTATTTACTTGTAAGAGAAGGGCGTCAGCCCCGCTTGGCATTACTTTTGCGGCGCAAACGCCCCAATGGTATTACTTATTACAATATCATGATATCGGGTCTTGCCGCAAATTGCAAAAACAATTTGCATTTTTGCCAGAGACATTTGTCCTTGTATTAAAGATTCCAAATTAAAACACGCACAGTGCGGTGAAGCAGGCAGCGTCCGGGCCGAGGGCCTCCATGAGATAGCTGCCGTCCCCGTTCCGGAAGCCCACCAGACGCAGCGTTTCGCCAAGGGTAGCCTCGTGGTTGTAATTGATGTAGAATTCCCGGGGCGTCCGCTCCTGTAAGTCACAGGGCAGGTAGTCCCAGATAATGTCGCCGTAGTTGGCGCTGTAAAGGTGGCCGTTGCCGTCCAGATCGGACCAGACCACCTGCCGGGTCCCCAGCTCCTCCACCCCCTCGTGGGGCAGCAGGAGCTTTTTCGGGTCCGGGCAGTCGATGACCCGGCCGCAGGTCTGTATGGGCTTGGCGGTAAAGGCGGAAGGCCGCATGATCTTCCGGGTGGCGGGGTTCACCAGGATCCAGTCGCTTTTCACCGACACCCGCACCTCACCGGTCTGATCCTTCATCTCGTAGACCCGCTGCATGTGGGCGCCCTTGACCCCGTTTTCGTAGGTGGCGATGTCCAGCACCTCCCCCGCCATGGGGATCTGATGGATGCGCATGGCCAGCCGGGAGAGCAGGAACACCTCCCCCATTTCAAACAGCACGTCATGGGTCAGGCCCCGGGCGTTGTAGTCATACCCCGCGTAGGCCGCTGCCTTGTTCAAAAGGCCGGAGACCCTTGCCCGCTGATACCGGTCGCAGTCGGCAAAGCACAGTTCCTCCTGCCGGAAGTAGCCGTTTTCATATAATTCCTGCCGGAAATCCTTCATGTGTATTCCTCTTTCCGTTGTTTTATGGACTTAATTTACCACAAACCACGGTGTTTCACAATGCCCGAGTTGGACAACGCCCCGCCCTGCGGTACAATGGCCGTATTGTGAATTTGCCGGAAACGATGCAAGGAAGAACGCAGTAAACAGGGCCGGACAGAAAATTTCTGTCCGGCCCTGCCCTTTTACTGTTATTGTATTTGCCGACCGAGGGGCCAGCCTTGAATCGGTTTCCCCGTCAGCGCATGGACCGGTATTCAGCCAACACGCTGTCCAGCAGATCTGCGGCGCTCTGATAAATGGCGGCGTTCATCTGGTTGAAGGGGCAAACGGCCCGGTCGCTGATCTCCAGTCCCCGGTGCACCAGCAGCTTTTTGAGGATCAGGGAGCAGTTGGTGTCCATATCGTAAATGGGCATCAGCTTCTGGATCAGGTGGTACAGGGCGAAGGTGCGCGCAAAGTCCCTTTCGTTGGCAGCCTTCACCAGACTGCTCCAGATTTCCGGTACGATGATGGACAGCGCGCCGATGCACCCGCCGCCCCCGTTGTTGGCGATGTTACTGAGGAACTGGTCGTCAAAGCCGGAGTAAACGGTGAAGGGCTTCCCCTCTACCGCCCGGCACACCATATTGGTGTGGCCGGAGGTGGACACGGAATCCTTCAGCCCGATGATGTTGGGATTCGCATCGATCAGGCGGCGGATCGTCTCCGGAGCGATGGAATGTCCGGTGCGGGGCGGGAAGTTGTAAAGATACAGGTCCCCCTTCACGTCCTTGGCCAGACGGTCATAGTAGACGAACAGCTTTTCCTGATCCATCTCAAAATAGTACGGGCTGATGACCATGGGCGTGTAGCCCAGCTCATACACCGCGTTGGACAGGGCCAGCGTATCGGCATAGCGGATGCAGCCGGTACCGGCCAGCAGCTCCACCCGTCCGTTGACATACTCCGCATAGAAGCGGAAGAAGTCCAGACGCTCCTGCTCGTTCAGATCCGGGAACTCTCCGGCGGAGCCCAGCACAAGAATGCCGTCCAGCCCGCCCTCGATCAGGAAATCGATGACTTTTTTGTTGCCTGCGTAGTCGGGCTTTTCCTCTTCGTTGAAGATCGTGACAACAGGCGCGATGATCTTTGCCATAGAAATCCTCCCGGTCAGCCGGCCAGCTTCAGCACGCCGAACACCAGTGTGCTGACGGCCATCATGGCAAGGCCGTTGATGGCCTCGTAGCCCAGCAGCTTCAGCCGCTCGCTGATCTCCATGTTGACGCCGCCGGCGCTGACATGGAAGAAGGAGCCGTGGGGCAGACCGTCAAAGACGAAGCAGCTCGCGTGGGTCATGGCGGCAGCTGCCAGAGGTGTTACGCCGCTGGCCACCACGGTAGGCCCAAAGATCTGGCTGGCAAGGGTCGTACCGGCTGTGGCGGAGGCGGTAGCCGCGCCCATCAGCATACCGGAGATGGGGGCCAGCATGAAGCCGGGCAGGCCCAGAGTCTCAATGAAGGAAATGATCACGTCCTTCAATCCGGAATTGGAGATGATGCCGGACAGAGCGCCGGTGCCAACCAGCAGCATGGCAACGCCGCTCATCTTGGCGAGGCCGGCATTGAAGTAGTGGCCCATGTCCCGGGCCTTGCCCATGGCGATAGCGCCCACGATGCCGCCTACCGGCAGGGCGATCAGGGGATCGATGGTGATCCCGGCAATGGGACGCAGCAGCAAGATGGCGATGGTGACAACGGGACCGCTGAGTGCCGCCCACAGGGGAGGCAAATCCTTATGCTGCGCGGCTTCGCCGCCGATGTCAGCCTCGGTGATCTCCGTGCCCCGCATAGACAGGCGCTTTGCCAGCAGAGAGGTCACGATCAGCGCGGTGACGGCGGGGATGACGCCCACGGCGATGATGGAGGTCAGGGGCAGATTAAAGGCCTCGGCGGCCGCGATAGCGTTGGGGTTGGGGCTCATGACGTTGCCCGCGCGGACGGCGCCCAGCTGCGCCATCAGCACGCCCATCTTGTGATAACCCGCCCGGCGAGCCATTTGCAGAGCAATAGGAGCCACGGTGATGCAGGCCACGTCGCCGAACACGCCCACGGTAGTCAGCAGCCATGTGGCCAGCGTGATGGCGATCAGGCTCCGCTTGGCACCCATCTTATTGATGATGGACTCGGCAATGCGTTCAGCCGCACCGCTCTCAATGAGCGCACCAGCCAGAATGCCCGCCGTAACGATGCGGATGATCGCGGAGACGATACCCTGCCTACCAGACCGCCGATCACGGCGCCGAAGATCATGGCATAAGTGGGCTGTACTTTTTTCAGGATCAGCACAATGGCGACGGCAAGGGCCACCAATGCGCCCAGAACGGAAACGGTAACTCCATCCATAGTCGGTTTCTCCTCCTAATTCAAATTACAGATGGTCAAACTTCATGACGCCGCCCTCGGAACCGGAGGCAGCCAGCTTGCAGTACAGGCCCAGCCAGCCCTTCTTGAATTTGGGCTCGGGACGCTTCCACTGCTTCAGACGGGCCTCGATCTCCTCCTGAGGCACCAGCAGCTCCAGCTTCTTGCTGTCCACGTCGATCTCCACCAGATCGCCGTCACGGACGATGGCGATGGGGCCGCCCTCAGCGGCTTCGGGAGAAATATGGCCCACAAAGCAGCCGTTGTTGGTGCCGGAGAACCGGCCGTCGGTGATCAGTGCGGTGGTCTTGGACAGGCCGCGGCCATAGAGGTACTTCATGGCCTTGTACATCTCGCGCATACCGGGGCCGCCCTTGGGGCCCTCGTAGCGGATGACCACCACATGACCGTCATGGACCTTACCGGCCAGAATGGCCTCCTCGGCGGCCTCCTCAGAGTCGAAGCAGATGGCCTCGCCCTTGAAATGATGCAGGCTCTTGTCGAACGCGCCGGGCTTGGTGATGCCGGTGTCGGGAGCCAGATTGCCCCGCAGCACCGCCACGCCGCCGGTATAGCCGAAGGGATCGTCCAGCGTGTGGTTGACAAGGCCCGTAGCGGGATAGAGGTACTTATGGTCACGGATATTCTCTGCCAGCGTGTGGGCGGTGACGGTCATAACGTCCGTCTCCAGCATGGACTGGAGGTTTTCCATCAGGCGGGGCACGCCGCCGTCCTTATAGAAATCCACGATGCTGTACTTGCAGGCGGGGTTCATTTTGGCAAGCTGGGGCGTGGTGTCGGAGAGGGTGTCAAACTCGTCCAGCACCTTGATGCCCAGCTCCGCCTCATAAGCGATGGCAGTGAGGTGCATGACGGCGTTGGTGGAGCCGCTCATGGCGAGGCAGGCCTTGATGGCGTTGCGGATAGCGCCGTCGGTGATGATCTGGCGGGCAGTGATGTTCTTCTCCACCAGCTCCATGATCTTCACACCGGTCTCCTCCGCCTTCATCATGCGGATGGCAGAGGTGGCGGGAGCGGTGCCGCCGTCCGGCAGGGTCATGCCCAGAGCCTCGGCCAGCGCGCACATGGTGTTGGCGGTGCCCAGATAGGAGCAGGAGCCGCAGCCGGGGCAGGCGGTGTTCTCCAGAGAGACATACTCCTCCTCGGTGATCTTACCGGCGGAGAGCATACCGTAAGCCTCGGTGCTGGAGGTCTGGTCGGCCTGACGGCCATCGAACTCCACGCCGCCCTCCATGGGGCCGCCGGGCAGGAAGATGCAGGGAATGTCCAGACGGGCGGCAGCCATCAGCATACCGGGAACAATCTTGTCGCAGCTTCCCAGCAGCACCAGACCGTCAAACAGGTTGATCTGCGCCATGGACTCGATGGAGTTGGCGATCAGCTCACGGGAGGGCATAATGAAGTGCATGCCGTCATGTCCCTGGCCCATACCGTCGCAGCCGCCGATCACGCCGAACTCAATGGGGGTGCCGCCGGCCCGGTAGATGCCGTCCTTCACCCGCTGGGCGACCTGACGCAGGTTGTAGTGACCGGGAACGCATTCGCTCCATGCGTTGGCAATGCCGATGATGGGGCGCTTCAGGTCCTCGGTGGTAAAGCCCATGGACTTGTAGGTGGCGCGGTAGTACTGGTTGCTCAGGCCCTTCAAAATATGTTCACTGCGGTACATAAGGCAGTTCCTCCTGTATTCCGTATATCAGAATTTTGTAGTTGCGCAATGCGGGAGCGCCGGCAGCTCCCTTTTTTGCTATCTGCCTGCATTATAAAATCTCGAAAGAGGTATTACAAGTCGTCAAAAACGCTTTCTACTTTTTTGTAGAAATTTTTCAAAAATTTGCACAATTCGGTGAAAGGCCGTAAAGACGCAATGGATTTCCGTTAATAAGTCGGGTTTTTTCGTGAAAGGTCAAAGAAAAGTCATCCGATGACTTTGGCAAAAAAAGAAAGCTGTCTCAGAATCGCACACCCCAAAACAGCTTTCCCAAATATTATTTTGTTTTCTCTGACCGCTCCTTCGCGTGCTTGATCACGATCCGGTTCATCTCCAAATGCAGGGCCACGGCCGCCCGGGCCGCCTGGGGGTCCTGATCCAGAACGCCGTTGAGGATCTCCTGGTGGGTATCGACCGTCGCGGTCAGCAACTCCTTGCGGGTGATATTGGCGATGGAGACCACCGCTGCGTCGATGATCGGCATCAGCGGCTCTACCACCATGTTGTGCGAGCATTTCGCAAGATACCAGTGAAACCGCATATCCTCGATCAGGTAATCCTCCCCCGCCTGAATCCTTCTCCGCACAGCATCGCAGTACTCCGTCAGCCGTTGGGCCTCCTCCTCTGTGCGGTTCCGGGCAGCCAGCTCCGCGATCGCCGGCTCCAGCATCAGCCGCACGTCCGTCAGGTCCAGCGCCAGCTGGATCCGGTCCTCAATGGCATCCAAGCCCAGCGGATCGGCTTTCAGCGGCATCAGCGATGCCACATAGGTACCGGAGCCGTGCTTGACCCGCAGGACTCCCCGGGACACCAGCAGCTTCACCGCTTCCCGGATCGTTCCCCGGCTGACGCCGAACCGGTCCGCCAGCTCATATTCATTGGGCAGCTTTGCGCCCACCGCCAGACGTTCATCCAGAATATACTGGAAAAGATGGTCCTCAATACGCTCTGTCAGCGCTTGGTTTTTAATATTGGTCAGCCCTGCCATCATTCGCTCCTTTTAGAGAAAGGGTCCACTCGTGCGTTCTGTTTCCCTTGTATTTTACCATACTCATATGGGGAAAACAAAGAAAAATTCAACGGTCAGTTCACCGTTTTGCATCTAGAATATGGTGATCTATCCGCAGGTGCAAGCAGCGGTGCGCAAGGCATCCACCGCCGGCGGTGCGGTGTTTCCCACGGCTCATGCCTGTGCGCAACAGCGTCCGCATGAAAAAACGGCCGGCAGTTCGTGACTGCCGGCCGGGAAACTCTATATGTTTACCGCCCTCTTAACGGGCAGTGATTCACTTACGCCTCTGCCGGGCAGTCCGCCAGAGCCGCCTCATCGGCGATGACGATGACATCCCGGTGGAGCTGCAGGATCGACGCCGGGACCTGAGGCGTCACGGGGCCGAAGAAGCTGTTCCGGATGGCCTCCGCCTTGTCCGCGCCGCTGGCGATCAGCAGGACCCGCTTGGCCTGCATAATGGCCTGCATACCCATGGAGTACGCCTGCCGGGGCACCTGCGCCTCATTTTCAAAGAAGCGGGTGTTGGCGGCGATGGTGCTCTCCGTCAGGGTCACCTGATGGGTGCCGCAGGCAAAGCAGCTGTCCGGCTCGTTGAAGCCAATGTGAGCGTTGCGGCCAATGCCCAGCAGCTGCAAGTCGATGCCGTTATGCTCCTCGATGATCCGGTCATACTGGGCGCACTCCAAAGCGCTGTCGGTCTGGGTGCCGTCCGGCAGGAAGCTTCTGTCCGCCGGGATATTGATATGGTTAAACAGATTCTCCCGCATGAAGCGGCGGTAGCTCTGGGGATGGTCCCCGGACAGGCCGCAGTATTCGTCCAGATTGATGGAAACCGCCTTCCCGAAATCCAGCTCGCCCTTCTGATACCACTCAAC
>OGLS01001652.1_pt1 | contig 12552 bp, 8 predicted proteins | sample 1572881 | NCBI WGS metagenome assembly OGLS01 (sample SAMEA2582013, study PRJEB24529) | metagenome | biome: Human gut stool | place: China | collected 2011
GTATGCAGAGCACAATATCAAACAGCAACAGGACGTAGAAACCGACGAAGTAGAGGATATTATGGCGTAAAACAAAGTCGTAATAAATCAAAGAAAATACACGTTATCACATTGATACACAGACACTTTTTTGATTTGATTTCTTTTATTTCCTTGACTGTTAAAAATCTATTTTTGGTGCATTTTTGTTGCGCGTTTGTTACGCGAAACAAAATAATCTTTATAACTTTGACCTCAGAGAAACCCGAATGGGGGCATAAAATAGAAACAAATAAAAGCATATAACAGCATGGGAAGACAAAAGAAAGTATCAAAACCGAAAGAGCCTGTTCGCATTCGTCAGCGCAAGTTGAAGAATGGAAATATCAGCCTCTATCTCGACATTTATTCGGATGGTGTCAGAAAATACGAGTCGCTGTCGCTCTACCTCGTTCCAGAGAAAGACCCGATTTCAAAAGACCAGAACAGGCACGCTATGCAAGTGGCAAACAAGGTGAAGTCTGAAAGAATATTGGGGCTGCAGAACCGTGGCATCAAACAATGGGAGAAAATCAAGCAGGAGAATATGCCACTGCTGACTTGGCTCTGCAAATATGAGCAGTCGGACGGCAACTTTGCCAAATCCACATTGAAAGGCAGAAAGGAGATGCGCCACAAGATAGAACAGTACCTTGCCACGACTGGCGACATCAATATCTGTTTGTCAGAAATAGATATTGATTTTTGCCGTGGCTTCGTGAAGTTTTTGAAAACGGCACATCATGGAGTGAAGAAAGACGCTACAGCTGTTATCAGTCAAGGTTGCGCACATCATCATCAAGCGGTATTCAATGGAGCGTTGAATAAGGCAGTGCGTGAGGGTATCATAGCAAGCAATCCAATGAAACTGTTGGATGCTAAGGAGAAGCATCAGCCAGCCGAAAGCGTAAGAGAATATCTGACCATTGACGAGTTGAAAGCCATTATGAAAGCGGACTGCGCCAACACGGAAGTAAAAAAGGCATTTATCTTCTCTTGCTTTGCAGGATTGCGCTTGGGTGATGTACGTGCGCTCACATGGAACAAGGTGTTTCTCGCATCTGACGGAAAGACAAAGTTTGTCTGCACGATCATGGAGAAGACAAACAAACTCGTCAATGTTCCATTATCAAAAGAGGCTCTGAACTGCCTTAATGAAAAGGAAGACCCGAACGAGCCGATATTCACTTTGCCAGGCACTCCAACGGTATGTCACGACATTCGTAAATGGATGCAAAATGCTGATATTAAAAAGCACATCTCGTTTCACTGCTCACGGCACACCTTCGCCACGATGATGCTGACACTTGGAGTTGACATCTATACAACAAGCAAATTATTGGGGCATAGCAATGTCTCTACAACACAGATATACAGTAAGATAGTGGACGAGAAAAAAGTGGAGGCGGTCAACAAGGTTGATAATCTATTTGATTAGCACTAATAAAAAAGGTAACTGAAAATGAGTATAGAGATAAGAACAAGAGTGTTAAAAAATGGCAGTCAGTCGCTATACCTTGACTGCTATGAGAATGGTAAAAGGGAATATGAGTCACTGCATTTGTACCTTGTCCCAGAGGTAAACGAAGACGCAAAGCGAGAGAACAAGAACGCCATGAAAAAGGCGGTCGCTATAAAGGCTGAAAGACTCCTTGGTATTCGTAAGGAGGCAAAGTCTTCAGATGAAACGGCATTGAGAAAGGCATCGCCTGTTTTCTATGAATGGCTGCTTGATTATCACAAGGGATTGATTGACAGCCAAGCGTATTCTCTGAACTACATCAAGAATGTATGGAAGCTGATAGCCATCATGCACCAATATATGAAATACAGCCATAAAAGTGGCATACGATTGATAGACTTCAATAAAAACGTATATGTGGGCTTCTTGAACTATATGAGGGACATCTATGTTTCGCCAAAGTCTCCAAGCAACCCTCAAAAGTTGGCACAGTCCACCATGCACCAAATGCAGACCACACTCAACACCATATTGAACAAGGCGGTCAGAAACGGTCTGATAAGTGCAAATCCTTTTGCTTCATTGGATATAAGGGAAAGGGTCAGTAAGGCAGAGAGTAATATCGTTGCATTGACAAAAGAAGAAGTCATGTCATTGGCTTCCGTTGAAACAGGCAGCCCTGCAACCAAACAATGTTATATGTTCTGTTGCTTTACAGGTTTAAGACATAGCGACATATCCAACTTAAAATGGAAGGATATTCGCCAAACTGATGCGGGATTGGCAATCTATCTGCCTCGTATGCAGAAAACCAAGCACCCCATTCTGATACCATTAGGCAAAAAGGCATTGGAATGGTTGCCCGACAAGGAAGATAAAAGTGAAGATAGCCTTGTGTTCAACACACCGCAAATCTGCAACTGTGACAGAGCCTTGAAGCACATGGCTAAACGAGCTGGCATTACAAAGGTTCTCGGATTTCACACAAGTCGGCACACTTTTGGAACGTTGGCTATCCTCGCAGGATGTGACATCTTGACTGTGAGCAAACTATTGGGTCATAAAAGTGTTAAGACAACACAGATATATGCTTCTGTAGCCATGCAGATGAGAGCGGATGCCGTCAAGCGAGTGGAAAAAGTATTTGGAAATTAGGGAAGAAAAGAAAGGGAGTAAGGAGGATAAAATCTCTTTATTCCCTTATTTCGTTCTGATTTAGCTACAAAACCACAAAAACACTCGCATAATCACTAAATATAGCATAAAACGAGCGGTTTGATGAAATAAAAGTACTACATTTGCGTTATTATAGGAAATAAAGGTTTGAAAAATGAAGCTGAACAGAATAAAACTGGTTCTGGTTGAGAAAGAAGTCTCCCAAACCGAATTGGCAAAGAAACTCGGAAAAAGTTTCAGCACCATAAATGCCTATTGCAGTAACCGCAAGCAGCCATCATTGGAATTGCTGAATGATATAGCCGATATTCTCTCTGTCAGTATGAAAGACCTCATAGTGGATAAATAAAATCGTATAGCTATGGCAAAAGATGCAAAATCAGCGTTCTGCGAGGACAGCAGGGTGAAGTTCCCCACACTCATGCACCTAATGGGTATGGGTTTCAAGTATGTTTCCTTGAAAGGACTGAAAACAAAATATGTGGAGGCTCCTAAAACGGAGTTTGACCCACTAACGAATATTTTGACGGATTATTTTACAGATGCTTACTGCACCCTCAATCCTAAGGCGGAGAAAAAGGATGCAGAGGATATGCTTGTCAAAATACAAAAGTCATTGCAGAATGACGATTTGGGCAGACAGTTCTACAATGAAATACTGTTGAATACAGGAGAAAGGATTATAGATTTGTCTTCTCCTGCCAATTTCTATAGGAATAACACATTCCAAGTTACCACAGAAATGTCTTGTGGCAGCAAGGACAGCGACAACTACCGTCCCGACATAACGATTTTTGTAAACGGTTTGCCATTGGCTTTCATTGAGGTAAAGAAAGAGAATAACCATAAAGGCATACAAGCGGAAACAGACCGTATGAAACAACGTTTTGTCAATCCGCAATACCGTCGCTTCTTGAATATCACACAGATAATGGTGTTCAGTAACGATATGGAATATGACAATAATGAGGTTACGCCAACTATCGGTGCTTTCTATGCCACTATCGGAAAGAAGAATACAAAGTACAACTGTTTCCGTGAGGAGGGACAGGATAGTTTCCCTACTGCACGGCATATTCACCAAGTAACGCCCGAAGAGGAAGAAGTCCTTTTGCGTGACAACAATGTGCCGCAATATAAGAACAGCAGTGAATACAAGACTAACTGTCTGGCAAATACTCCAACCAAGCGTATTTGTGACAGTCTGTTTTCTTTCAATCGTTTCCATTTTCTTTTGAAATATGGCATCGCATACGTTGACTATCCCAACGGGCTGCAAAAGCACATCATGCGCTATCCACAGTTGTTCGCCACAAAAGCTATAGAGCGGCATTTGGAGACTGGCAAAAACAAAGGTATCATTTGGCACACGCAAGGTAGCGGAAAGACTGCCTTATCATTCTATAATGTGAAATACCTAACGGATTATTATTCTGCAAAAGGGATTGTTCCGCAGTTCTTCTTTATCGTTGACCGCTTGGACTTGATGATACAAGCCCAAAGGGAGTTTTCGTATCGTGGTCTGAAAGTCAATTCTGTGCAGGATAAGGGGGCTTTTGCAAATATAATAAGCAGCGGTTTGACTACTCAGAACAGAGAGGGTAAGCCTGAGATAACCGTAGTAAACATACAAAAGTTCTCCAACGATTCAAAGGCTTTGGCAAAGAATGCCTACAATGTACCTGTGCAGCGCATCTATTTCATAGACGAGGCACACCGCAATTACAGTCCAGACGGCAGTTTCCTTAAAAATCTTATATCCAGTGATACGAATGCCGTCAAGATAGCCTTAACAGGCACACCAATCATCAGTAAGGAGTATAACACCAAAGATATTTTCGGTGATTACATACACACCTATTTCTATAATGCGTCCATTGCTGATGGTTATACACGCCGACTGATACGTGAGGATATAGGCTCAAACTATAAAATCAAGTTGAAAGAGGCTTTGAACAGCATCCGTGTAAAGGTACACAGCGTAAAGGAAAGCGATGTATATGCCCACCATGTGTATGTGCAACCGCTTCTTGATTATATCATAGAAGACTTGCGCACATTCCGCCAAAAGAACGAAGACAACACGTTAGGCGGTATGGTCGTGTGCAATAGCAAGGAACAGGCACAGCTCATGTACCGACTATTTCTTGAAAAGTATGCCGATGAAAGCGAACTTGACAACGAAACGGACGAGGACGGTTCAATCGTGTACAAAAGTATCAGTGCTGGCGAAATGGAAGTCAAGAAAAAGCCTTGTAAGAAAGGTTGCTATCGTGCGGCACTTATCACATACGACAGTTTCGACAAGGAAACTCGTGCCAAGTGGATAGAACTGTTCAAGGATGGCAAAATAGACTTGCTTATTGTGTTCCAGATGCTCCAGACAGGCTTTGATGCTCCACGTTTGAAGAAATTGTATCTGCACCGTATGGTCAAGGAGCATAACTTGCTCCAGACATTGACACGTGTAAACCGCCCATACAAGGACATGAAGTATGGCTATGTGGTGGATTTCGCCAACATTGAGGAGGAATACAGCAAGACAAACAAGGAGTATCAAGAAGAACTTGAACATGAGGTTGGCAAAGACAATATACAGAACACCGATCGCTTGTTGGTGTCAATGGACGAAGCCAAGAAAAGGGTTGATGAAGCCAAGAAAGTGCTTGACAACTATGAACTGGGCAATCCAGAAATCTTCTCTCGCCAACTCAATTTGGAAGATGACAGAAATGTTGTCCGCACAGTCCTCAACTCTCTTGAAGATATGCGGAGTTTGCAGAACATGCTTACTTCGCAAGGCTCTAACGCTGACGAGGTTGTGGAAATCAGCGACATTCACAACTTGATAAAGGCAGCGAAGAACCGTCTTGACCTGTTGGGCTTCATAGACAATTCCGATGAGAACGCCAATGCAAAGCAACTGCTCAATATGGCATTGGAAAACATTGAGTTTTCTTTTGAAAAGCGTGGCGAGGGTGAGTTGGAGATACAGGAACAATACAAGCAAAGCGTGGAACACGCCCGACAGCAACTGAAAGCGTGTGTTGATACCGATGACCCAGAATATCGCTCTATCTTGGAAGAGTTCCTGCGCCTGTTCCGTAAAAAGGAAATGGAGTCACAGGAGGAGTTTAATATGCACAAAAAGATACAGAACGTGAATGACATTCTGCGTCGCATCAAGAAACTGAATGAACGTGACGCTTTGGAAGCTATCAAATACAATGGTGATACCAAGTTTGTGCGTGTGGAGAAACGACTGAAAGAGAAGGACAAGGAAGAAACCGAACGCAAGGTTACGCCACGCAACTACGCATGGACGGAGGAAAAGGAGAAAATGACCATCATTCTGCTTGCCATCAAGGAAGATGTGGACGATGTGTATTTCCATAACCAATCCATCTTGGAAGTTCCAGAGTATTTCAAGAAGAACATCCTTACTTACGTCACACGCCATTTCAAGGAAGAAGCGGTAAAGACCGACCGTGAGGTGCGCAAGTATGTGAGTGAGATAATAAACAGAGAATATCAAATAACAAGATAACAAACGAATGAAAAATATAGAAGAAATTAAAAATCAGACCTATGCGCTGATTGATGACTTGAAAAAGACTACCACAGAGAACGGACTTGCTGGTAGCGGTAACGAATATGTGGTTATTGTGGAGATTTTCCTCTACAAGTTCCTTAATGACAAGTTTATCTATGAGGCTAAAAAAGAAAATCCAGAACTGGCTAATGCCGAGGATTTCTTTGCAGCTCTTGATGCCATGTCGGAAGATGATTATGAGGAGATGTGCGATTCTATGCTCGACACAATCATCTTGAAAAAGGAACATCTTATTCCGTTTCTTGCCAAGCGACAGAACGAGGATAAGTTTGCCGAGCTGTTCGATTCCACATTGGAGAGTATAGCAAGCGAAAACTCAGACATCTTCTATATCCTCAATGAGGACGAGACCAGAGTTTCCATTATGAAGCCTATATCTGATGTGGTTTCTGGTGGAACGAACAAGAAGAATGCCTTTTGCCGTTCGCTGATTGGTGATGTGGCAAGTTTCTCGTTTGAGAATGCCTTTGAAGCTGGCTATGATTTCTTCTCCACGATATTTGAATACCTTATAAAGGATTACAATGCCAATGGTGGTGGCAACTATGCCGAATACTACACGCCTCACGCTATTGCAGCTATCATGGCTCAACTGCTTGTTGATCCGTCGGAAGATGTAAGGAGCGTGACTTGCTATGACCCATCGGCAGGTACAGGAACACTTGTTATCGCCTTGGCTCATGCCATCGGTGAGCAGAACTGTACGGTCTATACACAGGACATCAGCGATAAGTCATCAACAATGATGATGTTGAACCTTATCCTTAACAGCATGAGCCATTCTCTGACCCATGTAATACAGGGTAACACGCTAAAGCATCCATTTCACAAGAATGAGGATGGCTCGTTGCGTAAGTTCGACTATATTGTCAGCAATCCACCTTTCAAGTTGGACTTCTCCGACTATCATAGCGATTTGAAGACCGATAGTTACAAGGGGCGTTTCTTTGCTGGCATTCCAAACATTCCTTCCAAAAACAAGAAAGGCATGGAAATCTATCTGTGCTTCTTCCAACACTTACTTTACAGTCTGAAAGAAGACGGTAAGGCGGCTATTGTCGTTCCTACGGGGTTCATCACGGCTAAAAGTGGCATCGCTTTCAAGATACGTAAGCACTTGGTCGATGGCGAGAAGTCCATTCTGCGTGGTGTGGTAAGTATGCCAAGTAATATCTTTGCAAACACTGGCACCAATGTAAGTGTGGTGTTCATCGACAAATCTGGTGTAGATAAACCAGTACTCATTGATGCAAGCAAACTTGGTGAGACAATCAAAGAGAATGGCAACCAAAAGACAAAACTGCGCACAGAGGAGATACAACAGATTGTCAACACATTCCGCAACAAGGAAGTGGTTGAAGACTTCTCAGTTACTCCAACTTTTGATGAGATAAAGGAGAAGGGCTACAGCTTCTCCGCTGGTCAGTATTTCGACATCAAGATTGACTATGTGGATATTACAGAAGATGAGTTCAACCGTCGTATGGATAATTTCAAGACCACGCTAAGACAACAATTCAACGAGAGTCACCGTTTAGAAGAAGAGATTCTGAAGCAGTTGGATTGTATCGGTTTCAATGAAAATGTAGGAAAGGAGAACAGCAATGAGTAACGAGATACAATTCCTGCTTTACAATATGCCAGATGCTGACGGCAAGGTGCAAGTGGTCATCAAGGGTGAAACGCTTTGGTGTACACAAAAGGCTATGGCTCAACTCTTTGGCGTTGGTGTTCCTGCTATTAGCAAGCACTTGAAGAATATCTTTGAAGAGGGTGAACTTGTTGCGGATTCAGTTATTTCCAAAATGGAAACAACTGCCGCTGATGGCAAGAACTACACAACGACATATTATTCTCTTGATGCCATTATTGCCGTTGGATATCGTGTATCTTCACTAAAAGCCACTCGTTTTCGTCAATGGGCTACAAAGATACTCAATGAGTATATCAAAAAGGGCTTTGCAATGGACGATGAACGGTTGAAGCAAGGTAATGCTGTGTTTGGCAAGGATTACTTCCGTGAATTGCTTGAACGCATCCGCTCTATCCGTACAAGTGAACGTCGCATTTGGCAACAGATTACGGACATATATGCAGAGTGCAGCACCGACTATGACAAGAACTCTCCGACTACAAGAGATTTCTATGCTATGATACAAAACCGCTTCCACTATGCCATTACAGGACAGACTGCTGCGGAGATTATCTATTCAAAAGCAGACCATACGAAAGACCACATGGGATTGACCACTTGGAAAAATGCCCCAGATGGACGTGTTCTGAAATCAGATGTTAGCATAGCCAAGAACTATCTACAAGAGAAAGAAATCCGACAACTGGAGCGTGCTGTAACAGGCTTCTTTGACTATATCGAAGACCTCATAGAGCGTGAAAACACGTTCAACATGTCGCAGTTCTCGGCAAGTGTCAATGAGTTCTTGACATTCCGCAAATACCAGATATTGCCAGACAAAGGAAAAATATCTGCAGCGCAAGCCAAGAAGAAAGCGGAAGAAGAATATGACATTTTCAATAAGACACAACGCATTGACTCTGACTTCGATAAGGAGATAAGAGGATTGCTTGATAATAAGTAAGTTGAGAAGTATGAAAATTAAAGATATAGTGACCTTTGTGTCAAAGTCTATAACTCCTCAAAAGGGAGTGACATATAACCTGTATAGTCTGCCCTCGTTTGATGAGGGTAAGACTTTTGAGGTGTTGGACGGAGCAGACATACAAAGCAATAAGTACGACGTTCCTAACAAGTGCATTTTGTTCAATAAACTAAATGTCCGTTTTAAAAGGGTATGGCGAATAGATAGTCATGATGAAAACAAAATAGCATCAACGGAATTTTTGCCACTTGTAGTAGACGAAGATGTTGTTGATTTTCAATATTGCTATTATCTGTTGATTTCAGATAAAATCACTAATTATCTATGCGGTCAAAATACTAATACATCGGGAAGTCACAAGCGTATTGACCCTGACAATTTCCTGAATATAGAAATAAAATTGCCGAAAATGTCAATCCAAAGACAGGTTGGAAAGACACTTTCAGCATTAGACCGTAAAATAGTCCTCAACAAGCAGATAAATGATAATTTAGAGGCGATGGCAAAGCAGCTCTACGACTATTGGTTTGTGCAGTTTGACTTCCCAAATGAGGAGGGGAAACCGTATAAATCAAGTGGAGGTGCTATGGTTTGGAATGAGAAACTGAAACGTGATATACCGAAAGGATGGTCTGTTAAGAACTTAGAACAGATAGCAACTTCATATCAACAAGGACTTATTCGTTCAAATAACCAATTATCAACTGATAGTAAGTATGGTTATTTAAAAATGGGCGATTTAGGTGGTAAGGGACAATATACTTTACAAGGTTTAACTCGAACCAATGCTACGAATGAAGAAGTGGATTTATTCTCTTTGCACAAAGGAGATTTCCTCATTAATGTACGTAATAGCAAAGAAATTGTCGGTAAAACTTGTCTAATTGGTTATGTGGAAAGAAATACCCTTTATAACCATATGTTGGTAAGATTGGACTTTAAAGATGTAAGTACATTTTATATGAACTTGCTTTTCAATTCTGAGTTTATGTATAAAGCGCTTGATGGATTGAAGCAAGGTACAACAACTGTAATAGCCTTATATCAAAATGATTTATATCGATTACCAATATTAGTACCGGCACCTTGCGTTATGGAACAGTTTTCAAAAATAACAGACTCCATTCTTGATCAGAAAGAAATTATATCTTATGAAATCGAAGAACTCACTAAGCAACGCGATGATCTTTTGCCTCTCTTAATGAATGGTCAAGCGTCGGTAAATTATCATTTATCTGACGATTGACTTTGATTTTCTCATCAATAGAGGCTAAAGAGGCAACTATTTGGTTTTGTTTTTCGAGGGGTAGATATTCAATATCAATGGCAGACAGAGCATTGTCAAGCTGTAAGTTCTTGATGCCTGAAGTCTTCCCCTCGAAATTGAAAAATGCACCATGATTATATACATTCTGCCAAAAGTAATACACATACAAAGGATTCCAACCAGCCTTTACACGAAATGCTGTACAAAAGTTAGAACAGACAACATTACCTTTGGCTTTTATCAAATCTTCCGACACATATACAATGCGTCCTGTAGATTGTGTAGGACTACCTCCCGATTTTTCAATCACCAAATCACCTGCTGCCAGAAGTTTTGTTTCTTTTGTGCGGTCACAAACATATCGTTGAGGTATGTCTGTAAAATTGTGGTTGGTTATAGGCACTATGTCTGCGCCCCTAACACAATATGCTGCATTAGGGGTATCTTGCGTAGGAGATTCTTCGCCCCAATCTCCCGTTATAAATGTGTCAATAATATCTGCTAATTTCATATACTTCTTACATTTTGTGATGCAAAGGTACTCAAAATCAAGCAGAATAACTAATTTGTAAACCTTAATTAAGGAATTTACGGTGTGCTATCTTGACATTTGTCTGATTTACCATAGCATAATGCAGCGTGGTGTCAATTTTTACATGTCCCAACATCTTCTGCACTTGCTCTATTGGCATACCCTTGTCAATAGCCATTGTTGCTAATGTTCTACGGAATTTGTGAGGGTGAACCTTGTTGAGGTTTACACGCTTTCCAAGCTGACGCAAACGTACTTCCACGCCACTAATGGTCAGCCGTGTGTGAGGTTCATGAAGACTTACAAATAATGCAGGGTTAGTGTCTGTGCGTTGCTCCAAATACTTTTTGAGGTGAATTTTAGTCCTTGCGTTGAAATAAACCTCACGCTCTTTGTTGCCCTTGCCAAACACTACACACTGGCGTTCTTGAAAGTCAATGTCGTCACGGTTGATTTTTACTAACTCCCCTACACGCATACCAGTACTAAGCAGCAAATCTATCATCGCAATGTCACGCAATTCATGGCAACTATCACGCAACACTTCGATATTCTCATCTGTCAGCACCTCTTTCACCAAAGCATCCGTGCGTACCTTATGGATTCTGCGCACTGGGCTTTTGGTGATATAGTCCTCGTCTTCCAACCAAGAGAAGAAGCTGGAATAGATACGGCGTAAGTTGTCAATCGTAACCTTACTAAGCCCTCGTTGTTCCTGCTGGTCAGCGAGATAGCAACGAATGTCATTAGTGGCAATGTCGCACACATTCTTCTTCACAGTCGCTATCAGCTTCTCAATGGAAGACTTATAATAGTGGATTGTCTTGTCTGAACAGCCCTCCACTTTCTTTGAGGATATAAAAGCCCCAAGAAGTTCAACGTTTTCCTTGTTGCGCTGTTCTTCCTCTGTTGCCTTTGGCGTAATTTCACACTCTGACAGAGCCTTTCGGGTCACATCTGTCAGCAAATCCAACTGATTTTCAGTCAAAACCGCTCGCATGCCGTCTAAAACGGTTTGTATAATTGTTTCTTTCATGTCATAAAACTTGTATTGGTCTCTATATAATATAAGGGAAGAAAGAAACGATGCCGATAAATGATAATTTACCGATGCTTGACCGTTCATTAATAGGGGCAGAAGTTCGTCGCGCTGTTTAGTCAGCTCTGCGATTTCTTTATTGTTTCTATGTATCTGCCTATATAAAGGTGAAACTTTAGTAGCGAACAACTTCATCATATAGCTTGGTATCTCAATATATTGCAACGAACATAAAGAATCCATTACTAAGCATCTTAAAGTGCTACCCATTGCCGCCTTGTCTGCTTTTATTTGAATTTCGTTTGAGCGCAACATTCCATAAAAGAAATCATTGGGAATATTCTCTTTTGCTCTAAGAGTAAATGATGTTTCACTTATGTTCCAATTTGTCGGTTCTTCGAGAATATAATATGTGCGCCCAATGGTTCCAATAGCACTGAATATAATATCACCGATTTGTAACTGTGAACGTGAGTTGATTTTAGATAAGGCTTCATCATCACATCTGTCACAGTTGTTCCAATCTATTGTTGTACCGACCAAACTTCTAATTGTCACATAATAATTATTTCCGCTACCTAAGACAAAGTTCTTTCGTGGATTTAAGCCGTTTGTAATGCGTCCGATATAATCACCAAGAACACAATCGCTCCACCCTTGTGGTATCTCACGCTTCAGCTTCTCATTCCAGACCATAACCCCACCATTTGATTTGTATGGTTTGCCCTCCTCGTTCGGAAAGTCAAACTGCACAAACCAATAGTCATAGAGTTGCTTTGCCATCGCCTCTAAATTATCATTTATCTGCTTGTTGAGGACTATTTTAC
>OGLS01001654.1_pt1 | contig 12543 bp, 10 predicted proteins | sample 1572881 | NCBI WGS metagenome assembly OGLS01 (sample SAMEA2582013, study PRJEB24529) | metagenome | biome: Human gut stool | place: China | collected 2011
CCCGTTACAACTCCGACAGTCGTAAGGGAGCAGCGCTCGTATGTATATATGTAATATATAGTAAAAAACAAAAAGAGCCCTGTCGCACCAAGCGACGGGGCTCTTTTCGTTTAAGCAATAATGCGTTTTGATTTCTGAAATAGTAAATAGTAAATCGTCAAATAGTAAATAACATGATGAATTTCTTAGTTGACAAAGAAGGTTATTACGGAGAGTTCGGCGGGGCATACGTTCCCGAAATCCTCCACAAATGTGTAGAAGAGTTGCAGAACACCTACCTCAAAGTGCTGCAAAGTGAGGACTTCAAGCGTGAATACGACCAGTTGCTGCGCGACTACGTGGGACGCCCTTCCCCACTCTACTTGGCACACCGCTTGTCCGAGAAGTACGGTTGCCGGATTTACCTCAAGCGTGAAGACCTGAACCACACCGGTGCCCACAAAATCAACAACAGCATCGGGCAGGTATTGCTGGCACGCCGCATGGGCAAGCGCCGCATCATCGCCGAAACCGGAGCCGGGCAGCACGGGGTGGCCACAGCCACCGTCTGCGCCTTGATGAACATGGAATGCATCGTCTACATGGGTAAGACCGACGTAGAGCGCCAGCGCGTCAATGTGGAGAAGATGAAGATGCTCGGCGCCACCGTCGTTCCCGTCACCAGTGGCAATATGACGTTGAAGGACGCCACCAACGAAGCCATCCGCGACTGGTGCTGTCATCCCTCGGACACCTACTACGTGATAGGTTCCACCGTCGGCCCGCATCCGTACCCCGACATGGTGGCACGCCTGCAGTCCGTCATCAGCGAAGAAATCAGGAAGCAGCTCCTTGAACACGAGGGACGCGAATGCCCCGACTACCTCATCGCCTGCGTAGGTGGAGGAAGCAATGCAGCCGGCACCATCTATCACTACGTCAACGACCCGCACGTGCAAATCGTCCTCGCCGAAGCCGGCGGAAAAGGCATTGAAACGGGAATGACAGCCGCCACCATCGCCCTCGGCAAGATGGGCATCATCCACGGCTCGCGCACCTACGTCATCCAGAACGAGGACGGACAGATAGAAGAGCCCTATTCCATCTCTGCCGGACTGGACTATCCGGGCATCGGCCCCATGCACGCCAACCTTGCCAAGCAGAAACGTGCCATCGTCCTCGCCGTCAACGACGATGAAGCCATCCGCGCCGCCTACGAACTGACCCGGCTCGAAGGCATCATCCCCGCATTGGAAAGTGCCCACGCACTGGGTGCGCTGGAGAAGATGAGGTTCAAGCCGACGGACGTGGTGGTGCTGACGGTGTCGGGACGGGGGGATAAGGATATAGAGACGTATTTGAGTGATGAGTTATAAGTGATAAGTGATGAGCTATTTGAAAATACGAGATGCAATGAAATAAAATACAAGATACAATGAAACAATATGATTATAAAACAGTCAGCCGCACCATGCTCGGTGACTTGCATACGCCGGTGAGCACGTATCTGAAGGTGCGCGACATCTTTCCGCAGAGCGCACTTATGGAGAGTTCCGACTATCACGGCAGTGAGAACAACCGTTCGTTCATCGCTCTGTGTCCGCTGGCTAGTGTCAGCATAGACCACGGCACGGCTATCTTCCGCCTGCCGGACGACAGCCGCGAAGAGCATCCCATAACCGATGCATACCGGGTGGAGAATGCCTTGAACGATTTCCGCGCCCGCTTCCGCGTGGAGGGCGAATACAGCAATTACTGCGGACTCTACGGATACACCTCCTTCAATGCTGTCCGCTACTTCGAGAATATCCCCGTGAAGGACAGCCGCGAAGCTACCAACGATGCGCCGGACATGCTGTACATATTATATAAGTACCTCATCGTCTTCAACGACTTCAAGAATGAGATGCTGCTCCTCGAGATGCTGGCGCCCGGCGAGACCAGCGGACTGGACCAGGTACAGAAGGCCATCCATAACCGCAACTACACCGCCTACGATTTCCGCGCCATCGGCCCCACCACCTCTCCGCTTACGGACGAGGAGCACAAGGCGAATATCCGCCGGGGCATCGCCCACTGTCTGCGCGGCGACGTTTTCCAGATAGTCCTCTCCCGCCGGTTCGAGCAGCGTTTCACGGGCGATGACTTCAAGCTCTACCGTGCCCTGCGCAGCATCAACCCTTCGCCCTATCTGTTCTATTTCGACTTCGGAGGCTTCCGCATTTTCGGCTCGTCTCCCGAAACCCATTGCCGCATCGAAGGCCGCCATGCCTATATCGACCCCATTGCCGGAACCACGAAGCGCACCGGCGATGCAGAGCAGGACGCCCTCAATGCCCGGTACCTGCACGACGACCCCAAAGAGAACGCCGAACACGTGATGCTGGTGGACCTTGCCCGCAACGACCTCTCCCGCAACTGCCACGATGTAAAGGTGGACTTCTATAAGGAGATGCAGTATTACAGCCATGTCATCCACCTCGTCAGCCGTGTCAGCGGAACGCTCCGCGAAGAGGCCGACCCCGTCAAGGCCTTCATCGACACCTTTCCTGCCGGCACCCTGAGCGGTGCCCCCAAGGTACGCGCCATGCAGCTCATCAGCCAGCTGGAACCGCACAACCGTGGAGCCTACGGAGGCTGCATCGGTTTCATCGGACTGAACGGCTCGCTGAACCAGGCGATTACGATTCGTACTTTTGTCAGCCGCAACGGTGTCCTCTGGTTCCAGGCAGGCGGCGGCATCGTGGCCAAGAGCAACGACGAGTACGAACTGCAAGAGGTGAACAACAAGCTCGGCGCACTGAAAAAGGCGATTGAGATGGCAGAAAAAATGTGAGTTTATGTACGATTTGACGATTTACGATGTACGATTTGCCATGCGGCGTACATTGCGCAGCCAAATCGTACATCGTAAATAAAGTAACTTCAATCGTACATCGTAAATCGTCAAATAGTAAATAAAATAGATTGTAAATACAAAAGATGAAAACAGTTATCATAGACAATTACGACTCCTTCACCTACAACCTTGCCCATCTGGTGAAAGAGCTTGGCGCAGAAACGGATGTGCTGCGCAACGATAAATTCCGGCTCGAAGAATTGGAGCCATACGATAAAATCATCCTCTCACCCGGCCCCGGTGTCCCCGAGGAAGCCGGACTGTTGCTGGATGTCATCCGCACCTATGCCGGACGGAAACCCATACTCGGTGTCTGTCTGGGCGAACAAGCCATCGGACAAGCGTTCGGTGGAAAGCTGGTCAATCTGGAAGAGGTGTTCCATGGGGTACAGACGGAGATAAGGAGGAAGGAGGAAAGACTAGGGACAAGGGATGAAGGATTAGGGGGAAAGGATTATAAAGGTATTTCTCTCGAAGAAGACTATATCTTCTGCGGTTTACCCAATAGGATTCCCGTCGGACGATACCACTCCTGGGTAGTGGATACGAAGGAGCTTCCCGACGAACTTGCCATTACCGCCATCAGCCCCGAAGGACAAATCATGGCGCTGAAACATCGGGAGTATGACATACACGGCATCCAGTTCCATCCTGAATCGGTACTGACACCCGACGGAAAAACAATCGTAAAAAACTGGCTTTTCAAATGAGGCACTTCAGAAAAAGAGTAAATTCAATCGTCAAATCGTAAATCGTCAAATCGTAAATAAAAAGATGAAAGCAATACTCACCCGTCTCTTCAACCACGAAGAGCTTACGTCGGAGGAAACCAAACAAATCCTCCTCAACATCACCAAGGAAATGTATCCTGAGGCGCAGATAGCAGCCTTGCTCACTGCCTTCCAGATGCGGAGCATCACTGTGGACGAGCTTATCGGTTTCCGCGAAGCACTGATGGAGACACGCCTTCCCATCGACTTCGCCCCCTATCGCCCCATCGACATTGTAGGTACGGGCGGCGACGGAAAGAACACCTTCAACATCTCCACCTGCGCTTGCTTCGTGGTGGCGGGAGCCGGCTACAAGGTTGCCAAGCACGGCAACTACGGAGCCACTTCCGTGAGTGGAGCCAGCAATGTCATCGAGCAGCACGGCGTACGCTTCACCAACAACCCCGACACGCTGAAACGCAGCATGGAGGAGTGCAACATCGCCTACCTTCATGCCCAGCTTTTCAATCCGGCGATGAAGTTTGTCGGTCCCGTACGCAAGACGTTGGGAGTGCGCACCTTGTTCAATCTGCTCGGCCCGTTGGTGAATCCATGCTGCCCGGCATATCAGCTGCTCGGTGTGGCAGACCTCTCGCAGATGCGCCTATACACCAACGTATTCTATAAGCTCGGCATTGACTTTGCCGTGGTCAACAGCCTCGACAGCTACGACGAAATCTCCCTGACGGACGAGTTCAAGGTGATGACCCGCAATTACGAGCGCATCTACCGTCCGCAGGCTCTCGGCTTCAAGGATGCCCGTCCCGAAGAACTCTTCGGCGGCGCATGCAAGGAAGATGCCGCCCGCATCTTCGACAATATCCTTACGGGGCATGCCACACCTGCACAAACGCAATGCGTCATTGTCAACGCCGCCTTTGCCATCCAGGTGATGGAGCCGCAGAAAGAGATTGAAGAGTGCATCGCCATCGCACGCGAATCATTGGATAGCGGACGGGCGCTGGCTACACTGAAAAAATTTATCGAGATTAATAAATGAAGCAATGAAAGATATACTGTCCGAAATCATCGCCCATAAGCAAACAGAGATTGAACTGCAAAAGCAAACCGTCTCTCTGGAACAGTTGCAGGAGCAAGCCGGAATCATCATCCGGGAGAATGCGGCCCACCGCCGCAGCATGAAGCAGGCCCTTGCCGCTTCTTCTACAGGAATCATCTCCGAGTTCAAACGCCGTTCACCCTCCAAAGGCTGGATAAACGAGGCTGCCCGGGCAGAGGAAATACCCGCCTCCTACGAAGCCGCCGGCGCCGGCGCCCTCTCCATCCTGACGGATGGGAAGTTCTTCGGCGGTACGCTGCGCGACATCCGCACGGCCCGTCCGCTGGTCCACATCCCCATCCTGCGCAAAGACTTCATCATCGACGAGTACCAGCTTCTGCAAGCCTGCATTGTAGGTGCCGATGCCGTATTGCTCATTGCCTCCTGCCTCAGTCCGGAGCAGTGCAGCACCCTCACCGCCCAAGCCCACGAACTCGGGCTGGAGGTATTGCTCGAAATCCACAGCCCTTCGGAACTCTCCTATATAAATAAGGAGGTCGACATGGTGGGTGTCAACAACCGCAACCTCGGCTCTTTCGTCACCGATGTGGAAAACTCCTTCCGGATAGCCCGGCAACTGCGCGAAGCCACCCACGGACCGGCATCCCCGCTCCTTGTCTCCGAAAGCGGCATTTCCGACCCCGAAACCATCTGCCGCCTGCGTGCCGCCGGCTTCCGCGGTTTCCTCATCGGCGAAACCTTCATGAAAACAGCCAACCCGGGCGAAACCCTGAAAAAGTTCATCCAAGACAGTCTCTTAATTAATAATTGAAAATTGAAAGTTGATAATTGTAAATACAAAAGTCTCTCATACAGCGTTACATCGCGCAGCCAAATTGTAAATAGTAAATTGTAAATCGTAAATAAAATGTCTCCTCTCATCAAAGTATGCGGAATGACCGAAGCAGAAAACATCCGCAATGTAGAACTGCAAGGTGTAGATATGATTGGTTTTATCTTCTACCCCAAATCTCCCCGTTGTCTGTGCCAGATGCCCGGGTATCTGCCAGCCTGCGCCAAGCGTGTCGGCGTCTTTGTCAACGAAAGTAAGGAAAACATCCTGATGTATACCGACCGTTTCAGCCTGGACTACATCCAGCTGCATGGCAATGAGGCTCCCGAGTACTGCCGTTCCCTGCACAATGCAGGCCTGCACCTCATCAAGGCTTTCTCCATCTTGCTGCCCAAGGACCTGCTTTCCGTCTCTGCCTACAACGGTCTGTGCGACTACTACCTCTTCGACACCAAGACCCCGCAGTACGGCGGTTCCGGCAACCAGTTCGACTGGAACCTCCTGCACCGCTACAACGGTCCCACCCCGTTCCTGCTCAGCGGTGGCATCAACCCCTACAGCGTAAAAGCCCTCCGGGAGTTCCGCCATCCCTATTTCGCAGGTATCGACATCAACAGCCGCTTCGAGACGGCACCGGGAATAAAGGATGTGGAACGCATCTCAAACTTCCTGAAAGAACTCAAGGGAGGTACGATTTGACGATTTACTATTTACTATTTGGCTGCGCAATATACGCCACATGGCAAATTGTACATTGTACATGGTAAATAGTAAATAGTAAATCGTAAATTGTAAAATTGTAAAATTGTAAAATTGTAAATCGTAACATGCAGCATATAGTGCGCAGCCAAATAGTAAATTGTAAATTGTAAAATTGTAAATAGAAATAGTATGTTGAACCGCATTAACCAACTTTTCCAGGACAGCCCCAAGAATCTGCTGTCCATTTACTTTTGTGCAGGCTGTCCCAACCTCGACGGTACTGCCGACGTTATCCGTGCCCTCGAAAGAAACGGAGTCAGCATGATTGAAATCGGAATTCCGTTCAGTGACCCCATGGCCGACGGCATTGTCATTCAGAACGCCGCCACCCGCGCCCTGCACAACGGCATGTCCCTCCGCCTGCTTTTCGAACAATTGCGCGACATCCGTCGCGATGTCCGCATCCCCCTCATCCTTATGGGGTACCTCAATCCCATCATGCAGTTCGGCTTCGAAGCCTTCTGCCAGAAGTGCGTGGAATGCGGCATCGATGGCGTCATCATTCCCGACCTCCCTTTCCGCGATTACGAAGAGAGTTACAAAGCCATCGCCTCGAAGTATGACATCCGTGTCATCATGCTCATTACCCCCGAAACCAGCGAAGCCCGCGTCCGCGAAATAGACGCCCACACCGACGGCTTCATCTATCTGGTGTCCAGTGCCGCCACCACCGGTGCCCAGAAAGACTTCGACACCCGGAAGCAAGCCTACTTCAAGAAGATAGAGGATATGAACCTGCGCAATCCACGCATGGTAGGCTTCGGCATCAGCAACAAGCAGACATTCGATGCCGCTTGCGCCCACTCATCCGGTGCCATTATCGGCAGCCGCTTCGTCACGCTGCTCAACGAGAAGGAAGGAGATGCGGAAAAGGCTATCAGGCAGTTGAAGAAAGATTTGAAACAGTGAGCTTATTCAAATTTCATACAATATATTTTTCGCAATGAAAAAATAAAAGAGACAAAATCTGCAAAGACTTGTCTCTTTTATTTTCTCCCCATCTCATATTTCACTATCTTTGTGCCCGAAAAAAGCTCTAATACGAATATCATGAAAGTCGATTGCCCTTCCGTACTATTGATTTACACTGGCGGAACTATCGGAATGATAGAAAATCCCGAGACCGGTGCGCTTGAGAACTTCAACTTCGACCAACTGCTACAGCATGTTCCCGAACTGAAGCGCTTCAACTACCGCATCTCTTCCTATCAGTTCGACCCACCGATCGACTCTTCCGATATGGAGCCTTCCCTCTGGGCAAAGATTGTAAAAATCATCAACTACAACTACGACAATTTCGACGGCTTCGTCATCCTGCACGGTACCGATACGATGGCCTATACAGCCTCCGCCCTCAGCTTCATGCTCGAGAACCTTTCCAAGCCGGTCATCCTCACCGGTTCCCAGCTTCCCATCGGCACCCTGCGCACCGACGGGAAAGAGAACCTCATCACCGCCATTGAAATAGCCGCCGCCAAGCATCCGGACGGTACCCCTATCGTCCCCGAAGTGTGCATCTTCTTCGAGAACGAGCTGATGCGGGGCAACCGTACCACCAAAATCAATGCCGAGAATTTCAATGCTTTCCGCTCCTTCAACTATCCCGCACTGGCAAAGGCAGGCATCCATATCCGCTATAACGAGCACCTCATCCGACGCCCCGACCCGTCGCGCCCCATGAAGCCGCACTACCTTTTCGACACCAATGTCGTAGTGCTCACCCTCTTTCCCGGCATCCAGGAAAGCATCATCAACTCCGTGCTTCATGTTCCCGGCCTGAAAGCCGTTGTCCTCAAGACTTTCGGTTCCGGCAATGCCCCCCAGAAAGAATGGTTCATCCGCCAGCTGAAAGAAGCCAGCGAACGTGGCATTGTCATCGTCAACATCACCCAATGCCAAAGTGGCGCCGTCGAGATGGGACGTTACGAAACCGGTCTGCAACTTCTCCAGGCAGGTGTCATCAGCGGCTATGACAGTACCCCCGAATGTGCCGTCACCAAACTCATGTTCCTCCTGGGGCATGGACTGGACCAAGCCGAAATCCGCCACCGCATGAATTCCGACCTGGCAGGAGAAATCACCAAGATTTAGTAAAGCGGCAATACAGAGGGCATTTAGTAATATTGATAATTTTCAAGACAAACTTGCATTATCTATCCATACAAAATCGTTAAAAAGCGTTAACCAACATGCTTTTATCCCCCATTAATAAAGCTTATTAGTTTAAATAAACGTACTTTTGCTTACAATCAAGCAAAACAAATGTAAAATATGGGAGAGAATATCCAATACAAACGCTTTCTGCCGCTTGTTATTCTTGCAATGAGTATACTGCTGCAGGGTTGTAAAGACGATGTTTTTAACCCCGAGAAAGTGAAAGCAGCCTATCAGGATAGGTTTCCGGTCAAGAACATAGACCCGGCTATGGATTGGAAAATGACTCAGCAGGTCCGGGTCAATGTTTCTGTATCCGAAGATACCGGCATCGACTACACCATACGTATTTACGACAAGAACCCCTTAATCAGCCGGTCATCCGCCAAACTGCTGGCAGAAGGCACCGCCAATAATACAACAGTATTTACTACCGTCATGGACTGCCCTTCTGTGCTGACGAGCGCTTTTGTGTGCCGCACCGATGCACACAGCCGCAACATAGTAAAATACGTATCCATCCAAAACGGTCAGCTCCATGCCGCTTTCGGCAGTTCCCCTGCAACTACACGTGCCGCATGGACACGCAGTGTCAGCATCGAGACCTATTCACCGGAAAAGTCTGAGGCGGAAATCACCGCAATGCTATCAAGTGCCGAAGAAATAAGGCCGAATACCGATTTTCAAAACGGAAAAGCCTACAAAATCTCCAAAGACAATATATATAGGAATAAAATCAGCAAGGACGGCATGGGAAGTGACAATCCGGCCATCATCATCATTGAAGGCAGCTGGGAACCCAATGGAAACAACATGACCGTTGAACGAGGCTTCGAATTCTATGTGATTGACGGAGGGGAAATCGTGATACCGGACGAGCACACCTTCACTTTAGTGCAATCCAGCCGGTTTATCGTCTACGCGGGTGGAACCATCAAAGGGAACGACATCGAATTGACCAATGCATCCGGAGGCAGCTACAACTACAATGCCGGCACTATGGAAATAGATGATTTCCATGTCAGCCAGGGAGGAGCATTCTATAATTGCGGTACCGTGCGTGTCGATGAAATGAATTTCGACAGCGGATGCAAATTCATCAACCAGGGCAAAGCCTATATCGGGAAAACCGACAGCAACATCACTATAGACAACGGATGCTATCTATATGCGGAAGAATTTGTAGGCACACTGAACATGGGAGACACCTCTTCTGCAGAGATAGAGGATTTCGGGGACCATAGCAACAATTACAACACCCAAATCACGATGGGTGACAACTCCATGATAACCGTACTTGATGAAGCAGAATTGTCACAAGCACAATTTATGGGTCCAAACAATGAATATGCACTGGTAAAAATCAATAAAATTGAAGATATAGGAAATTTCTCCAGTCAGGGAAACATTCATTATGAAGTGAAAGAAATTGACGATGATATCACCGAGGATATCTGGTGGGAAGCCAAATTCCTTGATGCCATCAAGAACACCGAAGGAACCATATCCAAATGGGGAGAATCCCCCATCACCATTCCTGCCGGAGACTGTACGGGCGAAGGCAATACTCCGGACGAGTCCGGCTCAGAAACCCCTACAGACCCGGTCTCCTATACGTACGTATTCGAAGACAACTTCCCGTTGGTAGGCGACTATGACTTCAACGACGTGGTCTTGGACGTGGAGACCTACTATCACCGCGAGAAAAAGACGAACCACATCAAGCGCATACAGCTCGACGTGACCCTTGCTGCAGCAGGAGCAAGCAAGCCGTTGGGCGTAGGGCTCCGGATTACCGGAATCAATAAATCCGATATCCGGGAAGTCAAGACCGGAGGCGACGATTCGCGTTTCCAGGAGTCATTCAACAGCTCGTACAACAAATTCAGGTATAACAACGTTACTTACATGGAAGATTCCGATCCGAGTGTCGTAATCCCCATCGCAGGCGAGGTGCACAATGTATTCGGAGTTGAACCGGGTGAGATGGTAAATACCGGCATTGGAGTAACCGCCAAAAAGTACACTTATGAAGTCATTATTGAACTGGCAGACCAAACCCGGACAGAGCCCCCATTCTCAAAAGACAATCTGGACTTCTTCATCTGTTATCAATATAAAAGCATGGAACAACGCATGGAAGTCCATCTTTACGAATTTTGGGGATATGGCGCCACTGCCGCCGGAACCATACAGCAAGAGAATCTTGACTTGGCAGGCAACAACACGTGGGCAATCTGCGTGCCGTATGGCTTCCGCTATCCCAAAGAAACAATCAATGTGTCACGTACTGATATCCCCGAGGCAAGCGCATATCCGGAATTCATCTATTGGGCCCAAGACAGAACCCAGTATACGGAATGGTACGAACACCCGGTAGAAGAAAATGTATATAGATAAATATAGCAAACAATTATCATAAACAATGAAACAAATATTATTTGTAGATGACAAACCTGCCATAGGCAAGGTACTCTCGGTCTATTTAGGGAAAGAGAATGAGCTGGTTTATTTCGAAGATCCCGTCAGGGCCATAGAATGGCTGAATGAGGGGAACGAACCCGCTCTCATCATTTCGGACATACGCATGCCCAAGATGACCGGCAGTGAATTCCTGGCATATCTGAAAAGCAATTCACTTTTCAAGGACATTCCGGTTGTGATGCTTTCCAGTGAAGAAAGTACCACCGAGCGCATCAACCTGCTCGAAGCCGGAGCCGAGGATTTCATACTGAAACCTTTCAATCCTATGGAGCTGAAGGCCCGTATCAAGAAATTTCTCTAAACGACAAAATCAATGGATATGTTATATTATATCTACATAGGTAGCAACCGCGTCACCATCGACCACTTGAGCAAAATTACGGGAGGCATGTTCATGGCTGTTTCATCCTGCAACAAAGCGGCGAAAGTCATCGACGGTATCCGCGAACGGTACAACACATCCATTCTTTACGAAGAAAGCACCCCTCAAAAGGACAGCCAGAACATCACTTTCCTGCACAAGCGCTTCCCCCGTGTCTACATCATCCTCATCACCGAAGGACTGCAGAAGGAACACCGCAAGCTCTATCTGCAGGCAGGTGTCAACAACACCCTTTCCCCCATGGCCAGCGAAGAGAGCCTCCAGCAAATGACAAAATTCCTCCAACTGCGCAAGGAGCATAAGTTGCAGGAATTCAGCCAGTCACACCGTAAGATATTCAACACCTTCCACCTGCCTATGTGGAAGCGTATCTTCGACATCCTTTTTGCCGTTGCCGTACTGATTGTGCTGTCTCCCATACTCATCGCGACAGCCATAGCCATCCGCGTGGAAAGCAAGGGAAGAGTGATTTACAAGTCCCAGCGTGTGGGCAGCAACTACCAGATATTCAACTTCCTGAAGTTCCGCTCCATGTACACCAATGCAGACAAGCGCCTGAAGGAGCTGAATGCACTCAACCAATACAAGATGGAAGAAGAGCTTACGGACGAGCAGCCTGATATTCGCTTCGACGACCTGACCGGCACTTCTGAAGAAGAGGCTACCCTGCTGATTTCGGACGATTTTGTCATCTCTGAAGAAGATTTCCTTAAAAAGAAGGCCCAAGAAAAACAGAATACGTTTGTCAAGATAGAGAACGATCCCCGCGTCACCCGCGTAGGCCGTTTCATCCGCAAGTACAGCATTGACGAACTGCCGCAGCTGTTCAACGTCCTCAAAGGAGACATGAGCATCGTGGGCAACCGCCCGCTCCCCCTCTACGAGGCCGAGCTGCTGACCAGCGACGCATATATCGAGCGCTTCATGGCCCCTGCCGGACTGACGGGACTGTGGCAAGTGGAGAAACGAGGCGGTGCCGGGAAGATGTCGGCCGAAGAGCGCAAGCAACTGGACATTAAGTACGCCAAAGAATTTTCATTCTGGCTGGACATGAAGATACTGTGCAAGACGCTGACAGCGTTTGTGCAGAAAGAGAATGTATAAAAATAAAGATAATAGGAATTATATGGCTTTAGAGATGATAAAAAGATATATCAAGTCCATCATTTACAGTGTAATCCTTTTAGGATTGTTGGGGGTACCTTTGTCTGTGGCTGCGCAGCAGGAGTTGACACGGGAGGAGCGCATCAAGATATTGGA
>OGLS01001668.1_pt1 | contig 12433 bp, 8 predicted proteins | sample 1572881 | NCBI WGS metagenome assembly OGLS01 (sample SAMEA2582013, study PRJEB24529) | metagenome | biome: Human gut stool | place: China | collected 2011
GAGGCGCAAGGGGCGCTGCCCCTTGACCCTGCCAAAGGGTCTTCGACCCTCTGGACTCCCGTTCGCGCGATTGAGTTGAACGCGACTGCATACAGTGTCCGCGTGTTTATGAGGGAAACGGGCGAAATTAGAAGCGCATCCGCTCCTCGATGTAGCTGCGCAGATCCTTCAGCGCCACGCGCTCCTGCAGCATGGTGTCGCGGTCGCGAACCGTGACCGACTGCGTCGCTTCGGTGTCGAAGTCCACACAGATCGTGAACGGCGTGCCGATTTCGTCCTGACGGCGATAGCGCTTGCCAATCGAACCCGTCTCGTCGTAATCCACCGGGAAATACTTCGCCAAATCCGCGTGGATTTCGCTCGCCAGCGTGCCCAGCTTGTTCTTTTGCAGCGGCAGAACGGCAGCCTTGTAGGGCGCCAGCGCCGGATGCAGGTGCAGCACTGTGCGCACGTCGCCGCCCTCCAGCTCCTGCTCCTCGTAAGCATTGCACAGGAACGCCAGCACCATGCGGTCAACGCCCAGCGACGGCTCGATGCAGTAGGGGATGTAGCGCTCGTTCGTCACCGGGTCGAGGTATTCCAGCGACTTGCCGGAATGGTTTTGATGCTGCGTCAGGTCGTAATCCGTGCGGTCGGCGATGCCCCAGAGTTCACCCCAGCCGAACGGGAATAGGAACTCGAAGTCCGTCGTCGCCTTGGAGTAGAACGCCAGCTTCTCCGGCTCATGGTCGCGCAGGCGCAGGCTGTCCTCTTTGATGCCCAGCGAAAGCAGCCACTGCTTGCAGAACGAACGCCAGTAGTCGAACCACTGCAAATCCTCGCCGGGCTTGCAGAAGAATTCCAGCTCCATCTGCTCAAATTCGCGGACACGGAAGATGAAGTTGCCGGGGGTGATTTCGTTGCGGAAGGATTTGCCGATCTGCGCGATGCCCGCCGGGAGCTTCTTGCGCATGGAGCGCATGACGTTGGCGAAGTTGACGAAGATACCCTGCGCGGTTTCAGGACGCAGGTAAATCTCGTTCTCCGGCGTTTCCATCACGCCCGCATGGGTCTTGAACATCAGGTTGAACTGGCGGATGCCGGTGAAATCCTTCTTGCCGCACTTCGGGCAGACGATGTCGTGCTCGGCAATGTACTTCTCCAGCTCAGCGTTCGTCCAGCCGTCGCCGGTTTCCGCGCCGCCGGTGAAGTCCTCAATCAGTTTGTCTGCGCGGTAGCGCGCCTTGCACGCCTTGCAGTCCATCAGCGGGTCGTTGAAGCCGCCGACGTGACCCGACGCCACCCACACTTCGCGGTTCATCAGAATTGCGCAGTCAAGCCCCACGTTGTACTTGCTTTCCTGCACAAATTTCTGCCACCACGCCTTTTTCACGTTGTTCTTGAATTCCACACCCAGCGGGCCGTAGTCCCATGTATTTGCCAAACCGCCGTACAGTTCGCTTCCGGCAAAAATCAGACCGCGGTTTTTGCACAGCGCAACCAGTTTGTCCATCGTCAAATCAGCCATCGTGATTTCCTCCTGAAAAAGTGAGAATCTAACAAATGTAATGATAGGCGCAAACGCTCACTTTGTCAAGGCTGGAACGCATTTTTTCCTCCGAAAACGCTGATTTTCCGTGCTGAAATCTGCTGATTTTCCCGCAAACGATATTTTTCGCAAATTTCCCGAAAAAAATTTCATTTTCCCTCTTGCATTTTCCGAAAAAGTGTGCTATTATATCAATGTTGTCAGTGCGATTCACTCGCCGGCACACGGATGCTGATATAGCTCAGTTGGTAGAGCGCATCCTTGGTAAGGATGAGGTCACCAGTTCAAATCTGGTTATCAGCTCCATAAGCCTTGCATTTTGCAGGGCTTTTTTCGTGTTTTGGGGCGGAATTTTGCATTTATAAGCAGAACGCATTGCGGTCTCGATGTTTTTCCTGACCTCATCCCTATTTTTCTGCACCTGCCGCTTCCTTGACGGTGAATTTGCCTCAAAAGCAAGGTGCGCAGGTCTGACAATCGCCTGCGCACCGCGAGGTTCACTTATTTTCCTCCACTTCTACCGTCTGTACCGACTCCTTCTCCCGCCACGTCTCTTCCTTCACCAGCGTCGCGAACCAAATGCAATCCCCAACCATGCGGTTCTTGTGGCTCGATGGCGAGTTAATCTTCTGATTATTCAGCGCAATCGTGCTCGATGAGCCGCCGTCGAGGTTGTAGGCGTTGTCCAGCCCAAACTGCACGCACAGGTTCGCCATCTGTACAAGGTCGAAGCCGACGGATTTCGGGGCGGTGCTTTCCGGCCCCTCGTTCGTCAGTATCAGGTATTCCAGCTTGCCGATCTGCCCGATGACCATTCGCTGGGCTTTCTTGGCTTTGCCGTTGTCGATGGTCACGTCATCAAGGCTCGTGAGCGGAACGCCGTCCACCACCAGCGCAGGGCCGAAGCAGAAGGCGTGCAGAACGGTGCCGCCGCCGGCAATGTACTCATCCCACTTCGCCTGCGTGGTGCGGGTGATGAGGTGGAAGTCGCCATTTTCGTCCACAATCAGCTCGTCGCGGCCCTTATGCGGACGCATCCGCAGCGTCTGACCGTTGCGGACGACGATGCCTTGCTCATGGTAGAGGCAGTAGTCGCCGTCGATGCCCATGACGGCGTTGAAGCGCTTCGTCATGTCGTTAACGTGGCGCGCCTGCTTCGACGGGTACTTGTTCGCGAAGCCCGTGCGGAACTGGCTCACGTCGGTCAGCTTGACGCGTGCGGACATGACGGTTGTTGTGCCTTCGCCGGGTGCATCAACCTGCTGCAAATCCTGCGTCCAGTAGGTGACGTTAATCTGGATGTCGATGGAATCATCATGGTAGCCGCCGTTATTGGGCAGGTAGCAATCCGGGTTCGGCAGGTTGGGGGAAACCTTGATATCCCACGGAATTGGCTCGAAATCAGGTGCGTCCTCCGCCAAAGCGGGAACAATCAGCAGCGCGCAGAGCAAAAGTGAAATCAGGCGTTTCATCGGGAAATGTACCTCCTACGGTGTTCTACATATCAGACGAATCAAAAGGGGAAAACGTTGTCATGTACGAAAATTTAATTTTTTTGTAACAACTTTGCGGATGCGCACCATTTCGCCCAAAAGTTGAAATTCCCTCTTGCATCAGCGCGCAAAATGGCGTATAATAAGCCTGTCAAATGACCCCGCTTGACGGGAGAAAAGCAGCTTTTGTCCTTCCAGAGAGCCGCCGGATGGTGCGAGGCGGCAAGGCGCGGGTGCTTCTTCCACTCCTGAATGGGGGCAGACGAGGAGTCTGCCGGGTTCGCCCGATACAGCGAGCATGAGTGGTCTGACGTGCGTCAGGCAAACTGGGTGGCAACGCGAGCTTCTCGTCCCGGAATTTTACGGGATGGGAAGCCTTTTTGGTTTCCGCCAAGCAAAAAAGGAGGATTTTTTCCGATGCTGGACATCAATCTGCTCCGTACCAATCCCGAATTGGTGAAGGAGAACATCCGCAAGAAGTTTCAGGACGAAAAGCTCGTCATGGTCGACGAAGTCGTCGAGATGGACAAGGAGTACCGCGCCGCGATTCAGCAGGCGGACACCCTGCGCAACCAAATTAAGGTTGCGTCCAAGCAGATCGGCATGCTGATGGGCAAGGGTCAGAAGGAAGAGGCCGAAAAGGCGAAGGAACAGGTCGCCGTTTACAAGGCGGATCTGGAGGGCCTTGCGGCGAAGGAAGACGAATTGCAGGCGGAAATCCGCAAGCGGATGCTCGTCATTCCGAACATCATTGACCCGTCTGTGCCGATTGGCAAGGATGACAGCCAGAACGTGGAAATTGAGCGCTTCGGTGAACCCGTCGTGCCGGATTTCGAGATTCCGTATCATGTGGATATCATGGAGCGCCTGCACGGCATCGACCTTGACAGCGCCCGCAAGACCTCCGGCAACGGCTTCTATTACCTCATGGGCGATATTGCTCGCCTGCACTCCGCGATTCTGTCCTATGGTCGCGACTTCATGATCGACCGCGGCTTCACCTACTGCATTCCGCCGTACATGATCCACGGCGACGTGGTGACGGGCGTGATGAGCTTCGCCGAGATGGAGAACATGATGTACAAGATCGAGGGCGAAGACCTCTATCTGATTGGTACGTCCGAGCACTCGATGATCGGCAAGTTCATTGACACGATTCTGGACGAAAGCCAGCTGCCGCAGACGCTGACCAGCTATTCCCCCTGCTTCCGCAAGGAAGTTGGCGCGCATGGCATTGAGGAGCGCGGCGTGTACCGCATCCACCAGTTCGAGAAGCAGGAGATGATCGTCGTCTGCAAGCCGGAGGACAGCCCGATGTGGTTCAACCGCCTGTGGCAGAACACCGTTGATTTCTTCCGCTCGATGGACATCCCGGTTCGCACGCTGGAATGCTGCTCCGGCGACCTTGCTGACCTGAAGGTGAAGTCGCTGGACGTGGAAGCGTGGTCTCCGCGCCAGAAGAAGTACTTTGAGGTCGGCAGCTGCTCGAATCTGGGCGATGCGCAGGCGCGCCGCTTGAAGATTCGCGTCAAGGGCGACGACGGCCGCAAATACTTCGCGCATACGCTGAACAACACCTGTGTTGCGCCGCCGCGTATGCTGATTGCCTTCCTCGAAAACAACCTGCAGGCCGACGGCCGCGTCCGCATCCCGGAAGCGCTGCGGATGTACATGGGCGGGAAGGAATATATCGGCTGATTGGGCTGAAGGGAAAATTGCAAAGGGACGGGTGCGGGGGGTGCAATGCTCCCTGCCCCCGTTTTTTCTTTTCCACACGCCCTTCTTTTCCGCCGCCCGCCCGCATACCATCCATCAGCCGAATCAACGGGCAAGGAGGCGGACAAACATGAAACTTCCCAAACTTCCGAAACTTCCATCCCTCAAATCCCTTCATCTCCCCAGCCGCATCACGATGGAACGGCTGCTCATTGTCTCTGCGGCGGCGCTTGTGGTCGTCCTCGCCGTCCGCGGCGGACAGCAGACCCAAACCGCCATGCAGCAGACCGACTTCACCCCCGATGTCAGCACCCAAACCATCGCGGACGCATCGCCGGATGTCGAAGTGACCTCTACCGTCTGCTGGTATGAGGACGGCGAGGGGTATCTCGTGCCGGTCACGCGCCAGATTCCGCTGCAGGACGGCGTGGCGAAGGCGACGCTGAGCCTGATGGTGAAGTCGTCGGAAAATGACCTCGCGGCGGCGCGGATGGGGCTGCGGAACGTTATCCCAGAGGGTGTGACGTTCGATTTGGACATTTCTGGCGGCAAGGCGCGCGTGGACTTGAGCAAGGAGGCGCTGAGCTGCCAGAACGCGGAGGAAGAGCTGCTGATGGTGCAGGGGACAGCGGCGGCGCTGTGCGGATTTGACACGGTGCAGGAGGTAACGTTCCTCTTTGACGGTCAGAAGCGCTCGCAGTTGACGCACGGGACGGACGTGTCGGGCGTGTTCAAGGCGGACAGCGTGAATCTGGAAAGCGTGGAGACGACGGCGAACCTGACAAATGCGTCGCGGGTGCAGCTGTATTTCCCGTCGGCGGACGGGCGGCTGATGGTGCCTGTTACGCGGACGGTGTTTTCCCCTGCTGACCTGACCACGGCAATGCTGGAACTGGCGAAAGGCCCGGAGAAGGACAGCGGGCTGGAAATTCCGCTGCCGAAGGACTGTGGTCTGCGGTCGGTGACGCTGAAGAACGGTGTCGCGACAATTGACTTCACAAAAGAATTTGCGTCCCTTGCGACGGCGGAGGACGCAAGCGCGGCGACAAGTCAGGCGCTCCGGGCAATTGTGTTCACGGCGAGCCAATTTCCGGGCGTGAAGAAAGTCGAGGTGCTGGTGGAAGGAAAGCCGTTCGAGGCACAGCCGTCGGCAGTAACGACGTTCGTGAATCAGGCGGACGAAGTGATGGCGCAGTATCCGGGGCTGATTACGGTGGACTAATACTATTTCCTGCATTCGCCTGCGCCATCTGCTTGCGCCGCGAATTTGGGAATAGTATAAAAAAGGCGGGTGCGCGGAGCTTCAAACTCCATGCACCCGCTTTGCGTATATCAATAATTACTTCTTGTTTCCCCCGAACAGCCCCGTGATTCCGCCCAGAATCCCGCGCGTCACCTGCCGCGTCACTTCGCGGGTCGCGGTGCTAATCGCCGTATTCTGCACGCGCCCCAGCAATGAGTCGTTCTTCCGGGCGCGCGCGGCACGTTCTTCGCGCAGTTCATCCGCGTGCTTCCGGCGTTCTTCCGCCTGGCGATCCTTCTCGGCTTTCTCAGCTGCCTTGCGCTGCTTTTCCGCCTCGCGCTCCTGCGCCTTCGTCGTTGTCGGCGCTGCTGCGGGCTGCGCCTGAACCGGGACGTAATTGCCCGTCGCGGGGTCAAGCTGCATCGGCATCATCTTCTGCACATACTGCCCGCTTGCCGGGTCATAGACCATCACCAGCATGTTTTGCACCTGCGGCTGCTGCACAGTCAGCACCGGGACAGGCTGCGCCTGACCTATCGGCTGCTGCTCCTGCTGATTCTGCCACGCCGGACGTGCAGGTTCGTCCGCCGCCATCCACGCGGGACGCGGCGTGCTGCTCTGTGCGGCAGGCTGCGCCTGAACCATCGGCTGCGCCGCCTCGCGCTGCACATAATGCCCTGTCTGCGGGTCGAACACAAGGAACGCATCGGGGCGGCTGACCGTCGGCGCAGCGGTCGAAATCTGCGGCGCGGCGGCTTCCGGCGCGGGCATCTGCTCCTTCTGGAACGCGCTTGCCAGCATTTCGTAGGCGGAAACGCGGTCAACCGGCGTGTCGTAAACGCCGCGGAAGGGGCTGGATTCGATGCACTCCTGCCGCACATCGCCGTCGATGGCGTTCATGGCGCTCTGCGGGGGAAGGATGGTCGCGCGCTCGACGACGCTCGGCGCACCGTCCGCATCGAGGAAGGAAACCAGTGCTTCGCCTGTTTTGAGCGTGGTGATGGCTTCTGCTGTATCGAACGCGGGATTCGCGCGGAAGGTCATCGCAGCGGTGCGGACGGCCTTCTGGTCAAGCGGCGTGTAGGCGCGCAGGGCGTGCTGGACGCGGTTGCCAAGCTGCCCCAGAATGCTCATAGGAATGTCGCAGGGGTTCTGGGTGACGAAATACACGCCGACGCCCTTGGAGCGAATCAGCCGGACGACCTGCTCCAGCGTTTCCAGCAGCGCCTTGGGGCAGTCGTCGAAGAGCAGGTGCGCCTCGTCGAAGAAGAACACCATGCGCGGCTTGTCCAAATCGCCGCATTCGGGCAGCAGCTCGTACAGCTCCGACAGCATCCACAGCAGGAAGGTCGAGTACAGCCGGGGCTTGCGGTAGAGCACGTCCGCCGCGAGGATGTTGATAACGCCGCGCCCACTTTCATCAAGCTGCATCCAGTCGGCGATGTTCAGCGCGGGTTCGCCGAAGAACGCATTGCCGCCCTCGTCCTCCAGCATGGCGACGGCGCGCTGAATCGCACCGACAGACGCCATGGACACGTTGCCGTAATCGAGCGTGTACTCCTTGGCGTGCTCACCGACGTAGGCAAGCATGACCTTCAGGTCTTTGAGGTCGAGCAGGAGCATGTTCTCGTCATCCGCGACGCGGAAGAGGATGCTCAGCACGCCTGCCTGCGTGTCGTTGAGGTTCATCAGCCGCGCGAGCAGCGTCGGCCCCATTTCGCTCACGGTCGTGCGGACGGGATGACCCTCTTTGCCGAACACGTCCCAGAACACGGTCGGGAACGTGCGGTACTCGAACGTCGGCACGCCGCACTGCGTCAGGCGATTGGCGATATTGTCGCTGTGTGTGCCGGGCTGCACCATCCCGGCGAGATCGCCCTTGATATCCGCGAGGAACACGGGCACGCCCATGTCCGAAAATCCCTCTGCCAGCACTTTGAGGGAGACGGTTTTGCCCGTACCGGTCGCCCCGGCGATGAGACCATGGCGGTTTGCCATCTGCGGCAGCAGGCAGACGGGGTGTTCACCCGTTCCAAGCCAGATTTTGCCTTCGTAGAGCATGTGTGTTGTGTTCTCCTTTTTCCTTTTATAGTGGTACTATTGGTACTTCTTTATCGCGGCAGGGGTTTCGCCTCTGCGGAGGCGACCAGAGGGCTTTGCGGTCGCCATCTGGACTCCTTTGCACGCACACCCATGTTACTTGGATTTTATCGAAAATGCGATTAGTGGGTGTGCCGTTACTCCTTCTTCTCATCCATCTCCGCTGTGCGTTCCGAAATAATATACCGCGGACGCTGCTTGACTTCCAAGTAGATTTTGCCGATGTATTCCCCGATGATACCGAGAAACAGGCACTGCATCCCGCCAACGAAGCATACCAGACAAGCCAGCGACGCCCAGCCAGCCACCGAATGCCCGGCAATCGCGGCAATCACCGCCCAGATAATGCCGATAAATGACAGAATCGTGATAAACAACCCGGCGAAGAACACCATGCGAATCGGTTTGACCGATAGGCTTGTGATGCCGTCGAACGCCAGCCCCAGCATCTTCTTCAGCGGATAGTGGCTTTCGCCCGCAATGCGCTCGTGGCGCTCGTAAGAGACGCTGGTGGACTTGAACCCGACCAGCGGAACCATCCCGCGCAGATACAGGTTTACTTCGCGGAATTTTGCCAATTCCTGCAGGGCACGGCTGGAAATCAGGCGATAATCCGCGTGATTAAACACAACCTCCGCGCCCATTGCGCTGAGCAGCTTGTAGAAGCCTTCCGCCGTGAAGCGCTTGAAGAACGTGTCGGTATCACGCTTGGAGCGCACGCCGTAGACGATTTCGCAGCCGTCAAGGTACGCATCCACCATCGCGTCCATGGCGTTGATATCGTCCTGCCCGTCGCAGTCGATGCTGATGGTGATGTCGCAGCGGTCTTTCGCCTCCATCAGCCCTGCCCAGACCGCTCTTTGGTGCCCTCGGTTACGGCTCTGCGCAATGCCTTGGAAGCACGGGTCTTTCGCGGACAGCGCCGTGATAATCTCCCACGTCTTGTCCTTGCTGCCGTCGTTGACGAACAGAATGCGGCTCTCGTCGCTGATTTTCCCCGCGTCTGCGAGCTGACGCACCTTGTCGCGGAACATGCCGCTGGTAATCGGCAGTACGCTTTCTTCGTTGTAGCAGGGAATCACAATATACAATACAGGCTTGTGTGCCACGCAGAAACACCTCCAGTATGGTTGATTATGTCTTATTATAGCACATTTTCTCCTGCTTGAACAGGTTCTTTTTGCAACGGTTTCGACGCAATTATTGTTCACAAAATATTTACAAACACTTCCGACATTCGTTACAAAGTCGTGCTATGATACGGAAAGTACTCCAAGAGGGGTGCGGCTATCAAAGGAAGTGTGCTTATGAATCAGGCGGCAATTGGTCAGTATATCGCAGGCAAGCGCACTGCGCAAGGGATGACGCAGGAGCAGCTGGCGCAGAAAATTGGCGTATCGCAGAAATCCTTGATGCGCTGGGAAACGGGCAAACGTCTGCCCGATGCTGATGCGGTGGAAGCGCTCTGCGCGGCGCTGGGTATCACCCTGCCGGAACTGCTCAACGGCAAGGATTCGCCGCAGAAGGAAGAAATGCAGCTGACGCATGACGCACAGATGCTTGATCTGCTGCGCCGGATGCAGCGCACAGTCTACGAGCAGCATATTCTCTACGGTGTCCTGCTGATTCTGCTGGGCATCGCGAGCAACGCATTGTCTGCGCTGGTCGGCGGCAGCCATGTCAAGGAATTCTTTTCGGGTGTGCTGATGGGGATGTCCGTTGCGGAAATGCTGGCGGGGGTCGTCATCGTTGCCATCCATGTGATTCACGGAAAATGCGAGGAGTAATTAGCAATTTGAGAAATCATTGCGCATTGAAAAGCGGTCGCTGACCGCTTTTTTCGTTTTGGGAAATCGCAGAAACATGCCTTTTTTCCTTGACCCCTTCGGCATTCCGATGTATAATAAACAATGGTGTATTAGCGCATTGAGCAGAAAGGGGTGAGTGTCCTGTACGCACAGGTAATTGTGGACATTGTGCATGAGAATGTTGCGCACACGTTTACCTACTGCATTCCGGACGGCATGACGCTCACCGCCGGACAGCGCGTGGAAGTTCCGTTCGGGCGGATGCGCAAGGAGGGGGTCGTCCTCTCCCTGACGCAGGAGACGGACGTGCCGCCGGAAAAGCTCCGCGACATCCTCCGCCCGCTGGAGGATTATGCCGCTATCTGCCCCACGCTGCTGACGCTCGCTCAGCAGATGGCGGACGACGTGCATTGCCCACTGGCGGAAACGCTGCGGCTGATGCTGCCCGCCCAAATGCGCGGTGGACGCATTCAGGTGAAAACGCAGACGGTCGCGCAGGCCGCGAAGCCACGCGAAATGCTGGAAGCGGCGGCACTGGCGGAGAAACGCTCGCCGAAACGGCGTCTGCTGCTGACGGTCTTATCCGACGGGCGGACGCACCCGGTGGAAGAATTGAAGCTGCTTGTCCGCGAACCGCTGCAAGCGCTGCGCCAGATAGAAGCAGCCGGACTAATTGCCCTGCGGGAAGAAGAAGTGCTGCGTCGACCGGGCGGCAATACGCCGGACACCGCCGTCCCTGACCCGCCCCTCACGCCGGGGCAGGAGGAAGCGCTGTCTGTCATGCTGCCGGATTTGCGCAGTGGACAGGGGAAATACCTGCTCCACGGTGTGACGGGCAGCGGCAAAACCGAGGTGTTCATCCGCCTCGTGCGCCAGACGCTCGGGCAGGGGAAATCCGCCATGATTCTCGTGCCGGAAATCGCCCTCACGCCGCAAATGGTCATGTGGTTTCGGGCGCGGTTCGGGGCGGTTGCGGCGGTGCTGCACTCGCGGCTCAGTGCGGGCGAGCGCTTTGATGAGTGGCGGCGCATTCGGCGCGGCGACGCGCGGGTCGTCATCGGCGCACGGTCAGCGGTGTTCGCGCCGTGCGGGAATTTGGGGCTGATTGTCGTGGATGAGGAACACGAATCGACGTATATCTCCGACCGTCATCCGCGATATGACGCGCGCGAAGTTGCCATCCGCCGATGCGAAAATGAGCACGCGACGCTTCTGCTTGCCTCCGCCACGCCCAGCATCCTGTCCTTCGCCAGGGCACGGCGCGGGGATTATGTGCTGCTTGAAATGCCCTCCCGCGTCGGCAACCGCCCGATGCCGCAGGTCACGCTGGTGGACATGCGCAAGGAGATGGAGAACGGCAACCGAAGCGTATTTTCCGGGCAATTGGTCGCGGCACTCAAGAACTGCGTCGCGCGCGGCGAACAGGCCATGCTGCTGATGAATCGGCGCGGGTACAACAGCTTTGTCAGCTGCCGAAGCTGCGGTTATGTCGTCAAATGCCCGAACTGCGATGTCGCCATGACCTACCACGTCGTGGGCAGCGGGCAGACCGAGGCGAAACTCCACTGCCACTACTGCGGATATGCCGCGCTGCCGCCGAACACCTGCCCGAAATGCGGCAGCAAGTACATCCGTTATTTCGGCGCGGGGACGCAGAAAATCGAGGAAGAATTGAAGAAGCTCTTCCCCCAGGAAAACGTCATCCGCATGGATATTGACACGACCTCCGGCAAGGATGGTCACGCAAAGCTGCTCGATGAGTTCCGCTCCGGGCGCGCAAAGCTGCTCGTCGGCACGCAGATGATTGCCAAGGGGCTGGATTTCCCGAAGGTGACGCTGGTGGGCGTGATTGCGGCGGATATGACGCTGAATCTGCCCGACTACCGCGCGCGGGAGCGGACATTCCAGCTGCTGACGCAGGTCGCCGGGCGCGCCGGACGCGGCACACTGCCGGGGCAGGTCATCATCCAGACGTACAAGCCGGAGGATGAGGTGATTCAGACCGCTGCCGCGCAGGACTACCGCGCGTTCTTCGAGCTGGAGTTCGATCGCCGGCGGACGGGGCTGTATCCGCCGTTCACGATTCTGGCGCGCCTGCTGGTGGAGAGCAATTCGCCGCAGAAAGCGCGAGAGGTCGCGACGGCGCTTCATGCGCGGTGCGAGGAGCTGCTTAACGCGCATCCGCAGTGGAAGAAGCGGGCGCTGATGGTGCGGCTTGACCAGCCGAGCATCACGGTTTTGCGCGGAAAAACGCGCTGGCATGTGCTGATGAAGCTGCTGGTGCATCCGGAGACGGAGCAGTTCGCCGCGGCATTGAGCGAGCTGGCGCGGGAGAAGCAGGAGGGCGCGGAGGTGTACTTTGAGTATAACCCCACGACCATGATGTAAATGTGGTTTTATTTCCCTGAAATCGCGTGAATTGTGTGGGTATCCTGTGGATAAACACGCGGAAGAAGTAAGAAGAAGTCACCAACTCAATCGCGAAAAGGGTGTCGAGAGGGTCGAAGACCCTTCGCGGAGTCCAGAGGCAGAGCCTCTGGTGGGG
>OGLS01001678.1_pt1 | contig 12285 bp, 9 predicted proteins | sample 1572881 | NCBI WGS metagenome assembly OGLS01 (sample SAMEA2582013, study PRJEB24529) | metagenome | biome: Human gut stool | place: China | collected 2011
TTGTAGGCTCCGAAAAGCCTTGTATTTACAGTGTTCCTAATAGGAAGTAATCATATGCTGAGTATTATTCCGCTGACCTGTCTGAAAAGGTCATTCGTGGCATGACCGAAAACGCACTGAAGGGAAAGTTCACTGGCGGTGCCATTCCCTTTGGCTACATCATCAACGCAGACCACCGCTTTGAAATCGACCCGTTGACTGCTCCCTTTGTGGCAGAAACCTTCCAGCGGTACAACGATGGTCAGACCATGCGGGAAATTCGGGATTGGCTGAACGAAAAGGGCGTCAAGAACCAGCGCGGCGGGCTGATGACCTTCAACACCATTCAGCATATGCTGAACAATCGCCGCTACATCGGGGAGCTGAAATATCGTGATGTTTTGATTCCCGATGCGATTCCACCTATCGTGTCCGTAGAGCTTTTCAACGATGTACAGGAGAAGATGTTGAAAAACAAGAAAGCCCCTGCCCGTAGAAAGGCAGAGGACGACTACCTGCTCACCACCAAGCTGTTCTGCGGCTACTGTGGGGCGCTGATGTTTGGCGAAAGCGGCACGAGCCGGACGGGCGAAGTCCACCGCTATTATATAATGTGCTACTGCCAAAAAGCACAAGGGCTGCAAGAAAAAGACCGTCCGTAAACAGTGGCTGGAAGATCTGGTGGTGAACCAGACCATGCAGCTTGTGAAAGACGATGCCGCTATGGAATCCATCATCGCCAAGGTGATGGAACTGCAAAACAAGGAAAACACCAACATTCCTCTTTATGAAAAGCAGCTCCGGGATGCGGAATCGGGTATCCAGAATATGCTCAATGCAATTCAGGCTGGTATCCTGACCAGTTCCACCAAGGAGCGGCTGGAGCAGCTGGAAGAAACCAAGCGTGAGCTTGAAGCTCGCATTGCGGAAGAAAAGCTGGCAAAGCCGAAAGTGACTGAAGAGTTCATCCGGTTCTGGCTGCTGCGCTTCCGTAAGCTGGACATGAGCCAGCAGGAGCAGCGGCAGGCACTGGTGGATACCTTCATCAATGCCATCTATCTCTACGATGATAAGGTCCTCATTACCTTTAATTATAAGGAAGGTACGGAAACAGTCGCTTTCGGGGAAGCCGTGAAAGCAGAGAAAAGTTCGGATATGAGTGCGCGAGGTGCACCAGATATTGAACGTCAAATCGTAAGATTTGACGTTCTTTTTTATGTAGGAAAGCGGCTGCACACTTTCTGCACACCGTTTGCACATTTGCCTGAATCAGGGGCTTTTCTGCGCATGGCTTGCACAGCCTGCTTTCCTTAAAAACAAAAAACGTTGCAAAAACGGTTCCGCTTTTGTATAATAAAATGAGATGCTGGGCCGGAGCTGGATGCTCGGCCGGGGAACCAGAAGCGGGGAGGTGCGGCAAATGATACGGGTAGCCATCGTGGAGGATGAAGCGGAGATCCGGGAGCAGCTGATGGGATACGTTCAGCGGTACACCCGGCAATACGGGACCGCGTTTGAGGTGAAGACGGTTGCGGACGGATTGGAGATCCTGGAGGACTACCGCCCGGTCTATGACCTGATCCTTCTGGATATCGAGATGAAGCATCTGGACGGTATGGAGACGGCCCGGCGCATCCGGGAGCTGGACCCGGAGGTGATGCTCGTGTTCATCACCAACATGGCGCAGTATGCCATCAAAGGCTATGCGGTGGGGGCGCTGGATTACGTTCTCAAGCCGGTGCCGTACTTTGCGTTTTCGCAGCAGCTGCAAAAGGTAGAGGCGCAGCTGCGCCGCCGCACCCGGCACTATCTGGCGGTGCCGGTGGAGGGCGGCCTGCGGCGGCTGGATACCTCGCGCATTTATTACATCGAAAGCGAAGGCCATCGGGTGCATTTCTACACCGAGGAGGGCGATTTTGCGGCCCCCGGCGCGCTCAAGGCGCTGGAAGAAAAGCTGGCCGACCGGCCCTTTGCCCGCTGCAACAGCGGGTATCTGGTCAATCTGGCCCAGGTGCAGGCTGTGCAGCAGAACACGGTGGAGGTGGGGCCTTATGAATTGCAGGTCAGCCGCCCCAAGCGGAAGAGTTTTCTGGCAGCTTTGACCGACTACATCGGGGGTGACGGTCTGTGACGACGCTGCCGGATATCCCGCGCCTGTACACGGCGCTGGCCGAGTGGCTGGCTGTCGTTCTGTACGCCCAGAGCCGCCCGCCCCGCTTTGCGCGGAAGATCACCCTGGCCGCCAGCGGGCTGCTGGCCGTGATGCTGGGCGTTTTTCTGGAAGCGACCGGCGAAGTGCCCATTGCGTGGTGGGTCCCCTGCATGGGCATCGCGGTGGGGATGCAGTACCTTTACCTCTGGATCACGCGGGAAGAAAACTGGCTGGAAGCAGCCTACGACTGCGCCCGCAGTTTCATTCTGGCCGAATTTGCGGCCAGTGTCGAGTGGCAGCTGCACTGCACCATCTTTCCGCAGCACGGCGGGGGAGAGCCGATGGCGCTGTTCCTGCTGCTGTTGGTCTACAGCGGTCTGTTCGGGGTGATGTACGGGCTGGAGCGCAAGCGCCCCCACCCGACCGGGCATCTGGACGTCAGCAATACGGCGGCTCTGGTGGCCGTCGTCATGGCGGCGACGGCCTTTGCCGTGAGCAACCTGAACTTCCTGAACGGGGAAGTGACCATGAGCGTTTTCTACATCCGGACGCTGGTGGATTTCTGCGGCGTTCTGATCCTGACCGTCGAGCACGAGCAGCTGCGGGAAGAGGCGCTCCACAAGGAGCTGACCGCCATGGACGGTGTGCTCCACCGTCAGTACGAGCAGTACAAGCGGAGCAAAGAGGGCATCAAGCTCATCAACCGGCGATATCATGAGCTGAAGGTGCAGATCGCCGACATTCGCGCCGAGCGGGACCGCGCCAAGCAGGACGCAGCGCTGGCCCGGATGGAGTCCGGCATTTTGCAGTATGAGGCCGAGAACAAGACCGGCAACCCGGTGCTGGATACCTTATTGACGGCCAAAAGCATGGACTGTCAGGAGAAGAACATCCGGATGACCAGCGTGGCCGACGGCCGGGCGCTGGGGTTTCTGACCACGCGGGAGATCTGCACCATCGTGGGCACCGCGCTGGACAACGCCATCGAGAGCTGCGCCGCAGAGCCGGACCCCGAAAAACGGCTCATCCGGACGGCGGTCTATGTCCAGAATGGGTTCGTGATGTTCCGCTTCGAGAACTACTGCGCCCAGCCGGTGGAGCTGGGGGCGGACGGCCTGCCCGCGCAGAGCGCCCACGGCGGCTACGATTTGAAGAGCCTGCGTTCGGTGGCGCAGCAGCACGATGGCAGCATGACCGTCCATTGGGAGAACCGGTGGTTCACGGTGCGGCTGCTGATGCCCCTGCCCAAAGAAAAATGACGACCCGCTCCATCTCACTTCGTTCGACAGCTCCCCCGAAAGGGGGAGCTTTTGTTGCGCCTGAAAGCACGCATAAAACCTCGCCCTTCGGGAGAGGTGACAGCGCACAGCGCTGATGGAGAGGGTATGGCATCCTGCACAAATAACGTCGCCTCTTGTTTGTGCATTAGCACAATAAAAATTGAAACGGATTTGAAACTTTTTGCAAATTGTGCGCCAAAAACGACAATTTGTGAAGGAAACAAGAATTTTCTGTGTGCATTTGGTATCATATCAATCAGTTCGGCGGAGTTGTACGCTCCGCATTCGTTATTGACCCTATCAGAAGGAGGAAAATTATGCTGTCCATTAACCTGGATGACGTGATGCAGGTGCTGACGAACGTTCGCGGCCACCTCATCGCGTTTGGCGTGGTTGCGCTGCTGGCAATCGTTGTGATGATCGCTGTGCGCAAGCTGCCCAAAGCAAAGAAGAAGATGATCCGTGCACAGTCTGGCCTGGCCATTCTGCTGGCGCTGACCATCGTTGTGAACCTGATCTGCACCGGCCCCATGTCCACCATGCTGGACCTGGTCTCCGGCAGCGGCACCATCACCGAGGAGACCTCTGCAAAGGCCACGGAGCTGGTCAATGAGATCACCGCAGACGGTGTCGTTCTGGCAAAGGACGAAGATGGCATCCTGCCGGTGGCTTCCGGCTCCAAGCTGAACGTCTTTGGCTGGGCTTCCGCCAACCCCTGCTACGGCGGCACCGGTTCCGGTGCGCTGAACACCGCTTACCCCGTCACCGATCTGCTGACCGGCCTGCACGATGCCGGCATCGAGACCAACGAGGAACTGAGCAAGTTCTACACCGACTACAAGGCAGACCGCCCCAGCGTTGGCATGGTGGCGCAGGACTGGACCCTGCCCGAACCCAACGTCAGCCTGTACACCGATGAGATGATGGAGAATGCAAAAGCATTCTCGGATACCGCAATGGTCGTCATCACCCGTGTCGGCGGCGAGGGCGCAGACCTGCCCACCGATATGGCTTCCGTTGTGGACGGCAGCTGGATCCGCCGCGTGGCACAGGCTTACGGCTCTGAGCGCGGCACTGCTTACTACAACGGTACCTACGACGACTCTCTGAACGAGGGCAACGACTGGGACAAGGGCGACCACTTCCTGCAGCTGTCCAACCGTGAGGAAGACCTGCTCGACTTGGTCACCGCAAACTTCGACAACGTCATTCTGGTCTACAACGGCGCCAACGCCTTCCAGATGGACTTCCTGAAGGATTACCCCCAGATCAAGGGCGTCCTGCTCTGCCCCGGCACCGGCCAGTCCGGCTTTGAGGGCTTCGGCAAGGTCGTTTCCGGCGAGGTCAACCCCTCCGGCCGTACCGTGGATACCTATGTTTCCAACCTGAAGAATGCGCCCTGGTGGAACAACTTCGGCGACTTCAAGTACACCAACACCGAGGAGCTGAATTCCGATTCCAGCTTCTTTGACCCGGAAGGCACCACCCCGTCCTTCGTCAACTATGTGGAAGGCATCTACGTCGGCTACAAGTTCTATGAGACGGCTGCGGACGAGGGCCTCATCAACTACGACGACGAGGTCGTCTTCCCCTTCGGCTACGGCCTGAGCTACACCTCCTTCACCAAGGAGATGAGCGGCATCACCAACGACGGCACCAGCCTGAACTTCACCGTGACCGTCACCAACACCGGCTCCGTCGCGGGCAAGGATGTCGTGGAGATCTACAGCAATCCTCCGTACACCAATGGCGGCATCGAGAAGTCTACCGCAAACCTGCTGGACTTTGCCAAGACCAGTGAGCTGGCTCCCGGCGAGTCTCAGACCATCGAGTTCTCCATCCCGGTGGAGGACCTGGCTTCCTATGATTACCAGACCAACGGCTGCTATGTGCTGGAAGCTGGCGACTATGTCATCAGCGCGAACGACGACTCGCACAACGTCGCCGATTCCCAGACTTACACCGTTGCATCCGACATCGTCTACAACGAGTCCAACAAGCGCGGCAGCGATGCTGTGGCTGCGACCAACGAGTTCGATTTCGCAGAAGGCGAGATCACCTATCTGTCCCGCGCCGACGGCTTTGCAAACTATGCCGAGGCGACCGCTGCTCCCGCCACCTATGAGATGACCGACGAGCAGAAGGCTGCCTTCGACAACGCCCATACGTACACCGAGGCTGGCTATCAGAACGATGACGACGCCAACGCCGCCGACATCACCACCGGTGCCAAGAACGGCCTGAAGCTGGTCGACCTGCGCGGCGTGGATTACAACGACGCGAAGTGGGATCAGCTGCTCGACCAGATGACCATCGACGAGATGCAGCAGACCATCGGCTTCGGTGGCTACCAGACCGCTGCGGTCTCCAGCATCGAGAAGGTCCGCACCAATGACTGCGACGGCCCGGCTTCCATCAACAACAACTTCACCGGTGTCGGTTCCGTCGGCTTCCCGGCTGCGACCCTCATCGGCATGACCTGGGACAAGGATCTGGCCTACGCCTTCGGCGACAGCATCGGCGAGATGGCCAATGAGATGGACACCTCCGGCTGGTACGGCCCGGCTATGAACATCCACCGCACTGCATTCGCAGGCCGTAACTTCGAGTACTACTCGGAGGATGGCGTCCTGTCCGGCCGGATGGCTTCCAATGCGATCCTGGGCGCACAGGAGCACGGTGTGTATGCTTACATGAAGCACTTCGCCCTGAACGATCAGGAAGGCAACCGTACTTCCATGGCGGCGACCTGGTCCAACGAGCAGGCCATCCGTGAGATCTACCTCAAGCCCTTCGAGATCTCCGTCAAGGATGCAGACTGCCACGCGGTCATGTCTTCCTTCAACTACATCGGCACCCGCTGGGCTGGCGGCTGCAAGGAGCTGCTGAAGAACGTCCTGCGCGGCGAGTGGGGCTTCGTGGGCTTCGTCGAGACCGACTACTTCGGCGTCTACGGCTACATGACTGCGGACCAGGGCGTCCGCAACGGCAGCGACCTGATGCTCTGCACCACCGGCAACGACTTCAACACCGTGACCGTGCTGACCAACAGCAGCAAGCAGGCCCTGCGCGAGGCTTCCAAGAACATCCTCTATACCGTGGTCAACAGCCGCGCTTATGCTGCGGAGAACCTGAACCCCGGCATGGCAAAGTGGGAGATCATCATGATCGGCGCTGACGTGCTCGTTGCACTGCTGATCGTTGCTCTGGAGATCAAGACCTTCAAGAGCTACAAGAAGCGCAAGGAAGAGGAAGAAGAGAACGCCTGATGAAACGGCCTCTCGCTTTTGAACCGACGCAGCACCTGAACTGAACCAAAACGGCAAAGGCCCGCTGCAAAGAAACAGCGGGCCTTTGCCCTGCTCAGGAAACAAAGAGGAAATTGCGATGAAACACGCAGACATCATTCAAACACTGGATCTGGAGCAGAAATGTGCGCTGCTGTCCGGCGGCACGGTGTTCGACACCCGTGCCCTGCCGGGCAAGGGCATCCCGTCCATCACCCTGTCGGACGGCCCCAACGGTGTGCGCAAGCAGGCCGGTGCGGCAGACCACCTGGGCCTGAACCCCAGTGTGCCGGCCACCTGCTTCCCGACTTCGGCCACCGTGGCCAACAGCTGGGATCCCGCCCTGGGCGAGGCCGTCGGCGAGGCCATGGGCGAAGAGGCCGCAGCACAGGAGGTCTCGGTGCTGCTGGGCCCCGGCCTGAACATCAAGCGCAGCCCGCTGTGCGGCCGCAACTTTGAGTATTTCTCGGAGGACCCCTATCTGGCGGGCAAGATGGCCGCAGGCTATGTCCGCGGCATCCAGAAGAACGGCATCGCGGCCTGCCCCAAGCACTTTGCCGTCAACAGCCAGGAGCTGCGCCGCATGGCCAGCGACTCCATCGTGGATGAGCGCACCCTGCGCGAGCTGTACCTGACCGGCTTTGAGATCGTGGTCAAAGAGGCAAAGCCCAAGACCATCATGTCCTCCTACAACCTCGTCAATGGCACCTACGCCAACGAGAACGCCCACCTGTTACAGGATATCCTGCGCCGGGACTGGGGCTTCGACGGCGCAGTCGTCACCGACTGGGGCGGTTCCAACGACCATGCACTGGGCGTGAAGAACGGCTCCACGCTGGAGATGCCGTTCCCCGGCGACGATTCCGTCCGCGAACTGATGAAGGCTGTGGAGAGCGGCAAGATCTCGGAACACGACGTGGACGCCCGGCTGGACGAGCTGCTGGAACTGGTGCTCGACACCAAGGTTGCCGTCGAAAAGGCACCCCGCACCTTTGACGCCACCGCGCATCATGCGCTGGCCCGCCGCGCCGCCGCCCAGAGCATCGTTCTGCTCCGGAACGAGGGCGCGCTGCTGCCGCTGAAGAAAGGCGAGAAAATCGCTGTCCTCGGTGACTTTGCCAGGACGCCCCGCTATCAGGGAGCCGGTTCCAGCGCCGTCAACTCCATCCAGGTGGATTCCTTCCTGGACTGCCTGACCGAGAGCGGCCTGGCCAATGTCGGCTATGCTCAGGGCTTTGACCGCCAGGGCAAGGCCGACGAGGCCCTGAAGAAGGAAGCCGTCGCGCTGGCGCAGAACGCCAACGTCGTCCTGCTCTGCATGGGTCTGGACGAGATCAAGGAGAGCGAGGGCCTCGACCGGATGGACATGAAGCTGGCGCAGAACCAGCTGGATCTGCTGGCTGCAGTCGCTGCTGTCAACCCCAATGTGGTCGTCCTGCTCAGCGCAGGCTCCTCGCTGGAGACCCCGTGGCTCAAAGACTGCAAGGCGCTGGTCTACGGCTGCCTGGGCGGTCAGGCCGGTGCGGGCGCTCTGGTGGATGTGCTGACCGGCACGGTCTGCCCCGGCGGCAAGCTGGCCGAGACCTGGGCCAATGCTTACGGCGATTCCCCGGTGAAAGACCACTTCGCAGGCGAGGGCCGCACCGTCCAGTACCGCGAGGGTCTGTATGTGGGCTACCGCTACTTTGAGACGGCAGGCAGACCCGTGGCCTTCCCCTTCGGCTATGGCCTGAGCTACACCACCTTTGCTTACAAAGACCTCAAGGCAACACCGGAGGGCGTGACCCTGACCGTGACCAACACCGGCAAGTGCGCCGGTGCCGAGATCGTCCAGCTCTACGTCGCCAAGACCGACGCCAAAGTCTTCCGCCCCGCACAGGAGCTCAAGGGCTTTGCCAAGGTCTGGCTGGAAGCGGGCGAGAGCAAGACCGTCTCCATCCCGCTGGACGACAAGGCCTACCGCTACTGGAACGTGGCCACCGACCGCTGGGAGGTCGAGGGCGGCAGCTATCAGCTCCGCGTGGGCGCTTCCAGCGCCGACATCCGCCTGACGGCGGAGGTCGTGGTGCTGGGTTCCGGTGCGCCGGACCCCTATCAGAGCGTGGATCTGCCCCATTACAGGACGGGTGAGATCACCCGCGTTCCGGATGCTGAGTTCGCCGCCCTGCTGGGTCATCCCATCCCGGAAGACAAGATCCGGATCGACCGCAACATGACGCTGGGCGAGCTGGGCCACGGCCGCAGCCCGCTGGGCTGGCTCGTGGCGGCGGTGCTGGGCCTTCTGCTCAAGCGGAGCATCCAGCGCGGCAAGCCGGACCTGAACATCCTGTTCCAGTACAACATGCCGCTGCGCGCGCTGGCCAAGATGACCAACGGCGCCATCAGCATGGGCATGGTGGACGGCATCGTGATGGAAGCGCAGGGCTTCTGGATCATCGGTCTGCTGCGGGTCCTCGTGGAGGCTGTGAAGAACATCGCCCAGAACGGCGCGATGGAAAAACGCCTGAAAAACAGCTGAAAGGGAAGAACTGCTATGAATTTCTGGAACAACTTTGCGGCCAAGCACCCCGCCGCTGCCAAGTGGGTGCGTGAGGGCGGTCTGTTCGTCATCGTCTCCAACCTCATCACGGTGTTCAAGTACCTGCTGCTGCAATTCCTGCCCAAGGCCTTTGCAAGCCTGCCGGTGGTGGACTTCGGCTGGCCGGGCATCGACATCACCCTCTTCGGCGAGACCTTCAAGTGGAACATCCTCGGCTATGACGCTGCCCACGGCGGCCTGCCCTACTTCTGCGCCTACATGGTCGCCATGATCGTGGGCGAGTGCATCAACTTCCCCATCCAGCGCAGCTTTGTGTTCCGCAGCAAGGGCAATCTGGCCAAGCAGATCGGCTGGTACGTGCTGGCGTTCTGCGTCATCACCTGCATCGTCAACTCCATCAACTGCATCTGGGTCGCGGTGGCCGGTCTGCTGGTGCCCGACTTCATCTACAACATCGGCACCACCGTGCTCAACGGCGGCATCTCGATGATCATCTTCTTCTTCGTCAACAAGATCATCTTCCCCGAAGGCGAAGCCAGGAAGAACTGAAAACAGCCATCCACCTTCATCATTTTCATTTCTCCATAAAGACAAAACGCCCGGTGCCGCACAGGAACCGGGCGTTTTGTTGTGCCGGGCCGTTCTATCCCGCAGAAGAGACGGCGCGGGCAGAGGGGAACGGCGGGCGCTTTGTGGTCGTTTTGCGGGTTTTCTGTGCGCCGGACGCGGACTTTTTGCCAATAGGGCCGAAGTTTTCAAAAAACCTTGCACTTTGATGCTTTACTGTGGTAAAATCAAAACGTCCTTCCAAATGGGAAAGTAGAGGAGGAAAGGAATATGAGCAATCTCTGTATCATTGTTACCATCGTTGTCTATCTGGCGGCGATGCTGCTCGTTGGATTTGCCTACAGCAAATCCAACAACGACAGCACCGATTTTTACCTGGGCGGCCGCAAGATGGGCCCGCTGGTCACGGCCATGAGCGCCGAGGCCAGCGATATGTCCAGCTGGCTGCTGATGGGAATGCCCGGCCTTGCGTACCTGAGCGGCATCGCATCCCCCGGCTGGACGGCCATCGGCCTGGCGCTGGGCACCTGGCTGAACTGGCTCATCGTGGCCCGGCGGCTGCGGCGGTACTCGGCTGATCTGAACGCCATCACGGTGCCGCAGTTCTTATCGCTGCGGTTCCATGACCAGCGCAACCTGCTCAATGCACTGGGCGCGGTCATCATCATCGTCTTCTTTGTGCCCTACACGGCATCGGGCTTTGCGGCCTGCGGCAAGCTGTTCCACAGCCTGTTCGGCGTGGATTACATGGCGGCGATGCTGGTCTCGGCCCTCGTCATCGTGGGGTACACCATCCTGGGCGGTTTCCGCGCCGTGACCACCACCGACCTCATCCAGTCCATCGTCATGTCGCTGGCGCTCATCGCCGTTCTGGTCTACGGCGTGGGCGTGGCAGGCGGCTGGGACGCTGTGGTCGCCAATGCGCAGAGCCTGCCCGGCTACCTGACCATGCTGGCCAGCCACAATGCGGACACCAACACGGCCACCTCGTACAGCCTGCTGGACATCGTGTCCACCATGGCGTGGGGTCTGGGCTACTTCGGGATGCCCCACATCCTGCTCCGCTTCATGGCCATTGAGGACGAGAAAAAGTTGGTCCTGAGCCGCCGCATCGCCTCGGTGTGGGTGGTCATCGCCATGACGGCCTCCATCGTCATCGGCATGGTGGGCCTCGGCATGACCAAGGCGGGTGCGCTGGAGTCCCTGAGCGGCTCGACCAGTGAGACCCTCATCGTCCGCATTGCCAGCCTCATCAGCGCCCACGGCGCACTGGCCGCCGTGCTGGCGGGCCTCATCCTGGCCGGTATCCTGGCCGCGACCATGTCCACCGCCGACAGCCAGATGCTCGCAGCGGCGTCCAGCGTCTCCCAGAACATTTTGCAGGAGTTCGCGCACCTCAAGCTCAGCGAGAAGCAGAGTCTGTTCGCCGCCCGCCTGACCATCGTGTGCGTCAGCGTGGTGGGCGTGGTGCTGGCCCGCGACCCGGATTCCAGCGTCTTTGGCATCGTCAGCTTTGCGTGGGCCGGGTTCGGCGGCGCATTCGGCGCGGTGATGCTCTGTGCGCTGTTTTGGAAGCGCTGCAACTGGCAGGGCGCACTGGCCGGGATGCTGGCCGGAGGTCTGATGGTCTTCGTCTGGAAGTACCTCATCAGCCCGCTGGGCGGTGTGTTCGGCATCTACGAGCTGCTGCCCGCCTTCCTGACCTCGCTCGTCGTCTGCGTTGTCGTCAGCCTGGTCACCCCGGCTCCCTCGGCGGAGATCGAAGCCGAGTTCGAGGCGGCAAAGTAAAGAGGAAAATAAGAAATGAGCCTTTGCAGAAAACGCAAAGGCTCATTTTGTATCTGGAAGATCAATTCATCACGATCAGGAGGAACTCACAAAACGGTACCGTCAGTCCACAGCAGAAAAAGAAGAAATAATCCAGTGCGAACTTTACAAGGCGGACACCGGGGGAGAGAAGAGCCAGCGAATTTGTAAGGACTGTATCCGACTCGCCCCAGTGGCGAAAATATCCGGTCTGCTCAAAGAGACGCCAAAGGTTCAGGAAGAAACACTCCAGTGCCAGAAGCAACGGAAAGATCAGGATAGACTGCATCCAGCCGTCCGCTCGGAAATCTCCATTGCCAAGGCCGTGCCAGTGAACGGCAAGAACACCGGGGTGGAAGCATACGCCCCAGACGGCCAGCAGAATGCTCAGGCAGAGCAACGCGGCCCGGACGGAGTGCCAGTCGATGCTGTGCGGACGGCGGAGCATGGTCAGGAAATCTTCCAGTGTGGGTTCGGCGTTTGGCAGAGGAGCTTCCTGCGGGTCGCGGCAGTGCATCAGGTCGGAGAGCGTCAGGCCCAGTGCGTCCGCCAGTGGTTCCAGCGTGTTGATGTCCGGCAGACCGACGCCCGTTTCCCTTAATTAAAGATATTGTTGGGTAAAAAAAGAAAGGTCAGTCGATTTTGCCGATGAAGCGGTAGTAGATTTCTACTTCC
>OGLS01001705.1_pt1 | contig 12096 bp, 12 predicted proteins | sample 1572881 | NCBI WGS metagenome assembly OGLS01 (sample SAMEA2582013, study PRJEB24529) | metagenome | biome: Human gut stool | place: China | collected 2011
TGCTTACTGCAATGGCACAAATGCCGAATATAAGATATAAGAATCCCATAACCAAGCCTCCTTAACGAATTATTGAACTAATTCATTAGTACAATTATATAATACAATATCTCTGTACAATTGTCAATCGGAAAACACAAAATTTTTGTTTAATTTCAAATGTTTTTATTACAAAAATTGTATTGAACCGCCCGAATAACATACTTGTTGTCAAATTTGCTTATATAATGTATAATAATAAAAGTAACGATACCGAGAAGGTGATTGCCGTGACGATTGAAAAAATTAAGAGAATTTATGCATCTACCGCAATTTACAAGTTTTCGCAGGGACTAAAGAACGCTGAAACCGATGACTTTGATTCAGCGTTTGACAATGTGCTTGATTTTTTCGGAAACAAAATCGAGGAAGACGCTCTTAAAATTGAATGTTCGGGCGATGAGGTTAATATGATGTTCCTCGATTTTGTAAGAATGTTATCGTCAACCCGTCACCTTGCAATGTGTGTGTTTGTAAACGGCAATGCCGATGTTGATACAGTCAAAAGACTTGAACGCTTTTCGGGTTGGTCGGAGTGCTTTAAGGTTGTTCGTGATATGAATAAACATGATGACAAAATCTGCATCTACATAGGTTTTATAAATTGGTTTGACGGTGAAATTTACGATGTTGATTACACGGTTAATGTAATTTTGTAAGGTCAAATTGCTTGAAAAGTCAGACTTTATCGGATAAAAATTGAAAGTCAGAAAAAGTCAAAAATATTTTAAAATATTAGGAAATGAGAGCATAAGCGAGGATTCGTGAGAATTTCAAAGCTTATGCTTTAATTTTTGACTTTAATTGACTTTGACTTTCTCTGACCTTGATATTATAATGTAGTCAAACAAATGAAAAGAGGCGACCAAAATGAGAATGAGCGATTTGGTGGCACAGTACATTATAGAGATGCTTGACCGTGAAAACGGCAGTGCGGAGATTCAGCGAAACGAACTCGCCGGCAACCTCGGATGTGTACCGAGCCAAATCAATTATGTTATAACCTCCCGATTCACTCCCGAAAAAGGCTACATTGTAGAGAGCCGTAGGGGCGGCGGCGGATTTATCCGAATAAGCCGTGTGAAGATGGATAGAGGTACGGCGCTTATGCATATAATAAATTCGATTGGAACAACACTTGACAAGGCAAGTGCAGAGGCAATGCTCAAAAATATGTTGCAAAGAGATATGATTGAGCTTACATCGGCAAGGCTGATAGCCTCGGCGTTGTCCGACAGAACGCTTACAAATGTTGAACAGAGTAAACGAGATGCCGTGCGAGCGGACTTGTTCAAGAATATGTTGCTCACATTAAGTTGATTTTGAACGGAGGCAGTTATTATGAAATGTCAAAAATGCGGTGCTAACAATGCAAATACTCATGTAAAGACCGTTATCAACGGTGAAATTAAGGAATATGATTTGTGCAGTGAATGTGCAAAGAAAATGGGATACACAAACATCTTCGGTAACTTTGAGGACGAATTTTCGGGACTTCTCGGAAGTTTCTTCGGCAACAGCCTTCCCGCAAGAACTCAGGCAACACGCTGTGACTTCTGCGGAAGCTCATATTCCGATATTGCAAAGTCGGGTCATGTAGGCTGTGCAAAATGTTACGAAATCTTCGGCGACCAGCTTCTTCCTTCAATCAGAAGAATACACGGCAACAAAGTCCGGACTATTTGTTGTGGAGACAGGAGGGCCAAACCCTTGCGGTAAGAACAGCCGTTTCGGTACAAAGAAAGCCGAAAAGAGTGCCGAGATGACAAAGAAAGATAAAATCAAGGCACTTAAAAAGGAACTAGACAAGGCAATTTCGGAACAGAATTTTGAACATGCCGCAGAGTTAAGAGATCAGATTAAGGAAATGGAGGCTTAATTATGAGTAACGAAGTAATTTCCACCAGAGTAAGACTTGCAAGAAACCTGAAAGATTACCCGTTTCCGTGCCGACTGTCCGAACAGGGCAGAAAAAAGGTTATTGAAAAGGTTACAAGTGCAATCAGGGACAGCAACAGCTCAATTGCCTCGGATTTCAATCTGATTAAGCTTGATGATTTGACAGAGGCACAGGGTGTGTCGCTTGTTGAAAGACATCTTGTAAGTCCCGAATTCATCAGCGAAACAGAGGGCAGAGCATTGCTGTTGAGCAAGGATGAAAGCATGAGCATTATGATTAACGAGGAAGATCACATAAGACTTCAGGTTATCACAGACGGCTTATCGCTTGAACAGGCATATGACACAGCCGATAAGCTTGACACCCTGCTTGATGAAAACCTTGAATTTGCTTTTGATGACAAGCTCGGTTATCTTACACAATGCCCTACAAACCTCGGTACAGGCATGAGAGCCTCTGTTATGCTCCATCTGCCGGCACTTGAAAAGAGCCGTACAATTGGCAGAATTGCAGGCAACCTTTCAAAGCTCGGACTTACAATCCGTGGTGCTTACGGTGAAGGCTCAGAACCCAGCGGTTCGCTTTATCAGCTTTCAAATCAGGTAACGCTCGGTATCTCCGAAAAAGCCGCTATTGAAAATCTTGAGAACATCACAAAACAGCTTGTTTCTCAGGAACAACAGGCAAGAGAAAGACTTGCAAAGAGTATTGATATTCAGGATAGCGTGAGCAGAAGCTTAGGCTTGTTGAAATCGGCAATGGTTATGACTCATGACGAGGCTTTAAAGCTGTTGTCAAATGTTCGTTTCGGCATTTTGTCGGGACAGATAAAAGATGTTACCGCAGATGTTGTCGACTCTCTTATGGAAAAAATTGAGCCTGCAACGCTTATGGTAAACTCAGGAAAAAATCTTTCCGCACAGGAAAGAGATATTGAAAGGGCAAAAATTTTAAGAGAGGCTCTTTCATAGAAAATAAGCAGTTAATACATTATCCACAAGGAAGGGTGATGATTTTATGTATCAGTTCAAAGGTTTTACAGAAAAAGCAAACAAGGCGCTTAATCTTGCGATTGAAAGTGCAGAGGAGATGCGCCACAACTATGTCGGTACAGAACATATTCTCTACGGACTCGTAAAAGAGGGCAGCGGTGTTGCCGCAACCGCTCTTAATGAGTGCGGAGTAACGGAAGATGCTCTCCGTGAAAAGCTTGAATCCATTAACGGTACAATGTCGCTCGTTGAGCTTACTCCCGATGATTTTACTCCCCGTACAAAGAGAGTTCTGAGAGCCGCAGTTATCATTTCTTCAAAAACAGGCTACACCTATGTAGGCACAGAGCATTTGCTCCTTGCAATCCTTTCGGAGAGCGACAGCTACGCAGTTGCTTTTCTTGAAGAACTCGGTGTATCTGTTGAAAGACTTGCACAGGCTGTGTCAAAAGGTATGCAGGGCGGTGCAGATGACGGTTTCGGCGGTTTTGAAAACGAGTCCGCTCCGAACGGTTCACAGAAAGGCGGTTCGGCTCTTGATAAATTCGGCAGAGATCTTACTCAAGCCGCAAAGAACGGCGAAATTGATCCTGTAATCGGCAGAGAAAAGGAAATCCAGAGGGTTATCCAGATTCTTTCCCGCCGTACAAAGAACAATCCTGTTCTTATCGGTGAACCCGGTGTAGGTAAAACTGCGGTTGCAGAGGGACTTGCACTTGAAATTGCAAAGGGCAATGTGCCTGAAATTCTTAAAGACAAGCGAGTTGTCAGCCTTGACCTCACAGGTATGGTAGCAGGTGCGAAGTACAGAGGTGACTTTGAGGAGAGAATTAAGGCGGCTATTGACGAGGTTAAAAAGTCAAAGAACACTATCCTCTTCATTGATGAACTTCATACTATCGTTGGTGCAGGTGCCGCAGAGGGCAGTGCAGACGCTGCAAATATCCTTAAACCGTCACTTGCAAGAGGCGATTTTCAGGTTATCGGTGCAACAACTCTTAACGAGTACAGAAAATATATTGAAAAAGATGCCGCTTTGGAGCGTCGTTTCCAGCCCGTAAAGGTTGGCGAACCTACTCCCGAACAGGCTGTACAGATTCTCAAAGGCTTGCGTGACAGCTACGAGGCACACCATAAGGTTAAGATTACCGATGAGGCAATCAATGCCGCAGTAACATTGTCATCAAGATATATCGCAGACCGTTACCTCCCCGATAAGGCAATTGACCTTATTGATGAGGGTGCGTCAAAGGTAAGGCTTGCATCTCTTACCTCTCCTGATAATGTAAAGGAGCTTGAAGATGAAATTGCAGACTATGAAAAAGAAAAGGCAAGCGCAATTAACGAGCAGGACTTTGAAAGGGCTGCAAGACTTCGTGATGAACAGAAGGAACTTCAGACAAAGCTTGACGATGCAAAGAAGAAGTGGCAGGAACAGCAGAAGGGTAACAGCGGTGAGGTAACTGCCGAGGATATCGCAAAGATTGTGTCCGAATGGACAGGTATCCCTGTTGTTCAGCTTACTAAGGAAGAAAGCGAAAGACTTCTTAACATGGAGAATGTTCTCCACGAAAGAGTTATCGGTCAGAGCGAGGCTGTAACTGCAATCGCAAAGGCTATCAGACGAGGCAGAGTAGGTCTTAAAGACCCGAAAAGGCCTGTAGGTTCGTTTATCTTCCTCGGTCCGACGGGTGTCGGTAAAACAGAACTTTGCAAGGCTCTTGCAGAGGCAATGTTCGGCGATGAAAACGCAATGCTCCGTCTTGATATGAGTGAATATATGGAGAAACACACCGTGTCAAAGCTTATCGGCTCACCGCCCGGATATGTAGGCTTTGAGGAGGGCGGTCAGCTCACCGAAAAGGTAAGAAGAAAACCGTATTCGGTTGTACTTTTTGATGAGATTGAAAAGGCTCACCCCGATGTATTCAATATGCTCCTCCAGATTCTTGAGGACGGCAGACTTACCGACTCACAGGGCAGAACGGTTGACTTTAAGAACACCATTATCATAATGACCTCTAATGTCGGCGCAAGACTTATCACCGAAAAGCAGAGCTCACTCGGTTTTAATTCCGAAAATGAGAATGCCGAAGAGAGCGAGAAAAAGGACATCAAGGAGCTTGTAACAGGCGAACTCCGCAAGGTATTCCGTCCTGAATTCTTGAACCGTGTTGACGATATTATCGTGTTCAACAAGCTCAACAAGGACGAAATCAAGCAGATTGCCGTTAAGATGCTCAAAACTCTTGAAAACCGTCTTGATAAGATGAATATTAAAATCAGCTTTACAGACAACGCAATCAGCGAGATTGCCGACAAGGGCTTTGACGAAAACTACGGTGCAAGACCTCTCCGCCGTGCAATACAGAACGAGATTGAAGATCCGCTTTCAGAGCAGATGCTCGAGGGCAAGGTAAAGGACGGCGCAGTAGTTACCTGCGATTTCGCAGACGGTCAGTTTACCTTTACAACAGCAAACGCCAATTAAGCGTAATTCTTAATAAAAATAAAATCAACCGCAGAGTAAAAAACTTTGCGGTTGATTTTTTGTTTCGAATATCTTGACAGAATGAATTTAAGGTGTATAATTAAGCCTACAAAAACACAAGAGGGTGTTAATTATGAAAAAAATTATCTCGATTATCTTGTTGGCAGTTATTATCTCAATTTCTGTTTTATTTACAGGTTGTAACGGAGAGGTTGCACCGAGTAATGCTCAAACTTCTGATGAAGCCGATACAACTGCTTTATCAGATACTACTCCGACCGCAGATCCAAACCAATTTTCAGTTGAATTTTATGACTACAAAACTAATGAACTCATTTCAAAATCAAACAAAAACAACCTTAACGAAAAGTTGAAGGCATCTGACGATTTGATATATATGACATCTGATAATAAGGTGGATTCGATAGATGTTGAACCGAGTTATGTTCTTCTTTTATCATACCTGAAAGATACCAGTCGTGATATTTGGGTTTTGATATATGTCAAGGGTGATGATGTCTATGTTCAGGCTGACAAAAGGCACGCAAACATAAACCTTGACACGGCAAGCTATGATATCTATAAGAGTAAATATAATAAGTCACAGCTTGAAGAACTGATAAAATAATCACAGTGTAAAGTTGCCTGAATTTAAAAGATTTTATAAAGTACGGTGTAACCATAAAACATAGGTTGCACCGTGTTTATTACATCAAATTTCTGTTCATAATTTGAAAAGTGTAGCTTTTGCCCCTCAATTTTCATTGAAAAGTGTAGTTTTTAACCCCTAAAATCTATTGAAAAGTGTATTTTTCATCCCTCAAATTTCATTGAAAAGTGTGATTTTGTCTGTTGACAAAACAAAAAAGCCTCCCGTGGTGGGAGGCTTTTGTTCGGTTATGAACCGTTAATCAGTCGATTTCAACCATGATTTTTTCTTCACTGCGGATAGCGGCACTGCGGGCAATTGTGCGGATAGCCTTGGCAATTCTGCCCTGCTTACCGATGATTCTGCCCATGTCGTTTTCTGCAACATGAATGTGGTAAACAACTGTTCCCTCTTCGTTGGGAGCGTCTGCTTCAACTGATACGGAATCGGGATCGTCAACAAGACCCTTTGCGATAACTGCAAGTAAATCTTTCATTGTTTGTCCTTTCCGAAGCGCAATTATTCAATTACGCCGTTCTTCTTGAGAAGAGCCTTTACTGTGTCTGTTGGCTGAGCACCGTTAGCAATCCACTTCTTAACTGCTTCAGCATCAACATTGAACTCAGAAGGCTTCTTGAGAATATCATATGTGCCGATTTCTTCAATGAAACGGCCGTTTCTCGGATATCTTGAATCTGCTACTACTACTCTGTAGAAAGGAGCCTTCTTTGAACCCATTCTTCTAAGTCTGATCTTTACTGCCATAATGTTCACCTCATAAAAATTGTTAATTTATATTTATTCACCAACCGTAATTGGATGAAAAACTTTGTTTAATGTTTGATTAATGTTAATTATTTGAACGGAGGCATTCCGTCCGGTCCGCCCATTCCGCCTGCAGGTCCCATGCCGTTCATCGGCATACCGCCGAGTCCGGGAAGGCCTTTCATTTTTCTTCTTTTCTTAGAGCCTTTTCCGCCCTTTGTCATCTGACGCATCATCTTCTGCATCTGGTCAATCTGCTTGATAAGTCGGTTGACCTCTTCAATGCTTCTGCCCGAACCTGCCGCAATTCTGCGCTTTCTTGACGGGTTCATAATGTGCGGATGACTTCTTTCTTCGGGCGTCATTGAGAGGATGATTGCCTGAACCCAGTCAATCTGTCTGTCATCAATGTCAACGCCCTCAAGCTGTTTTCCGACACCCGGAATTTTTGAGAGAATTCCCTTGAGCGGTCCCATTTTCTTGACCTGCTCAAACTGATCATACAAATCGTTAAAGTCGAATTTGTTGCTCATCATCTTCTGAGCCATTTCTTCGGCTTTTTCGGCATCCATTTTATTCTGTGCGTCCTCAATGAGAGTAAGCACATCACCCATGCCGAGAATACGGCTTGCCATTCTGTCGGGGTGGAAAACTTCAATATCGTCAAGCTTTTCGCCTGTACCTGCAAATTTAATAGGTCTGCCTGTAACAGCCTTTACCGAAAGCGCCGCACCTCCTCGAGTGTCACCGTCAAGCTTTGTGAGAATAACACCCGTAATGTCAAGAAGTTCGTTAAAGCTCTTCGCAACATTAACTGCGTCCTGACCTGTCATCGAGTCGATAACAAGCAAAATTTCGTTTGGTTCAACTTCTTTTTTGATGTTTTTAAGCTCATCCATAAGAGCCTCATCAATATGAAGTCGACCTGCGGTATCAAGAATAACAACATCGTTGCCGTAGTCTTTTGCACGCTTGATTGCCTCTTTTGCAATCTTAACGGGATTTGCTTTTCCCATTTCAAAAACAGGAACGCCTGCCTTTTCACCGACAACCTTCAACTGGTCGATAGCGGCGGGACGATAAACGTCACAGGCGGCAAGCAGAGGATTTCTGCCTTGCTTTTTCAGCATTTTTGCAAGCTTTGCCGTGTGGGTTGTTTTACCCGAGCCCTGAAGACCGCACATCATGATGACTGTCGGAGGCTTTGACGCAAACTCAATTCGTGCGTCCTCACCGCCCATAAGGCTTGTAAGCTCCTCGTCAACAATCTTAACAACCATCTGTGCAGGAGTAAGACTTTGCATAACATCCTGACCGACAGCACGCTCTGTTACTTTGTTTGTAAAGTCCTTTGCAACCTTGTAGTTTACATCGGCTTCAAGAAGTGCGAGTCGAACCTCTCGCATTGCTTCCTTAACATCTTTTTCAGAAAGCTTGCCTTTGTTTTTCAGTTTTTTGAACGCATTGCCAAGCTTATCTGCAAGTCCTTCAAATGCCATGAAAACTCCTTTAATCTTTCAGCGAGCCTGATTTTTCGATGATAACATCCGCAAGCTCTGTGATTTGTGTATCCTGTGAAAGTTCTTTTATTTCAAGTGCAAGAGCCGAAATTTCGTCAAGCCCCTGCTCAAGCTTACTGAACTGTTTGAACAGACCGAGCTTTTCTTCAAACTCAAAAAGCTGTTGCTCACTGCGCTTGATACTGTCACGCACACCCTGTCTTGTTATTCCCATTTCATCGGCAACCTCTGCAAGCGACAAATCTTCATTATAATAAAGGTCAATCGCCTTTTTGCCCGAGGGCTTTAAAAGCTCGCCGTAAAAATCAAACAAGAGAGATACTTCAATGTTTTTTTCCATACCTGACAGCTCCCGTGATTCTGGTCTGCGTGTAAAGAAAATTTCTTTACACCTGTGAATTATAATATACAATTGCCCGTTTGTCAAGCATTTTAAGCTGATTTTACGGCTGAGAGTAATTTTGATGAATTTTTAATTTTCGGGAAGTTATCAAATTTGTACAGTTATATTACAAAAACGGCAATATTGTGGTAGTTTCGGAAGATTTAAATAACTAAAATAAGTCGATTGTAATGCGATTTTGAGTATAATTACGAAAGAGTAAAAAAAGTGTTTCTATCCTTTACAAATGAGTGGCTATGTGAAGTTTAGTTTTCGTCAAAATTCACAAAAATTATTTTTTTAGTGAAAAAAGCTATTTTTAATGTACATTTTCAAGTAAAATGTGTTATAATTGTTTTGAATTATTGAAGAAACGGGAGTTTTGCTTTACGGAACAAATTATAAATATCGACAGAATGGAAAATGCCGTAGCACTTTTTGGCAGTTTTGACGGAAATATTAAGCTGATTGAAAAGGAGTTTAATGTCCGTGTTACCTGCCGTGACAGTGAGCTTAAGGTTGAGGGCGATGCCGAAAACACATCGAAGGCCTGCAAGGTTATTGAAAGCCTGTTGCAGTTCATCAACCGTGGTGAAGCACTTTCCAAGCAAAATATCCGCTACTGCATTTCGCTTGTCAATGAAGGCAGTGAGGACAAAATAGAACAGCTTGCAGGCGACTGCATCTGTATTACTTCAAAAGGAAAGCCTATTAAGCCGAAAACCATCGGTCAGAAGCGCTACTGCTCGCAGATTGCGAAAAATACCGTCACAATCGGCGTCGGCCCTGCCGGTACGGGCAAAACCTACCTTGCCGTTGCAATGGCGGTCACGGCTTTCAGAAGCAAGCAGATTAACCGAATAATTCTCACAAGACCTGCTGTTGAGGCAGGTGAAAAGCTCGGTTTTCTGCCCGGTGATTTGCAGAGCAAGGTCGATCCGTATCTTCGCCCCCTGTATGACGCATTGTTTGATATGCTCGGTGCAGAAACATATCAAAAGTATGTTGAAAGGGGTAACATTGAGGTTGCACCGCTTGCATATATGCGAGGAAGAACGCTTGACGACAGCTTTATAATTCTTGACGAGGCTCAGAATACGACAAGGGAACAGATGAAGATGTTCCTTACCCGACTCGGATTTAACTCAAAAATGGTAATCACGGGCGATATTACGCAGATTGACCTTCCGAACGGTGCAAAGAGCGGTCTTAAAGACTGCATCAAAATCCTCAAGAACATTGACGATATCGGCACCTGTTTCTTTGACGAAAAGGATGTTGTCCGTCATCGCCTTGTTCAGGATATCATCAAGGCTTACGCAAAATTTGAAAACACTGACATTAATAATTTACGAAACAACGGCTCCAAAAACAACGGCTCCAAAAATTAATTTACTTAATTTTCACATATCCCACGCTATCGGGTTAAAAATAATGAAAGGATGATCATGAATGGCAGAGCATAATAAAATCAGGGTAATTATCACAAACAAACAAAAAGCAGTAAAGATTCCGACAGGTATCAGAATGTTGGTTCGTCGTTGTTGTAACGCAGTTCTGCGACTTGAAAAATTTGAAGGTTCTGCTGAAATCAGCGTTACTTTCACGGATAACGAGGGCATCAAGGCTCTTAACAAGCAGTATCGTGACAAGGATATTGAAACCGATGTTCTTTCTTTCCCAATGGGCGAAAACGGTGTTTATGACACCAATCCCGAAACAGGCGCACAGATTCTCGGTGATGTTGTAATTTCTATGGAAAAGGCAAGAGATCAGGCAGAACTCTTTGGCCACAGCCTCCAGAGAGAGGTTGGCTATCTTACCGCTCACAGCGTTCTTCACCTTCTCGGCTATGATCACATGGAAAAGCTTGAAAGGGTAAGAATGAGAGAAAAAGAAGAGCTTGTTATGGAACAGCTCGGTCTTCCCGCGTCATCAAGCTACATAGTTGATGACGATATGGCTTGACAGAGTAGTTATATTACGGGGTATGAAAAAGCAAATCAAAAGTTTTAAAAGTGCATTCAGAGGTTTTTACTTTGCCGTAAAAAGCGAAAGTCATATGAGATTTCACCTTGTTGCGACATTTTATGTTTTCGTTTTCGGTTGCTTTTACGATTTTTCTGCCGCAAAATGGGCGTTGCTCGCCGTTTTGTGTGCGCTTGTAATTGCACTTGAAATGATCAACACCTGTGTTGAAAAGCTTTGTGATTTGTTTTGTGACAGATACGATTTTTCCGTTAAGATTATCAAGGACATTGCAGCCGCAGCCGTGCTTGCCGTGTCATTTTCGGCTGTGTTTACAGCGGTGCTGTTTTTTCTTGATTTTGAAGTAATCGGAAAAATATTTTCGTATTTTGTAAACAATCCCGTTATGCTCGTTTTGCTGATTTTATCTGCGGTGATTTCTGCCGTCTTTGTATGTGCAGGTCCCGTAAAAGTCAAGAACGCAATTTTGGGCATTAAAAGAAAAGATAAACATTAACAAAGGGGCGGCATTTTGCTTGCCCCCGATTTTTGTATAGTGAGGTAATATGTTAAATACAGATAATAAAGATAAATCCGCATTTATTGCCATTGTCGGCAGACCTAATGTTGGCAAAAGTTCAATTCTCAACAGACTTATGGGACAGAAAATTGCGATTGTTTCAAGCAAACCGCAGACTACCCGCAACAGAATCACAGGTGTGCTTACTCAGGGCGAATATCAGCTTGTTTTCTTTGATACACCTGGTATGCACAAGCCGAAAACCTCTCTCGGCAAGTATATGGTGCGTTCCGTCAATGAATCCGTGGGCGGTGTTGACTGCTGTATGCTCGTTGTTGAGGCAGGAAAAGAACCGGGTGACACAGAACTTAACCTTATTGAAAAGTTCAAGTCAATGGAAATGCCGGCAATCCTTGCAATCAACAAGATTGACACTCTCAAAGAAAAAGAAGAACTTATGAAACAGATTGCCCGTTACAGTCTGCTCTACGATTTTGACGCAGTTGTTCCCGTGAGTGCACAGGACGGCAACGGTATGAACGAACTTCTTGATGAGCTTAAAAAGCAGGCAGGCGAGGGCGGTCATTTCTTTGATGACGATACTCTTACAGACCAGCCCGAAAGAGTTATTGTTGCCGAAATTATCCGTGAAAAAATACTCCGTCTTTGCGACAGGGAAATTCCGCACGGCACGGCTGTTGTAATCGAAAAAATGAAAACAAGGGATAACGGTATGCTTGATATTGACGCTACTATTTTCTGTGAAAAAGAAACCCACAAGCGTATTATTATCGGCAAAAACGGTTCAATGCTCAAGAAAATCAGCACCTTTGCCCGTCAGGATATCGAAAGGTTTTTCGATTGCAGGTT
>OGLS01001707.1_pt1 | contig 12094 bp, 9 predicted proteins | sample 1572881 | NCBI WGS metagenome assembly OGLS01 (sample SAMEA2582013, study PRJEB24529) | metagenome | biome: Human gut stool | place: China | collected 2011
GCCTGCTGGCCAACTTCAAGGAGATGGAAGAGCCGTTCGAGAAGAACCAGATCGGTTCCTCCGCCATGCCGTACAAGCGCAACCCCATGCGCTGCGAGCGCATCTGCGCGCTGAGCCGCTATCTGATGGTGGACGTGCTGAACCCCAGCTTCACCACCGGCACTCAGTGGTTCGAGCGCACCCTCGACGACAGCGCCAACAAGCGCGTTGCCATGGCCGAGGGCTTCCTGGCGGCAGACGCCATCCTGAACATTATGCTGAACGTCACCGACGGCATCGTGGTCTACCCCAAGGTCATCCGCAGCCGTCTGATGGCGGAGCTGCCCTTCATGGCCAGCGAGAACATCATGATGCAGGCCGTGGAAAAGGGCGGCAACCGTCAGGAGCTGCACGAGCGCCTGCGCCAGCATGCCATTGCCGCGGGCAAGCAGGTCAAGGAAGAGGGCCTGCCCAACGATATGGTGGACCGCATCGCCGCAGACCCTGCCTTTGGCCTGACCAAAGAGGAGATCGTGGCCGGTCTGGTGCCCGAAAACTTTGTGGGCCGCGCTCCCCAGCAGGTGGAGGAGTTCATCGCCCACATCCTCAAGCCTATCTTTGACGCCAACCCCGATGCGATCGAGCAGCATGCTTCGTTGAGCGTGTAAAAGCAGGCGGGCTGTTCGGCCGCCTTCCGGCAAAAATGGAAGATTGCGCGAAGAAGCGTGAAATAAGATTTGCTGCGCCTTGCTGTTTTGGCAGGGCGCAGCTTTGCTATCACAAGGAGAACCCATGCGATTGGATAAATATCTGGCCGAGACGGCCCAGTGCACCCGGAGCGAGGCGAAGACGCTGCTGCAAAAGGAGAAGGTGACCGTGAACGGCACGCTCTGCAAAAAAGGGGACACCCAGCTCCGGGAGACGGATGTGGTGGCCGTGGAAGGGAGACCGCTGGCGTACCAGAAGTTCGTCTACATCATGCTGAACAAGCCCGAAGGTGTGGTCAGCGCCTCCACCGACAAGCGGGACACCACCGTCGTGGACCTGCTGGGCGACGCCTACCCCCGGCGGGAACTGTTCCCGGCCGGGCGGCTGGACAAGACCAGCACCGGCTTCGTGCTGCTGACGGATGACGGCGGCTTTGCCCACGACATCCTGGCCCCGAAGCGTCATGTCTCCAAGACCTACACCGTCACGCTGGACACGCCGCTGACCGCTGAAATGAAAGCGGGCTTTGCGGCGGGCGTCACCCTGGCGGACGGCACGGCACTTTCCCCCGCCGAGGTGGAGGCCCTGACGCCCGACGGCCTGACGGTACGGGTGCTGCTCAAACAGGGGGTCTACCACCAGATCAAGCGGATGTTCGGCGTTTACGGCGCGGGGGTCAACGCCCTGCACCGGGACGCCATCGGCGGCCTTGCGCTGGATGCGGCCCTTGCGCCGGGGCAGTGGCGGGAGCTTTCGGACGCTGAAGTGGCAGAAATTACCGGCTGAGGGGGTCGGCTTTTCACCCCATTTTCAAAAAAACATCACAATTTCCCGGTAAAATACAGATAAGAACCACGCAAAAAGGCGCTTTTTAGGCCGTGTCAGACCCCTGAAAGATAATTTCAACAAGAAAAATAAAAATTTTTTGGTGAAATATGTTGCAAAAGTAAATTCTTTTGTGTAAAATAGATAATGTAATGCGGCGAAATTGTTAAAAATCACAATCTCGCCCCTGCGGCTTGCACAAAAGAGGAAAAGGGGTATCCATTTATGGCCAATAGAGTATTCCAGAGCGTGATCTACCAGATGAAAGACGCAATCGACCGTGTGGTCGGCGTGGTGGATGAGACCGGTGCAGTGATCTCCTGCTCGGAGCTGAACCTGATCGGAGAAGTGCGCGAAGGCTTTATGGCGGAGCGCCTGACAGCGGGCGACCGTTTTGTGCGGGATGGCTACACCTATCAGCAGTTCTCCAGCGCCAAGCACAACGACTACGCTGTCTTCGTGGAGGGCGCAGACGAGACCGCCGGTCAGTTCGCGGCGGTGCTGTCCATCAGCCTGCAGAGCATCAAGCAGTATCACGATGAAAAGTTCGACAAGTCCAACTTCATCAAGAATGTGGTGCTGGACAACATCCTGCCCGGCGATATCTACGCCAAGGCCAGAGAGCTGCACTTTGCCACCGACGTTTCCCGCGTCGTGTTCATCGTGCGCGTGACCAGCGGCGGCGATATCTCCGCTTACGATGTCGTCAGCAGCTTGTTCCCCGATAAGCAGAAAGACTTCGTCTTCAACATCAGCGAGACCGACACCGTTCTGGTCAAGGAGATCCGCAAGGGCATCGACCGCACCGATATGGAAAAGCTGGCGGCCAGCATCGTGGATACCCTGTCCGGCGAGCATTACATCAAGGCGGTCGTGGGCATCGGCACCCCCATCTCCAATGTGAAGGATCTGGCTACCTCCTTTAAGGAAGCCCAGATCGCCATGGAGGTGAGCAAGGTCTTCGATACCGAGAAGCAGATCATCCGCTACGACAACCTCGGCATCGCCCGCCTGATCTACCAGCTGCCCACCACCGTGTGCGAGATGTTCCTGCGTGAGGTGTTCAAGCAGGGCAGCATCGAGAGCCTGGATCAGGAGACGCTGTTCACCATCCAGCGCTTCTTCGAGAACAACCTGAACGTCTCTGAGACCAGCCGCGGCCTGTTCGTCCACCGCAATACGCTGGTGTATCGTCTGGAAAAGATCAAAAAGCTGACCGGCCTGGACCTGCGTGAGTTCGACGACGCTATCGTCTTTAAGGTAGCGCTGATGGTCAAGAAGTACCTGTCCAACAACCCGGCCAAATATTGATGCAACCGCCGCACAGGGTCCCCTGTCCGGCACAGGAACCGGCCGCTCGACCCCGATGCTGGCCGGTTCTTTTTGCCTGTGGAAATGACCCCTTGCAGGCAGAACAGGCTGCAGGGGTCTTGACCATCAAAAAACTTTGATGTCAGGAGTAAAAGCGTTCCATGATTGATTTTGAACACGTCTCCAAAGAGTACAAAAAGGGCGGACGCCTGGCCCTGGAGGACATCAACCTCCATGTGGACGACGGCGAATTCGTCTTTCTGCTGGGCCATTCCGGTGCCGGCAAATCCACGCTGCTCAAGCTCATCCTGCGCGAGGAGCTGCCCACCTCCGGCAAGGTGACGGTGCTGGGCAAGGACGTTGCCCACCTGCGCCGCCGCAAGGTGCCCTACCTGCGCCGTCAGATGGGCATCATCTTCCAGGACTTCCGCCTCATCCCTTCCATGACGGTGTACGAGAACATCGCCTTTGCCATGCATGTGACCAACGTCAAGCGCAGCGTCATCCGGGAGCGGGTGGAATACATGCTGGAGCTGGTGCATCTGGAGGATAAGGCCAAGGCCTACCCGGACACCCTGTCCGGCGGTGAGCAGCAGCGCGTGGCCGTGGCCCGGGCCCTGGCCCACAGCCCCAAACTGGTGATCGCCGATGAGCCCACCGGCAACATCGACCCGGAGCTGAGCCTGGAAATGATGGAGCTGCTGGAGCGGGTGAGCCAGACGGGCATCACCGTGCTGGTGGTCACCCATGAGCACGAGCTGGTGCACCGCTTCCATCAGCGGGTGGTCACCCTGAAAAATGGCCGCATCATCTCGGATATCCCGGCAGACCCGGAGGCCATTGCGGCCCGCTCTGCCGAGCTGAACGCCTGGAAGGAGCTCACCGAACCGGTGGACGACGAACCGGACGAGCAAAACGATGAAACGAAGGAAAGGGAGGCGGCGACGGTATGAGGATCTCGACCTTTTTCTTTCTGACCCGGCGCGGCCTGCGCAATCTGGGCAAGCACTGGGCCATGACCATTGCCTGCATCGCGTCCCTGAGTGTCTGCATGACCCTGAACAGCTTTGCCAGCCTGGCAGAGGTGAACGTGGACAGCATGGTGTCCTATCTGGGCAGCCAGAACGAGACCGTGGTGTACCTGGACCCTGACTGCGACGACGCCACCGCCACCCAGGTGGGAGAAAAGCTCTCTACCATGCCGGGGGTCAGTGGGGTGCAGTATGTGTCCAAACAGGACGTGCTGAACATCTACCGGGGCTATATGGAGGACTATTCCTCCCTGTGGGACGAGTTCGAGACCGACAACCCCTTTAAGGCAAACTACCGGGTCACCATTTCGGACCTGAGCCAGATGGCTGCCATGAGCAAAAAGATGCAGGCCATCCCGGGCGTGTACAGCGTGGCTGCTCCGGTGGAGATGACCAACGTGTTCGTGGAAGTGCAGCAGGCGGTCACCAAGGGCGGGCGGCTCATCGTGCTGGTGCTGATGATCGTCAGCATCATCACCGTGGGCAGCACCATCCGCCTGAGCGTGTTTGCCCGTCGGCGTGAGATCGAGATCATGAAGTATGTGGGTGCCACCAATGCGCTGGTCACCCTGCCCTTTGTGGTCGAGGGCCTGGCCATGGGCCTGATCTCCGGCGCCCTGACGGCGGGCGTGAGCCTTGCCGCCTACTCCTATACCGTCAGTGCTGCCAGCACCCTGGGCGGCCTGTGGCAGATGATCATGGGCCATGCCCTGGTGCCGGTGGCCAACGTCTGGCCCACCGTCGTGCTCTACAGCCTGGCGGGCGGCGCTCTGGTGGGCGGCCTGGGCAGCATGTTCTCCATCCGCAAGCATCTGAATGTCTGACCGAAAGGAGACGTCCATGAAAAAAGCAATGCACGCAAAACCTTTCCGGCTCCACGCACCGGGCCACAAAGCCCGTCATGCCCGGCCGGAAAGCCCCCGCACCCGCGTGGTGCGTGCGGTGAGCCTGTGCCTGGCCTGCATCTGCCTGCTGGTCACGGCTACGGTATACCCGGCTTCGGCGGCCACGGGCAGCAGCAGTATGTCCAGCCTGCAGAACAAGCTGAACAAGCTGTCGCAGTCCATCAAGCTGCATGAGCAGGAACTGAACAATGCCAAAAAGAAAGAAGCTGCCGCCAAGGCGCTGGAAAGCGAACTGAAGGAGCGCGTCAGCGTCATTCAGGACCAGATCAGTGTGCTCAGCGGGCAGATCGCCTCGGTGCAGAACAGCATCGGCCAGAAGGAACAGGAGATCAGCGCCAAGGAGACCGAGATCGCCGAAAAGGAAACGGAGATCGAGGAAAAGGAGCTGGAGATCCAGGACCAGTGGAGCGACTTCAAAAAGCACATGGCCGCCATGCAGGAGCTGCGGGACGGCGGCAGCGTGGCCATGCTCAGCGCGGTGAACGACCTGTATGAGCTGCTGACCTTCAACGAGGTCATGCAGGACATCTCGGTGAAGGACACCGAGATCATGGACAACATGAAAACCGCCAAGGCCGGGCTGGAAGCCGACAAGACCGCGCTGGAAAGCGACCGTGCCGAGCTGGTGAGCCAGAAGGCCGACCTGCAGAGCCAGAAGAAAGAGCTGGACAGCCAGAACAGCCAGATGCAGTCCAAGCAGAGCGAGCTGAACAGCAGCATCTCGGCGGCCCGGATGTCGGCGGCCGATGCAAAAAAGGCCCAGGCTGCCGCACAGGCCGCCATCGAGTCGGACGAGCTGAACTACGAGGCCGTGAAGAGCCAGATCCAGAAACTCATTGCGCAGGCGGCTTCCAGCCAGCCTCAGCTGAGCTTTACCGGCTTTATCTGCCCGCTGAAGAGCTACAGCCGCATTTCCAGTGAGTACGGCTGGCGCAAGAACCCGGTGTCCGGCGTGAACAAGCTGCATGCCGGCATCGACCTGGCTGCCGGCGGCGGCACCCCCATCTACGCAGCCGCCAGCGGCTATGTGCAGGTGGCAGGCTGGTCCAGCGGCGGCTACGGCAACTATGTCATCATCTACCACGGCAAAATGTCCGACGGCAACACCTACAGCACCCTGTACGGCCATATGCGGTCGGTGGCCACCAGTGCCGGCAAGTACGTCAAGCAGGGCGAGCTCATCGGCTATGTGGGCAGCACCGGCAATTCCACCGGCAACCACCTGCATCTGGAGGTGTGGAAGGGCGGCAGCAAGGCCAACGCCGTCAACCCCCGCGGCTACATCCCGTTCCCGCACAATTGATCCATCGTGAAGGAGTCTGGTTTTTATGAACGAACAAAAACGTAAGCGGATGCTGCGCATCGCCTGCCTGCTGCTGGCAGGGGTGTTTGTGCTCTCGCTGCTGGGCAGTATTTTCATGATGCTGCTGTTCTGACAGGGAGGAAGCTGACATGAACCGTAAAATCTCCATCGGCATGGCGGTCACCATCGTGATCCTTGCCATGACGGTCACTTTTTCCATCACCATGCTGGTGGCCATGCGTCTGTTTGACAGCACGGTGAGCAGCGTCAAGGAAAAAGAGAGCATGTACAACAAGATCGCAGAGGTGGACCGCTACGTCCGCAGCAACGATTATTACACCATCGACGAAAACACGCTGTACGACCGCCTGACCGCAGGCTACCTGCTGGGCACCGGCGACAAGTACGCCCGCTACTACAACGCTACCGCCTACACCGAGCTGGTCAATGTGCAGAACGGCACCATCCTGGGCATCGGCGTGGAGCTGGGTCTGGACCAGACCGGCTACGCCAAGGTGACCAAGGTATACGACGGCTCGCCTGCCCAGGAAGCCGGCATCGTGGTGGGCAACTACATCACCGCCGTGGGCGACACCGACGTCAAGAGCCTGACCACCGTGGATGCGGTGCAGTCCCGCCTGCAGGGCGAGGCCGGCACCACCGTCACCGTGACCTGGCTGGACAGCGCGGCATCCTCCCATACGGCCGACCTGACCCACTCCGGCTACACCAGCACCACGGTGGACTACCAGATGCTGGGCGATGTGGGTTATATCAAGATCCGTCAGTTCGACGGCAGCACCCCCAGTGAGCTGGACTACGCCATCCGCGCCCTGAGCGCCAATGGTGCCGCCAGCCTGGTGTTTGACCTGCGTGACAACGGCGGCGGCGTTCTGGATGACGCCATCAGCTGCATCAATCTGATCGTGCCGGAGGGCACGGTGGCCTACGCTGAGGATAAAAACGGCAACCGCACCGTGGTGGGCAGCAGCGACAGCGAGACCGAGACGGCCCTGCCTCTGGTGTGTCTGGTAAATGGCAGCACCGCCAGCGCAGCGGAGCTGTTCGCCGCCAGCCTGCGCACCATGAGCGGTGCCCGTCTGGTGGGCACCACCACCATGGGCAAGGGCACCATCCAGAGCAGCCCGCAGCGCCTGTCGGACGGCAGCGCCGTGAGCATCACGGTGGCAAAACTGCTCTGCGGCGACGGCACCAGCTTTGACGGCACGGGCCTGAGCGTGGATGTGGAGCGCGCCCTGAGCGCGGATGAAGCCAACTCCTATCTGGACTACACCCCGACCACGGACCCGCAGGTCCAGCGTGCCGTGAGCGCAGCCCAGCAGCTCAGCGGCACCACCACCGTGGCCGGTGCCAACGACAGTGCTTCTTCCGCTGCTGCTTCGGAGGCTGCCGACAGCACCGCCGCTGACGCCGAGACTGCACCGGAGACGGATGCACCGGAAGGATCGGCAGACACTGCACAGAGCGAAGCGGCGGCCGATTCTGCGGCACAGTAAACTCCCTCCGTCACGGCTTGCGCCGCGCCACCTCCCTCTGGGAGGGAGGCTTTTCCGTGCGGCAAAGCAAATCGTTTGCCGGAGCTTGTCCGGTCACGCCAAAAGGCCCCATCTCCGAGGGGGCTGGCAATGCCGTCAGGCATTGACTGGGGGAGTGACCTGCCGCCAATAGTACCAATGGCCCCAAAGGCTGCTGCATACCCTGCAACAGCCTTTTTCTGAGAAAGGATGGCCTCCATGCCCGAACTGACCGACATTTCCGTGATCCGTGCCCTGTGCGAAAAATACGATTTTGCGCTCTCCAAGGGCTTTGGACAGAACTTCATCATCAATCCGGGCATCCCCACCAAGATCGTGGATGCCAGTGGGGTGGACAAGCGCTACGGCGTCATCGAGATCGGCCCCGGCATCGGTGTGCTGACCAAAGAGCTGGCCAAGCGTGCCGCCAAGGTGGTGTCCATTGAGGTGGACGAGCGCCTGCCGCCGCTGCTGGCCGAGACCATGGCCGGGGTGGACAACTTCAAGCTGGTGCTGCAGGACGTGCTGAAGGTGGACCTGAAAGCCCTCATTGCGGCAGAGTTCCCGGGCATGCCGGTGGCCGTGTGCGCCAACCTGCCCTATTACATCACCAGCCCCATCGTCATGAAGCTGCTGGGCGACCGCCTGCCCATCGAGAGCCTGACCGTGATGGTGCAGAAGGAAGCCGCCGACCGCTTGGCCGCCGTGCCCGGCACCCGGGCTTCCAGTGCCATCAGCTGTGCAGTGAACTACTACGCCACCTCCAGGCTGATGTTCACTGCTGCGCCGGGCAGCTTTTACCCGGCCCCCAAGGTCACCAGCGCCGTGGTGCGCATGGACATCCGCCCCACCCCCGCCGTGCAGGTGGAGGACGAGGACGGCTACTTTGCACTGATCCGTGCGGCCTTTGGCCAGCGCCGCAAGACTGCGGCCAACGCCATTGCAGGCGGCCTGAACCTGCCCAAGGAAAAGGTCATTGCCGCCATCGAGGCGTCCGGGTTCGACGCCCGCATCCGCCCCGAGGCCCTTACCCTGTCCGACTTTGCAAAGATCCAGCAGGCCCTTGCCTGACCGGACTGCAAACAGAAAGCCCTGCCGCTGAAAATCAAGCGGCAGGGCTTTTATGCTGTCGGTTATTGCGGCTGCTCCGCAGACGGTTCGTAGCGGAAGCGCTGCAGGGTCTGCTCCAGTGCGTTCAGGTCCACCGGCTTGGACAGGTGGGCGTTCATACCGGCGTCCAGGCTCTTCTTGACGTCCTCGGCAAAAGCGTTGGCTGTCATGGCGATGATGGGAATGGTCCGACCCAGCGGGTTTGCACCGCTGCGGATCGTCCGGGTGGCTTCGTAGCCGTCCATGCCGGGCATCTGCACGTCCATCAGGATGGCGTCGTACTCGCCGGGGGCCACGGTCCGGAATTTCTCCACGACCTCGACACCGTCGCGGCAGATGGTGCAGGAAGCGCCCTGCATCTCCAGCAGGGACTGCAGGATCTCGGCGTTGATCTCGTTGTCCTCGGCGCAGAGGAAGCGCATCCCGTGCAGCGACGGGCTGTCCTGCGCCGGGGCAGGGCAGACGGCGGGTGCTGCCTGCACCGTTTCCTCGCAGATCTTGAAGTCCAGCACCACCTCGAAGCGGGTGCCCTTGCCCAGCTGGCTTTGCAGCGTGATGACACCGCCCATCATGTCCACGATGTTCTTGGTGATGGCCATGCCCAGGCCGGTGCCCTGCACCTTGTTGGTCACCGAATTCTCGGCCCGGCTGAAGGACTCGTAAATGTGCTTCTGGAACTCTTCGCTCATGCCGATGCCGTTGTCGGTAACGGTGAACTTGTAGCGGGCATAGTGGCCGCTGCGGAGGATCTCCTCCACATTCAGCGAGATGCTGCCGCCATGGCCGGTGTACTTGACCGCATTGGACAGGATGTTGAGCAGTACCTGCCGCAGGCGGGTGGCGTCGCCTTCCACATTCTCGTGGAGCAGGTCGTGGACCTGTACGGTGAACTGCTGGTCCCGCAGCACGGCCTGCTGGCGGATCACGCTGTCCACCTGCGCGATCTGCTCGGCCATGCGGAAGGGCTGGATGTTCAGGGTGGCCTTGCCGCTTTCGATCTTGCTCATGTCCAGGATCTCGTTGATGAGGTTCAGCAGATGCCAGCTGGCGGTCTTCAACTTGTCAATGTAGCCCTGCAGCTTGCCCGGGTTTTGCAGGTCGTTTTCCATCAGGCTGGCCAGGCCCACGATGGCGTTCATCGGGGTACGGATGTCGTGAGACACGTTGCTCAGAAAGGTGGTCTTGGCCGAGCTGGCGCTCTCCGCCTGCTGCAGGGCCGCCCGCAGCTCTCGCTGGCTTTCCTGCAATTTCTGGTTCAGCTTCCGGGCCTGCCGGGCGGCTTCCTTGGCGTTTGCCTCAGCGATGCGCGACCGGCGCAGCGAGACAAGGATGGCCGCCAGGATCATCCCGAAGAAGGTGATCAGCATCACGGAGGCGACAAGAAAATTATCCTTTACAAAGTCGATCACGGTCACCTTATCCAGCGAGGTCTCGTACATGGGCAGCGCACCCGTCAGCATGGAGGCCGGGATCGTGCGCAGGGTCTTGTTCAGGATCGACATCAGGGTGACATCTCCGCGTGCCACGGCAAAAGAGACATTGCCGTCCTGCGTGAGGAAAACGCTGTGGAGTCTTTTGTCCTCACGGTACTTCGCGACCTCGCCCGATTCGGCAAGCAGGCAGTCGTTTTCGCCGCTGCGCACGGCTGCCTCGGCATCCTTTAGGGAATCGTACTCGACGATGTTCCAGTCCGGATAGCAGTAAGAAACGTACCATTTCAGCAGCAGGTCATCCTTCAGCAGAGCAACGGTGTTCTCATGGTTCTCGTTGAAGGAATTCTGCGCCGTGACCGCCGCCATGTTCAGGGTCAGGACCGTGTTGGACAGAACGAAGTTGTTCTCTTCCGCTACATAGGGGTTCTGGGCAAAATGGAAAATGAGGTCGATCTGGCCGTCTTTCAAGGCCTGGACCTCCTCTTCCATGGAATCATACCCGACCAGTGAAAAATCCAGCTTCTGGTTGCTGATGCTGTCGGATGCAAAGGCGATGTAGTCGTTGATCACCCCCACCAGCTGCCCGCTCTCCGGCACATAGGTACTGATGCCGGCATCGCTGGTCAGAAAACCGATCCGGATGTCTCCATGCTGCGTGACCCAGTCCTGTTCCTCACGGGACAGCACAGGCGTATAGGAGGCAGAAAGATACCGCTGGTACAGCTCGTCGGCGTAAAACGGCTTGTCGAATTCCATCTTGCGCATGGCGTGATCCAGTTCTTCCTTCAGGTCCTGCCGGGTCCTGCTGATGGCAAAGTAGATGTCGGAGCCGCCGGTCTGGGCAATGGCAGACATGCCGTATTCCACCCAGCCAGGCGTCTCGGTGGAAATGACGCAGTCGATCTCGCGGTCCTGCGCCTGCTGCTTGTCCTGCTCGAAGCTGTTGGACCACACATATTGCAGATGCAGGCCGTGATCCTCCTCCCACTGATAGAACTGGGCGGCCTCCACGCTGGTTTTCATCAGGGCGATGCGTTTGCCGTTCAGAGTGCGCAGGTTCGAGGCCGAAATGTCCGTGTGGGCCAGGTCGGCATACAGGTAATAGATTTCCCGGCCCATCGGCAGCTCACTGAACAGCATGTCCTGTGCACGGTCCTCAGTGTAGGAAACACCTGCCATCAGGTCGATCTCGCCGTTTTTCATCATCTGGAGCAGGTCCGACCAGCCGGCCTTGATATATTCATAGGTCCAGCCGGTGTATGCCGCGACCGACTGCTCGTATTCGTAGGCATAGCCGCTGCGCTCGCCGTTCTTGCCCGTGATATTGTAGGCGTCCTCATACCAGCCCACACGCACCACTTTTGACGCGGCTTGCGCTGCGTGTGCAGGAAGCGGCAGCAGCGCAAGCAGGCACGCCAGACACACCAGAAGGCAGGCCCATCGGCGCAGATTCACCCTGATCTGACACATAAACAACTCTCCTCACAGAAATCCTCTGGGTTTGTCCGCCGTTAAGGCTGCTGCCGCAGGCTCCGCACCGGGAAGCAGACGGCATTTCTGCATAATATCCCAATTGATTATAGCGCTGCAAACCCCGCCTTGCAAGCGGTTTTATCGGTTTGATACGGCCAAAACGCTGCCGGCGGGGCGCTGTGCCCGCAGCCCGCACCGGCGCGGCATGGCTCTGCCTGCCGGAACATGCCTGCTGCTGCACAGCCCGGGAAACGAACCGTTGAACGAACAGGAAAAAAGTGCTCACGCTGCCCGACGCTTCCCATCCGAGAACACGAGTGGATATTGACAATTTGCGTGGTTTCTGCTATCCTATAAACCAGTGATTTGTCACAGGCGGAAGGCATTATCAATCGGCAGACCGCCCTTCGGAAAACAATAAAATAAGCTGGTGTGGCGCAATGGCAGCGCAACTGATTTGTAATCAGTGGGTTGCAGGTTC
>OGLS01001717.1_pt1 | contig 12050 bp, 10 predicted proteins | sample 1572881 | NCBI WGS metagenome assembly OGLS01 (sample SAMEA2582013, study PRJEB24529) | metagenome | biome: Human gut stool | place: China | collected 2011
ATGCTGCTGTGCGACGGCATGGGTACCGGACGGGCGGCAGCGGTGGACGGCCAGATGGCCGCCAAGCTGACCGCCCAGCTGCTGCGGGCCGGCTTTGCGGCCGAGAGCGCCGCCCGCCTTGTAAATGTGGCCCTTGGGCTGAAGGGAGCCGAGCAGGAGGCCGGGGCCACGCTTGATCTGCTGACGGTGGATCTCTACACCGGGCGGGCCGGGCTGTTTAAGGCAGGGGCGGCGCCGAGCTTTCTGGTACGGGGCGGCGTGCCCCGGATGCTGGACGGCGCCAGCCTGCCGATGGGGGTGCTGGACAGTCTGGTGGGGCGGTCCTCGACCTTTGCGCTGGACGCCGGGGATTGGGTGGTGCTGGTCAGTGACGGCGCCCTTGCGGACGGCAGCGACTGGCTGATGCAGCAGCTGCAGCTCTGCGCGCGGCTGGGCCATACCCCGAAGCAGGCCGCCGAGACGGTGGCCGATGCCGCCGCCCGCCGCGCCGGGGAAAAACGGGACGACATCACGGTGGCGGTGCTGGCGCTCAGCCGCCGGTGACAAAAAAGCCCCTGCACCGCGGAAAACGCAGCGCAGGGGCGCGGGATCAAAACAGCTTTTGCTTGCGGGTGGGCTGAGGGTCGAAGGGGGTGTCCTCATGATGGCGGCGGACAAAGACCTGCCGGGTCTTTTCCGTCACGGTGCGGCCGTTGTGCCGGGGGACCGAGTAGAAGGTACGGGTAATGTTGTAGTAGCCGAGCAGATGCTGGACAAGATACTGCGCCACGGCGGGCAGGCAGTCGGTGTCCTCGATGTTTTCGTAGTTATAGTCGCCGTAGAGAAAGCGAACCTCGCCGGTGCCGGCGTAGAGGATGATGCCGGTCTCGTCAAGCAGCACCTCGCGGATGACGCTTTGCTGCAGGCCGGCGGTGCCGCATTCGGCGGCGCGCTTGGTGGCTAAAGGGCGCTGCTCAAGCGGTACGCTCTGGGGGTCCAGTTTTTCGGTGCCGCGCTGGCCGATCTCAAGCAGGATGTCCCGCATCATGCGGCTTTCCAGCAGCGGACGGATGCGCTCCTTCGCACGGACTTGTTCGGTTTTGTTCTGAATGGTGGTGATCAGACCCATGGGGGCGCCTCCTTGCAGATTTTGACGATATATGTTTAGTATACCACAGGCGGGGCAGCTGTGACAACTGCCCCGCCTGTGAAAATTGTAAATTGTGAACAGGCCCGGTCAGCCGACGATGAGCACCTGCAGGCTGGCGGTGCCGTGCTGCACGGTGTAGCGGTCGGTGATGGTAAAATGCTGCTCAAGCCAGATATGGAACGCAGCCATGTCGCGGACCTCGGCATCATCGTAGAGGATGACGCGGGGCTGCTTTTCGGGCAGTTCGGCGTAATACTGTTCAAACCGGGGGTCACTGTCGGTGCCGGAGATGACTGACGCCTGCGCAACGGTCAGGGTGCCGTCCGCCATCAGAAAGCCGAGGCCGTGCTGCTCGCCGATCGCCTGCAGCACCGGCTGGCCTGCATAGGGGGCCAGCGCCTTATACAGGCACTCCTGCATGTCGGCAGCCTTTTCGTCGGCCCAGGTTCCGGCGGCGGGGCCTGTGGTGATGCGCTGCACCGCCACCTCCCGCACAGTCCCGCAGCGCCAGCCGGTCTGCTGCACAAGCCAGAGGCGGGGCAGCGCGGCGGCAAGCAGCATACAGAGCAGAAGCAGCTGCGTCTGCCTGCGGCGGTGCGGCGCGGCGGGGCTTTTCAGCGCGAGTGCGGCGGCACCGCAGAGGGCGGGCCAGAACAGGTACATAAAGGTCGTACAGAGCGCGATGAGGGTCGAGCGCAGGATAAAAAGGTAGGCCGCCATGCCGGGCAGCCAGCCCAGCCAGAACAGCAGGCGGCGCAGTGTGCGGTGCTGCGCTTCCCTGCGGTCGCAGTAGAATGTCCAGCCGCCGGCCAGCGCAGCCGCCAGATAGAGGTGGCGGAAATCCAGACTGACCGAGATCAGGCTGTGCGCCGTACACCAGAGCGTCAGGAAAAAGGTGAAATACCAGAGCAGCCGCTCCAGCAGGCGGGCGGGCGCGGGGCGGCTGCCCCGCCCGGAGAGCACCCCCGCAAGGACGGCCGCCGCCGCGGCCAGCGCCGGGATCAGGCAGGTCTGCAAAACGGCGGCAGCCTGCCCGGCCAGCGTGCGCAGCCGCTCCCCGGCTGTAAAGCTATACTGCGGGTCGTTCAGGATCAGCGCGGCGCGGGCCAGCAGGGCGGGCAGATCAAAGCCCATGCCCTGCAGCAGCCAGAGCGCAAACGCGCCCCCGCAGACGGCGCAGCTTACCAAAAAGACCAGCGCGCCGCAGCGGCGGGGCGCTGCACGGTCAAGCAGCCAGAGGCCAACCAGCAGGAACGGTGCGGCAGCGGCAGACTGCGGATAGGCTAAAAAGCTGAAGCAGGCGCAGACCGCACCTGCCGCCACCCGCCACAGGGCGCGGTACTGCTGCGGGCCGGGGGCATAGTAGCCGTAAAAAAACAGAAAGGCCGTCAGCGTAAAGTGGAACTGCTGGCTGACATAGTCCGGCCCGAGAAACCACTTGGGGGTAAAAACAAAGAGGACCAGTGCCAGCAAAAAGGCGCTGGTGCGGCCCAGCGGGGCGCGCAGGCTGCGGTAAAACCAGACGGACAGCACAGCCTTGAGTACCAGCATGGTGACACGGACAAACAGCAGCACGCCGGTGGTGGTGCCGGTAACGGCGGTGTATGCCGCGATCAGCAGCGCGGGGGGCAGGGCGGAAAGCTGGTGCGGCTCCCACATCAAATAGAACAGTCGGTCGCCCCGCACAAGGCGGAAGCCCAGCGAAAGGGCGTATTCCTCGTCGATCTCCAGCCCTACAAACAGGGTGTGCAGCATGGCGGCTGCGGCCAGCAGCACCGCCGCCGCAGCGAGAAGGCGTTTACAGGTATCGTTTTTTGTCATGGCAGTTCAATGCTTTGGCGGCTCGACCCGGCGGCGCAGCAGGGTATCCCGCGCCCGCCACAGGTAGGGCAGCCAGTTCAGGCAGAAGGCCTCCCACTTGCGCGCAGGGAAGCTCTGCGGTTTTTTGACGGTGCGCGAGGCATCAATCTGGATAAAGCGCGATTTCTGCAGCACAAGGATCGCCTCGTGCCCGGTGGGAGTCTCCTCCGGTGTGCAGTAATCGGGGGGCAGGATGCGGAAGTGCTGCGGCGCCTCGGCCACGAGCCGGTTGAGCTGGCTTTCATCGTGGAACCGCGCAATGACGCCGCGCTGCAGATCCTCATCGGTGCGGGCCTTCAGCTCCCGGCAGAGGGCGAGGAACGCCGCCGCCGTGCCGCCGTTCAGCCCGCCCGCCACATAATACTGCCCGCAGTTGTAGGGGATCGAGGCACGGCTTTTGCCGCTGCGGTCGTAGGGGTGGAACATCGGAGCCTTGCCGTAGTAGGGCAGGTGGCAGACTGCCGTGAGGGTCTGCCCGGCGGCGGGGTCAGGCAGCAGCTCAGCGGCGGAGATGACGCGGGTGCAGTGCAGGTTGGCGTTGGCAAAAAACAGATAGTCGAATTCTGCAAGCGCAGCCTCCTGCCCGAGGAAGGCATCAAACCGCTGCATCGTGCTGTAGGGCCAAGGCAGCGCCTGCTGCGGAATGCGGCGCACATCGGGCGCGTCCTCATACGCGATGTGGTCGGCATCGGTAAAGACAAAGAAGGTGCGGTCGCAGTCCGGCAGGAAGTTTGCCTTGAAGTTGGGGTAAAAATCGCGCCAGAACGCAACATAAGCGCCGGTGCAGATATAAAGAACGGCGAGGGTTTTCATACTATCACCTGTTTGCAGGACAGTTACTTTTTCAGCAGCTTTTTGGCTACCTTGCCGCCGTACTGGCGCAGGTAGGCGGCATCACGGCCCCAAGCGTAGACGGCCAGATTCAGCACATTGGGCACGATAAGCACAATAAGGATGCGGGGCACAAGGCCGAGCCAGCCGCCGGGCATTTTGGCGCACAGTGCGTAGCTGCCGCCCATGCAGACGGCCAGCGTGGCAAGGTGCAGCGCCTGCACCGCAAGGTAGTGCGCAAGGCCGCCCCGCATATACTGGCGGAAAACGACCCGGATGCGCCCGGCCCACATGATGCAGTGGGCCACCACGGTGGCGATCAGCGCGCCGGTGATGTCAAACCGGGGAAAGAGCAGAAAGCTCAGCGCCAGATTCACCGTTGCGGACGCGACCATAAACCACTGGTCATCCTCAAAATGGCCGAGAACGGCGCGGTAGCTGCCGAGCATCCGGTGGTTCCAGCCGACATACTCATTCAGGCAGAACACCAGCACAAAGCCGAGGGGCAGCAGCCACTGCTCACCCATCCAAGACGCCATGAACGGCTGGAACAGGCAGAAGTAGGCCGTAGCCACAAAGCTGGCAAACAGGTAGCTGAACAGGTCCATGCCCCAGAACACCTGCTTGTCGTGGTCGTTGGCGGCGGCAGCTTTGTCATAGACGATGTTGCCGATGGCGGCTGCAAAGCTGTCCATGACCTTGTTGCCGAGGTCGGTCGCCGAGGTGGAGATCGTGTTGTAGTTGCCCAGAAAGGTCGTCTGGGTCGAGCCGCCCATGCGGGAGGTCACGATGGTATCGGACGAGCCGTAGATCGTGTTGGAGAGGCGATGCACCAGAAAATACCGGAGATCGTGGAAGATGCCCAGATTACGGAAATCGTCGAGGGTGACCCGGACCTCCCGCACATAGGGAAAGTCCTTCTTGAACCGCCGCGCGATCAGCAGGTTGGCCATGACATTGAAGAAGATCGTCACGCTGAAATACAGCACATAGTTCGGGAACCAGAGCGAGACGGCGATCTTGGCAAGGCTTGTCAGCACATTGCAGCAGAAGTCGATCTGGGTGCAGCGGTAGCCCTGCTGGGTGCAGGTGTACATCAGGCGGCGGGTGATCAGAAAATAGCTGCACAGCGTTGAAACTACATTCAGTGCATAGACAGTGTAAGCCGTGGCGGGCGGCACATCGGGCATGATCCAGTGCAGCGTTACCGCGCCGAGGAGCGCAAGCCCCGCAATGACAAGCCCGACGACCCGGTAGGCCCACTTGTACATCGACATATACTTGCTGATTTTTTCCTCATTTTTCGCGGCGATCTGCTCATACAATCGGTAGCTGATGACGCTGCCGACACCGAACTCGGCGATCGAGAAAAAGTTGAAAAGCTGGCTGACGACCTGAGATGCGGTGGTGATCTGCGGGCCGAAGTTATCGACCAGCAGGCGCCGCGTGATAAGCCCCAGCAGCAGCAAAAGCAGGCTGGAGCCGAGGGCGTAGGCCATGTTCAGTAAGGTACGTTTGGTACGCAAGGCAGTTCCTTTCACAAAAGCCTTCCCCCGAGGGGGAAGGCGGCCCGGAGGGCCGGAGGAGGGGAGAGTATGAGTTGTAAGCCGTTAATGGGCGGTGATGGCGAGGTTAGCCCTCATCAGTCGCCTACGGCGACAGCTTCAGTCTCCGCGTCAAGAGCCGCCTACGGCGGTTACGCTTCGACACGCGCCTGCGGGCGCAGCCCCTTGGGGGAAGCCTTTAGCGGCGGCTCGCCGCCCACAGGGTAAATTTCGGGCCGAAGGTCTGCATCAGCTTTTGGAAGAGCCGCCAGTCGCGGCGGGTCGTGACCTCGGTGCCGCAGGCGTAGAGCGGGCGCAGTTGTGCAAGATAGGGCAGACACGCTTTGCGGATGGCGGCATCCTTCACCGCTGCTGTGCGGGCCTGCGGCCAGAACACATCGGCGGCCGCATCCTCCATGACGGCATAGGTCGCGGCATCCACCGCGCCGCTGGCCGAGAGCTTTGCCAGCCGCCGCTGGGCCGCCGCCATGCCGCGGAACCGCTTGGGCAGGTTCCGCGCGTCAGTCAGCAGGCTGCCCTGCCGCCCCACGCGGTAGTGGGTGAACACCACATCCAAAAAGTACAGCCGCTCGCAGTGGAGCAGCAGCTCCAGATCGAAGGGCCAGTCCTCGGCCCAGACGCAGTCTGGCAAAAACCTCACGCCGCTTTCGGCCAAAAAAGACCGGCGGATGCAGTATTTCCAGACCGACCAGTGCCCGGCGCTGTACAGGGCCTTGAGGCGGGCCGCATAGTCGGTGCTGTCAAAGGGGCCGGGCACCAGATGCAGGCCGTCATGCGCGGTCAGGCTGCCGTCCGGCTGCCATTCCAGATGGCGGCCGATGAACCAGTCATACCCGGGGTGGGCGGGCAGTGCGGCGCGCAGTGCCTCCAGCAGGCCGGGGGCCATGGCGTCATCGCTGTCCAAAAACAGCTCCCACTCGCCCTGCGCGGCCTGCAGGCCGGTGTTGCGCGCGGCGGCCAGACCGCCGTTTTCCCGGTGGATGACCCGCAGGCCGGGGATCTCAGCGGCAAGGGCATCGCAAAGCTGGCCCGACAGATCGGTCGAGCCGTCATCGACAAGGATGCACTCCCAATCGCGCTCCCCCGTCTGCTCCGCCACGCTCTTGACGCACGCCGCGAGGTAATTCTGCACATTATACACCGGTACAATAATAGAAAATCGCGGCATAACGTTCTCCTTCTCTATGCCTTCCCCAAGGGGGAAGCCTTTATAAGTTTCCACCCATCCAGATACAGCGCACTATCCTTGGTGTGCGCATACCAGCGGTCGGGCGCCCAGATCTGCTTGTCGGGGGCGGGGGCCAGATACTGTGCCCACCAGCTGTAGGTGGAGTTGCTCACCACAAAGCCGCGGCAGAGCTGCATAAGCGCAAGGTCGGCAGCGGCCTCGCCCCGGGGCAGAAAGACGGCGGGCAGACCGGAGGTGGTCAGGTTTGCCTGCGCCCATTCAATGTCGTCCGAAAAGACAAAGAGCGTGGCATCGGGGTGCGCTGCCTTGACGGCGGCGATGGCGCGGGTATAGTACGCCGGGGTGCAGACCTGCAGGATGGCGTTCTCAGGCTTTTGGTAGTCGCCGCGCCGCAGGTGTACGCAGACCGGCCAGACGGCGGCGCGCAGCTTGTCCGCATATTCCCCCGCCGGGGGCGTTTTGCAGCGCAGCTCGGTTTTTATAACATCGGCAAAATCGGCAAAATATTTCTCACTCTGGAAGTACCCCCACGCGAGGAAATCTTTGCTTTTCCCCCGCCGCGCCGGCGTGTAGCCGTCGGTGGCAAAGTGCAGGCCCAGCGTGTTGAGCAGCGGTGCGGCGGCAGCCTCAAAGCCGTGCCAGTCCCGCGCCAGCAGGCCGCGGCGCTGCTCGTATTTGATCATCAGCGCCTTGGCGGCGTTCTGCCGGGGCAGATGCGACTTGGCAAAGCCCGGGTCGGCCAGAATTTCCACCGCGGGGCTGATGTTCAGCGCCCCCAGCGCACAGACTGTGTGGGCGGGCGCACCGTCCCGCCAGTCCTGCCGGTCCAACAGGGTCACGCCCTCGCCGCAGCGCAGGCCCAGCGCCCGGGCAAAGGCGTAGATGAACATCTGGTTGCCGAGCCCCCCGGCCAGCTCCGCGTAAATCATGCTCGGCCTCCCAGCTTATCATAGAGCTGCTCCATGCGGCGGGCAGCGGTCTTTAGCTCATACCCGGCGGCGGCAAGGGTCTGCCAGTGGTCGGCGTGGTCACCGCCCACGGCAATTTCATCAGCCTTGGCTGCCCACTCGGTCAGGGGGGCGGCCAGCGGCAGAAAGTGTACCAGCTCGGTCACCGAGCCGTCATCCGGCACATTGGTCGAGGCCAGACACGGCACGCCGCAGCCCTGCGCCTCGACAAGGGTGACGGGGCTGCCCTCAAAATTGCTGGGCAGCAAAAACAGGTCGAAGGCGTTCATAAAGGCGGGCACATCGCTCTGCACGCCCGCAAAAATCACACGGTCGGTCAGGCCGTGGGCCTCGGCGGCGGCGCGCATTTCCGGCTCTTTCTCGCCGGTGCCGACAAGCATCAGCTTCCACCGCACATCCTGCGCGGCCATGGCGGCAAAGACCTCCATCAAAAACAGTGGGTTTTTCTGGTGGTTCAGCCGCCCCACAAACCCGGCCAACCGGTCGGTGTCGGCAATGCCGTATGCACGCCGGGTGGCGGCGCGGGCGGCGGCATCGGGGTGGAACCGCTCTTGATCTACCGCATTGCAGGCAACGGAAAAGTTCGGCTTTTCGTCAATATGGCTGCCAAAGACAAACCGGCCGGCGGCCACGCCGCAGCCGAGAAAGTAATCGGCAAACAGCTGGTAGACAAGATGCGCCGCCCGCCAGGTCAGCGTCAGCGGCGGGTAGACGATGTGGCTGTGTACCACGATTTTAGCCCGGGGGCAGAGCAGGCGCATCATGCCGCAGACCGGCGCGCCGATCTTGCTGGCCGTGTGGTAGTGGATGATGTCGTAGTCGCGGTGGGTGCGCAGATGGGCGGCCAGCGCCCGGATGCGGTCCTTTTTATGGTCCGGCACGGCAATGATGTGTACGCCGTGTGCCTCCAGTGCCGGGGCGGTGCTGGTCTGGTCGGGCGGGCACTGCCCCACAAACAGGTCGATCTGATAGCGGTCGGTGTCAAGGTTGAGCAGCAGGTTCTGCACATACCGCTGGACGCCGCTCTGCACGCCGAGGTGGTTGCTGATCATTAAGATACGCATAAAGTTCTCCGATTACCAGTAGCTTCCGCCTTCCACTTTTTCCTTGTTTGTGATGCCCTCGCTCTCATCGGGGCGGACCCAGGCGGGATTGTAGAGCTTGGAAATGACGGGGTGGTCATCCCACCGGCGGCCCTTGATGCCAAACAAAAGCTGTGTCGCGCCGCTCATCTGGATGGCGGCATGGCCGGTGTCCCGCGCGTGGGCGGCCAGCGGCAGGCCGTAGGCACCCGCGCCGATGATCGCAACATCGTAGTCGGCGGCGTCCATCTTGCGCTCCATGGCGTCCAGCGCATCGAACCAGCTGTCGTAGCCGGTGTCCTGCCCGGCAAGGCCCTGCACGGCCTGAATGACCGTCAGCGAGGCAAACTCCGGCAGGATGTCCATGCCGGGGAAAAGCTGCGCGCGCTTTTCATACTGGGAGAGGATCGTCTTGCGGAAGGGATGCACAACCAGCACCCGCTTGCCCGCGAGCGCGGCGCTCCACGGGCGGGCGTGGTAGTAGGGCTCCAGTGCGCGCAGCTCGGTAAAGCGGGTGGCATCGCAGCCGCGTATGACCTCCCGCTCGGCACCCACATTCCAGAGCGCGAGCAGCTCGGCGCTCTGGGCGGTGCGGATATAGAGCTTGCAGAACCGCTCCAGCGCGGCGTCATCCGTCGGGAAAACGCCCGAAAGGTTGCGGATGTCGGCGCGGGTGCGGTCGGCAAACGGGCGGCCGCCGTTGTGCAGGTAGTCGGCGGCGGTGCGCATCTCGGTCGCGCCGCAGCGGCCGAACAGGAAGGGCTGGCCGCTTTCCAGCAGATCACGCGCAAGGTCATTGCCGGCCCCGGCAGACAGGATAGGCACGCCGCGGTATTTCATTTTAAAGCGCAGGCCGCGGTAAAGGTCGGCGGCCTTTTGCACCAGCAGGTTATCGTTATCCATGGGCGGCTCCCTTTTTGGGCAGCAGGGTCAGCGCCAGCTCGGCGCTGTTCTGCCACAGAAAATGCTCGTTCACACGGGTCTGGGCGGCATGGCCCATGGCGGTATCGGTCTTGTCCAGCGCGGCGGCCATCTCGGCCACTGTGCTGCAGAGCAGACCGCTGACGCCGTTCTCAATGATAAGGTCGGGGCCGGGGGCGTGGCGGGCCACCGGCGGGCAGCCCGCGTACATCGCCTCCAACAGGCTCATGCCGAAGATCTCGTTTTCGTTGAGGTTCACAAAGGCATCGCAGGCGTGGTAGTAGATGTGTACCTGCTCGTTGGGCAGCTGGGCAATCAGGCGGCAGCGGGAGGCAAGGCCGGCCTCCTCCAGCTGTCGGGTCAGCTCGCCGCTCAGCGCGCCCTGACCGATGATGACGGCGTACCAGTCCGGTGCGGCCTGCAGCAGCGGCACAAGGTCGAGCGGCTGCTTGTAGGCATCAAGCCGCCCCACAAAGGCAAGCACCCGGGCCTGCTCGTCGATCTTGAGGGCGCGGCGGATCTCCGCCTTGCTACCGGGGATCGCCGGGATGATGGCGGTGTCCAGCCCCACGGGCATCAGCCCGGCGCAGGGCACGCCGAGGCTTTCCAGCTCGGCTGCCACAGCGGGGGTCTTGGCGTAGGTCGGTGTTTTGCGGTATACCGCAAGGTTGCGGCCGAGCAGCAGGTCCATGACGCGGCGCACAACGGCATGGTCGGAGGTGCTTTTCAGTGCGCCGAGCTGGCTGTAAAACAGGATGCCGTGCTTTTGGCAGAACCGGTACAGCCCCGGTACGCCGAGGGAGTTGTCCCCCATGACATGCACGGCGTCCGCCTGCTCATCAAGCAGGATCTGCCAGCTTTTATAAAACGCCTGCACGCCGAAGGCGGCGGCGGGCATATAGCAGATCTTGACATTCGGCTCCGGCGTTTCGATGCGGGGGGCCTTGGCGCCCGGCTCCGGGTAGAGGACAACGGCGCGGCAGCCCAGCGCGGCAAAGGCGCGGGCAAGGCCGACCTCCTGCCGGTTGTACAGCCCGCGCTGGCCGGACGGGCCGCGGTAAAATTGCGGGATGACGATGGTTTTCATGTGGATAGGTGTACCTCTTTTACAGAGAAAGGCAGACGGCGCCCCGCAGCGGGGGCGTTACGGGGCGGTATCCCCGGGGGCCGGCTCGTCCGCCGGGGCGGGCTTGGCGGCCTTCTCGATTTTAGGCAGGCGGGTCAGATACCGCGCGTCAAGGATCTCCAGCCGGTCATCGCGGCAGTAGGTGTGTACGCCGATGAGGTCCGCCGGAGCAATGCCGGTGATGGTGACATTCTGGGGCGTGGCGGCGCACAGCGGGATCTCGGAGCTGCCGCGCCGGGCCAGAAACTGCAGATAGAGGCCGTAGTCCACGGTCGAGCTGACCTGCGTGGGGTGGATGATCTGCTCCCCCAGCACAAAGAGGGGGCCTGCGTTGCGGCTGACAAGGTCAAAGTCGCGGTGCTGCAGGTTGTAGGTCTCATCGGGTACAAGCTCAAACGGGCCCTGCGGCGGCAGGGCGGCCGACTCCTGCACGGCATGGCGCAGGGTATAGCGGCGGTAGCGGACATAGAGTTGGTTGTCGGGCTTTGTCTCGCTGCACAGGATGGTCAGCGCCTCGGCGCGGCGGTCCAGCAGAATGGCATCGCAAAGCTCCTCATCGGTCGCAAAGCGCTGCACAAGCTCCCACCCGGTGGGAAACGCCCGGCAGCGGTAGAGCCGCAGGCTGTGGTCGCTGCCGGTCTCAGGCAGCATCCAGATCTCGCCGTTCCAGTCAAAGACGGTCGGGAAGGAGAGGTGAAAGTCCTCCTCCAGCGCGGGCTGCCAAGCGTCGATCGTGCCGTCCTCATGCAGCTCGCAGACCTCGATGCGGCCCTTGCCGGTAGAAAGGTCCATTGCCTCGGCAAAAAGCCAGCGCCGGCCGCCGCGGCGGTAGAGCAGCGGGTCGGCAAACCACCAGCCCTCGCGCCCGGGCAGGGGGGTGTAGGCCCCGCCGTCCAGCGCGGGCAGCGGCTCGGTCCCCTCGGCTGTGGGGCGGGGGCGCACGGCGATGGTGTAGACTTCCTTTTCGCCCAAAAGCTTGCGCAGCAGCCGCCTGGGCGGCATCTGCAGGGCGCGGTAAAACTGGTTCATAGCGATTCCTCGGCGGCGCGGCGGCCGTATAATTTCATCAGTTTTCTTCCTCGCTGAAGCGGCGGCGGGTGGCGGCGGCAATGGCCGCGCAGTCAAACTGCATGGCCCGCAGGGCGCGCACGGCCCCCGCCAGCGCGGCGGCATCGCCCGGCGCAAAGCAGAGCCCGTCAAAGCCCCAGCCGTCCTTGCGCGACGGGCAGAAGCCCCGCTGGCCGATGGGGTAATATTTCGCGTAGTTCACGAGCTCCTGCACCTGCTCGAGCGTCTTGACGTTCGGCACGATCAGGCCCTGTACGCCGACGTCGAGCAGCTTGAGCACGGCGGGGCGGCTGATCTCGCGCACGCGCGCG
>OGLS01001738.1_pt1 | contig 11985 bp, 10 predicted proteins | sample 1572881 | NCBI WGS metagenome assembly OGLS01 (sample SAMEA2582013, study PRJEB24529) | metagenome | biome: Human gut stool | place: China | collected 2011
CTCAATCCTTCTTGTAAATATGGATTCGGGTCAGACCGTGTATGAAAAAGACGCCGACTCAAAGCGTTATCCTGCGTCAACAACAAAGATTATGACCTACATAATTGCGGTTGAAAACATTGCCGATCTTGATAATACAAAAATTCCGATTAAGCAGTCGGTTCTTGATGTTCTCAAAAACACAGGCAGTTCCCTTGCAAATGTTGAAAATCATGTCGGTAAGAGTATGACTGCAATCGATCTGCTTTACAGCATGATGGTTCCCTCGGGTAATGATGCCGCAATGGTTCTTGCCGATTATATCGGTGAAGGCAATGTTGATAACTTTGTCAAGCTGATGAATGAAAAGGCAAAGGAGCTTGGTTGCGAAAACACTCATTTTGCAAATCCTGACGGACTTCACGATCCCGACCACTATACAACCGCCCGTGATATGTACAAAATCACAACCTATGCGCTCACACTTCCTCGCTTTGAAGAAATCACAAATACCTGTACATACACTTGTGACGGTGACGATACAGCCCTTGTAACAACCAACTACCTCATTGACGCCAACCGTGGCGGTGAGTATTACTATATGTATGCAAAGGGCATCAAAACGGGTACGACTAACGAGGCAGGCAGATGTCTTGTAACGACAGCGTCGGCAGACGGCTATTCATATATGGCAATTCTCCTTCACGCACCGTATGAGGAAGGTGTGACCGAGGATTACGCAACAATGACCGATGCGGCAGACTTTTTCCGCTGGGCGTTGACAAGTCTTGAAATGAACACTGTTGCTACCTCGTCAAAGCCGCTTTGCGAAGTAAAGGTTAACCTTGCATGGGGCAAAAACAGTACATTGCTTTATCCCGAAACCGACCTCAGTGCAATTGTTCCGAAAGATTGCACAGACGAGAATATAATTATTGAACAGGATGTTCCCGAAAGCGTTGACGCACCGCTTGACAAAGGCTCGGCAGTCGGTAAGGCAACAATCTATTACAAAGCAGATGCAAACAGCGAAAAGCAGAAGCTTGCCGAGGTTAATGTTGTTGCAGGCGAAAAGATTGAACGCAGCGGAATTCTCTATGTGTTCAACATCATCGGCACAGTATTTCAATCCTATTGGTTTATCGTGATTATCGCTCTTATCATTCTCGTCCTCATCATTTACCTTATTATTTCAAAAATTCACGGTAAGCGTAAAAGAAAGAAGAGAAATGTTAAGCATTACCGCAATCTCTGATGCAATAAAAGTGTAATTAAATTGTAAATTTTCTATACTTGAAATTTGAAAACGGTATGTTATAATTATTTTAGGGAATAATTATTCGGAGGTTTTCATATGAAGTGTCCATATTGCAGTTATGAAGAAAGCAAGGTTATCGACTCTCGTTCTGCCGATGACGGCGAAAGAATCCGCAGAAGAAGAGAGTGCCTGAGATGCGGCAAACGCTTTACCACTCATGAGGTGATTGAAACTGTTCCGATAATTGTTGTTAAGCGTGACAAATCCCGTGAGGTTTTTGACCGCAACAAGCTTACAGGAGGAATTCTCCGTGCCTGCGAGAAGCGTCCAGTTTCAATTGAACAGATTGAAAATATGGTCAATGATATTGAAACTCAGCTTCAGTCAAGCCTTGACCGTGAAATCACTTCAAAGCAAATCGGTGAACTTGCAATGGATCAGCTCAAGAATATTGACGAGGTTTCATATGTCCGTTTTGCGTCTGTTTATCGCCAGTTCAAGGATATTAACACCTTTATGGACGAACTCAATAAGCTTCTTACTGAAAAGAAATAGTTTCTTATAAAGAATAATTCCGATACTGTACAGCCTTTCTCGGTTGTACAGTATTTTTTTGCGGTGTACCGCAACTCTCCGTTTGTGCAGATAGTTTGCAATATCAAAAACATACTATGCCCGAGCGTAAGTATAGCGATTGCTTTTGCAATTTTAAATAGAGGAGTTCATCGAATGCCCACAAGTAACAGCAGAATATTTAAGCTAAGAGTGTTGTACGGAAAGCAACCTATGCAGTTAATTAAAAATTATACGAAAAAATCAAAAATGCCTCTTGACTTAAAGTCAACTTCAGGGTGTAATATATTCCTGTAAAGTAAAAAACAAACTGAAAAATAGTAAAAATTCTGAAACAAAGGAGATTTACAATGGCAAAGTTAATTGCATTTTATTCACGAGCAGATGAAAATTATTTCGGCGGTCAGTACCGCTATGTAAAAGTCGGCAACACCGAAAAGGTTGCAAAAATGATTTCAGACCTCACAGGAGCCGATATGTTTAAAATTGAGCAGAAAGTTCCGTATTCCGCAAACTACAAGGAATGTGTTGCTCAGTCGGTTAAAGACCTTAAATCAAAGGCAAGACCCGAACTTGTTTCATTGCCGAATCTTGACGATTACGATGAAATTTATCTTGGCTATCCAAACTACTGCGGAACAATGCCTATGGCGGTTTATACTTTCCTTGAAGCATTTGATTTTACGGGCAAAACAATTCATCCGTTCTGCACTCACGAGGGAAGCGGACTTTCAAACACAGTCAATGACATCAAAAACACCGCCAAGGGTGCAGTCGTAACAAGCGGACTTCCCGTGTTCGGCAGTGATGCCGATAAGGCAGAAGGTATTGTTAATGATTGGATTAAAAAATTTAATTACACAGGGAGATAATATTATGAAAATTGCAGACAAGGATGAATTTGAAAAGCAAAATGTATTCGGCACAGGCACTCCTAACACAGCTTATGCAAAGTATTTTATCGGAGAGTCATACCTAAATCCACTCACAAAGCCCGAGGACGGACTTCACCTTTCAAATGTAACATTTGAACCGGGTTGCCGTAATAACCGGCACATTCACCACGCAAAGAGCGGCGGCGGTCAGCTTCTTATCTGCACAGCAGGTGAGGGTTGGTATCAGGAAGAGGGCAAAGAGCCTGTAAGCCTTACACCGGGTAAGGTAATCGTAATTCCTGCCGAGGTTAAGCATTGGCACGGTGCTAAAAAGGACAGCTGGTTCTCACACATCGCAATCGAAATGCCGGGCGAAGAATGTTCAAACGAGTGGTGCGAACCTGTAACCGATGAAGAGTATAACAAGCTCGGTTAATCGAAAGGCGGCTTCTGAATATGAAAAAAGTTATCGTTTATTATTCCTATCGTGGCAACACAAAAAGCATTGCCGAGATGATTCAGAAAAGCACGGGTGCTGACATTGCAAGAATCGAAACAGTAGTTTCGTATGACGGCGACTACAACTCGGTTGTAAATCAAGGTCAAGATGAAGTGAACAGCGGATATTGTACCGAAATAAAACCGCTTAATATTGACCTTAGCAAGTATGACGAGGTAATTCTCGGAACACCTGTTTGGTGGTACACTTTTGCCCCTGCAATGCACACATTTCTCAAGGAAAATGACCTTTCGGGCAAGACGGTTTATCCGTTTGCAACCAACGGCGGTTGGATTGGTCACACATTCAAAGATTTTGCTAATGCCTGCGGTACAGCCGATGTAAAGCAGGGAATGAATATCCGTTTTGATGAATCGGTTCTGCGTACATCAAAGTCTGAAATTCAAAAATGGATTGATTCAATTAAATAAGCCTTTCTGTAATGCGGTTCTACCGCAAAATAAAAAACTGTACAGCCGATTATGGTTGTACAGTTTTTGTTTTAATGGGTTTACCCAGTGCCACGCTTGCGTGGTACAAACAACCACCCGCTATGCGGGTGTGCATAAAAAGTTATACAAAAAAATCACCAATCGTATTACAATAAGAATGTTCAAGTCTATTGTAAAAAAGAAAGGTGATTTTAATGGCAAATAAAACAAATAGTTTATCCCACACAAAATGGATGTGCAAATACCATGTAGTGTTTGTACCAAAGTATAGAAGAAAAATAATATATGCACAGTATCGACAGAGTTTGCAAGACATAATCAGATTGTTATGTCAGTACAAAGGAGTGGAGATACTAGAGGGGCATATGATGATAGATCATGTACACTTGCTATTAAGTATACCACCGAAGATGAGTGTGTCAAGTTTTATGGGATATTTAAAAGGAAAAAGTGCGTTGATGATGTTTGACAAACACGCAAATCTGAAGTATAAGTTTGGAAATAGGCACTTTTGGGCAGAAGGATATTATGTGAGTACAGTAGGTCTAAATGAAGCAACCATAAGAAAATACATAGAAGACCAAGAAAAGCAAGATATAGCACTAGATAAATTAAGTGTACGAGAATATGAAGACCCTTTTAAGGGTGGCGAGTAATACAAACACCCTTTAAGGGGTGGCGAAAGAGGCAAAGGCAATAGGCTTGAACAAAGTGAAAGCCAGCGTCTTGAGGCGCTGGCCGGTAGCATGGGCTTATAGCCCTAGAGCAAACCACCCGTTGGACGGGTGGTTTTGATTATATGTTATTTTGTCGGAATGTAACATTGTGTGAATTTGCACAATTTGAGCCGTAGGGGATTGTTAATCCTACCCGATAAAGCCTTGAACGAACACAATAACAATCAGCACGGGGAGTGCGTATTTAAGGTACGGCTTCAGCACTCTTGAAAGTTTAAGACCTTTACCCGTGTTACATTCTTCAAAGTAATTGTCAAAGCCCCAGCCGAATTTTGTTGTGCAGAACAGGAGATAAACCATTGCGCCGATCGGAAGAAGAAGGTTGCTGACAACGAAGTCTTCAAGGTCAAGTACACCCTTGCCGAGAATGTTGAAGTCGCTCCAAATGTTGAATCCGAAAATACACGGCAGACACGCAAAGAACATAATAATTCCGTTGATTATTGACGCCTTTGTTCTGCTCATGCCGAATGTGTCGGTAAGAAAAGCAACAAGGTTTTCAAACACGGCAATAACCGTTGAAAAGCTTGCAAATGTCATAAACAGAAAGAAAAGCGTACCCCAAATCCGACCGCCCGTCATATTTACGAAAACATTCGGAAGCGTCACAAAAATAAGGGCAGGTCCTTGGTCGGGCTGAACGCCAAATGAGAAGCAAGCAGGGAAGATGATAAGTCCGGCAACAATTGCAACAAAAGTGTCCAATGCACAAATCTGAACAGCCTCACCGTAAAGCGTGCGGTCTTTGTTCATATAACTGCCGAAAATTTCCATTGATGCGATTCCGAGTCCGAGTGTGAAGAATGCCTGACTCATTGCAGATGTGATTACCTTGCCGAGTCCTACATTTTTAACCTTTCCAAAATCGGGAACAAGGTAAAAGCTCAGGCCTTCTCCCGCATTTGAAAGCATCATACTGTTGATTGCAAGAATGATAATCAGCGCAAGCAACGCAAGCATCATAACCTTGCTGACCTTTTCAATGCCCTTTTGAAGTCCTCGACTGCATACAAAAAATCCGAATACAACGATTATCGCAAGCCATATAATCATCTCAACAGGCGATGTCATAAGGTCGTTAAACACTCCCGAAACCTGTTCTGAGTTCATTCCGCTTTTAAATGTTCCCGTTGCAAATTTATAGAAGTAATCTAACATCCAACCCGAAACAGGCGTGTAAAACATCATCAAAAGGTAACAGCCTATCATACACAGCCAACCGTGAATGTGCCATTTGCTCTTTGGCTTTTCAAGTGTTTTATAGCTTAATACGGCACTTTTTCTGCTTGCTCTGCCGACTGCAAGCTCCATTGTCAGAACGGGAATTCCCATAAGCACAAGAAATGCAAGATAAAAAAGCACGAACAATCCGCCGCCGTTTTCGCCCGTAACATACGGAAAACGCCAGACATTGCCTATGCCAATCGCACAGCCTGCACTTACAAGGAGAAAACCTGTCCTCGACTTAAAATTTTCTCTTTGCATAAATATTCTCCTTAAAAATACTGTTGCTTTAATTATACAAACTTTTCACCGATATTTCAAGGAATAAACTTTTTATTTATGCAATTTGACAGGGATTAAAAAGCTTTGTATACTTTTATTGACAGAAACATTTAAGTCTTGTTTAAGGTTCGAAATAACGGTTGTATTTTAATTCTTTAGAATAATATTTAAGAACACAAAGTATTTTAACGGTACTTTGTATTCTTTTTTGTGACAAAATTCTCCGGAATAACAAAGTTCCGCTATAAAATGTAATAAAAGTGTAATAAATGACATCTTAATATTGAATTCTAATTGATAGAAATTATAATTAAAATATAACATAAAACATACAACAGGAGTTTGGCGATGAAATTAACGAATGTGAATTTTCTTGCAAAAGCAAATGCAAAGATAAATAAAAATGAAAAGGGAATAAAAATTATTTCCGCATTGCTTGTAATATCAATAACCTTGATTTCGGCATTTTCAATTACCGTCACAAAAGCTGTAAATGAGTATAAAGAGGATTATCGTGCAAGAACACTTGAGGTTGACCCTTGGTTAAGCGAACTTGACGATAATGTTATAGAAAGTATTAAAAATACTGAGCATGTAGTTGATATTTTTCCTCTTGAAGGAATCAGAAATGAAGCTTTTAATATTGTTCAGTCCTCGGATGAGAACTTACAAAAAATGATTGATCAAGAGAAAAATAATTATTTAAATATTTGGTCATTGTTTAAAAATGAAAAACGCAGTGTTATTGCAGGAAAAACTCTTGATGAATCCCCTGTGTTAAGCTGTGTTGTCCCGAGTGATTTTTATCCTTTTGAGGTTGAGAATGAAAATAAAAAGCCTGATTATATTGACGGGGAAGGTCTTATAGGAAAAACGATAACTGTAAAAGCGATTAATAATATGCTAATTCAACCTTATAATATTGATGGTTCATCAGAAAGCGGTTCACTTGAATTGCCTGCAATTGAATATAAATTAAAGGTAGTGGGTACTTATTATCTGTCACCGACCGAAACAGGCTATTATGATTCGATTTATATTTCAGAGGAAACAGCTACGAAAATATTAGATGACGCACTGACAAAAGGCGGATATTCAAAAGATAACAAAACCACTGTCGGCAAGTGGTGGAGTGATTTATCGCTGAGGACTCACTATGTTGTTGTTGATGATTTTGAAAATATTGAATCGGTATATAATGCACTCACCGATATGAATGTATGCTGTGCCGATGACTCCGAACTCGGAATACAGGACAGCATAGTAAACGCTTCAAATATATTCAGCTTTGCAAGCGTATTTCTTATTATTTCAACAGTGTTGCTTTCTGTGATTATGATTATACAATCAACAGCAAACGCACTTTCACTTCGTAAATCCGATATAGGCTTGCTCAAAGCGATAGGTTATAAAAACAGTCAGATATTTGCCTGCCTTTACTGCGAACAGCTTAGAGTTACATTTACCGGATTTGCGGTTGGAACAATTATTTCGATTATAGTTACGGCTGTTTCAAATTTTTTCTTTGCAAACAGAAATTTCATCGACCGTCTGTACATTATCAATTGGGGAACTTTCGGAATTTTGCTTGCAATTTCGTTTTTGATAGTAACAATAGTTCCGCTGATATGTCAGCTCATAGCATTACGCAAGCTGAATAAAATTCAGCCCAAAGACGCAATGAATGAATAATTTTTGAGGGTGAAATAATGAAATCAATAGAATTAAAAAATGTTTCTAAAATATACAATAATAAAGTAACCGCCGTGGATAATGTATCGTTTACATTGTCAGAGGGTGAATTTGTGGCTGTTATGGGACAGTCGGGCAGCGGAAAAAGCACTCTGCTCCAAATGGCAGGTTTGCTTGACAACTGCACCTTAGGTCAGATTTTGATTAACGGCAAAGATGTGTCGTCACTCGGCAAAAACGAACTTGCCGACACAAGAATGAATTCACTCGGATTTGTCTTTCAGGCATTTCATCTTAATCCGCATCTCAAAGTTTTTGAAAATATAATGGTTCCAATGCTCATAAACGACCATTTCAAAAACAGAGCCGAAATGAAAGAAACTGCCGAATTGCTTGTGCAGAAAGTCGGTCTTACACACCGCATTGATCACTATCCGAGGGAACTTTCAGGCGGTGAACAGCAGAGAACCGCCATTGCAAGAGCACTTGCCAATAATCCCGACTTTATCCTTGCCGATGAACCTACAGGCAACCTTGACAGCAAAAACGAACTTATGATTTTTGAAGAGTTGAAAAAACTTACAGAGCTTGGCAAGGGTGTTCTTGTTGTCAGCCATAATGATGCCGTAACTGATTTTGCAGACAAAATTTGCGTTATGAAAGACGGCATTTTAGAGGAAAATTAAAATGAAAAATAAAAAACTCGATATGCTTGTTAAAGCCTCAATTCTTTCACGAAAAGGTGCAACAATATTTTTTTGTTGCTTTATGGTTATTGCAACCATTCTCGTTCTTGTGTCGGCAGGAGCGGTTATGCCGCTGAAAAATAATATTGACCAAAACATAAATAATCATATTCTTAACAGAGAGTTGAATTTTGAGATAAACGAAAATACTCCTCAAAATGAAATTGACGATACAATTTTAAGCATAAAAAGCATTGAACACATAACGAGTGTTTATAACGTGCCTGCCGAACTTGATGTGTCGGAAACTTCAGGAGTGCTGTTTTCAGCTTACACACTAAGTTATGTTCACGAGGGGTATAACCTTAAAATAACAAGCGGAAGAGCTTTCAAAGAGAATGAAGAAAATGTTGCAGTTGTTCCCGAAGTTTTAAAGGATTTTAACAGCGAAAGTCAACGAATCAATAAAATTGACGGCAAAACGCTTGTGGGCAAAAATCTTGTTTTCGCTGATGAATCGGGTAAGGAACATAAGCTTAAAATTGTCGGAGTGTATAACACATCTGACCCGATTTTTACAGGCAATCAGATTCTTATTCCACGCAACAGTTTGATTGAGTTCAATAATGAAGTTATTGCAAATGCCAAAGGTTCGACTTCAATAACTTCCGATAAGGTTTATAAAATTCTCGTTGATGATGCAAAAAATCTTGAAAGTGTACAATCTGAGGTTTCCTCATATTGCGAACCGTATACAATGGACTTGAACTTTGATTCTCAGTCATACAATATCGCACTCATAATTATTATAGGTTCAATTGTATTTTTTGCATTGTTCGTAATTGCTGGACAATATATGTTTGTCAAGAGCAACATAAGCAGACGAACCGAAGAACTTGCTTTGTACCGTTCACTCGGTTACAAGTCTAATCAACTTTTCTATATAATATTCGCAGAATATTTCCTTATCGGAATAATATCAATTGCAGTCGGTACAATTTTGACTGTATTACTCGACATATTACTTATAAATCCGTATCTTATGAATCTTGTGGGCAATACAATGATGGAAATGACCGTGAATGTTTCGGCTGTTTATATACTGCTGTTCCTCGTGATTTATTTGATTGTACTTGCAATCGTCAGCATTTGGGCAGTAAAACGTTCTGAAAAAACGGATTTAAGTGTGTTGCTTAGAGAAAGATAATTTTATAACGGAAATAAAACTCCATATTATTATTTAAAGCAGAAATTCTGAAAAAATTCGGGATTTCTGCTTTTTTTAAATTTCATTTAAAGTTTGTAAATTATTATATAGCCACAGTAAAGAAAAGGTAAAGACAGGGAGGTCTTACAATGGGCGTTAAAAATATATTCAAGCGTTACGAACTTAAATTTATGCTGACAACACAGCAGTACATTAACAATCCGAAACCTATAAAAACATGAAGCCCCCACACATTTTCGTGTAGGGGCGGTTTTCTTAAACAAAGAAACTGTCCTTATAATTAATATCTTTCTCCGACAGCAACAATGACACTTCTGCCTGCCATATTAATTCGTCTGTCATAGAGAATAACATTTCTGTCCTCAAGGATTACATCCTGAGGCTCGTTGCCTGTGTTTACATAAAGCTTCCAGTGGTATCCTTCGGGAAGGTCGGGAAGCTCAACATTTACATAATCCCAATAAGCGTTGATGCCAAAATAAACAAACTCGTCAAGTCCCTGTTGTTTAAGACTTACACCGGCATACATAACGCCAATCATTCTTGTATCATCGTAATACTTGGCACTCCACGCAACATTTGAATGGATGCTGACAGGCGGATAACTGCATGTTGCCTTGCCTCTGCTGTCTGTGATAATATGGAATCTCTTTCTGAAAGCAATCATATATTTAAAAAATTCAAATACATCCTTATGCTTTTCTTTTCTTGTCCAGTCAAGCCATGAGATAATGTTGTCCTGACAGTAAGCGTTGTTGTTGCCGAACTGAGTGTTGCAAAATTCATCACCTGCAAGGAAAAGAGCAGGTCCCTGACTGCACATAAGGGTTGCAAAAGCATTTTTTACCATTTTGATACGCAGTTTGTTGATATTGTAATCGTTTGTATCACCTTCGGCACCGCAGTTCCAGCTGTTGTTGTCATTAGCACCGTCAGTATTGTTCCAGCCGTTTTCGAGATTGTGCTTTTCGTTGTATGAATACATATCATAAAGAGTAAATCCGTCATGACAGGTAATAAAGTTTACCGACGCATTGTAGCCTCTGTAGGTAGGGTTATACAAATCTCTTGAGCCTGTAATTCTCTGAGCCGCAGCCCATGCAAGATGGCTGTCGCCTTTAAGAAATCTTCTGAGGTCGTCACGGTATCTTCCGTTCCATTCAGCCCATCTGTTCCATGACGGGAAACTGCCGACCTGATAAAGTCCGCCTGCGTCCCACGCCTCTGCAATAAGCTTTACTCCGCCGAGAATCGGATCAAACGCAAGGCTCTTGAGAAGCGGAGGCTTATCCATAGGAGTACCGTCCTCGTTTCTTCCCAAAATTGACGCAAGGTCAAAACGGAAACCGTCAATGCGGTATTCTGTTACCCAATAACGCAGACAGTCAAGTATAAACTGCTGCACAATCGGCTGATTGCAGTTGAGAACATTGCCGCAACCGCTGAAATTGTAATACTTTCCGTCCGGAGTGAGCATATAGTAAATGTTGTTGTCAATGCCCTTGAACGAGAAATACGGTCCCATTTCGTTGCCCTCTGCCGTGTGGTTGAACACAACATCAAGGATAACTTCAATTCCGTTTTCGTGAAGCTCACGAACAAGCTGTTTAAGCTCTCTGCCTTCGTGATGATGCTCGTGGTCGCTCTCATAGCTTGTGTTCGGAGCAAAAAAACATACGGTGTTATAGCCCCAGTAATCGTAGAGCTGACGACCGTCATAATTACGATACGAGCCCATTTCGTCAAACTCAAAAATAGGCATCATTTCAACGGCATTGATGCCCAGTTCTTTAAGATAGGGGATTTTTTCACGGATACCTGCGAATGTACCTTTGTTTTTAACACCTGAGGAGCCGTCCTGAGTAAAGCCTCTTACATGCATTTCATAAATTATAAGCTCTTCAAACGGAAGCTTCGGCTGAGTGCAGTTGCCCCAGTCATAGTCGCTGTTTACAACTCTTGCCTTATAAACACCCTCATGCTCCTGTTTTTTACCCCAGCCGCTCTGACCGATTACAGCCTTTGCGTATGGGTCAAGAATGTATTTCTTTTTATCAAAAATAATTCCTTTTTCGGGTTCATACGGACCGTCAAAGGAATATGCATACTCAAAATCAATCTCATCAAGACCGAACACGAGCATTGAATAGGTGTTGCCGATTTTGTAAGAATCCGGAAATCTGAGCCTTGCATACGGAAATTTTGCATAAGGTCTGAATAAAAGCAATGTACACTCAACGGCATAAACCGAATGAATAGTAAAGTTTACACCGCCGGAAACGGTTGTTGCACCGTTTAAAAGAAAGTTGCCGGGCCTTACATCGAAACCACCTACATTATCGGTTGGCTTTAAATCCCTCAACATAATATTCAATCCCCCTAAGTTACTCTCAAAAAAACAAAAATTCAGTCATAACACAACATATGTCTATTTTATCATATTATGTGATTTATTCAACATACTATTTGCAAAAATATAGTCAAATCTTGTCATCACGAT
>OGLS01001741.1_pt1 | contig 11971 bp, 5 predicted proteins | sample 1572881 | NCBI WGS metagenome assembly OGLS01 (sample SAMEA2582013, study PRJEB24529) | metagenome | biome: Human gut stool | place: China | collected 2011
TTAGAAGGCTGATCCGGATTAGAAGGCTGATCCGGATTAGAAGGCTGATCCGGATTAGAAGGCTGATCCGGATTAGAAGGCTGATCCGGGTTAGAGGGCTGATCCGGTTTAGAAGGTTGATCCGGTTTAGAAGGCTGACCCGGTTCCGTAGGCTTGTCATCCTTTAGGGTAAGATCCACACCGTCCGAATCCCTCCGTGTGATGACAGCGCCTACTGGCAAACCGGCAAACTTCCGTTCTCCGGTCAGTGCATCGCCAATGGCAATTGCATCGTTATCGGCAAGTTTTCCGCCTGCGGTGGCATCAATGGTCACTTTGCCTTCAATGGTGATAGCGGCAGGGGCTTTTTCTTCCGGATCTTGCGGGTCGTTCTCATAAACGCTGCCGCTGCCGATGGCCGCGCCGCCGGAAAGTCCATCATCCGAAGCCTTGCCGCCTTTTGCGGTGATGTTGGGGGAACCGGCCTCGGTGCCCTGGATGGAGATCTTATTTCCCGTTTTATTTCCGGTTCCGTCATCGTCCGGTTGGGATTCTGCGCCGCCGCCGATGCCGGCTGCACCAATACCGCCCTGTGCATTCTGGATGGTGACCTTTCCTTCAATGTCCACATCGCCAAGGCTGCCCGCGCCGCCGCCGATACCGGCACCTTCGTCGCCGCCCGTTGCATTCTTGATCTCTGCGTTGCCTTTGATGGTCACATCGCCAAGGCCAAGAGCGCCGCCGCCGATGCCAGCACCATTGTTGCCGCCGGTCGTGTTCTCAATGGTGGGGGTTCCTTCAATCAACACCGTCGTGCTGCCATAGACACCGCCGCCGATGCCTGCGCCGCCATCGCCGCCCTGCGCATTTTTGATCGTTGCGTTATCTTTGATGGTTACAGTGCCGGTACTCTTCCAACCACCGCCGCCAATACCGGCAGACTGTACGCCGCCAGTAACAGTTTCAATCGTTGCATTGCCGGAAATTGTCACATCGCTTTTACTGGAGTAACCGCCGCCGATGCCGGCACATCCGCCGCCGCCGCTCGCTTTTTCAATAACAGCGCCGCCAGTAATGGTCACAGTTGCATTACCGCCAGAACCACCGCCGCCGATGCCTGCTCCGCCAATAGCATCCGGCCGCTCCGACGGGTCCGTTCCGCCAATGGCATTGATTGTTCCGCCGGAAATGGTAATGTCGGCATCACCGCCAGAACCGCCACCGCCGATACCAGCGCCATCGAGGCCACCCGTCGCGGTAATGCTGCCACCAGTAATCTCGATTTTACCGGCGTCTTTCATATTTCCGCCGCCAATGCCCGCACCGCCGAAATCGCCCGTGGCAGTTAATTTTCCATCGTTGTCGGTATCTGTGATGGTCAGTTTTCCGCTGGTTTCATTTCCCTCGGCATCAGTCTCTTTGTTGTGTTGCAGACCGGCATACCAGTTGCCGCCGGTCAATGTGTTGTCACCGTTCAATTCGATGTTGGTATTGCCGCTGCCGGTCACATCCACAGCGGCCTGGCCTGTCGAGCTGGCGTTGATCTCCACATTATCCAAGGTGACATTGGCTGTCTGGTCCTTGTCTGCGTCGATGGTGACCGCGTTCCCCGTGCTTGTGCCGGTGATGGTAATGTCGTTGTCCTCACGATCTTGGATGTATCCGCTGCTGTCGCTGACGTATTCTTTTTGTTCCCCATTCATAAACCACTGGCTGATGAGATTGCCGTTTTCCGTAGCGTGGATATCAATGGAGCCGCTGGCAATATCATACGTAGCGGCAAAAGCAGGAAGGGTCATGCCGGTCATCATGGCACAGGCGAGAGCGAGAGCTGCGATCCGTTGTGCGGCAACGCGGGGAGGGGGAGCTGCCTTTTTCTTGCCGAAAGGCACCGGAACATGCCCCAGGACGCGCATGGCGAGTCTGCGATAAGAGACCATTGAGAATACCTCCTATTACATATATTCTATAATATATTGGAACCGGACAGGGCGGTGCGCCACTGTCCCTTCCAACTCGTACCACAACATGGATTGAGGAACCAGAAAACAGAGGTTGCCTGCTAAGCTAAATATAGCACGGGGGGGGGTAAACGCAAGACTTTTTTGCGTGAATGGGTGCATTTCCTGCGTGAAACATGGAAAAATTCCAAAAAATTCCTTTTTGCGATGGTTCACGCAAGCAACGTTGAGCCGGATGCTTTTTGGGCAGAGAGGGCGAGGCGGCAGAAAACGGGCCAGAACAAAACAGCAGCAGCCGGGAGGCATGAAAAAGATCTGCAAAAACGGAAAAAACCGGCCGCAGAATCTTGACGAATGAAGACAAACATGATAGAATAAAAAAGTAGTCAGGGAGCCGCACGAACGGCGGCTGGACTATGATGCAAGATCTACTGAATTGAATATTCTCGGCAAAGCAGTCGAAAGGCTGTGACGCAAAGCTATAGGGCCTGTAAAATGGCAGCCAGTTGCTTCTCAAATCGGGCACGATGTGTACCCGTCTTTTGAGCGACCTTCATCTGAACAGCAGGTGTCGATTTGCCGAGTTTGTCTTGACAAATCGACACCTTTTTCATTTTATGGGGGTCACGCAAAAGAGGAATGCCCGATGCAGGAAAACGGCGAGGGCGAGAACCTCGGCTGGGGCCACCCGTGAGTGCAGCTCTTCGTCTGAACGAGAGCGCTTTCAAAATGACATCTCCGTGCTTCAAATAAATCCGGGGAAGGCCCGACACGAGCAATGCTTGTGTCGGGCTTTTTCTTTGCCCGGATTTATGGTATACTATTTTGCAAGGAACACCACAAACAGGAGGAGTCAGCGTGGAGGATTACCGCACCATCCGGGGCACAGCCATCGGCGAATATGAGGAGAAGAAGAGCCGCTTCATTGCGCAGCTCGCGTTTGCAGACAGCGAAGAAAAGGCCGTGGCCTTTCTGGAGCAGGTGCGCGCGGCAAACCGTACCGCGCGGCACAACGTTTACGCCTACCGCCTGCGGGAGGGCAACCGGGAGCGCTACTCCGACGACGGCGAGCCTGCCAAGACCGCCGGGACCCCGGCGCTGGAAGTGTTGCAGCACAGCGGCCTGACCGACCTCATCGTGGTCGTGACCCGGTACTTTGGCGGGGTGCTGCTGGGCACGGGCGGCCTCGTCCGCGCCTACACCACCGCGACCGCCCGCGCACTGGAAAACGCCGAGGTCGTCACGGTGCGCAGCGTGGTGGAGCTGGAAGTGACGGTGGACTACGCACTCTACGAGCGGGCTGCTCTGCTCATCCATGCGGCCGGGGCCAAACTCGCCGACCCGCAGTTCACCGACCGCGTGACCCTGCGCTGGCAGATGCCGGAGGGCACCGAGCCGCTGCTGCTGGAACAGCTGCGGGAGCTGACGCGGGGCGGGGCCGAGGTGAGCGTCTCGCAGCCGTTCTATGCACCGTTCTGATGCCCCTCTTCGTCTCGCATTCGCTCGCCCGCTCCCCCCGAAGTGGGAGCCATTGGCAGTCGGCTGCATGGCCGCTGCGCTCTGTGAGCAGCAGCACCGAGAGATTTTTATAGGATAATTTTGGACAGGACAGGAAGATTCCCCCTTCGACAGAGCGATTCTGCTACAATAGCTGCGGGCGCAGCTGCGCTGGGAAGGGGGCAGGAACCAGCATGAAAGTGAGGGATACCGGATGGATGTACGCCAGCGTACCGAAGAGATCGAGCGGCTGACCTTTGCCCCCTGGGCGACCTTCAGCGATGCAAGCCGGGGCCGGGCCCGACCGGAGCCGCAGGACCCCATCCGCCCGGTGTTCCAGCGCGACCGGGACCGCGTGATCCACTGCAAGGCGTTCCGCCGCCTCAAGCAGAAAACGCAGGTCTTCCTCTCGCCGGAGGGCGACCTCTACCGCACCCGGCTGACCCACACGCTGGAGGTGGCGCAGATCGCCCGCACCATCGCCCGCGCCCTGCGCCTGAACGAAGACCTGACCGAGGCCATCAGTCTGGCGCATGACCTGGGCCACACGCCCTTTGGCCACGCAGGGGAGAGCGCACTGGACAAGCTCTGTCCGGATGGCTTCAAGCATTACCGCCAGAGCCTGCGAGTGGTGGACAAGCTGGAACAGAACGGCCGGGGCCTCAACCTGACCTGGGAAGTGCGGAACGGCATCATCACCCACACCAAGGGCACCTGGGCGGCGACCCCGGAGGGCCGCATCGTCCGGATGGCGGACCAGATCGCGTTCGTCAACCACGACATCGAGGATGCCGTCCGTGCCGGGGTGCTGGACCCGGCGATCCTGCCCAGAGAATGCACCGCTGTGCTAGGCGAAACGAAATCCCAGCGCATCACGACCATGATCCAGAGCATCCTCGCCCACAGCGACGGCGATGTGGCCATGGGCGCGGAGGAAGAGGAAGCCTTCCTTGCGCTGAAGGATTTCATGTATGCCAATGTCTACAATGACCGCACCGCCAAGCGCGAAGAGCAGAAAGTGGAAAAGGTCCTCACGGAACTGTACGAATACTACCTGACCCACATCGACCAGATGTCCAACTTCTATTTGCAGCTGGCCTATCAGGAGGGCCGTGACCGCGCCGTGACCGATTACATCAGCGGCATGAGCGACGAGTTCGCCATCCGGACCTTTGAGGATGTGTTCGTGCCCCGCAAGTGGCACGTGTTATAAAAGGAAGCAGGAAAAAAGAGCCATGATCCCACACGAGTACATTGAAGAGCTGAACCGCCGCACCGACATCGTCGATCTGGTGGGCAGCTATGTGCAGCTGAAACGGAAGGGCCGCCTCTATGGCGGCCTGTGTCCGTTCCACAGCGAGAAGACCCCCTCGTTCTACGTCTACCCGGACACCCAGAGCTTTTACTGCTTTGGCTGCGGGGCGGGCGGCGATGCCATCAGCTTCGCCAAAAAGATCAACAGCATCGACTACGGCGAGGCTGTCAAGATGCTGGCAGCCCGCGCCGGGATGCCGGAGCCGCAGGAGGACGACAAGACCGGGCGGATGCGCAGCCGCATCCTCTCGATGAACCGCGAAGCGGCCCGTTTCTTCCACGCCTGCCTGAATTCGACGGTCGAGGAGGCCCGGCAGGCCCGCGCCTACTGGCGCCGCCGCGGGCTGGACGACAAGACCATCGTGCGGTTCGGCCTCGGCTATGCCCCCAACGATGGGCAGGCCCTCTATCAGTTCCTGCGGGATAAGGGCTACAACCAGCAGGAGCTGGACGCCAGCGGCCTGTTCAAGCGCAGCGCTTCCGGGCGCATCTACTGTTTGTTCTGGAAGCGGGTCATGACCCCCATCTTCGACCTGCGCGGCAACATCATCGCGTTTGGCGGGCGTGTGCTGGATGACTCCAAGCCCAAATATGTCAACAGCCCCGAAACGCTGGTCTACCACAAATCCGAGACGGTGTTCGCGCTGCAGATCGCCAAAAAGAGTGCCTCCCGCCGGTTCGTCCTCTGCGAGGGCTATATGGATGTCATCAGCATGCAGCAGGCGGGCATCGACACCGCCGTCTGCGCCTGCGGCACGGCCCTGACGCCGGAGCAGGTGCGGCTCATCAGTGAGTACGCCGATGAGGTCATCCTGAGCTACGACTCCGACGAGGCGGGCCAGAAAGCCACCCTCCGCTCGCTGGAACTGTTCCGGAACAGCACGGTGCGGGTGGGGGTGCTTCAGATCCCCGGCGCAAAGGACCCGGACGAGTACATCAAGCGCTATGGTGCCGACCGCTTCCGCGCCCTGCTGGACGGCGTGGGCAACGCGCTGGATTTCCGGCTCAAGCGCCTGCGGGATCAATACGACCTGACCCAGGACGCCCAGCGGCTCGAATACATCCGCGATGCCGTGGACCTGCTGGCCGAGCGCTCCAACCCCACCGAACAGGAGGTCTACGCCGGGCGGCTGGCCGAGGAGACGAACATCTCCAAGACCGCCATCCTGACCCAGCTGGGCACCGCTGTCAAAAAAGCGGGCAGCAAGCGACGACGGGAGGAGAACCGCTCCCGCCTGCACTCCGGTGAGATGGATCAGATCAATGTCCCCTACAGCGCAGGCGGCTCGCAGGCGCTGGGTGTAGCCTCGGCCGAGCAGCGGCTGCTGGCGGCACTGCTGCGGGAGCCAAGCTACATCCCCAGGGTGCGGGCCGCACTGCCGGCGGAAAAGTTCCTCCTGCCCCAGCAGAAGGAGCTGTACCAGGCCATGCTGGACTGTCAGGCGCAGGGCATCGAGGTCAGCCTTTCCACTCTGCGCGGCTTTGTGCAGAGTGAAGAGGCCCTGAATGAGCTGAGCCGCCTTGCGGCACAATACAGCGATGTCAACTGTACCACCGAGGATATCAACTTTTATCTGGAACGCATCGCCCGCGGCACCCCGATCGCGAAGAAGGCGGCCCAGATGTCCAATGAAGACTTAGAGCAGTATCTCCAGTCGATGCGAGAAAAGAAACAGGGAACTCTCCCTGCAGAAGACTGAGCGCTCCCTTTCCTCCCGGCTGGAGCTGGAAGGAGAAGGAATCATGCGGAAATTGTCGCAGACGGAAGAACTTGCAAAGATCTTGGCGAGCCGTGCCCGGCACCACCTTCTGACGCCGGAGCAGGTCAGCCGCGCCATGGAAGAGCAGGAGTACGACGTTGCCGGGCTGGACGCGCTGTATGAGGCGCTGGAGGCCCGCGGCATCCGGGTGGAAGAAGAGGACGCCGACCTCCCGCTGCTGGACGAAGCCCAGATCGGCCGACTGGAACATGAGCTTTCCGCCGAGGGCGTGGCGCTGGACGACCCGGTGAAAGCCTATCTGAAGGAGATCGGGCAGGTGCCGCTCCTCTCGGCAGAAGAGGAACAGACGCTGGCCCGTGCTGCCAGAGCAGGGGATGCAGACGCCCGCCGACGCCTCAGCGAGGCGAATCTGCGGCTGGTGGTCTCGGTGGCCAAGCGCTACGCGGGCAGGGGGCTGCCCTTCCTCGACCTCATCCAGGAGGGCAACCTCGGCCTGATGAAGGCGGCGGAAAAGTTTGAGCCGGACAGGGGCTTCAAGTTCTCCACCTACGCGACATGGTGGATCCGGCAGTCCATCACCCGTGCCATTGCCGACCAGGGGCGGACCATCCGCATCCCGGTGCATCTGGTGGAGCACATCAACCGGGTCCGGAAGACGGCAGGGGAGCTGCTGCGGAAGAATGGCCGCGAGCCCACGGCGGAGGAGATCGCCGTCCGGCTGGAGATGGAGCCGGACCGGGTGCGGGAACTGCTGCAGCTGGCGCAGGAGCCGGTCAGCCTGGAAACGCCGGTGGGCGAGGAAGAAGACGCTCACCTCGAAGATTTCATTCAGGATGAAGAAGCCGGGATCCCGGTGGATGAAGCGGGCCGCCAGCTGCTCCGCCGGGAGCTGATGAGTGTACTCAAGAGTCTGACGCCCCGCGAAGAGCGGGTGATCACGCTCCGCTTCGGCCTCGACGACGGCCGGCCCCGCACTCTGGAAGAGCTGGGGAAGGAGTTCAACGTCACGCGGGAGCGCATCCGCCAGATCGAGGCAAAAGCCCTCCGCAAACTCCGCCATCCCAGCCGGGCCAAACGGCTGCGGGATTATCTGGAATAAAGCTCCCGAAGGGGCACCCATCACGCCGGGTGCCCCTTTCGTCTGCCCGGAAGCACAAGAGCAAACCTGTACAAAATGCACAAGGGTGTTTTTGGTGAGAACGTGCAAAACTCAAAAAGCAATACCAAAAACGCACAAAGTGGACACGGAGCCGGGTGTGCCACAAAAGTAGGGGCTTGACAAAAAAATCGGCCCGAAATGGGAAAAATGGCTTGACAACAGGGCTTTCCCGGTGTATACTGCATTAGTATCACATAATGGCCTAGTGCGCCAAAAAGGGAGCTTCGGTTCGGCCGGCCCAAGGGACGGACACGAAAAGTTTGTGAAAAACGCCGAACTTCCTCCGAGGATACGGGTCGATTTATGTGCGTCTGCTCAAATTTGACCCGTAGAACGCAACATCCGTAGAGTATAAAAGTAAGGAGTGGTTGATTTTATGATGAAAGTCAAGCCCGTCAAGCTCGGCAAAACCGAGCGCATGAGCTTCTCCCACATCGACGAAGTCATCAGTATGCCGAACCTGATCGAGGTCCAGAAGAACTCTTACCAGTGGTTCCTGGACGAGGGCCTGAAAGAGGTCTTCCACGACATCGGCACCATTGAGGACTACACCGGCAATCTGGCACTGAGCTTCGTGGACTTCCGGCTGGATAAGGAGCCGAAGTACAGCATCAAGGAGTGCAAGGAGCGCGACGTGACCTACGCTGCCCCCCTGCGCGTGACGGCCCGTCTGCTGAACAAGGAGACCGGCGAGGTCAAGGATCAGGAGATCTTCATGGGAGACTTCCCCCTGATGACCGATGCCGGCACCTTCGTCATCAACGGCGCAGAACGTGCGATCGTCAGCCAGCTGGTCCGTTCTCCCGGCGTATTCTACGGAGATGCCAAAGATAAGGTCGGCAACGATCTGTACAGCGCCACCATGAACCCCAACCGCGGTGCATGGCTGGAGTACGAGACCGATGCGGCGAACGTCTTCTACGTTCGTATTGATAAGAACCGCAAGCTGCCCGTCACCGTGCTGTGCCGTGCACTGGGTCTGTCCACCAATGAGGATATCCTGAACTTCTTCGGCGACGATGAGCGCATCCTCGCCACGCTGGAGAAGGATACCACCAAGAACCAGGAAGAGGGCCTGCTGGAGGTCTACCGCAAGCTGCGCCCCGGCGAGCCTCCCACGGTGGAGTCCGCTACCAGCCAGATCAATATGCTGTTCTTCGACCCGCGCCGTTACGATCTGTCCCGCTTCGGCCGCTACAAGATGAACAAGAAGCTCTCTCTGGCCCGCCGCATCACCGGCTTTGTGGCCGCAGAGAACATCGTTGCCCCGCTGACCGGTGAGGTCATCGTGGAGGCCAACGGCAAGATCAGCCGCGAGCTGGCCGAGAAGGCCGACAACGCCGGTGTCGATACCGTCGTCCTGCTCATCGAGGGCAAGAAGGTCAAGGTCATCACCAACGGCTGTGTGGATGCACAGGGCTTCTTCTCCTTTGACGTCAAGGAGTGCGGCATCAACGAGCGCTGCTCCTTTGATGAGATCAAGAAGATCCTCGACACCACCTCCGATGTGGAGGAGCAGAAGGAAATGCTCCGCCGCAACCACGACCAGCTGATCGGCCGCACCGTCACTGTGAAGGACATCCTGTCCTCCATCAACTACCTGAACGGTCTGGGCCACGGCGTGGGCACCACCGATGACATCGACCACCTGGGCAACCGCCGCATCCGCAGCGTCGGTGAGCTGCTGCAGAACCAGTTCCGCATCGGCTTCTCCCGCATGGAGCGCGTCATCCGTGAGCGCATGACCCTGCAGAGCCAGGATCAGAGCGTCATCACCCCGCAGGCCCTCATCAACATCCGTCCGGTGGTGGCAGCCATCAAGGAGTTCTTCGGTTCTTCTCCGCTGTCCCAGTTCATGGATCAGAACAACCCGCTGGCTGAGCTGACCCACAAGCGCCGCCTGTCTGCTCTGGGCCCCGGCGGTCTGAGCCGTGACCGCGCAGGTTTCGAGGTCCGCGACGTTCACTACAGCCACTACGGCCGTATGTGCCCCATCGAGACTCCTGAAGGCCCCAACATCGGTCTGATCTCCTATCTGGCATCCTACGCTAAGATCAACGAGTACGGCTTTGTGGAAGCTCCCTACCGCAAGGTCAAGAAGATCTATGACGAGAACGGCAACCTGAAGGAACAGGTCGTCACCGACGAGGTCGAGTATATGACCGCTGACGTCGAGGACGAGTACGTTGTGGCACAGGCCAACGAGCCGCTGGACGAGGGCAAGCACTTCGTGCGTCCCCGCGTGTCTGCCCGCCGCCGCGACGAGATCCTTGAAATTGATGCAGAGAAAGTCGATTACATGGACGTTTCTCCGCGAATGATGGTCTCTGTTGCTACCGCCTGCATCCCCTTCCTGGAGAACGATGACTGTAACCGTGCTCTGATGGGTTCCAACATGCAGCGTCAGGCAGTGCCTCTGATGGTCACCCAGCAGCCCATCGTTGCTACCGGTATGGAGTACAAGGCTGCTACCGACTCCGGCACCGCTGTTCTGGCAAAGAATGACGGTATCGTTGAGAAGATGGATGCCGACCATGTTGTTGTGCGCAACAACAAGGGCGAGCTGGAGGATTATCCTCTGGTCAAGTTCGCACGCTCCAACGCAGGCACCTGCATCAACCAGCGTCCCATCGTGGAGGTCGGCGAGAGCGTCAAGGCCGGTCAGGTGCTGGCCGACGGCCCTGCAATGCGCAACGGCGAAATTTCTCTGGGTAAGAACGCTCTGATCGGCTTCATGACCTGGGAAGGCTACAACTACGAGGATGCCGTTCTGCTGAGCGAAAAGCTGGTACAGGAGGACGTTTATACCTCCGTTCATATCAGTGAATTTGAAGCAGACGCAAGAGATACAAAGCTTGGGCCTGAAGAAATCACAAGAGACATTCCCAACGTGGGCGAGGATGCGCTGAAGGATCTGGATGACAGAGGTATTATCCGCATCGGTGCTGAGGTACGCCCCAATGATATTCTGGTTGGTAAGGTAACACCGAAGGGGGAAACAGAGCTGACCGCAGAGGAAAGACTGCTGCGTGCCATCTTCGGCGAAAAGGCGAGAGAGGTAAGAGATACCTCCCTGCGTGTACCTCACGGCGAAACAGGTATCATTGTAGACGTAAAGGTATTCACAAGAGAAAACGGCGATGATGTAGGTCCCGGCGTAAACCAGCTGGTTCGTGTTTATATTGCACAGAAACGTAAAATCTCCGTTGGTGACAAGATGGCGGGCCGTCACGGTAACAAGGGTGTTGTTTCCCGTGTACTGCCTGTAGAGGATATGCCCTTCCTGCCGAACGGCCGTCCTCTGGATATCGTGCTGAATCCTCTGGGTATTCCTTCCCGTATGAATATCGGGCAGGTATTGGAAACCCACCTGTCCCTGGCGGCAAAGGCACTGGGCTGGAAAATCAGCACACCTGTATTCGATGGTGCAAACGAAATCGACATCATGGATACACTGGAAATGGCAAACGATTATGTCAACACAAGCTGGGAGGAATTCTCTGAAAAATGGAAGCCTCTGCTGAATGGTGACATTTATGATGAACTGTATGCAAACAGAGACCACAGAGAAGAATGGAAGGGCGTTGCACTCGGCAGAGACGGTAAGGTTCAGCTGAGAGACGGCCGCAGCGGCGAGCCCTTCGACAACCGCGTAACCATTGGCTTCATGCACTACTTGAAGCTGCACCATCTGGTAGACGAAAAGATTCACGCACGTTCCACAGGCCCTTACTCTCTGGTTACCCAGCAGCCCTTGGGCGGTAAAGCACAGTTCGGCGGTCAGCGTTTCGGTGAAATGGAGGTTTGGGCACTGGAGGCATACGGCGCAGCCTATACCCTGCAGGAAATTCTGACAGTAAAATCCGACGATATCGTTGGTCGTGTAAAAACATACGAAGCAATTGTAAAGGGTGAAAATATCCCTGAACCCGGCGTTCCCGAATCCTTTAAGGTTCTGCTGAAGGAGCTGCAGTCTCTGGCACTGGATATTCGCGTGCTGCGTGAGGATCAGACAGAGGTTGAAATTAAGGAATGTATCGAAGATGTGGATGATCTGAATGTAAACATCGACGGCTACGAAGAGGATGAATACCGTCAGCCTCGTAGCATGACAGCAGAGGAAGAACTGATGAGAGAATTCCTCTTTGACGATGAAACCGGCGTGGAGGCGGACAACAGCGACCTGCTTTCCGATGATTACTCCGGCGATTCCGCTGACGATTTCGATTACGAGGATGAAGAATAAGAAAGGAGAACAAACCCATGAGCACACAGAATACAGATCAGGGAATCGTGTTTGATTCCATCAAGATTGGTTTGGCATCTCCCGAAAAAATCCA
>OGLS01001744.1_pt1 | contig 11955 bp, 6 predicted proteins | sample 1572881 | NCBI WGS metagenome assembly OGLS01 (sample SAMEA2582013, study PRJEB24529) | metagenome | biome: Human gut stool | place: China | collected 2011
TGAAGGCTTTGATATGTTTGATGAGATGATCGAAAGCATTCGTGAAGATACTGTCAAGATGATGCTCATTATGCCAAAGCGTGTTTATGAGATTCAGAAAAGACAGGATGCAATTGCAGCGGCAAAGAGAGCAGCTCAGAGGGCTGCCGCAGCGGCACAGTCTGCATCCGATGATGAAGAAGCTGTTGAACAGTCGGACGCCGTAAAGCAGGCGCTTCACCGTGAGCAGGTTGCTCAGCCTACAGAAACTTCTGCAGACGGTACGGATTCTGTCAACAAGACTATCCGTAAGGGCAAGAAAATCGGCAGAAACGATCCCTGTCCGTGCGGCAGCGGTAAAAAGTACAAGAAGTGCTGCGGCAGAGATCTTTAATATGTTTGCATAAAGCGGTTTGTATAATTACAGTTTAAGTGAATTACATTTTGAGGGGCAGAGAGCAATACTCTGCCCTTTATTTATGCCGAATTTTCAAGGTATTCGGTGATTAATTTTATCGGATATAGAAACTGATTATAAAAATATATCTGAAAATTTCAGTAAAATGTAGGTTCTGGGGCATTTTAAAAGCAGCAATCGCAAAATAATACATATTTCCGCACGCACAGCTTGGAGTAAACCTGCATAAAAATTTTTGATATTTTTGAAAAAGAATTAAAAATCAACAAATTTAGTGCCGAAATTGACTTTTTAACTGCCTGTTAAGGTTGTATAATGGGTATAATTTATCTTAAACACAAAAAATGGCGATAAATAAGTAATAAAATCACATTATGGTCAAAAATATTAAATCGTGCTTGCAGATATGCAAAATAGCCAAAAATATTACCCAAAGTTTGGCTGTATTGCCTCTACAAATATGCAATAAAATATTATATAATTGTATACAAGTAAAAAAGAAGAACAAATTCAAAAATTTGCGTTTCATAATTAGTTGGCAGATATATTGGACTGTCCTATGCAGTTCTGTTTAATTGTACTTTGACTGCCAAAACAAAGTAATCGGCAATGAAGGAGAAGAAAAAATTATGAAATTAAGTAAAAAGCTTTGCATAACCGCAAAGAAAAGCTTTTCTCTTGTGCTTGCACTTACCCTCATGCTTTCGATATGTGCCGTGTCGGGTATGTCGCTTAATGTGTTTGCGGCAACATCTTTGGATCAGAAGATTTACATTAACCTGAACAAGAATAAGGAATGGAATGGTTTTTCTTCTGTTACATGTCGTTTTGCTCAGGATGACGGCACGGTTCTTAAAACAGAAAAGGTAAGCAAAGATCCTTCGTCGGGAGTTTTTGAAGCCACTGCACCATCCGGTGCAACAAGAATTGAGCTTTCTTCCGGGGTTAATTTTACTCTTCCCAAAACGACTGTTGCAAAAGATTTTCGCCGTATCTATCTTTATAACAGCAATAATACCTATAATGAAGCTTATGCATATTCTTGGGTAAACGATACTGACTTCAACGCAGAGTGGCCGGGTGTTGCAATGACTAAGACATCTTCAGACAGCGATTACTACTATGTAGATGTTAAGTCATCCCATAAAAATGTAATCTTCAGCAACAAGGGCGAAACACAAACAAGCGACCTCGGTATTAACGACTCATACAGTGCCGATAATGCTCTTTATGATGCTTCAAAAAGTCAGTGGACTAACCCGTTCATCAAGACCATCGACATTTCTGGTGCTACGGGCGACACAGAATTTTATCTTTCTACCGACGGCTCGTTCAAAGAAAGTAAATACCTTTCTGTTCAAGCTCCCGACAAACAGTCGAAAGCAACATATAAAACAGTTTATGTTTCAAACGATGACTGGAAGTCGCTTACAAAGGTTTATGCAACTTTTGACTACAACGATGCCTATGAAGGAACAGTTGAGCTTACAAAAGACACCAAAGACACCAAGGTAAGCGGTTCTGTGGTGTTCAAAGGTGAAATTCCGGCGGGTGCGCTTTTAAGATTCCATCCGAACGAACATAACCTCAACGGTGCATCTTCTGCAACATCATATCCGACAGATTCGGGATATGATGGTTCGGGCTACAGCGATAACACGGCTACATATGTTAAGACAGCCAGAGGCGAAGGCTGGACAAAATTCTCGGAAATAGACAATGTAAACTATGGTGCTGTCGTTGAAAATTCATTCAAGGATAATCCTAACATCGTAGGCGTTGACGCAACATACTTTGACTACTGGTCGGATATGGAGCAGGAGAAAGGGTATCTTCAGTGTCAGGGTTATGACAATGAGAAAAATAATAAGGATGAAATGCATGACTATTGGTATCAGTTTGATAACTTCAACAACTACATAAGTGGCATTGCTTCAAATCATAAATTGGACTGGAAGTATCCTCTCTACTTCGGTAATATGTATAAGGGTGAAGAACACTACGAAACATTTAAGACCCACGCAGGAGGACTTACAAACATCAACAATTATGATGATAACTATTACTATGCAGTAAACAACTCCAACGGTATGGCATGGGGCGACGGTAATTATAACCAGTCCTTACAGGGCCTTATGTACGACAGGCTTGACAGTAAGGGCAATCTTCAGGTTGCAAATGGTGTCAAGGCTCCTTACTTTGATGCTGAGGCACTTTCAACCGCTACATATAATGATAAAAGAGTTGCCAATGTTTATAAGTCATCTTTCCCGTTCCGTGCAACTACTGACGGTGATGGTGTTACTACTTATGAATTCACTTCAAAAAAAGCAAAAGATAACATCTACTTTACATGGGACGGCCTTACACCTAAAAAAATTAACTACGGTACGGGCGAACAATTTGGTGTACATGATGAGTTGTCAAAATTCGCCGGTGGACAAAACGGTTATGGTGTTTTCCCGTTCAACAATACTCAGAATACATCAACGGGCAAGGGTACTAACTCTAACCTTGACTATGGTTTTGGTATCAGACTTGATATAGACTTCAGAGTTCCGAAGGACGGTTTACTTGCAGACAACAAACCTGCAACCTTTAACTTCAGCGGTGACGATGACCTTTGGGTTTATATCGGTGAGGATTCAACAGGTGCTGATGCAGAGCTTGCTCTCGACCTCGGCGGTGACCATAAAGAGGCAAGCGGTTCAATTAACTTTAATACAATGAAAGCAACAGCTGACGATGTATTTGCCGATTACTCAACTCCGTCATCGACTTCATCATCATCGACAACAGTTACAGTTCCGAGTGATGAGTTTTGGGTTGGAACAGATTCCGCTTATAAAGACTTCTGCGTTTATACATGGGGTTCGGAAACTAAGTATGTTCAACCGTATGGAGTATCAGACGGTTTCTACAAGTTTAAGCAGTCACAGTTTGGAAGCAACACAGGTGCTATTTTCTGTAAGGGGAAGAATGTAAGTGGCGATAAACTTTCAGGTGACCTTACACTTTCAAATCTTTACGGTAAAATGTGGAAGTGTAACGGCACTCAGTATTCTGCAGACGGTTCGTTACATCATACAAACCTTGGCACCGTTACAAAGACAATCAACAATGGTACTAAGCTTGATCCTAACAAGACATACCATATGGTAGTATTCTATATGGAGCGTGGTGAGGCTGAGTCTAACTTCTCAGTAAACTTTACAATGACACCTGCCAACAATGACCTCAAGGTTACAAAGGCACTTGATACAGGCGATGTTGTTTCTGAAATTTCAGATGACCTCAAAGCTAATGAAACTTTTGATTATACAATCAAAGAGAACGGCAAAGATACCTCCGGTAAAAGCTACGAGCTTACAAAATCAGACGAAAGCACAAGCAGTGAAACTCTTTCAAACAGCGGTTTCACACTTAAAGATAATTATATAGCTGACTTTGACAACTCATTCAAGACCGGCAACGATATGAAGGTTAACGAGTCAACAGACAGCAGTAAGCTTAAATACACAACGAACTGGGAACTTGTTAACAACAGAGTCGGTTCAATAATCAAGAGCGGTTCAGCTACGGACTCGGAATTCAACCTTGTAGATCCCACTGATAAAAAGGCTTATGCACAGCTCCAGCTCGACTATACCAACAGTATAGTGACAGCACCTCTTGAAATTTCAAAGAATGTTGTTGGTGAAGACGGTAAAACCGATTACGACACAAATCAGCAGTTTACATTTGCAATTGCTCTCGACTTTGACGGCAACGGTTCAACCTATGACTACAAGACCTATCCTCTTGAGTATCAGCTCAAAGAGAAGGGCGCAAGGGATTATTCAAGCACAGCTTACCGTACACCCTTGGACGGTTCGTTCACAATCAAAAAGGGCGAAAGCATTAAGCTTCTCAATATTCCTGTAGGTGCAACCTATAAGATTACAGAGAAAAGAGTTATAGGTTATGTTCCCTACAAAGTAGGCAATCAGCCCTTCAAAGGTACACTTGTCGGTACACTTGCCGAAACAGGAAATGCGCTTAACTTTATCAATAAGGTTAATCCTACAAACATTGCCATTTCGGTAAATAAAACTCTTGACGGTCAGGCTTACAGCGGCAGCAAGTTCGTCTATACATTGACAGGTCTTGAATCAATGGATACAACAAAACCTGATGCCGACGGCAAACCTATCAAGACAAACAGCGCAAAAACAATTTTCACGAATTTGGAAACACCTGACGCAAGCGGTAAGGTTGAATTCAAAGACCTCAAATTAGTCACTGCGGGTGTTTACAGATTTAAGATTACCGAGGCTCTTGCCGAGGGTGAAAATGCATTCGATTATAAAATGGATACAAACACCTGGCTTGCCGAGATTGAATTGCTTGAAAGCGGTGAAGTAACGGCGGCTAAGTACATTAAGGTTAAGAACTCAGATATTGAAGGCAAAACCGATGCTCAGCTTGCAGATTACTTCAACGATCCTACTTCTGTTAAAGAAAATGAAGCCCTGTTTGCAAATGAAACAACACACGGAAGAGCAACAGTAAACAAGAAGAATCAGACAGGCGGTAATGTAAGTGATACGGAATTTGCGGTGATGAAGGTATCTGATAAGGATATCTTTACTGCAGATGATATCAATACAATCATTAATGATGCCACAATGAAAACTCATATGGTTTCTAAAACGACAGACAGCAACGGTCAGGCTGTGTTTGACAATCTGACAATCTTCAAGGACGGTCAGGGCGAGTTTACAAAAACAAACGGTAAAGTTGTATGGAACGAAAGTTCCGACAATTATATAACAGGTACTTCAAAATATCAAACATACTGTCTGTTTGAGTACAAACCGTCAGAGGGTTACACCCCGAATTACACACTCACCTACTTCACACTTCCTGTTGAGGGTAAGTACGATGTTACATATAATTATGTTGACGGTGCAATTACAATGCCACAGGCGAGCGGTGAAGGTATGAACGGCTATGTTGTTCTCGGTTTGTCGGTTGCAGGTCTTGCGGTGACAATGTTCACGGGTTACGCAATCTATTACGGAAAAGTTCGTAAAAAACGCAGAGCAGGACGCAGAAAGTAACCCGATATGATTTGAATTGTTAGAACAGATGATTTTTTAATCAGATGTTTCTTTCATAGAAAACCTCTTTGACTGCTACGGGCACCGTTGTTAGCCGGTGTCTGCCATGCAGCCACCCCAACCCGTTTAACCATTCGGTTAGAATATAATTACATATATTAAATCAAACACAAAGGAGAAAGAAAAATGAAAACTACAAAGAAAATCTTTGCAGCTGTTCTTGCAGTAATGATGATCACTCTCATGATTCCATTCTCAGCAAGCGCTGCTACAACACTTACAGTATCATGCAACCCTAATGCCGATACAACAGGTGATAAAGCCGACTATGTTGGTACTTATGAGTACAAATTCTACAAGCTTGCATCAGTTGAGGTTACAAAAGAAGACGGTACTCCTGGTGCCGGTACAGTAACAGTTGAAGATGCTTATGCAAGCAACACTGCCCTTGTAAACGCTCTCAACTCAACAGAAGCAGACAAGAGCCAGAAAATCATCACAATTTGTGATGGTATGTCATGGACAGGTACAGCTGCTAAGACTGTTACATTCAAATATGACGGTTCAGCAGATGTTCCTACACAGCAGATTACAGACCTTGCAGACGGTATCTATTATGTATACTGCTCTAAGAAGCCTGGTACAGTTAAGTCTGTACAGGGTTCACTCATCTCACTTCCTTTCTTCAATGGCACAGACTGGACATATGATTATGAAACAGTAAACCTTGCTTCAAAGATTAATGTTTCAGGTATCACAGTTACAAAGACAGTTGAAGACAGCAAAGTTGGTACACAGAAGAACGCTGAGTACACACTTACAGCTTCAACAGCAGGTTCAACAACTAACAAGGTTGGCACATATGCAATTGTTGATAACATGGACAACGCTCTTTCACTCATTGACAGTACTGTAAAGGTTTACTTTGTTAAGGATGGTGTTGAAACACCTGCAGAGGACGGCGACTTCACAGTAGAATCTAATTATGCTTATAAAGATGCCACTGGCGTTGATGCAACAGCTACATTCGCAGTCGTTGCATCAGAGGCACTCCTTAAGGGTAACGAGTTCTACAGTTATGATACAATCAAGGTGACATTCTCTGCTAAGGTAAAAGCTGATATCGCTGACAAAGTTACTACAGACCTCCCCAACACAGACGGTCTTTACTATGGTAATGAAGGCAACTTCACATACAAGCCAGGTAATAATACTGTAAATGTTGCAACTGCAGGTCTTGATGTAACAAAGGTTGACGGTAACGCAACATCAACAAAGCTTGCAGGCGCTGAATTCACACTTTATAGTGATTCAGCATGCACCGAGGCAATCGTAGTTGAAGGTGAAACTGTTAAGGCAACAACAACAACTAACGGCAACGATAAGTTCTACTATGGCACACACGAGTTCTACTTTACACCTGGCGTTGATTACTTTGTAAAGGAAACAAAGGCTCCTGCAGGCTACAACATCAACTCTACTATATTCAAAGTAACAGCTGTTGCAAAGGCATACACAGCAGTTGGTACAGTTGAAAACGGCGCTGCTACAGTAGTTAAGGATTACCCTGTAACTGTTCCTCAGACAGGTGGTATGGGTACAATGATGTTCTATGTTGGCGGTGCAGCACTTATCGCTTGTGCAGGCGTTCTTCTCTTTGTTCTTAAGAGAAAGAAAGCAGCTAAATAATTAATCGAATATCTTTATCTTAAAATCTGTGATATGATATATGTAATTTTCAGGGGATGCGGCAACGCATCCCCGTTCTATTTTGGCTTTATTTAATGAATAATGAATAATTAAGGTGGCGGTGTTCCGCACCGCATTTGTATATGCTAAAACCGCCTCCCCCCGTCCGTAACAGTGCAAATTATGTGTTAAACCAAATTTTATAAATGTCGCAAACCACCACAATGTTACGCTCGGGCGGAATATGTTTTGGTATTGCACAAACTATCTTCACGAATTGGGAACGGCGGCTCGCCGTGCTACAGATTTGTGGAAACAATTGCAATGCTACGCTCGGGCATAAATGTTTTTTGACATTACAAACTATCTACACGAACAGGGAACGGCGGCTCGCCGTGCAGTTGCGATAAATAGTAAAATATAGTATAATAACAACGGAACAAAAACACGCAGAAAAGGAAAATTTTATGAAACGAAAGCTGTCAATTTTACTAATAGCTTTAATATTTGTTGCGGGAATCGGCATAATGAGCTATCCGCTTGTCAGCTCCGCAATTAATAACTATGTCAGTCGAAGCATGGTTAAGGAGTACACCAACAGGGTTGCTCAGATGCCGAGTGAGAAAACTCAAAAAATGTTTGAAGAGGCTGCTAAGTACAATAACAGCCTTTCAAATAATATGATAATTACCGACCCGTTCGACGAAAAGGCTTTTCAGAAAATCGGCGCAAATTATGAGAAAACTCTCAATGTTGATGATAACGGTCTTATCGGCTATATTGATGTGCCGAAAATCAATGTTTATCTGCCGATTTATCACGGCACAAGCGAAGAGGTTCTTTCCAAAGGTGCAGGACATCTTCAAAATACTTCCCTGCCTGTCGGCGGTACTAGCACACATTCCGTAATTTCTGCCCATTCGGGTTATCCGGGTGAAACATTTTTCGATTATCTCACCGATATGAAAGTCGGCGATGAGTTTTATGTTCATATCCTCGACAGAACGCTGAAATATGAGGTTGATCAAATCGAAGTTGTTTTTCCCTCGGAAATCAATTCCTTGCGGATTGTTGACGGCGAAGACCTTGTAACGCTCCTCACCTGTACCCCATACGGCGTTAATACTCACAGACTTCTCGTGCGTGGCAAGCGTGTCGATTATGACGATACAAAGTATATTGAAACGGGCGAGTCGCTTGCAAAATTTGACAACGGTTACATATTCTTTCTCGGTTACAAAATTCCTTATGCAGTCGCAATCGGCATAATTGTCGGCTTTGTTGCACTTGTTGTGTTTGTGGTTGTATTTCTGCTCAAGCGTAAAAAGAAGAAGTCAAACGGTGCAAAACGGCTGAGAGATGACTCGGCTGACGAAAATCAGAATGATTCGGGTGGTGATTCCGATGATTAAAAAAATACTTACGGGTGTGGCAATAGCAATGCTCGTTGTCGGAATAGGTCTTGTCGCATTTCCCCCCATATCAAATTTTATCGGAACACAGATTTCAAACGGTGAGGCTGACGGCTTTGACGCCCGTGTTGAAGAAGCTGAGGACGGCTCTTTTGAACAGGCGGTCAAGGACGGCAAGGTTGACGAAGATGGTTACAAAATTGACAGAGAAGGCAAGCGTACTTCCAAACAGCCCGTTGTTTTCAAGGCTGACCTTGACAGACTTTTCCATGACAGTGTTGCCTACAACAAAAAACTTGAAACGAACCAGTATGAAATGCTCCGCAACGATACCTATTCGCAGGCTGCCGTCAATCTTGAAGATTACGGCATAACCGACGGTATTTACGGCTATGTTACCGCCGAAACAATAAATATGCGTCTGCCGATTTACCTCGGTGCGAACAGCTCAAATATGAGCTACGGTGCGGCACATATGAGTGCAACCTCATTGCCGATCGGCGGTAAGAATACAAACGCAGTCCTTGCAGGTCACACGGGATACATCGGTCGAATATTCTTTGATAACCTCCGCAACCTCAAAATCGGTGACAGGGTTTCAATAACAAATTATTGGGATACACTCAATTACAAGGTTGTTGAAACCAAAGTCAACAAGCCGAACGAATCAGGCGACTGCTATTTGCAGAAGGACAGAGATTTGCTCACCATGTTTACCTGCATAAGTGACGGAAACGGCGGTTTTGACCGTTACTATGTAATCTGTGAGCGTGCGTCATAATTTACAGCAGACTGTATTACGGTGCAGTCTGTTTTTTGTTTAAAACTAATATGTTAAAAACAGAAATTCCCGAGTATTTTGTCTGTCATTTGTAATAATTAATATCGTGAAAATACGCATATATTGCCGTAAATGCCAAATTTATTTCAAAATTATTGACATAAGAAAAATAGATTGATAAACTTAAACAAGTATGAACAAACTTGCGGATAAAATTACAAACACGGAGGATAACAATGAAAAATATAATTAAAAAAATAACTGCAATCGCAATGTGCGGTGTGCTTACCGTCGGTTCGGTTCTTATGACAGGTGCGGTAAGCGAAGATGAAAATCACAAGGATTTTGAAGTTACAGGTACAACGCAGAAAATTTCAAACAATCAGCTTTTTGTGACAACAACGGGATACACTGAAAATACCGATAAAAATTTCGGCGTAAAGTTCAGAACAACCGATGAAAAGGATTACGATACATGGTTTAAGGATTGTATCAATTCACCGAGATTTTTTAATCTTCCAAAGGGCGAAAAATTCGTAAAATATATGATGACGCAGGGGCACGGTTATTTCGGTAATGTTCAGACATTCTATCAGTTTGACAAAACAGGCGGTGAATATGTTAAGGTAAAAATCAAGCTTTCCGATTTTTCCTATCTGTTCAATGAAAACGGAACAATGACTGCTGAGCTTAGAGACGGTTCTTACAAGGATTTTGATTTTACATACGAAGATTTCGGAACTGACAGCAACGGTGTTAATTGCTATGCGGAATCCGGTGCATATGCGACAAGCGGAGGTGCGGTAACATCCTTTGCTCCCGATAAGGACGGCTATGCTGAAATATATGTTTCAAGACAGCTTGGTGTAGATACAAAAGTAATGTCATACCGCTATTGCAGACTTAAAGACGGAGCTCATTGCGATTACGGAAGAATCGGAGATACTCTGGTCGGTTTAACTTGCGGTGATACGGATTTAAGCGGATACATTTCTGTTGCGGATGCAACGCTTGTTCAGAAATATGTTGCAGGTATTGAGGACTTTGACAAGCTTCAGCTTTTTAACAGTGATGTAGACCATGACGGCGAAATCAATGTTGTTGATGCAACCTTGATTCAGAAGTATATTGTCGGTTTGGACAGCTAAACAATATAAATAGGTGTAAACAATGAAAAATATAATTAAAAAAATAACTGCAATCGCAATGTGCGGTGTGCTTACCGTCGGTTCGGTTCTTATGACAGGTGCGGTAAGCGAGTATGAAGATCGCAAGGACTTTGAAGTTACAGGTACAACGCAGAAAATCTCAAACAATCAGCTTTTTGTTACAACAACGGGATATACCGAAAATACGGCAAAGAATTTCGGGGCAATGTTCATATCAACGGATTATCAAAAGTACAGCGTGATGTTTAAGGACTGTATTGATGCACCGAAGTTTGTAAATCTCCCGAAAAATCAGGAATTTACTCGCCATATGATAACAGCGGATAATCGTTATTTTGGTGATACGGGTATGAAATTCAATTATGATTCAACAGGCGGAGAATATGTTAAGATAAGGATTAAACTCTCCGACTATTTTCCTGATGGCTTTAATGATGATGGCACAATGACCGGAAAACTCAGCGATGGCACATACAAGAATTTTGACTTTACATATGAGGATTTCGGTACAGACAGCAGCGGCAAACCTTGCTATGCAACCTCGGGCGCATATTTTGTCAGCGGAGGTGCGGTAACATCTTTTGTCCCTGATAAGAACGGCTATGCGGAGTTTTATATTTCAAGACAGCTTGGCGAGGATACGGGCCTTATGGCTTATAAATATTGCAGACTTAAAAACGGCGCAGAGTGTAAAACAACGATTGGTGGCAAATTGAACTGCCTGACTTGCGGTGATGCATATCCAGACGGAAACATTACGGTTGTAGATGCAACATCTGTTCAGAAATATGTTGTAGGTATTGTAAAATTCGGCAAGACTCAGCTTTTTAACAGCGATGTAAACCATGACGGCGAAATCAGTGTTGTTGACGCAACCTTGATTCAGAAGTATATCGTTGGGTTGATTTAAACAAAAATAATGGTACAAATAATATTGTAAATTAAATGATATAAATGTTACAAAGTAACTGCAATTCTGTATCTCATTTATACAGTTTATTTTTATCATAAATTTTCTGTCATTACTTGGCGGGCGTCCAATGAACGCCCCTACGGGATTGTGCGAAAAATTGCAATGCTACGCTCGGGCATGATATGTTTTTTTATATTACAAACTATCTACACGAATCGGGAACGGCGGCTCGCCGTGCGGGAGAATACGGTTCTCCCCTACAAATAAACAGCAACTTTCATATAAAATAAACAGTCGGGAAGACAATGCTTTGCATTTCGCAAATTGTCTGGCTCTATAATAAAAGTTGTGGTAAGGGATAGAGCCTACAAAAAAATTTCAAAAAAGTAGAGCATATTTACCTAAAATCCGTTAAAATGGAATTGACTAGAAACCAGAACGGAGGACAAAATATGCTCTACAATTATTTTACAGAAAAATTACTCGGATTGC
>OGLS01001754.1_pt1 | contig 11905 bp, 17 predicted proteins | sample 1572881 | NCBI WGS metagenome assembly OGLS01 (sample SAMEA2582013, study PRJEB24529) | metagenome | biome: Human gut stool | place: China | collected 2011
TTTTCATTCCTCTGCCCCGAAAACGTCCGGAAAGAGCTCACAAGCCGGAACACCGAGCACATCCTCATATGCTCGCAGCGTCTTGAAGTGCGCCGGTGTCACGGCCCCGCTCTCATGTTTTGAGACTGTTTGCTGTCCGCATCCAACAAGCGCGGCCAGCTCCGCCTGCGTGAACCCTGCCTCTCTGCGTGCCTTCTTCAACGCAGCTCTCTCAAACGGCTTCATCGCCAACGTATTCCTTGAACTTCTTTGGAAAAATCACGTATGTCCACTGACCGGAATGCGGCATTTTTGCGGCCGCACCGAACGGCAGTAGCCCCTTTTGTAAGCAGATTCGGATGTACTGGGGCGACTTATTGAGCGCCTTAGCGACATCGTTCACCGTTAGGTTTCTCAATGGAAAACATCTCCTTTTTCATCTTTTTTAGACAGTTGCGGTTAAAAAAAATCGCGCATGATCGCACGGTGCCTCTCACTGCCTTTCAAAAAAATAGTACGAAATCAGACAATTGAGTTCAATAGTGAATTTTTGGAAGTTAATCGTTCCTCTTGCTTTGATAAATTAAATGATCTAAATTAGATATATATCCAAATTAGATATTTATACAACAAAGGGAGAGGGTTTAATGGAGTATTTATCCGACAAAGAAATAGGCTACATCATCAAACGCGCGAGGATGCTTCGAAATCTGACGCAGGCAGAACTCGGTGAGCGACTTGGCGTGCAGGCCGCTGCGGTCCAAAAATGGGAAAGCGGAAAGGTCACGAACATCAAGCGAAACATCCTCAGGGATATGGCCGTCGAACTGAGAGTGAATCCTGCGTTGCTGATAGGCCTGCCAGTTCAGACGGATTTCCTCAAGCAGCTATCGAAAACCGAGCGCATTGGAATGGAGAATTTCTTGAGGGAGTATCAAGAGAAAGGGCGTGGAGGCGATGCGTAACGCGAACGGCATGGGCGGCATCACAAAGCTTTCCGGGAACCGTCGCCGCCCCTTCTGGGTACGCATCACGACCGGATGGGAGATCAACGAAGAGACGGGAAAGGCAAAGCAGCTCACGTCCACACTTGGTTATTACGCAAGCCGAAAAGAAGCGATGATCGCTTTGGCCGAGTATCACCAGAACCCGATCGACCTCACAAGAAAGACGCTAACCTTTGCTGAGGTCTGGGACATCTGGACGCCGCCGCACTTCAAGAAGTACCCGAGCAGCGCTGCAGGGCTCAGATCAGCTTACAAGCGCTGCGCACCGCTCTACGAGATGCAGATGGCTGACATCAAGAAGGTTCACATGCAGAACATCCTCGACGGCATGAATCACATGTCGGAGGAGAGCCAGGGCAAGGTGAAATCCATCTTCAAAAACGCGTTCAAGTACTGCATCGAGAACGACATCGTCACGAAAGACTACTCGCAGTTCCTGGTGATCACACCGCCCAAAAAGAAAAAAGCCGCGAAGGAAAAGTTCTTCACGGCAGAGGAGCTCGGCGCTGTATTTGGCTCGCAAGACTTCGCGGTGCAATTCCCGACCGGCAAAAAGTCCTACGCTGAACTGCGCCTGGTGGACACGGTGCTCATCATGCTTTACACCGGCATGCGGATAGGAGAGCTCCTCGGGGTCAAGACCGAAGACGTGGACCTTGCGCAGCGCATCATCCACGTGCGCGGGACAAAGACCGAAAACGCAGACCGGATCGTGCCGATCCACCGAGAGCTCGCCCCGGTCCTTTCGAAGCGCCTCGATGGCGAGCACCTGATCGAAAACGCGAACGGCAAGCCGATTAAATACGACCAGTACAAGAAGCACTTTTTCGACCCGTACATGAAGAGCCTAGGCGTCTCGCACACGCCTCACGCGCTCCGACATACGTTCGTCTCTCTGATGGATTCTTGCGGCGTATCGTCGAACTCAGTGGCCTTGAAACGCATCGTCGGCCACTCGAATTCGAACGTCACAGAGCACTACACGCACAAGGACATCAACGACCTGATTGAAGCAATCGACAAATTGCAAGTGAACATAGTGTGACAATTCAGTGAACTGGAAAAGTCAAGCCGAAAGGCTTTTTTCTAGGCGTGTCGTGATACTTACGTGTCACTTACGCACTCTAAAACAGGGAGTTTTCCCGTAATTCTCTGAAAGTTTAAAAGCCCCCAAAACCGCGCTGTACGTAGGTTTCAGGGGCTTTTCTCGTGTCTTGTAGGACGCTACAGAATTTACTACAACAGTAAGTTTTTATTGTCAACAAACCGCGCCGTTATGCGGTTTTGGCAATTTCGTGATACTTACGCGTAACTTACGCACTTTCTCTCATCATGCCTTATTAGTATCTTAGTTTTTCATGATTTCGTCAAGAGTCTACGAATAGGCTTTTTTATGGCATCTTCAAAAGACATTTTTTTCATCCTTGCATAGACGACTCGATACGGCAAGTTCAGCTCATCACACCATTCGGCCAATGGCTTTTTATAGCCATTAAATTCAACCCACAATGTATTGCGCCTATTTCGACATTGTTCGCGTTGAGTAGCCCACCGGCAATTGCTCGGCTCATAGTTCCCGTTCACGTCGATTCGATCAATCGACAACCCATCTTCGTACCCACTGGCCAAAGCCCACTCACGAAAAGTTTCGTAGGTCTTCCAGTCGTCGCAGACCTGAATGCCTCTACCACCGTAATTTTTGAAGGTATCCTCGATGTGATCGTTTGTGCACCGCGAGTTAAGGGCGGACCAAATTCGGTACAAGCGGCTCTTGCATTCACCATGAGTTCTGCTTCGATCCCCGACAGCCTTCCTTGCAAGACATCCGCAAGAGCGAGTGTTTCCCATCCTCAGGTTGTTGCCCTTCAGGACGATCTCTTTCCCGCAGTCGCATCGGCAAAACCAGTTCGCGGATCGTGTTTTATCCACATGAGAAAAGCCAAGGACAAGCAAACTACCGAATCGCTGTCCAGTCAAATCAACTCGCGGCACAGCACAACTCCTAGCGTTGATTAGTCACTTATTTGATTATACGGCATAAAAAGTTCTTTCAATGCCCTCAGCAATCACGCGCGCCAATTTGTCCTGGTAGCTGAATCGAAAGAGCTTCTCCGCCGTTTCTGAATGACTGATGAAGCCGACCTCCACCAGTGCGGCCGGTGCGTTCGTGTGCTTCAGCACGTAGTACTTCGCCTCCTTGACACCTCGGTCTTTTTCTTCAGGAAAGCTTGAAGCCAGACCGTTCTGGATGTTTTCAGCAAGGCGTTTCGTCACGCCTCCAACACCCGGATATTTGAACGTCTCGATTCCGCTTGCGTCCTTGTTCTCGGCGCTATTGCAGTGGATCGAAATGAACGCGTCCGCCTTGGCAGCGTTCGAAATATCGCATCGCTGTTGAAGCAGAAGCGCCTGATCCTTCGTTCGAGTGAGCACGACGCGATGCCCTTTCGCCTTTAGTTTGTCCGCAATTTTGTTTGCGATACCCAAGGTCGCCTCGGCCTCTTTGTAGCGACCATTCACAGCCCCCGGATCAGTACCTCCGTGCCCCGGGTCCAGCACGATAGTCAGTTTCTTACTCATTTCTTGACAACCTCCCTACTCTTAATTTCCTTAATCGCTCGATGCAGAAAGCCTGGGATCATCCCGCCAAAGCCAAGGCGGTCAAGATTCTCAAGCGTGCTGCCGAGTTCATTAACGGCGTAAGCCGCAATAGCCGCGTTGCGCAGCATGTCTGTGCCTGCGATTACGTCAAGCCCATGCGAAAGCATCACGACGACGAAAATGAAAACCTTTTTGAAAAGACCTCGAAAGCCGACACGGCTGTTCCACTCGCCGGTCTTTCCTGCAGCGATGGTCCCCGTCACGTAGTCCACGGCGACGAACATCAACAGCCACTGCAACTGCAGGTCAATACCTCCTAGCGCCCAAGCCAGTGCGCTTCCGACAGCCCCTGAAGCGAGCATCAAATACGCCTCCCCTTTTGCAGGAATGAGCAACGACATGTAGTCGATGAACGTCTGCACAAACCCTCTCTCCATAAATCACCTCCTTGTTTGTTCTCCCCTTCACCATATTCAACGACCATCAAAATCCCTAGCCCTGACACGCCTGCCATCACTACAGGCGTAAAAAAAGGGGACGGTTTCCCGTCCCCCCCTTTATGGAGCTTTAAGACTTAGCTTTTAAGTCGCTCAACCTCTTCCGAAAGTCGCTGAACCGCGAGGATCAACGGACAAACGAGCGAAGCATAGTCAACCGCCAGATAGCCCTCAGACGACTTGCTGACAAAGAGCTTCGCAATCTGCGGGTCCGCGTTCTGGACCTGCTGCGCGATGAGTCCCATGTGCTTCTGACCGTCTTCCTCGCCGAGGTAGGAATAGGTGACAACTGGGAGCTTGCGAATGAACGCAATCGCTCGATCGGCATCGACCTTTGCAATTCCTTCCTTGAGGCGAACGTCCGACGAAACGCTGATGGCTGTCTTCGAATAGATTTTCGAGCCGGCAATCATCGTCTCAAGGCCGTTCGTCGCGAGCGTCATCATGGACGACGTTTTGAAGAGCGCCTGAGTGCCGTTGAGACGAATCACATCAGAAGCTACAGAACCGCCGAAGTCCTGGCCATCTTGACCGTTGCGTCCATTCGTACCGTCACGACCATCAGCTCCCGGATAGCCCTGCGGACCGCGTTCGCCATCTCGACCAGGAAGCCCATCCTTACCAGGAGCGCCGTCTTTACCAGGCAAGCCTTCTGCACCGGGCAGCCCATCCTTGCCAGGAAGTCCCTGCTCACCGCGAGCGCCGTCGATCCCGTTCTTGCCATCAACACCGTCCTTGCCGGGCAGGCCAGGCTCACCCATAAGGCTCGCAAGCCATTCAACCTCATTGCCAATGAAGCCGTTAGCGACAGCGACCTCATAGGCACTCAAGCCATCAGCACCATCGGCACCCGGCGTGCCAGAGCCGCCTTCGCCCTTGAGGGCAAAACGAGCGTCCGATTCGGTCTTGCTGTAGATCGTGAGGCTGTTTGCCTTTTCGTCAAGCACGTCCGAAAGCCAACGGTCTTCGTCGCGATAGTTGACAACGTCCGTCGAGTGATCTGCGAGCACGCGGATCGGTGCAGGCTTGAAGGTCGAATCCGTGCGGTCGTACCAGAAGCCGATGAGAGATTCGTCGAGCGTTTCGATTCGAATCAAACGCGCGTCGATCACTTCGGTCGGATACTCCTGCACGCCGATGCAGAGGTCCTTTTCGTTGAGCTGAGCGTAGAAGAAGTAGATCACTTCGACCCAGCCGTTGCCCGTCCACTTCTTCCCGATGACGGTCTTGTCGTCGGTCGTTCCGATGTAGATGTAGTTGGGAATGGTCACCTCAGTCGGGAAACCGTATGTGCCAGTGCAGATGCTCTGGTCGTTAATGAAGCCGTAATAAAACAATGGCTTTCCTTATAAAAAAAGGCCGAGGGACAGTCCCCCGGCCATGAGCACACAGTAGCATGCCCTTAGTCGCAACGTGCTGATTCTCACAGCTCGTTGCATCTATCCTCAGAAGAGGACGTTGTACAGCCACGTGCAGAGAACCCCGGCCAGGAAACCAACCGGTCCCCAGAAGAGTCGAGTCTTCCGACGGGTCTCCGCATCGAGCAACGCCTTCTGAGCCTCCACCTTGGCGATGAGCTCGTCGGTCACTTCCTCGACCTTGACGCCGAGCTTGTCGAGCCATTCCTTCACTTCTTCCTTCGTCATTTCAGTCACCTTTTCCTTCAGCGCATCTTTCAGCGCCTTGACAATCAAATTCCACATATGAAAAAACCGCCAAACGGCGGTCTCCCTTTCTAAGCAACGGCAGAAGCTGTCGTCGCTGAATTACACATGGTCAGAAGCTCAGGTGCGAGAACGTGAATTCGAGCGCCTCAAGCTCTTCGACGCTCTCAGCCGCCTCAACCTGCGTTCGGTACTGCCATTTTTGCGAGTAGAGCGCCTGCGCGTTCTGGATGATCTCGATCTGAAGCGTCTCGCACTGGGCGCGGTTGAGCTCGTGGAAGTTGTTCTCGTAGTCGCAGAACATTACAGCCCCGTCGCCGATCGTTTTCAGGATGCCTTCAACATCTCGGTTCGCGCGGTCGTTGGCATCCACCGTGAAGCCGAGCGAGGAGACGACGTGGGCGTTTTCTTCTGCGGCCTCGTGCGCGGCGTTGAGCTCTTCGAGCTTCTTCGCCTTCACTTCGTCGAGCGTCGGTTCATGGTTCTTTTTGAGAATGTAGCCCGAGTTGATCAATTCGACGTGAGCTCCGTTCGCATTGGCCCACGTTACAGCCTCGGATGTATATGCGCCTTCGTAATATTTATCAATTTCAAATTTCATCTTTCTCACACTCCATAACGCGCAGGGTAGAACACCACTTCGTCGATGCCTTTGTGACTTACGGTATCACCCTTCAGAACGGGGAGGATGCCTCGATCGATGGAATAATTGTCCGCACTCACGGGAAGTGCAGCCATGTTGATCGTAATTATTCCAGTTTTTCCGCCCGTCCCACCTAATCTAATGTAGTATCGAAGAAACCCGTTCGATTGAATCGTAATAGGCGTGTTAGCCGCAATCGTGGAACCCGCCCCGTAGTCAGGCGCGGCGAACTTAGTAATGTTTCCGATTGCCGTTTGAATGTTTCCGATTGCCGCTTGAACCTGCGCGGTAGCGGACAAAACATCAGCCATATCCACAGAACCGAGATTCGTAGCCTGCCCTGCCACGACAACGCAAATCATCCACTCGCAAGATTCAGGTTGGACAGTGTCGGAGCGACCGTAGATGGCGTTGGATTTAGAGGCGTCAAACCCAAAGCCGGGACGGCCGTTTGCATAATCAGTGCCGCCTGTCGTTCCAGCAAAGCTGTCATTCGCCTTTAGGTAAAGCGCGCCCGTGAACTTCCCCATCGTAGAATAGCCGCCGTAGGGCCACTGAGCAGAACCTTCAATCCCTGGCAACCCCGCCTTGTGGTACTTGCCTGCGCTCGAACCCGCGATTGCGATCTGCATGAAAGGCGCGAACTTCGGCGTGCGGAAAGTGGTCGAACCGTCGCCTTGTGAGTAGTACGGGCAATAACCACCGTTGGCAGAAGCGATGCTCTGCCACTCGGATTCGGTTTTCACCCAGCCCTTCGAGGTCGCATAGGCGAAGAAGTCTTTGTAAAGCGCACGGTTGTAGGTCGCGCCGTTGCACTGGATAGCGCCATCCGGCGGCGTCTGGAACGGCCACGCGAAGAGGTGCCCCAACGGCAAGCCAGTATCGACCTTCACGTTCCCTGAGCCGTCCGGCCCCTTCCCGTTGACCGTCTTCACGCCAACGTCAACCAAAACATTACCGTCCGCATTAGCAACGTTACCATTCACGCTTCGAACATGGGTACGAACGGTCCATTCAACCATGCCGTCCGCAATGACCTGACCATGCGTGACATTTCGCGTATCAAGCAGCTCCGCGCTCGTCTTCCCCGCCTTCGTGCATTCGAGGAAGCGCTCGTACTGGAAGGCGCAGTCCACCTTGTCGCCGACTTGGTACGCCGTTGACTTGCGTCTGAACTCGTTGATTTCGTAGATCAGCTGAGTGCAGACCGCCGTCTGGGGAGCTTCATTCAAAACGTCCTCTTCAGCAGCAAGGCGCACGAGACCGGCCTTGCTCGTCGTAGCGTTCGGAAGCGTCACTTCGCCGGATGCGTCAGGCGCGATGCTATTCACCGTCTTCACCGCGCCAGACTCGCTCCACTTTCCGAAGGTCACCCCATTATTGCAGTTGCGCCAGAAGGTGCGGACCGTGTTGTCGGTTAGGTTCGGGACGTAGCAGACCTGCACGATGTTCCCGCTGACAGGAGCACCCGTGTCATAAGCCTGCACGATGCAGAAGGTGCAAGCGATCGGTGTATTTTTCAGCGTCCCACTGCAGGCCCATGTTTTGTCCTCAAGCAGCGTGTTCAGGTCCGCGTTGGCGATCTGGATCGTGTGATCTCGCTTATTCGCCAAGCCCTTCGTCAGCTCATCTTTTGTCGCCAGATGACTCATGTCGACATCGATCTGAATGTCGCCATTGCTGTCAGGCTTCTTCTTGTTCACAGTACGCACGGCGTCTTCGACATTTTCGACGCGCGTAATCGGAAACTGAATGACGGGGTTACCCGCCTCATCCGTCGTCGTAAAGACGATGTCCTGTTCTTTCAGAGCCATTATTTAGCCCCCTCCTTTGTATTCAGCCCGTAGTCAGGCTTTGACGTAGAGCGATCTCGAATCGCGCTGCACGTCTTGTGTTTCGCGAAGTCCGAAGCCTCAGCCTTTGTGACGACCTCGGACTTCTTTGCGAACTCTTTGCTAATTTGCTGACTCTGCTTCTCTTTGAAGTGAGCCAGCCCTATCAAATCAAGAAAAGAGTTAGCCATCGGAATGCCCCCTTATGCAAAGAGGGCGTCGATCTCTTCGTTCGTAATGCCAGTCATCGTGATCATCGGAGCCATCGGGTCCCAACTCGCGCCATTCCAAACGACATTCATCCCGGCGTCGATCTGATGAGCAGGATCGGCAGTCTCGACGTTGTACATATCGCCGGCTTTCACATCCTTGGTCGGCAACGCCGCATAGTTTTCGACGGAACCCTTGTAGTTCACAGCGCTCGCAATGTCCGTTTTCAGCGCGTACGGCGTGAGATCGATATTGACGCCCTTAGTTGTGATCGGCAGAGCGCCGCCGTTGACGCTCACCTTTTCGAGTACGTTCACTTGTGCGCCCACAGCGACTCCTTGCAGCTTCGTGAAGTCGGCAGCAGACATCAGACCCGCAGCATCAGCCGAAGCCGGACCATACGTCGTGTCCTGAGCCGGAATACCGAGCGCCGTGATGTCGCCCTTGACAACCTTCGTGCCTAAAGTGACGTGCCCATTGCCGTCAGTCGTGATTTTGTAAAGTCCTGCACCAAGAGCACCTGCCGTCACGCTCGGGTGTACATAAACGGGCGTCTCAACATCATTGATCTGGATGTTCCCGTTCGTTTCAGAGTTTTCGACCTTCGTCGCCTGAGCTGCGACACCTTGCAACTTGGCGAAGTCTTCCTTGCTCATCAGACCGTCTTTCTGAGTCGTTGCAAGCTCATAGATCGTCTGCGGCATCGTCACCGTTGCGAGCGTTGCACCAGAGACGCTCTTCAGCGTGATCGTGCGCCCCTCGATCGTCATCTGCCCGGCAACGACCGTCTTCAATTTGCTGTCGTAATGAGTCAAACCTTGCTTATCTAAAAATGCATTCAATTCACTCATTTTTCTCACTCCTTTTACGATTAAAAAAGATTGTCAATGAAAGAGTTGTCAATGCTTTCGACGTGAGCCCCTTCGCCTGGTTTACCAGGTTCTCCGGGTTTTCCGTCTGCCCCATCCTTGCCCGGAGGTCCCTGGATGCCAGGAACCTCTACCGTGACGACCTTTGGAGCAATATCGCTACATTGACCTTCGATGTAGATTTCTTCAGTTAAAGCAATTTTTCTGCGAAACTTCTCACGCCTTAGGCTTGCATCTGACACGGGTCACCTCCGGAGAAACTTTGATTTTTCCTTCAAGAATCCTTGTGATTGCACCGTCCGGAGACTCAAGCTCAATGTCATAAAGCACCGAATCGCCCGGATATTGCTCGGTGTTTTCGTGATTGAACTTCGCTGTGATTTTCCCGGCAGGGCTATCAATAAGAAGGCGACCATTACACGTTGTCAGCGTGTCAATAGCCGCCTCGCTGAATGCGTACCGGCGCACCTGCATGGCAGCCGAGTACCCACTCAAATCAATCGGTCCACTCTTATCTCGCAAGACGAAATAGACAACCTTGTCCGAACCTTGATCGAGAGAAAAGTTGTGAACAGCAGCCATTCCCTCACCTCCTTCAACTCAAGCCATAGTCAGGCTTTTCAGGAGCACGATCCCTTTGATCGCCAACGTCCTTCGAGAGATTGACCGAGATCGTTCCGTCTGCTGCAACATCGACGTTCTTGCCGATCTTGATGTGGCCCAGCTTGTCAGCAGTTGCAGCCGTCAGCTCGTGGACGATGCCAGTTGCGGCAGCGCCCGTCTGGTCGACGGCTTCAGGAGCTCCGCCCGCACCTGGACGGATCAACTTCCCCGCATTCTGGGCGGCCATGAGGCTCTTGTATGCCTCGTCCGCGACTGCCACCTTGTCTGCGGGCATAACGTCCACAGACACGATCTCTGTGCAGTAAAACGCGCGTTGAGACGCGCTGTAGTAGTAAGCCATCCTGTCCTCTCCTTTCAGAATCCGAGCGCCATCCAGAGCGCCTGGACCTTTCCGTTTGCGTTGTGCTTGAAGGTCGTGTTCCCCTTCGTCAAACCAGTGGCAACGAAGTCCGCAGCAACCTCACCAGTAGGCGTCGCGTTCGCGAAAACGGCGCTCGTCGGGAAAGCAACTGGGAAGGCAACAACGGTCGAGCCATCGGATGCAATCGAGGCTTTTCCCCACTGCACGATCAAACCGTTCGGCAACTTCTGAAAGCCGCTGTCGCCGTGATTCTTCAAGAAGGCAGAAAGCAAGCCAAACGGCGTCACTGCCTTTGTGTTTTCCTTGCCAGCAAGCACTTCCGCAGGCACCGCGATGCGGATCAAACCGGTGCGGCTTTCCGTCGATGTCCGTGCGCTGAGGCTCTTCGGAGTGACAGCACGCGTCCCATCTGTTCCTGCAATCGTTTCTTCATTCGTCGCAAGTTCAACGACACCGAGAGTCGTGGTCGTCGCCGGCGGGTTCAGGAAGTTCGTATCTCCGAACGCGATCGAATCTGCAGAGAAGTCCGTCACAGCAAGGTCAATCGCGAGCAGAGCCTGCGACTGCGAAGCCTTCTGGATGATCGGAACTGTCTGAGAGCAAACCGCGAAAAGGGTTCCGCTCGCCGTGTAGAGGCCGACCTCGTAGACCGTGTAGGCCTCGGCCGAATCATCGCGGGCCGCAAGGTGTATGACGTTGTCTCCAACCGCACCGCCTGCGATGGTCGTCAGACGCTTGAACTCTTCCTTCAGAGCCGTCATATCACCAGTCGGCGTGTATTGCCCCGTGCCGTAGCCCACCTCTGTAATGACGACGGGCGCGGTTCCAGACTGCTCCGCGTTGACTACTTCGGCCAAGCCGGCATCTGTGATCAGAATCGTATTGGCCATTATTTGGCACCTCCTTGTTTCGCAAGAGCCGCCGCCACAGCTGCATCCACAACGGCCTTCAGCGTTGCAGGCGTGATGAGCTTCGTCGTCGACGTGCCAACTTTCGCTTCCTCAACTGTCGCAATTCGCGCATCGAGTGCAGCCTTTCCAGTTGCGGGCGTCATTGCTTTCAGAGCGTCTGTTCCTGCCGTAGCTTCAACCGAAGAAGCGATCTGTATCAGCCCCTTGGCGGCTTCACTTGCGTCCGGTGTTGCCTCATCGACAACAGTCTTCAAACCCGCAGGCGTCACAGCGCGTTCTTTGTCCGTTCCCGCTTTTGCCTCTGCTTCGGTCGCCAGTTCGACAAGCCCGTTTCGTCCAGTCGTAGCTTTCAAGCCTCGAAGGCCGAGAGGCGTCACATAGAGCGTCCCGGACTTCCCTTCAATCGTTTCCGCTTCGGAAGCAGCCGCGCCTTTCATGGTCGCAGGCGTGAGAGCAGCCGCGCCTTCCGTTCCCGCCTTTGCTTCGGCTTCCGATGCTGTGCGGATGAGACCCGCACGGTCTGCGGTAGAAGTCAAGCTCTTCAGACCGGCGGGCGTCACAGCTCGCTGCGAATCGGTTCCGGCCTGCGTTTCTTCGTCAGTAGCAAGCTCAACAATCCCCGCATTCGTAGTTGTTGCAGCAGTGAAAGAGAAAGACACGTCGCCGAAAGTTATGTTCCCGGCATTCACGCCTTCGAGCTTCATGTC
>OGLS01001756.1_pt1 | contig 11898 bp, 7 predicted proteins | sample 1572881 | NCBI WGS metagenome assembly OGLS01 (sample SAMEA2582013, study PRJEB24529) | metagenome | biome: Human gut stool | place: China | collected 2011
TAAGATGTATTTCTGCTGACGGAAAGAGCTTTACAAGCGGTTATGATTCAAAGGGGACAACTGTAAAATATGTTGCTGCTCCCGAAATTTCAAAGCTTGAAAATGTAAACGGCGGTGTGAAAATTACATGGAACAAAGTAAACGGTGCATCAAAGTATAGAATTTATCATAAAAATTCGTCAGATTGGTTCAGAGTATCAGATACGACTTCTAATTCTACAGTTGATAAATCTGTTGGTATGGGAACCTATACTTATACCGTGAGGTGTATAAGTGATGACGGAAAGAGTTTTGAGAGTGGATTTAACCCAAAAGGCTTAAGTATCAGATATAATCAAGCTCCTAAAATACTTGAAACCAATGTTGTAAACGGCGGTATTAAGGTGATTTGGGAGACTGAAAACAATACAAATTACAGATTGTACTGCAAAACAGAAGGTAAGGGCTGGACAAAAGTATGCGATAACAAAACAGGTGTTGTGACACATAAAAATTTACAGCCGAATAAAACCTATACATACACTGTAAGAGCAATCAGTTCCGATGCTAAAAAGTATTTGAGCGGTTATGACCCTGTGGGAATGAGCGCAAAATATGTTGCCACACCGAAAATATCAAAGGCAGAATATACATATGACGGTATCAAGCTTGCGTGGAATAAGGTTGCAGGTGCTGAAAAATATCGTGTATATTATAAGGATGCTACCGGTTGGAATAAACTTGTAGATACAAAAGGTACAAGTTATCTTGACAAGGGACTTGTATCAAGAGAACTAAGCATAAAAGATAATTCCGTAAATGGTCAGTATATTTATACTGTTCGTTGCATTTCAAGTAACGGCAAAGTTTTTCAGAGCGGTTATGACACAAAGGGTGTAAAAAGTGCATTATATAACAACGGATGTCCGGAAATTTATAATATTGATACAATGCACGGAGGAATTACCTTAAATTGGGAGGCTGTCGCTGATAAAATTTCAAAGTATCGAGTTTATATTAAGCAAAACGGTTCGTGGAAAAAGCTTGCTGATACAACAAATAATTATTACACTCATAAAAATGTAAAAGCAGGACAGACCTATACTTATACTGTAAGATGTGTGTCAAAGGACGGTAAGAAATTTACAAGTACCTATAATCCGTCAGGTGTTGTATTTAAGTATAAAACAACCAACAAAACAAGAGATGCATATATAGATTATCTGCTTAAACATGAATCGGAGTGGTTGCCTGAACTCAAGGTGGGGGACATTGCTTTGGCAGGTGTGCAGTTTACAGACCTTGATTTTGACGGTGTTCCTGAGCTTATAGCGCAGGAAGCAGGGGATAAGGAATACTATTTGAATGCAAGGGTATATACTTTCAAGAATAGAAAGCTTTCATTGGTTGGATTTGATAATTCTATGACCTACATTCAGAATCGATTGATCTACTTATACGATAAATCGGCTAAAAGGTATGTGATAAATTCAGCCGATTTATCAACCAGCAATCCCGATCGTTATCTTGATTGTGAAAACTATACATTGAGTTATGATGGCAACCTTATAAGTGCTCATCCGTATTCTTCTTATCATTTAGCTCTTGAAAATTGGGGATTGGATTACACCTATTATGTTCATGGCAGGACAAGCAAACAAGTGTATAATGCTGCAAACTTGAGTACACTCGATAATTGTGTAAATGCACATATGTACAGTCAGTTTGTTTACTGTTCTGTTGACGGCTATCCAAAACTTTGGAATCAGTTTACAACCGATCAGAAAAGACAGTACCTTACCGATTCTTACAACGCATTTTCATATGATAAATATTGATTCCTAAAAGTAATAAATTATAACGGTAAAGGGTTCAGCCGTAAAAAGCTGAACCCTTTTATTGCGCAACAAAAACGGTTCAGCCAAATTGACTGAACCGTTAATTCGTACTATACAACGCTCTGGTGACAGAAGTTTGACAAATAAAAAATATTTATACCCGAGCGTAATATAGCTACCATTAGAACAATTCTGTAGGGGTGGATATTATCCGCCCGCTTTGATAAAATTTTATGTTGATGCTCATATGCTTTGACATAAAAAAGCCGTTCTCATTTTTGAAAGCGGTTTTGTTATTTTAAATATTTTGAAATATAAAATAAATGAAAAAGTGTATTGAAAAGTATTGTTTTTTTAACAATTTAATGTTACAATTAACTTGCATAAAAAAATAAACGAATTATTTTATAATGCGTAGAATTTGAACAAAGTGAGGGATAGATATGAAAAAGTTTTTGCCTATAGCTATGGCGGCGGTAATGTCGATGTCTGCGGTTGCGGTTTCGGCAGTTTCTGCAAATGCGGTTGAACCACTTAACACACCCGTGCAGTATGCACAGGTTGCAAGGGCAAGCTTGGCAACTCCGAAAATTTCAAAAGCCGAAAGCGTTTACGGCGGTGTAAAGCTTACATGGAACAAAGTGAACGGTGCGGCTAAATACAGAGTTTACTACAAGGGCCGTAAAGGCTGGACACGGATGGTCGATACAACTTCAACCTCATATATCGACAAGGATGTTTCATCGGGCAGGAATTACACCTATACTGTAAGATGTATTTCTGCTGACGGAAAGAGCTTTACAAGCGGTTATGATTCAAAGGGAACAACCGTAAAATATATTGCCGCCCCCGAAATTTCAAAGCTTGAAAATGTAAACGGCGGTGTGAAAATTTCTTGGGGCAAAGTAAGCGGTGCGACTAAATACAGAGTTTATTACAAGGGCAGTAAAGGCTGGACAAAAATGGTTGATACAACTTCAACCTCATATACCGACAAGGATGTTTCATCCGGCAGAAATTACACCTATACTGTAAGATGTATTACATCAGACGCAAAGAAATTCACAAGCGGTTATAACCCGACAGGCAAGTCGGTAAAGTATGTTGCCACACCGAAAATTTCAAAACTTGAGGTTACATATGACGGTGTAAAGCTGACATGGAATAAGGTCGCAGGTGCAGAGAAGTATCGTGTGTACTACAAGGACAGAAACGGTTGGACAAAACTTGCCGACACAACAGGCACGACTATGCTTGATATGAATGTTGTTTCAAAGGAATTTGATTTAAGCATTGATGATATTTATTACACGGTTCGTTGTATCAGCAAGGATGCCAAGAGTTTTACAAGCGGCTACGATTCAAAGGGTACGCCCATTGGCGATCATCAGGATTGTCCCGAAATTTACAGCATTGGTGCAGTAAACAACGGTGTTGAAATGCATTGGACGGGAGATGCGCCAAAGTTCCGTGTTTATATTAAAGAAAACGGTTCTTGGAAGAAGATAGCAGAAACTTATGACAACTATTATGTTCACAAGGGTGCAAAGTCCGGCAGTAACACTTATACGGTAAGAGGTGTTTCAAAAGACGGTAAAAAATTTACTACGATGTTTAACCCCACCGGTGTAACATACAGATATAAGACATCTGATAAAACAAGGGACGCTTATATCAATTATATGATGAATCATCAGAGTGAATGGATGCCAAGCTTGGGAAGTAATCACAATTTGTCAGGTGTTATGTTTTTGGATTTCGACTTTGACGGAGTTCCGGAGCTTGTTGCACAAAAGGCTGATTCCAAAGAGTATGGTTTCCATTCCGTTGTTTACAAATTTGAAGACGGTAAGTTAAAAAGAGTGGGAAATGTTAACGACGGTTTTTCGATATACTATAATAAAACTGCCAAAAAGTATGAGGTTCACGACCTGGATATATATTTAAATGTAGATGACGGTTACTATTGGTCGGGTAATTCAATAATCACATACGACGGAGAGAATCTTTTTGCAAATATGTATTCATCAAGAGGCGTAAGCGAAGAATCAAATAATAATATTTATTATAGTTATTTTGACGGTAATGACAAAAATATTTCACGGGCAAAATATAACGAAATTAACCTTAAACAGTTTAATAATTGCGTAAATGCACATATGTTTACCCAATTTATTGCGACAGGTTATGGTGATACCAGCGTATGGGGTGAGAAAACTACCGCTGAGAATAAGCAGTCTTTGCTTGACGCTTATAATTCTTTCTCCTATGAGAAGTATTGATTATTTAAAAATTAATAAGTTTTAACTGCAAAAGGGTTCAGCCGTAAAAAGCTGAACCCTTTTATTGCACAACAAAAAACGGTTCAGCCAAATTGACTGAACCGTTAATTTATACTATGTAACGCTCATATGGCAGAAGTTTGAATATATCAAACTGTCTTCACGAACTGTGTGCGAGGTACTTGCAAAAGGGTAGCTTGAAAAAATTCAAGCTACCCCAAATTATAACTATGTTAAGCTCGGAAATAAGTAGTTGTAAATTATCACAAACTATCTACACGAACTACGAGCGAGGTACTCGCATTAGTTGTTGATGAGCTTATCTTCGTCAGACCAGCTGTAGAGCTTTCTAACTTCCTTACCGAATACTTCGGCAGGAGCTTCGGCAGCGATCTTTCTCATAGCCTTGAAGTGAACCTGTGAACCGGCATCGCTCATGTCAAGGAGGAAGTCCTTAGCAAATGTACCGTCCTGAATGTCAGAAAGAACCTTTCTCATAGCCTTCTTAGTATCCTCTGTGATAATCTTTGGACCTGTGATGTAGTCACCGTACTCAGCTGTGTTAGAGATTGAATATCTCATGCCTGCAAAACCTGACTGATAGATAAGGTCAACGATGAGCTTCATCTCATGGATACACTCAAAGTAAGCGTTTCTTGGGTCGTAACCTGCATCGCAAAGTGTTTCAAAACCTGCCTGCATAAGTGCACAAACACCGCCGCAAAGAACAGCCTGTTCACCAAAGAGGTCTGTTTCTGTTTCTGTTCTGAATGTTGTTTCAAGAACGCCGGCTCTTGCACCGCCGATACCGAGTGCATATGCAAGTGCGAGATCCTTAGCCTGACCTGTAGCATCCTGCTCAACAGCAACGAGGCAAGGTACACCCTTACCAACCTGATACTCTGAACGAACTGTGTGACCCGGTCCCTTAGGAGCTACCATTGTAACATCAACATCCTTTGGAGGCTTGATGCAACCGAAGTGAATGTTAAAGCCGTGAGCGAACATAAGCATATTGCCTGCTTCGAGGTTTGGCTCGATGTCGTTCTTGTAAAGAGCTGCCTGCTTTTCATCGTTGATAAGAATCATGATGATGTCAGCCTGCTTTGCAGCCTCTGCCGATGTATATACCTTAAAGCCCTGTGCCTCAGCCTTTGCCCAGCTCTTGCTGCCTTTGTAAAGACCGATGATGACATCGCAACCTGAATCCCTGAGGTTGAGAGCGTGTGCATGACCCTGGCTGCCGTAACCGATAATAGCAATTTTCTTACCCTTGAGAAGGTCAAGGTTGCAATCTGACTGATAGTAGATTGGTGCTGTCATGTTCTTTGTGTAGTCTTTCATATTAAAGTCCTCCTTACCGCAAACGCGGCATATAAATTAAAATATATGCTAACTGTAAGATTAAACGGAAACCGAAGCTGTGCCTCTGTCGATGGCAACAGTACCTGTTCTTACAATCTCACGGATACCATAAGGCTTGAGTAAGTCAACAAGCGTGTTGATGCGGCTTGCACATTCGCAGTACTCAACGGTAACTGACGAAGGGGATACATCAACGATTTTCGCCTGCATAATTTCAACCGTTTTGACAATTTCGGCTCTTTTTGAGGCGGCACAATGAACCTTGATTAAAACAAGCTCACGGCTGATAAATTCGCCCTCGTTAAGCCTTTTTACCTTAATAACGGGAATGAGTTTGTTGAGCTGTTTTTCAAGCTGTTCAACAATGTACTCGTCACCGTTTGCAACGATTGTGATTCGGGAAACCGACGGGTCCTGAGTAACACCTACTGCAAGTGAGTCGATGTTAAAACCTCGGCGAGAGAAAAGTCCCGAAATTTTTGAAAGAACGCCCGCCTGATTTTCAACAAGTATTGATAATGTATACTGCATTTTATCACCTCATTAAATTGACGGAGTGTCGGGGTGAACATCGCAAACAAGAATGAACGGTTTTTCCGAATCAACAATACCCTTGATGATGTTTTCGGCTTCCTTGTTTGAATGAGCCTCTGCATGGTCAATGCCGTAAGCATCGGCAATCTTCAAGAAGTCGGGATCACCGTTGAGAATTGTTGCGGAGTGTCTGCCGCCGTAGTGTTTGTCCTGAAGTTCACGAACCATTCCGAGTCGTGCGTTTTTCATAATGATGATTTTAATTCCGAGCTGATTGCCTGCAATAGTCGCAAGCTCATTAAGCCCCATCTGAAAACTGCCGTCACCGCAGATTACAATAACATCACGGTCGGGTCTTGCAAACTTTGCACCGATTGCAGCGGGAATTGAGTAACCCATTGTACCCATACCGCCTGTTGTGAGGAATCTGCCCTCACGAATACGGAAGTTGTTTGCACACCAGATTTGATTTTGTCCTACATCGGCAACAAGAATTGCCTTTGAGCGGAACATTGCACTGAGATGACCGACAAGTGTTCTCGGCTCAACAAAGCCGTCAAAAACGGGAGGCTCACGGTAAAGGTCTTTTTTCCAGTTCTTTACGGTTTCGCTCCACATTGTTGTAACCTTGTAATCGCCGATGCTGTCAAGCAGCATATTGATGACATTTTTCATATCGCCTACAATCGGAATTTCTGTTTTAACATTCTTACCGATTTCAGCAGGGTCAATGTCAATGTGAATTACCTTTGTGTTTTCACTCATCTGGTCGGGAGCCGCAACAGCTCTGTCACCGAGTCTTGCACCGCATACGATTACAAGGTCGGCTTCGTGAAGAGCACGGTTGGCAACAGCCTTGCCGTGAGTGCCGAGCATTCCGAGATAAAGCTCATGCTCGCTGGGCATAACACCGATGCCCATCATAGTTGAAATAACGGGGATACCCGTAGTTTCTGCAAATTTTTGAAGTTTAAGCTTGATGCCCGAACTCAGCACGCCGCCGCCTGATACGATAACAGGACGCTTGCTTGCGTTGATGGCCTCAACAGCCTTTTTAACCTGAATTGCGTGTCCCTTAGTGTTCGGCTTGAATTCCTCTGCATCTATGCCTTCGGGATATTCAAAACTTTCAATTTCATTTTCCTGAATATCAACGGGAATGTCGATAAGTACAGGACCGGGTCTGCCGGTTGAGGCAATATGGAAAGCCTCTTTGAAAACTCTCGGAAGGTCTTCTGTTTTGCTGACGAGATAACTGTGCTTTACAAACGGTTCACAAGCTCCCGTGATGTCAGCTTCCTGAAAGACATCTCTGCCGAGAAGGTCGGAACGAACCTGACCTGTAATGGCAACAATCGGAATAGAGTCCGTATAGGCGGTTGCAATGCCTGTGATGAGGTTGGTTGCACCGGGACCGGAAGTTGCCACGCAAACACCGGGACGATTACTGCATCTTGCATAGCCGCTTGCCGCATGAGCAGCGTTCTGTTCCTGACGAACAAGAATGTGGGTAATGCTCGAATCGTAAACTTTATCGTAAAATGGGCAGATAGCCGCACCGGGATAACCAAAGACTATGTCAACGCCCTCGGCTTCCAAACATTTTACCATAATTTCAGCACCGCTGATCATTATGTTTTGTCCCTCCTATCCTTTTTATTGTGAGCAAAAGGTGTTTTGTAACATTAAATATACCCTTTTGCTTTACCGCTAATTATACAATAAATACCTTAAAAAGTAAAGAGCAGTATTGCCCATAAATTAAATTTTTTGCAGGATTTTGACAGATAATTTGCAAAATGGATTTTAATTGATTTTTACCGCCTGTTTACTGAAAATTTAAGTCGCTTAGTTTTGTAAAGTATAGTTTTGGATTAAGATTACTTTTCCCGTCTGTATTATCAGGGGACATCAATATCATCAAATTATCTTTTCCTATCCGTGATATACCGCCTATAGTGTACCCTTTTTCTTCAATATTAAATTTTGTTTCTTTCATTGTTTTGTTGGTTGTATCAAAAAGATATATGTAGTTATTTTCTGAACTTGATTCCGCCCTCTTATACAATAAATTTGTATCACTGTCATCTTCAGATGCGGATACTATTGAAAAAGTATCATCTACATCTTCTGATATGTCGGATTTTTTCAGCTTATCGCTGTCTATATATCCTATACATCTTGTTATGCTGAAATTTTGATAGAATAGATAATTGTTTTTAAAATCAAATTCCTGTACGCCCTGAATTAATTCGTTTGAATCATCTGAAATGTTGGATATATCATAGCTTTTGAGAAAATTCATATCATAGTCATAAGTTTCTATTTTTAAAGAAGCTTCGTTCTGTGAAATGCAATCCAAAACCAAAAGAGAGATTGTTTTTGTACTTTTGTCAATTGAAACTTTTCTTATAGTTTCCCCGATACTGTTTTTATCATCAAACTCTAAATATTTTAATTGCTTGAATTTTTGAGTTTCGGTATCATACAGTTCCAAAGAAGTACCGTTGTCTAGCACTTTTGTGATTATGACAAGATTGTCTGCTCCTGTAACAGTGTCATATGGAAATCCGCCTTTGTCAGAAAATACAGTCGTCATTTTGTTTTTATTAAGGTCGATATCAATAAATTCAAGAGTTCTGTTTTCTTCGTCTGTAATGTCGCCCGTGCTTGACGTAAAGCAAAGGTGATTATTTACATAAGCTTTATCGTGAATTTGCATAGACCAGTTTTTTATTGAACCAAGTTTTACACTGTTTTTTTTATCTAAATAATATCTGTAGTATTCCATTTCATTTGGAGAGTCTTTATTGATTTTTGAATATATGAAGCCGTTATCAATTTGTTTAAATAAGCCGTAAAGATTTAAAGTATCCACCTTTTTGCCGTTATTGTAAATTTCATAATCATGATTTAATTCTGTTGTTTCAATATCTGAATCAAGAGATAAATCATCTGTATCCGTTACGGTTGTTTGTTCAGTGGAATTATTGCTTGATGAAGAAGTGTTACATCCATATAATGAAAGTAAAAATAAAGCGGTTACTAATAATAAAAATATCTTTTTCAAATTAATCTCTCCGAAGTTTATTTATCAGTTACAAGCACTGACAAAAATATTATAATTTATATAATTATAAAAGTCAATGATTTTAAAATACTATAATATAAGATTATGTTTAGAAAAATTTTGGCAAATGAAAGCACCGTGAAACTTGTGAAAGCTCACGGTGCTTTATCATAATAAATGATATGATTTACAAAAAAATCAATATTTCTTTTTGAGGAGTCTTGCGGCTATGAGGACGCAGACTACGCTGACGCCTGTGTCGGCGATAACGGACATCCAGATTTGTGCAAGACCGAATGCGGCGAGGATGATTACAAGAGCCTTGATTGAGAGGGCAAAGATGATGTTGCCCTTGACAGTGTTGATAACACTTCTTGCAATTTTAATTGCCTTTGGAAGCTGTTTGAGTGTGCCTGATGCTAGAACTGCGTCTGACGCTTCAATAGCGGCTTCACTGCCGAATCCCATTGCGATACCGCAGTCGCTTGCCGAAAGAACAGGGGCATCATTGATGCCGTCACCCACAAAGCAAGCACCCTTGGATTTTGATTTCAAGCCCTTGAAAAGCTCAAGCTTTTGAGCAGGGAGAAGTTCTGCGTGACATTCGGAAAGTCCGAGTTCGTTTTTAACATTTTCGGCAGGCTGTTGTCTGTCGCCTGTGAGCATTACCGTGTTCTTGACACCGAGCGCTTTAAGCTGTGAGATAACCTCTTTTGATTCAGGTCTTACTGTGTCGCTGACATTGAGCGAACCGATAAGCTGACCGTCATAAATTACGAAAACAGAATCATCTTTATTTGCAATCTTCTTCTGTTCGTCCGAAAGAATTTTTGAACCGCCGCACTGAATAGTTTTGCCGTTATAAACTGCGCTTGTTCCGTGACCGGCACTTTCGCTGTAGTCGGAAAGCTCGGGAAGTTCAAGACCGTTTGCCTTTTCTCTGATTGCGGAGGCAATCGGATGAGCGGAATATTTTTCGCTTGCAGCGGCAAGAGCAAGAACTTCGTCAGCACTGTATGAACCGACCGTATTAACCTTGTTTACGCTGAGCTTGCCGCTTGTGAGCGTGCCTGTTTTATCGAATACAAATGTGTCTGTTTTTGCAAGAGCCTCAATATATTTTCCGCCCTTGATGAGTACACCGACTTCGGATGCCGCACCGATACCCGAATAGTAGGAGAGAGGTACGGAAATAACAATAGCACACGGACATGACGCTACAAGACAAACAAGCGCACGGTAGAGCCATTCGCTGAATGCTCCGAGTCCGCAAAGCGGAGGAATTACTGCGATTGCAACTGCAATGAGTACAACAATCGGTGTGTAAACAGAGGCAAATCTTGAAATAAGCTTTTCGCTGTTGCCCTTTTGAGCGGCGGCATCTTCAACAAGCTGAAGAATTCTTGTTGCGGTACTGTCGCCGAAATGCTTTGTGGTTTTGACGGTAATAAGGTTACTGCCGTTGATTGCGCCGCTGAGTACTTCACTGCCCTCGCCTGCATCAACAGGAAGGCTTTCGCCTGTGAGAGCCGATGTGTCGAGAGTCGTTTTACCTTTGATAATAATGCCGTCAAGCGGAACTCTTTCGTATGGCTTGACTTCAATGATACTTCCGATTTCAACGCTTTCGGCAGGAACAACCTGTTCCGCACCGTCAACAATAATTGTTGCGGTATCGGGACGAATGTTTGCAAGCTTTTCAATGTCACGGCGGGATGCGTCAACTGCTCGGTCCTCAAAAATTTCACCGATAGAAAAGAGGATTGTTACCATTGCCGCCTCAACAAAATCTCCAAGACAGAATGCCGCAATTACCGCAACAGCCATAAGCGTTGTTTCGTCAATTCTCAGCTTTAGAATGTTTTTTGCACCCTTGATAAATACCTTGTAACCCGAAAGAAGTGTTGCAACAAAACACGCTGCGAGTACAACATAATGAACAGCCGTAACACCGTCAAGTGTAAGGTGGAGAATTTCGGACACTACAGCAAGTACAATTGAAATTGCAAGGAAGATTGTGTCACGGTTGATTTTCTTTTTCGTGATTTCGGGTTCTGCCTTTGTTGTGATATCATTTTTCGGAGTTTTGTCAACAACAGTTACACCGTCCTCAATGCTGTCGCAGATCGCCTGAATTTCGGAAACAGGATTCTGCTTTTCGCTTTTGAAGTTGAGAAGTTTTGTCGCAAAATTGAAGCTCACATCCTCAAAGCCGTTTGTTTCTGCAATTTTAGCCTCAATCTTGCCTGCACAATGAGCACAGTTGAGATTGTCAAGCTGATATTTGTACCTCATATGTCTCCCTCCTTATTCAAGAACATGGTCAAGTCCCATTTCTATGATTCGTTTCACATGGTCATCGTCAAGGCTGTAATAAATCTGCTTTCCTTCACGGCGAACACGCACCAGCTTGTTCTGCCTTAACACACGCAGTTGGTGGGAAATTGTGCTTTGCTCCATGCTGAGAGCTTCAGCAATGTTGAGCACCGACATTTCATTTTCCGAAATGGTGTACATAATGCGAAGTCGGGTTGAATCACCGAAAACCTTAAAAAGGTCTGCAAGCTCAAACAGCACATCAATGTCGGGCATTTCGGGAGTGGTTGTTTTTTCTTTGTTTTCCATAGGCGTCCCCTTTAATTTTCTCTCAGGTTAATAGTTATACTTGAACATATGAAGATATGCTCATATGTTAATTATAATATAGCATTCCCTTTTTAAAAAGTCAATAGACACACACGAAAAAATGTAATGTTTTTCAAGTTTTTTTGCCCCAAAGTTTCACTTGTTTATTGTGTCCGTTTGGAAAGTATATATAGTATAGAAAGTT
>OGLS01001762.1_pt1 | contig 11837 bp, 10 predicted proteins | sample 1572881 | NCBI WGS metagenome assembly OGLS01 (sample SAMEA2582013, study PRJEB24529) | metagenome | biome: Human gut stool | place: China | collected 2011
CGTGGCCGAAGGCCTGCACCACCTTCTGGCCCTCGATCATCTCGTTGACCAGCGCGGTCTGCTCGCCGCGCACGGCGCTCTGGCTCTGGAAGTAACCATAGCTGCGCTTGGCAAGGAAGCTTGCCACCACGAGGCTCAGCGGGGTGATGCACACCACCACCAGCGTGATGGGCACATTCTCGCTGAGCATGAACAGCAGGGTGCCGAGGATGGTCAGCACGCCGCTGAACAGCTGTGTAAAGCCCATCAGCAGGCCGTCCGCAAAGGTATCCACATCGGCCACCATGCGGCTGACGATATCGCCGGAGGGATGGCTGTCGAGGTAGGAAAGCGGCAGGGTCTGAATTTTGCGCAGGGCTTCGTTGCGCAGGTCGCGGCTGACAAGGAAGGTGATGCGGTTGTTGCACACGCTCAGCAGCCACTGTGCAAGAGCGGCCACACCGGCAACCACCAGCACCTCGATGATAATGCGCATCACACCGCCAAAATCTACGGCACCCTTGCCCAGCATCATATCAATGGCGCTGCCGCAGAGGATGGGGATATACAGCTGTGCACCCACACTCACGGCAGCAACGATCAGGCTGCACACCACAAACAGGGAATAAGGTTTGATCTTGCCCAGAACACGGGTCAGGGTGGCCTTGCGCTGCTGCGGGGTCAGCTTTGTTTTTGCTTTTGCACTCATTTCTGCGCATCCCCTTTCTTGAACTGGCTCTCGTAGATCTCCTCGTAGACGGGGCAGGTCTGGCGCAGCTGGTCGTGGGTGCCGATGCCCACCAGATGGCCGTCGTCCAGCACCAGAATTTGATCCGCGTGCTGCAGGCTGGCGGCGCGCTGGCTCACGATGAACACGGTCAGGCTGCCGGGCAGAGCAGCCAGTGCCTTGCGCAGGGCGGCATCGGTGGCGTAGTCCAGTGCGCTGGCGCTGTCGTCAAGGATCAGAATTTCCGGCTTGCCCACAAGGGCGCGGGCGATGGTCAGGCGCTGCTTCTGTCCGCCGGACAGGTTGCGACCGCCCTGCTCCACAGGCTCGTCCAGCCCAAGGGGCTTGGCTTTGACGAACTCTGCAGCCTGTGCTGTTTCCAGTGCGGCCCACAGGTCCGCATCGGTGGCATTCTTGTTGCCCCACAGCAGGTTGGAGCGGATGGTGCCGCCAAAGAGCTGGGCCTTCTGCATGACCATGGCTGCCTTGCCGCGCAGTTCTTCACGGGGATAGTTCCGGGCATCGCGGCCCATGATCTCCACCGTGCCTTCGGTGGCATCGTAGAAGCGGGGGATCAGGTTGACAAGGCTGGATTTGCCGCTGCCGGTGCCGCCGATGATGCCGATGGTCTGGCCGCGCTTTGCGGTAAAGCTGATGTCGGAAAGGCTGGGTGCGCCGGCACCCGCATAGGTCAGGCTTACATGCTCAAAGCGCACGGCATCGCCGGATTTTTCGGCGGGCACCTCGCCCAGAAGCTTTTCCGGGAAGGCCATGCCGGGCTTGGTGTCCAGCACAGCCTGCACGCGGCCTGCGCAGGCCAGCGCCTTGCTCACCTGCACGATCAGGTTTGCCAGTTTGACCAGCTCCACAAGGATCTGGTTCATGTAGTTCACCAGCGCGATCACGTCGCCGGAAGCCATGCCGCCCACATTGATCTCAATGCTGCCCACATAGAGCAGTGCCACAATGGCAATGTTGATGAGCACATAGGTCAGCGGGTTCATCAGGGCAGAGATATGGCCTACATGGAGCTGCATCTTGGTCAGCAGGTCGTTGGCATTCTCAAAGCGCTCTACCTCGCTCTTTTCCTTATCAAAAGCGCGCACCACGCGCACGCCGGTCAGGTTTTCGCGGGTCAGGCCCAGCACCCGGTCAAGGCGATTCTGTACCGTCTTGTACAGGGGCCGGGTAGCAGCCATGATGCCGAACACCACCACGCTCAGCAGCGGGATGGTCACTACAAAGATCAGCGCTGCACGGGAATTCACCGTAAAGGCCATGACCATGGCACCGATCACCACGAACGGGCTGCGCAGGAACAGGCGTAAAAACAGGTTCAGGCCGCTCTGCACCTGATTCACGTCGCTGGTCATACGGGTGATCAGGGTGCTGGTGCCGAGGGTGTCCATCTCGGTAAAGCTCAGGGTCTGGATGTGCTCAAACAGGGCGTGGCGCAGAGCTGTGGAATAGCCCACGGCCGCCTTTGCGGAAAAATACTGTGCCGTCAGGCTGCAGGCAAGGCCGATCATGGCCAGCAGCAGCAAAATGCCGCACCGCACAAGAATATAGTGGAAGTCGTGGGCGGCAATGCCGATGTTCACGATATCCGCCATGACCAGCGGCACAAACAGGTCGAACGTGGCTTCCAGCATCTTGAAAAGGGGCGCAAGCACGCTCTCGCGCTTGTAGTCCTTCAGATAGCCTAGCATCTTGTTCAAGGCGATACTCCTTCTTTCTTGCTTTCTTGCATTATAAGGTTTATGAAATCCTACTTATTATAGCGTACAAAAACTTAAAAAGCCATAGAAAATGTTTTTATTGCAAAAGTGTGCTGAAAACCGCCGGGCAAAATGCCGAAAACGGTTGAAACCAGGGTGGGGGTATGCTACAATGATTTTAAATATTGCACAAAAGGGGAAACAGAAATGCTGATAAGTTTGGTCGTCCCGTGCTACAATGAGGAAGAATCACTTCCCATTTTTTATAAAGAGGCCAGCAAGATCGCACAGCAGATGGGAATATCCCACAGAGCAGATTTTGAGTTCATCTTTGTGGATGACGGCTCAAAAGACCGCACACTGCAGATCGCGCGGGAATTGCACCGGAAAGATGCCCGTGTGCGGTACATCTCCTTCAGCCGGAACTTTGGCAAGGAAGCAGGCATTTATGCCGGATTAAAAGCGGCAAAGGGCGATTATGTAGCAACGATGGATGCGGATCTGCAGGACCCGCCCTCGCTGCTGCCGGAAATGCTGGAACTGCTGCTCTCCGGCGAATATGACTGCGCGGCCACCCGCCGCACGACACGCGAGGGTGAACCGCCCGTTCGCAGCTGGTTTGCCAAAAAGTTTTATCAGATCATCAATAAGCTCTCGGATACAGAGATCGTGGATGGAGCAAGAGACTTCCGCCTGATGAGCCGCAAAATGACTGATGCCGTGCTGAGCATGGCGGAATATAACCGCTTCAGCAAGGGCATTTTCAGCTGGGTCGGCTTTAAAACAAAGTGGATCGACTACAAAAACGTAGAGCGTGTGGCGGGCACAACAAAGTGGAACTTCTGGGGTCTGCTCAAATATTCGATTGAAGGCATTGTGGGCTTTTCCACAGCTCCGCTGCTGATGGCGGCGGGCCTTGGCCTTGCCTTTTGCGTATTGGCGTTTGTAGGCATCATGATCGTGGTGGTGCGTGCACTGATGTTCGGCGACCCTACTTCCGGCTGGCCGAGCCTTGTCTGCATTATCCTTTTGTGCAGTGGTGTGCAGCTGCTGTGTACGGGCATTGCGGGCGAGTACCTTGCCAAAACGTATCTTGAAACAAAGCACAGGCCAATCTATATTGCTGCTGAGACCGAAGAAGATCTGGACGCGGAATAAGGCGTTTCAGTAAAAATGTATTTTTAGCGGGGTGCCAGAAGAAGCTGATCTGGCACCCCGCTTTTTTTGAGCAGGGAAAAATGGATACATACAGATAGGCGTTGTACCCAAAGCCATTTCCTGCTATACTAAAAACTGACTAGAAACTGGAAGAATGGTGAGCAGATGGCAAAAAGACAAGACGGCGGCATCCGGCTGCGCCCGGTGGGCACCCGCAAGCATCGGCAGAACGCTCCGGCCTACAGCCCGGCGGGCACCGGCTGCCCGGCCTTTGAGCAGGCAGTGGAAAATTTATATAAAGGCCAGAACGAAGAAAGCTTCTGGACGCTGATGGGCGCTTTGAACTATGCACTGGAAATGGAGACCCATGTTCTGGTGCCGCTGCGCACGGCACTGACGGTGCACAACACGCCTGCACCGTGGACGGAGCATCCGGTGCCCACGGCAAAGGCTAAGGACCTGCAGCTGTGGACCCTGCGCAACGAGAAGGGCCGCACATGGCTGCCTATGTTCACCTCTGCAGCTGCGGCCTGCGCCGACCGCAGCACTTCTGCCCGGCCAATGGCGGATTACACCCTGCAGGATGCCATGGAGCTGGCCCTTTCCACTGAGGGGATCGACGGCGTGGTGCTGGACCCGTGGAGCCACTCGGCTACGCTGGACGGCGCTCTGCTCAACGGTTTGCTGCACGCGGGCCATACGCCGGAAGACCCCGGTGATGAGAAAGCGGATGCCGGAAAGGAAGCCGCCCGCAAGGGCAACTGGGCGCAGGCTGTGGAATGCTTTGAAAAAGCAGCCGAGCTTGGCAGCGCCATGGGACTTGCCCTGCTGGCAGACTGTATTTATAAGGGCCGCGGCACCCGCACGAACCGTGCCGAGGCCCGCCGCATGTGGAAGGAAGCAGCAGACGGCGGCGAGATCTTATCCAACATTGCACTGGGCGATGACTGCGCTGCCCGGGGCGACAATGGCCGGGCACTTTTGTATTACCGCCGTGCCCGCGCCAACGCAGCCCATATGCCGGATATCGAGTACACTCCGCAGGTGTGCCTGCGTGTGGCCCAGACCGAAACGCGCTACACCAGCCGCAAAAAGGCGCTGGCACTGGCCGCAGAAGCAAGGCAGGGCTTTTCCATCAAGGCTCGTGAGCACGAGCCGGACGCAGAGCAGTGGCTGGCCGAAGCCGACCAGCTCATCCGGGAACTGACCAGTGAACTGCCTGCCCGAGCCACAGCTTACGACATGGAATCTTTACAATTGGACTAAAAAATCGTCATATCGGGACGGTAAGATATACGCGTAAATGATTTGAAGAGCTGCGCCCAAGATGCACAGCACCGGAGAGGAAACAGACTGTATGAGCAAAGTAATCGGCATCGATCTCGGCACGACCAATTCCTGTGTGGCAGTGGTGGAGGGCGGCAAGCCCGTGGTCATCACCAATGCGGAGGGTGAGCGCACCACCCCCAGTGTTGTGGCCTTCACGAAGGACGGTGAACGTCTGGTGGGCGGTGCGGCCAAGCGCCAGATCGCCACAAATTCCGGGCGCACCATCTCCAGCATCAAGCGCCATATGGGCAGTGACTACCGGGTGCACATCGACGGCAAAGACCTGACCCCGCAGGAGATCAGCGCCATGATCTTGGCCAAGATCCGCCGCGATGCCGAGAGCTATCTGGGCGAGCCGGTGACCGAAGCGGTCATCACGGTGCCCGCCTACTTCGACGACAGCCAGCGCAAGGCTACGCAGGATGCAGGCCGCATTGCAGGCCTGAACGTGCTGCGCATCATCAACGAGCCTACTGCTGCCGCTGTGGCCTATGGTTTGGATAACGAAGCGGCGCAGAAGATCCTCGTCTACGACCTCGGCGGCGGAACCTTTGATGTGTCCATCATCGAGATCGAGGACGGGACCTTTACGGTGCTTGCCACCGGCGGCGACACCCATCTGGGCGGTGACGACTTCGATCAGCGCATCGTGGAATATGCCGTGGCCGAGTTCAAGAAGTCGGATCGCATCGACCTCTCCCGCGACCCGGCAGCTATGGGCCGGCTGAAAGAGGAAGCCGAAAAGGCAAAGAAGGAGCTTTCTGCCGCGCCGTCGGCACAGCTGAACCTGCCCTTTATCGCAGTGGGCAAGGACGGCCCTCACCACTTGGATATCTCGCTTTCCCGCCCGCAGTTCGAAATGATGACCGGCGACCTGCTGGCCCGCACAGTGGCTCCCGTGCAGAATGCCCTGCGGGATGCAGGCATTTCTGCCAGCCAGCTGGGCAAGGTGCTGCTGGTGGGCGGCAGCACCCGGATGCCTGCGGTGGAGCGTCAGGTGAAGGAACTGCTGGGCTGCGAACCCAGCCACAGCCTGAACCCGGACGAGTGTGTTGCCATGGGTGCGGCTGTGCAGGGCGGTCTGCTGCAGGGCGGCGGCAAGCTGGCCGGTGCCACCGGCGCAGCGGCGCAGGGCCTTGTGCTGATGGATGTGACCCCGCTGACCCTCTCCATTGAGACGCTGGGCGGCGTGGCCACCCCGCTGATCACCCGCAACAGCATGATCCCCACCCGCAAGAGCCAGATCTTTACCACGGCACGTCCCATGCAGACCAGCGTGGAGATCAACGTGCTGCAGGGCGAGCGCCACTTTGCCCGCGACAACAAGAGTCTGGGCAAATTCAAGCTCACTGGCATCCGGGCAAGCTTCTCCTCCAAACCGCAGATCGAAGTTACCTTCGATATCGACGTGAACGGCGTGGTGAAGGTATCTGCCAAAGACCTTGGCACCGGCCGGGAGCAGAACATCACCATCACCGGCAGCACCAACCTTTCGGAAAATGAGATCCAGCGCGCCATGGCAGACGCTGCCGCCTACGAGGCCGAGGACAGCCGTCGCAAGGAGCGGCTGGACCTGCACAATCAGGCCGAGGTGCTGGCCTACAAGGTGGACGAGGCTCTTTCCAAATGCAAAAAGGAGCTGGACAAGGACGAGAAGAACCGCATCAAAACCGACCTCGCCAACCTCCGCCGCTGCCTGCGTAAGGATAAGCCCGAAAAGATGAATGAAAACGAGGAAGCCAATCTCCGTCAGGCCAAGACCCAGCTGGAAGAAAGCGCCAACCATCTGATGGTGCTGTATACCAGTGAGCAGGGAACAGATGGTACGAATAATGCGCTGTAAAAGCTGCAATAAAATAGAGTGATGAGAACTGTGCTCTGTGGATAATAGAAACCACAGAGCACGTTTTTTTGCAGAAATAGTTGCAGGAGATAGGCTGAAATTGTATAATACAACTGTATAGTTTTGGCTAAATTCGGGAATGATGCCTTGTTTGGGAGGAAGACATGGAAAAAACTGCGGAAAAGCTAAAGGTAAATGAGAGCCTGTTAAAAACAGTACTGTGCAGTGCTACTTTTTGGGGATTGTTGGCGCATGGCATGGTTCTGTTCAACAAATACTCATTCCATGATGATGCACGGTATTTCAACGATGTGGGTGTTACTTACAAATCTGGACGGTGGATGCTGGGCATTCTTGGAAGTCTGAGTGCAAATTTGCTAGGCAGTAAAAACTACAGTCTGCCAGTGGTAAATGGTACGATTACGATTTTGTGCATTGCAGCAATCGTATATCTGCTGGCAGATAGTTTGAGAATCCAGTCAAAGCCTCTTGTTATTCTGCTGTGCGGAAGTATGGTGACATTTCCGTCAGTGACGGGAACATTCAGTTACATGTTTACTGCACCATACTATTACGCTGCGTCCCTACTGGGAGTGGTTGGAGCATGGATTTTTCACCAGAAAAAGAATTTTGTCGCTCTATTACTCTGTACGGTTTTGATGGCTTGTTCTGTTGGTGTGTATCAGGCAAATATCCCGGCCTGCATCTGTACATTGTTGCTTTATATGATGGAAGATGTCCGGCAGTCTGATATGAGCTGGAAAGCGTTTTGGAAAATGGCTCTGTGTAATGCAACTGTGTGCATTGGGTTTATTGCGGAATATTTTCTGGTCAATCAATTTTTTCTGAATCAGTTTGGCGTTGTTTTGACGGATTACAAAGGTATCAATCATTTTGGAAGAACAAACCTGAGCAATTATATTTATCGGATGTTGTGCGGCTATGGATCTTTCTTTTATCCAAGCACTGCTGTGGAAGACTTCAGCGCAAGATATATCTATACTTTGTTGATTGTTGTTACTGTGATAATTGCCATATTTGTGCTCCGGAAAATGTATATTCTTAAGACCCCAAAAGGCTGTCAAACCCTATTGATCCTAATCGCATATCCTATTGCAGCATGCTTTGTATACCTGATGGTAGAGCCTTGGGATGTTCATGCCGTAATGACTTTTGGACAGGCGTTTGCCTTTGCTTTGGTTGTATGGTTTATTGATAAATATCCCGAAGATAGAACAAAAGTAGAAGGTGCCCTATGTAAAGCCGCTGTTGCCCTATTAGGAGTACTTGTGACTCTAAATATTCGTTACAGCAATATCCTCTACCTAAAAGCAGACGTGATGCAGACACAAATGATCAGTTATTACACAACTTTGATCACGCGAATTGAAAGTGTTGAAGGTTATACTGAAGATGCGCAGGTTGTTTATATCGGGGAGTATGACAAGCACGATAAAAATTTTGTTGGAGTCAGCGAGTATTTCGATGATTTGGATCTGCCCACATATAAAGGGGAACTTATTTTCAATGATTACGCATGGAAGGAAACCATGGAGCTTTGGTGTGGTTTTGCGCCGGAATTAGGAGATGCCGCAGAGTTTGAGGGCAATGCAGAGGTGGCATCTATGCCTTGCTACCCGGAACAGGGCTCGATCCGGTGTATCGATGGGAAAATCGTTGTCAAATTTGCAGATGAGCAGTAAACGCTGCAGAAAAGCAGGAAGGTCAAATGAAAAAATTATCTTTGGTCATTTCAGTTTATAACGAAGAAGCCGTTCTGGAAAAATTCTATAATGCCTTTTGCAACATAGAGCAAGATTTGAAATATGGGGGGGGGGGATGAACTGATTTTTGTAAATGATGGTAGTACCGATGCCAGTATGAATATTCTGGAAGTGATTGCGCAGCAGAACGAGAATGTCCGTGTAATCAGTTTTTCGCGAAATTTTGGCCACGAGGCTGCCATGATTGCAGGCATCGATCATGCTGCGGGGGATGTGATCATTTGCATGGATGCCGACCTGCAGCACCCTCTGGAATGCATCGCCCCCATCATGGCGAAATTTGAGGAAGGCTATGAGGTTATCAGCATGGTCCGAACCTCCAACAAATCGGCAGGTGCCATCAAAAACTTTACATCCAGAGCATTCTACCGGGTGATCAACGCCTTGTCTGATCAAGTAAAGCTGGAGGAAAATGCATCGGATTTCTTTGCCATCAGTAGCCGTGTGGCAGATGTTCTGCGTACAAATTACCGTGAAAAGACTCGTTTTCTGCGTGGATATGTACAAAGCGTTGGCTTCCGGAAAACAACGCTGGAATACACTGCTGCGGAAAGAGCTGGCGGGGCCAGCCACTATACGCTGAAAAAACTGATGAATTTTGCAATCAGCACCATCGTCGGTTTTTCTGATTTTCCACTGAAACTCGGCCTCTATGCCGGTGCTGTAAGTTTTCTTGCTGCTGTGCTTTTTGCTATAAGCGCACTGTGCAGCTTCCGCGAGTATAAGGTGATTCTTGCGGCATTCAATGTTTTATTTGCTGTTCTCTTTTTGCTGGTCGGAATTATGGGTGAATATTTTTCCGTTGCATTCGCAGAGCTGAAAAACCGTCCGATCTATATTGTGGAAAAGGAAATCAATTCCGGGCGCTGCGTATGATACAAACAATAAAGCAACTTTATTTTCGTTATAAGGAATTGATCAACTATGTGATCATAGGTGGTCTGACTACGGTAGTGAGTCTGGTGAGTTACTATTTTTTCACTGCAGTCTTTCTGGATCCGCAAGACCTATTTCAACTGATGGCTGCCAATACGTTCTCATGGATCTGCGCAGTTTCTTTTGCTTATATCACAAACCGAAAGTTCGTTTTTGAAAGTAAAAGCACTGATAAATTGCGCGAAATGCTGAAATTTTTCAGTGCGAGGATTTCCACTCTCCTTATCGAAATGGCCTGCATGACATTGCTGGTAAATATTCTGCACTGGAATGACCGGATCTCTAAGTTTGCGGTACAGTTCATCGTCATGGCTCTGAATTACATTTTCAGCAAGCTGTTTGTGTTTCGCAGTAAAGAATAACATACAAGCAAAGGGACTGTTGCACATCGTTTTAGCCGAAAGTGTAGCAGACATTTTCAAAATCAATCGTATACTCAAATAATTCAAAAGGGCACGTGCGTCACAAATCCATCGAAAATTTGTTGCACATGCTTTTGTTTTGGACGTTGATACCGCTTGATTCTTACGCCTATTCGTATAAAAATAGGGACTGTCGCATGTGCAACAGCCCCTTCTTTTTTTCATTTCTTACATTACAGCATCTTAGAAAGGAATGCTTTCAGTCTGGGATGCTTTGGGTTGGTGAACAGTTCCTGCGGCGGCTCATCCTCCTGGATCTTGCCGTCGTCGATGAAGATGACGCGGTTGGACACCTCGCGGGCGAAGCCCATTTCGTGGGTGACCACCAGCATGGTGATGCCGGTGTGGGCCAGCTCCTTCATCAGCTCCAGAACCTCGCCCACCATTTCGGGGTCGAGGGCGCTGGTGGGCTCGTCGAACAGGATCACGTCCGGGTCCATGGCAAGGGCACGGGCAATGGCAATGCGCTGCTGCTGGCCGCCGGAAAGGCTCTTGGGGTAGGCATCGGCCTTGTCGGCCAGACCCACGCGGGCCAGCAGTTCGTCTGCCTTGGCGGAGATGGCTTCCTTATCCTTCAGCTTCAGCAGGGTGGGGGCCAGCTCCAGATTTTTCTTCACAGTCAGGTGCGGGAACAGGTTGAAGTGCTGGAACACCATGCCCATCTTCTGGCGCACAGCGTCGATGTGGGCTTCGTCCACCTCGGTGCCCTCAAATTTGATGCTGCCGGAGGAGGGAATCTCCAGCCGGTTCAGGCAGCGCAGAAAGGTAGATTTGCCGCAGCCGGAGGGGCCGATCAGGCAGACCACATCGCCGCGGTAAATATCGATATCGATGCCCTTCAGCACGTCCAGGGTGGGGGTGGGCTGCTTTGCGCCCGGCTTCTTTTCGCCGCCGTAGGTTTTTGTCAGGCCGCGGACTTCCAGAATTTTATCGGTCACTTTGAGCCAGCCTCCTCTCAAACTTTGCCAGCAGACGGGTGAACAGCATGACCAGCACAAGGTAGATCAGCGCAACGCCCAGCAGCGGGAACATGGCCTCGTAGGTGCGGTTCATGATGCCCTGCGCGGCATACAGCAGCTCCTTGCCGCCGATGACCGTAATCAGCGAGGAGTCCTTCAGCAGCATGATGAACTCATTGCCCAGCGCAGGCAGGATGGAGCGGATAGCCTGCGGGATGATGATTTCAAACATCGTGGTCATATAGTTGAGACCAAGGCTGCGGCCCGCCTCCATCTGGCCGGGGTCGACCGCCATCAGGCCGCCGCGGATGATTTCGGAGACATACGCGCCGGAGTTGATGCCCAGTGCCAGTGCGCCGACCATCGTGAAGTTGCGGCTGCTGGCAAAGATGACCATGCTCATGATCAGCAGCTGCACCATCATGGGCGTGCCGCGGCTGACTGTGACATACACCTGCGCCACTGCGTTGAAAATCCCCAGAATCGGGTTGCGGTGGTGGGGCTTCTGCTGGGCATAGCCCACGCGGATCATGGCAACGATGGCACCCAGCGCAACGCCCAGCACCAGCGCAATGGCCGTGACTAGCAGGGTCGTGCCGACGCCCTTGATATACTGCTGCCACCGGTCCGCATACAAAAATGCCTGGTAGAATTTTACGAAGAAGTCCTGGCCGAAGCTCAGCTGCTGGCCGCTTTTGGCCAGCTCCGAGAGCGCTTCAAACTGCGCCTCCATCCGCAACACAACCTTTCTTTTTGGGCCGCCCCTACAAAGCGGCAATGATTTCACATGATATTGCTGATTATACCATATTTATAGGAAAAATCACAGCATAATAAAAGAAAAGCGCGCCGAGTTCCGGCGTGCCTTTCGGTAAGCTACAAAACGCTTATTCAGCGTTGATGTACTTGTCCACAATGGCCTGCAGGGTGCCGTCAGCCTTGAGCTCCTCGAGTGCGCCGTTGATGGCGTTCAGCAGCTCCG
>OGLS01001773.1_pt1 | contig 11733 bp, 5 predicted proteins | sample 1572881 | NCBI WGS metagenome assembly OGLS01 (sample SAMEA2582013, study PRJEB24529) | metagenome | biome: Human gut stool | place: China | collected 2011
ACTGTTTACCGGCCGAAAGCAGGATTTTGCGGTTCTTGATCGCATAGTCGATCCCGTTCCCCGACGGGAAAAGGCTCTGCAACGCCGCATCGATCGCCTCGTAACGGGGCACCGACGCGCCGTAGAGATAGTAGTAATCGTCCACACGCAACTGCACGACGGCGATCTCGGCCGACGCCTCGCTCGTGTCGGCCGTGCCGACATGGATGGTGAAGACCGCCGTGCGGTTGTCGCTCTTCGAGGTCCACTCCGCAGCCCGCAGCACCACGCGGCCTGCCCCTTCGTCGCTCCACGTGAGCCACTCGCCGGCATCCGGCTCGCCGTAGGTCACCGAGTAGTCGTAGACGTCGCCCATGTTGGTCGTGTAGTCGATCGTCGTCTCGCCGCCGGCAGAGGCATACTCGATGCCCGTCTCGGCCAGTTCGCAGACGATCTCGGCGTCGGCCTTCAACCCCGCCTGCGTAATGGGAAAGGTCTCGACGGTGCCGTCCTCGGCCGTCACGGTCAGCACGCCCGAACGGCGGTACTCCGTGTTGGGCGTCGCCATGATCTCCACGGCCCGCATCCGCGTCGTCGTCACGGCGCCCGTCCACGTATCGGCGAACGATTCGTCGACGACGGTCTCGCCGACCGTGGCCCACGCCACGTCGCCCTCGGCGCGCCACGTGTAGCGGCCCTTCTCGAAGGGCATCACCTGCACGACACCCACATAGGCCACCTTGCCGTCGACGGTCGTGCCGTCGGCCGTGAACCCGATTTCGGCGGGCGACAGGGCGATGCGGGTAGCCGTATCGACGCCCAATTCCCCGGCATCCTCGTAACATCCCGCAAGGAGCGCCGCCGCCGACAAGAAAGATATGATTCGTGTTTTCATCTGCTCTGAGTTTTAGGTTATCGGATCAGTTCCAGCCCTCGGTCTGCGTGAGCTTGGTGTTCTTGTTGCGCGCCGACGCCGAAATGGGCCACAACAGGATGTTGGGGTTCAGCGCGCGGCGCTCGGCCAGCGAGGGATTGTAGTCCCAGATCTTGTCCAGTCGGATGAGCGTCCACCACACCACCCCTTCACACGGGAATTCGAGCAGCGTCTCGGTACACAGCGCATCGAGCACCGCCTCCTTCGTGGCCTCGGTGTAGAAGTTATCCACGCCGTAGGCGCGCTTGGCGATGAGATTCAGCGACTTGACAGCCCCCTCATAGTCTTTGCGCCAGTATTTCAGTTCGGCGTCCAGCATCACCGCCTGCGCATAGCGATAGTAGAGCAGGTCGCAGTCGAGGATCATCATGTTGGTCGAACAGTCGCCTTTGAGTTTGTTGGGGCACGAAATCGTATTCATCACCCCCTCCGACGACGAGCCGTAAGGCGCTTCGAGGGAGGTGCAGTCGACGCGGCGGTCGTTGTGCTCGGCCTTGCTGCGTTTGAGCACTGAGATGAAGTTGTCCGAATAGTTCCACCACTGCGTCGTGTAGATCGGCACGGGATTCATCTGATAGGCCGGCGCCACGTTGGTCGCGGGCCAGTAGAAGGTCCAGTAGTAGCCGCCCGTGAGCTTCTCGGTCTGGTTGTTGTTCAGCGCGAAGATCACCTCGGCGTTGCACTTGTTGTCCACCGCGAAGATCGAGGCGTAGTCGTCGAGAAGGCGCGCCGACGAGATGCCGATCGCCTTCAACGCCTCGTCGGCCAGCGCGAGGTAATCGTCGCCGCCCGCCTGCGTGGCGTACATCCACAGCGCGTATTCGGCTTTGAGCATATTCACCGCATCGGGCGTGGCGACGTACTTGTCGGTGCCCGAGGTGACGTAGGCCACGGCCGTCTCGATGTCGCGGCCGATCTGTTCGTAGACGTAGGCTTTGGGCGAACGCGCGGGATAGCACTCCTCCGCATCGACCGACTCGACGGGGTTGAGCAGCAGCGGCACGTCGCCCCACAGGCGCACGGCCCAGAAATAGAGGTAGGCACGGGCGAATGCCGCCTGTCCGATCGCCCACTGGCGGTCGGCGTCGGTCATCGGCACCGTCGGGGCGTATTTCAGCACGGCATTGGCGGCGTTGACGGCCGTGTAGAGCTTCGTCCAGACCGTCGAGGCGTTCGAGTCGTTCATCGTGCTGTTCTGCACGCCGTACATGTCGTTGTCGTGTCCCGTGCGCCACGATCCGGCGCCCCACATGTATTCGCCCACACGCGCTTCGCCCCAGTAGAAGACGTTGACCTTGTCCTGCACGAAATTGGCGCGCATGAGGTAGTAGATGCCGTAGGCCGACGTGGTGACGTCGCTCGACTCGGTCCACATGTTGCTCGCCGTGAGCTGGTTGTCCTGTATGATGTCCAGATCGCCGTGGCAGGCCGTCGCCACGAAGGCGGCGCATCCCGCCAGCGCGATCAGCAGTTTCTTGGATTTCATGGTTTTATCTTGGTTGTAGTGAAGCATTAGAAGACGCATTTGAGCGAGAAGAGCACCTTGCGGGCATTGGGCGCGATGTTGCCCGTGGCATCGCCCGTCGACGTACTCTTGTAGAGATTGCCGTCGGCGCCGGCGCCGCTTTCGGGGCTGATCGAACCCGATACCTTGGTGAAGTAGTAGAGCGTATTGCCCGTGACGCTCACCGTGAGTTTCTTCATGCCCAGCTTCTTAATCCAGCGCACGGGCAGGTCGTATGCGAGCGTCACGTCGCGGATGCAGAGGTAGTCGGCCTTCTCGACGTTGAAGTCCGAGATGCGCGAGAAGTTGCGGTTGCCGTAGTCGGGATCGTTGGCGTAGAAGCGCGCGTACTTGGCCTCCGTATCGCCCGGATAGCGCCAGCAGTCGTAGACCATCTTGTCGAGGTTGGCGTTGTTGCTGCCCATGCCGTTCTGGAAGACGCGCGACTTGAAGTAGTTGTAGATCGAGTGTCCCAGCGCGTAGTCGAGATAGACCGACAGCGAGAGGTTCTTGTATTTGAAGGTATTGTTGATACCGCCCACCGAATGCGGGATCACCGAGCCGAGATAGAACATATCCTCCGACGAGATCTGCTCGCGCCCGTCGGCCAGGCGCGCCGAACCCTCGCGGTTGCACCACTCGTAGTCGCCGATGTCCTTGCGCCCCTTGTATTTCGAATCGGTATTCTCCGAGAAGCCGTCCGAACGGCGGTAGCCGTGCGACTGGCTGTCGTAGAGCGCCGCGTCGGCCTCGGCCTGCGACTGGATGATGCCCGCGATCTTGTAGCCGTAGATGCGTCCCAGCGGTTCGCCCACGGCCGTGCCGCCGAAGCGGTAGCCGCTCTCGGTCATCGTATAGCCGCCGATGCGCCATGCGTCGCGGCCGTCGACGTCGGTATACTTGTACTCGTCGGGCAGCGACAGCACCCGGTTGCGGTTGTAGGTGTAGGTCAGGTCGGTCGTCCACGTGAAGTTTTTCTTCTGCACGTTGATCGAGTGCACTTCCAGTTCGAAACCGGAGAAGCGCGCCGAACCGACGTTGGCCTTCACCGACGAGTAGGCCGACGTGTCGGGCAGCGTGATCGAGAAGATCATGTTGTCGGTCACCTTGTTGTAGTAGTCGGCCACGATGCGCAGGCGGTTCTGGAACATCCCCAGATCGAACCCGATGTCGAACTGCGTGGTAGTCTCCCAGCGCAGCGCACTGTTGGCCATCGCCGAGGCGATCGTCGTCGAGTGGCCGGCGTAGTTCTGCGCCGTGCTGTACGAACCGTAGGCGTCGTACAACCCGATGCCGTTGTTGCCCGTCATGCCGTAGCTCACGCGCAGTTTCAGGTCGTTGATCGGCCGCACGTTCCAGAACTTCTCGTCCGAGACGTTCCATGCGGCGGCGCCGGCGGGGAAGAAGCCCCACTTGTTGCCCGGCGCGAATTTCGACGAACCGTCGGCGCGGGCCGTGAACGAGAGGATGTAACGCTTGTCGAAGTTGTAGTTCACGCGGCCGAAATAGGAGATCAGCACCTCCTTCGTATCCTTGTTGCTGGCCGTGAAGTTGCCGCCCGATTGGAGCACGGGCACCTTGTCCGACGGCGCATAGGTCGAATTGGCCGTCAGGTAGCGGTAGCGCTCGGCCATGTAGTCGTAACCGGCCGTCACGCCGATCTGGTGGCGCTTGAACGTGCGGTCGAAATTGAGGTAAGCCGTGAACTGGTCGCGCAGCGTCTCCGTGCGCGTCTCGGTGCAGCTGCGGGTCTGTTCGAGCGAATTGCCCTTGTAGTAGTAGCTGCCGCGGTAGTTGTAGTCGTGCATGGCGTACTGCGCCGTGGCGGTCAGCCCGTCGACGATCTCCCAGTTGAGGTTGAAGTTGCCCGTGGCGCGCTTGTCGGCGCATTCGCGGTCGTAGTAGGTCTCGTACCACATCGCCGTGTGGCAGTTTTTGTTGTCGCCGCCGCGCAGCAGGTTGCCGTCGGCGTCGTAGTCGCGGTGCGTGGGCGCGATCAGCAGACCGCGTCCGAGGCTGTTGAAGTAGTTGTCGACGAGCGGGTGGCGGATCGAACGCGACAGGTCGAAGGTCGTCGAGGCCGACAGCCGCTTCGAAATCTTGAAATCGGCGCTGCCGTGCATCGTGAAGACCGAGTAGTCGGTCATCGCCACCACGCCGCCGTCGTCGGCATAACTCACCGACGCGGCGTATTTCACGTTCTCGTTGCCGCCCGTCACGCCCACGTAGGCCTTCGCCCACAGCGCGTCGCGGAACCAATGTCCCTGCTCGTCGGTATCGGTGAAGACGATCGTGCGCCCCGTCACCGGATCGGTCATGCTCCGCCAGCCTGCGGGAACCGCCTCGCCGTCGCCCAGGAAGCGCGTGGTATGGATCGAGCCGTCGCCGTTGCCCGTGCCGGCGGCCGTGGCCGACGTGAGCACCGACGCGCCGTTGTACGACTCGGCGATCGCCGGACGCACGAACGACAGGAACTCCTCGGCATTCATGAAATCCCATTTGCGCGAAGGCGACTCCCAGCCGATCTGCCCCTCGAAGACGATCTCCGGCCCCTTGCCCACCGTACCTTTCTTGGTGGTGATCAGAATCACGCCGTTCGACGCCCGCGAGCCGTAGATGCCGGCCGCCGCAGCGTCTTTCAGCACCTCGATCGACTCGATGTCGTTGGGGTTGATGTCGTTCATGGCGCGCGTGATCCCGTCGACGATGACGATCGGCGCATTGCTCTGGTTGATCGACGAACCGCCGCGGATGAGGAACGTCGGCGCCTCGCCCGGCAGCGAGTTGGTCGTCGAGACCTGCATACCCGCGACCTTGCCTTTCAGGGCGTCGCCCACCGAGGTCACGGGAGCCGCCGCCACCGCACTGCCGGCGATCTTCGACACGGCCGTCGTGAGCGTATGGCGCGACTGCGTGCCGTACCCCACGACCACCACCTCGTCCACGTCGATCGACGAGGCGGCGAGCGTCACGTCCACGACCGTCTGCGCCGGTGCGACCGCCACTTCGGCCGTCCGGTAGCCCACGAACGAAATCTGCAACACGGGATCGTCCGCCGACACGCGCAGCGAATAGCGGCCGTCGATGTCGGTCGTCACGCCGGTGGTCGTCCCCTTGACGACGACCGTCGCCCCCACGATCGTGGCGCCCTTGTCGTCGCGCACCACGCCGCTCAGCGTCCGCGACACGGCCTTTTCGGCCACGCGCGGCACGGCACGGCGCGTGACGACGATGCTCCGTCCGTTTATTTCATAGCTCACGTCCTGTCCCGCGAAGATCTGTGCGAGGACGTTCTCGATCGGTTCGTCCTCCGCCGCGACCGTGATCCGACGCTCCATGTCGATCTGGCTGGCATCGACCGTGAGCGAATAGTGCGACTGTTGCAGAGCGGCGATCGCCCGCTTCACGGTTACGTTTTTCAGGTTCAGGGAGATGTCGTCAGCCGACGCCTGCGAAGGCAGAAACAGCGCCGCCGACACAACGATTCCGAGACAAAACGATTTTATACCCGGAATCGTTAGCAAGTTTTCAGGTTTTTTCATACATTTGTTAGGTTTTGGTTCTGTGCTTGGAGTGTACAGCTCACGACCGGAACTGCGGGCGGGGATAGTGCGAATATCTCCGCCTTTTTTTTACGAGGATCGATCTTATTCCATGGGCGGTTTCTTTTGAGGGTTAGCGTTTGGTGATGTTGACGATGCGGCCTTCGCGGCGAATGCGCATCGCCTCGTCGGCATTGAACGAAGCGAGCATCTCGTCGAGCGACTCGCCGTTGACGAACGAGGCGATGAAGCGCCGCTCGGCCAGCGCGCGGTCGGCGACGTTGATCTTCACGTCGAAGCGTTTTTCGAGGTAGGCGACGATCTCGTCGAAGCGTTTGTCCATGAAGAAGAGCCCGCCCCCGCAGACGACGGGGCGGTAGGTATCCGTCGGCACATCGAAGGTTTCGGTCGATCCCGTACGCTTGTCGAGCTTCACCAGCTCGCCCGGGCGGAGCCGCACGATGCGGTCGTCGCCGCCGAGTTTGGTCTCCATTTCGACGCTGCCCTCAACGAGCGTCACCTCGACCTCCGAATCCTCGGCATAGGATTTCAGATTGAATTTCGTGCCCAGCACCCGCACGTCGACCTCGCCGGCCGACATCACGAAGGGGCGCCCGGGATCCTTCGCAATCGTGGCGTAGCCCTCGCCCGCCAGAAAGACCTGCCGGCGATCGGGCCCGAAGCGGTCGGGATAGATCAGCTTCGATCCCGAATTGATGACCACCTCCGAGCCGTCGGGCAGCACCACGCGCAGCGTCTTGCCGTAGGGTGCATAGGCTTCGAACCACTCGCCCGGCCGCTGCGCCTCGCCGTAGAGATAGAACGCCAGCGCCGCGACGGGCAGCAGCAGACAGGCGGCGGCACGCATCGTCCAGCGGCCGACGAGCCGCCATGCCGAGCTCTTCGGCGCGATTCCCAGCCGGCGGCAGACACGCCGGAAAGCCCCCTCGGCATCGGCCGTCGCAGGCTTCGTCTCGCGCAGCAGGGCATACAGCAATTCGTCGGCCTCTTTCGTTTCGGCATGTTCGGCCAGCCAGCGGCCGGCGATCTGCTCCTCCGCGGGCGAGCAATCGCCGTCGAAGAGGTTTCGCATCTCTTTTTTATCCATAATCGACTCTTTCTACCCTATATACGCACGACGGGGCCGCATTGCGTAACCGGAAATGAAAATCAGGCAAAAAAAATCGTCCGCAACGCGCCGACGGCTCTGCGAGCCGCATCCCCTGCCGCCGAAAGTCCGCAACCGCTCCGCTGCCGCAGGCCGCGTCGCGCCTCCGCACCCGTTCTCCCCGGCTCCGAACAAAAAAAACCGGCTCCGGAGAATCTCCGGAGCCGGTTCGAACGCTCGCCTCTGGCGTCACTCCACGTCGAGCGCCGCCGCAAGAATCGAAAGCGGATGTTCGACCCGCTTCGACGTCGACATCTCGATCTGCCACTTGCAGGTCTCGCAATCGGTGGCCACCACGTCGCAGCCCGTCGCCTCGATCTGCCGGAACAGTCCCTCGCCGATGGCCTGCGAGGTCTCGTAGTTCTCCTTCTTGAAGCCGTAGGTTCCCGCGATGCCGCAGCACTGCGAGTCGAGCACCGTCAGCTCCACCGAAGGGATCATCTTCAACAGTTCGATCGAGTAGTACGACCACCCGAGCTTCTCCATGTGGCAGGGGGTATGGTAGGCCACCTTCACCTTGGGCGCATCCTTGCGGAAGCGCAGCTTCGCCTTGCCCGATTCCAGCAGCCGGTAGATATAGCGGGTCGCCAGCTCCACGCTATCGCGCACGTCCGACGTATCGATGCCCAGCAGGTGGGGATACTCGTCGCGCAGCGTGAAGGTGCAGGTCGACGAGGTGCCCAGCACGGGAACACCTCGCTCCACGACCGACTCGCGGATCGAAGCGATATTGCCCTCCGCCTGCCGTTTGGCCTGATTTATCAGTCCGTTGGAGATCAGCGCCACGCCGCAGCACTTCTCCTTTTTCAACAGCTGCACGCCGATGCCCAGCGCGTTCATCACCCGCACGAAATCCTTGCCCAGCGGCGGGTTGTTGTAGTTGACGTAGCAGCCGTGGAAATAGCTCACCTGTTCGGGGAAAGCCGCCTGCGCCTCGCGCTGCTTGCGCATCCACCCCTCGAACGTGCCGAAGGCGTATTTGGGGAAGGTGCGGCGATGATCGATGCGCATGACCTTATCCATGACCATCTTCACGGGTTTGAGCCCCACCGTGGCGTTGACGATCGGCGCCAGCGGCGTCGAGAGCGTTCCCACCAAATCGGTGTTGGCGAGCACGAACTCGCGCAGTCCCGGCCGCTTCTTGCTGTACTTGATGCGCGCGAGCTGGATGATGTCGCCGATACGCACGTTCGACGGGCAGGCCACTTCGCAGCGTTTGCAGTTGAGGCAGTATTTGAGCGCCTCGTCGTAGAAGCCGGGCTGTTTCAGGCGCAGGCGTTCGCCGTCGGGTCCCGCCTGCTTCGGCCCCGGGAAGAGCGGATTGGCAGCCGCCGCAGGGCAGTAGACCGTGCAGACAGTACATTTGATGCACTGCTCGAAATTGTTTTCACTGTATTCCGTCATCATAACCTTACTCGTTTAAAATCCGTTCGGCGGCGGCCAGCGCCGTGAGCATCGAAACACCTGCGCCGCACCCTTCCTTCACGGGATTGAATCCCGCCAGTCCGGCGCCGATCGCGTAAAGGTTCTCCACCGCACGCCCGTCGCGCAGGCCGCGCAGGTGCTCGTCGCACTTCACGCCAAAGAGTTCGAACGGCTGCGCCGCGAACAGATCGCGGTCGTACCATGCGCCGCGGTCGGCGGCACAGGCCACGTCCAGCCCGAACAGCGGCTCGCGCACGCCGTCCATCCCGGCCACCAACCCCTGACTGAAATAGCTGCCCGTGGCGAGCACGTAGCTGTCGGCCTCGAAGGCGATGTCGCCGTGGTCGGCCGTGTAGAGCGCCGTGATGCGGCCGCCTTCGGCCTCGTAACGCACGGCGGTGTCGCCCAGCATGTAGACGCCGCCCGACTGTTGGAAGTAGCGCCGCAGCTGCAACTGCGCCTGCAATCCCGGCACCGACGGGGGCAGCGTGGCCACCATCGCCACGGGACGGCCCGCCTGCCGTTCGAGTTGCGCCGCCGCATCGCGGCGGTCGATCCCCAGCACGGCGGGCAGCAACACCGCTTCGGCATCGCCCGCCTCGCGCCGCAGGATCCGGGCCAACTCGTCGAGATTCTCCTGCCGGTCGAAGATGCGGGCGATATTGGCCGAACGCATCTCGCTGGGATTGTTGCGGATCGTTTCGAGCGCCGGCATGTTGAACGTGCGCACCGCGCACTCCGTCCCCATGCGGCGGAATCCCTCGGCGAGGAACTGCGTATAGAAATCGAGGAAGCCCTCGGCATTGAACAGCACCACCTTGCGCCACGGCAGCGCATCGGACGCTTCGCTGCGCACATACCCCGCCAGCGTCAGCCACGCGGGTTTCAGCCCGCCCATCGGCGTGAGCCGGTAGTGGTTACGGGCTGCATCGCCCTCGACGGCGACGCCCGCCTCCGCGAGCAGTGCGGCGGCCTCGGCCGCCAGCGCGAAACGTTCGGCGCCGATGCGGGCGTAAGGGTGTTCGGGAGCCTGCCGGATCGTCTCGGCCACCGACTCCGCGGGAGCGGTCACGGGCGTACCGTCGGGCAGCGCGCCCAGCAGATCGAACGACCCCGACGAGAAGTGCAGCGCGCTCTGCCCCGAAGAGATGATGGCGCAGCGCCGCCCCGCTTTCGAAAGGCGGATGCCGCAGACGAGTCCCGCCAGGCCGCCGCCGATGATTACACTATCGAATTTCATATCGTCATTTCGTATTGTTAGCACTCGTTAAACCGCACACGCCGTCGTAGAGCCACATCGTGAACTCGCTCTCGCGCAGCGTATCGCCCCACGCCACGGGGGCCATGCCCTTCCAGCGTTCGTTGAGGAACGCCGTCAGATCCTCCTTGGCGCGCCGCACGCAGTACTTGCCCGCTTCGGCCATCAGCCCCGCGGCGCGGCAGGCGCACAACTCGCCCTGACAGGTACCCATGCCCACACGGGTGCGCCGGCGCAGGTCGACCAGATTGTTCACGTCCAGCTCATTGAGCGCATACTCCACCTCGCCGACCGACACCTCCTCGCATTCGCACACCAGCGAACGCCGGGCGGCATCGCCCACAGCCACCTTGCCGGCCATGTCGCCGTGACGGTGGATCGACGAGGCGCGCTGCGCCACCGGCACCGAGATCAGACGACGATTGACCTCCTCCTCCGGCTCGCGCGAGCCGGGCAACTTCTCCTCGGCGGTGGTACATTTGGCCGTAAGATTCAACTTTTTGCAAATCAAGTCGGTCGTCCACTCCGCCATCAGACGGTAGGTCATCAGCTTGCCGCCCGTGATGGTCACGAAGCCCTCCAACCCGTCGCGCGTGGCGTGGTCGAGCACCACGATGCCGCGGCTCACGCTGCGGCCGCTCGGATCGTCGTCCGACGCTACCAGCGGACGCACGCCGGCGTAGGCGCGCAGGATGCGCGTATGTTCCAGCGACGGGGCCAGTTTCATTCCCTCGCGCAGCAGCAGGTCGACCTCGTCGGCCGTCACGTACATGTCGTCCACCTCGTCGAAGGGCACCTTGCTCGACGTGGTGCCGATCAGCGAGATCGTATCGCCCGGCACCAGGATGTCGGCGTCGGCCGGCTTGCGGCAGCGGTTCAGCACGATGTTGTTCACCCTGTGGCCGAAGATCAGCAGCGAGCCCTTGGCCGGCAGCATGTTGACCGTCACCCCCGCCTTGCGGGCGATGTCGTGCCCCCAGATGCCGCCCGCGTTGACCACCACCTGCGCGCGGTATTCGGCCGTCTGGCCCGTCTTGCGGTCGAGCACCTTGACGCCCGTGATGCGGTTCTGTTCGCGCAGGAAGTCGAGCACCTCGTGGTAGGTCAGCACCTCGGCGCCGTGCGCCTTGGCATCGATGACGTTGGCGGCCGTCAGCCGGAACGGATCGACCGCGCCGTCGGGAACGCGCACCGCGCCGATCATCGCCGGATTGGCCGACGGTTCGAGCCGCAGCGCCTCCTTCGGGTCGATCACGTCGGCCCGGATACCCGCCGCACGACACGCTTCGACGAACTTGGCCTGGAATTCCAGCCCGTCTTCGGGCAGGCTCAGGAACAGACCGTCGGTCTCTTCCACACAATGACTGGCAATCCGCCGAAGAATCCTGTTTTCTTTAATACATTCCTCTGCCGATTCCTGATCAGTCACTGCATAGCGGGCACCACTATGCAACAAACCGTGATTTCGTCCCGTCGCTCCCGTCGATATATCGAATCGCTCGATCAAAAGCACACGAATCCCTCTACGGGCACAGTCTCTGGCAATTCCAGCACCGGTTGCGCCACCGCCGATTACAATCACATCAAATGGCTTGGTCATATCATTTTGTTTCATTTGTGCAGAAAATTATATTTTCACCTACAAAGAAACAAACAATTCAAAACATTTCAAAAGAAAAACGAAAGTATTTTCAATCAAAACGAAAACAAATGAAACACCATATCCCAATTACTCCCCGAAACGAAAAGCCATCTACCGAATGGCCTCACGTTGAAATACCCGGAAAAACAGCCTATTGTTTCCTGATTATTTTATTACTTTTGTATAAGTTCTAAAAACAAGACCATGCAGATATTACTCGCTTGTGCCAAAAACATGACGACAAGGCCTGAGCTTTCACCGTCAATCCTGACAAAGCCGAA